>Ga0164296_1000190_pt1 | contig 80335 bp, 67 predicted proteins | sample GEODES057metaG_FD_113533 | JGI IMG/M metagenome (GOLD analysis project Ga0164296, IMG submission 113533) | Dystrophic lake water microbial communities from Trout Bog Lake, Wisconsin, USA - GEODES057 metaG | ecosystem: Environmental > Aquatic > Freshwater > Lake | place: USA: Trout Bog Lake...
CCGCTACGCTCCGTCAACCGAAAGGCAACGCAGTTCCCCCAACCAAACACAACACCCAAACCAAGCCGTTAGCCACTGCCAGACTCTCATAGAAACTGGCTCAAACTCCGGGGGCAGATCAAGATGATTAAACGAGTGCGCTACTGGATCAAGACAGGTCGCGCTGTTAAAATTTTCACCGCACGTGCTGGAAACGTAAGGGAAGAGTATGTTATTCATCAATGGTGTGTTCGACATGGTTTGCCGAAGCTTGAAATCACCAACAGAAAAGATCATGCAATGATTGCACTTTGGGATGACCGCGCCGTTGGTGTTGTGAAAAATAAGGGGGTGCCGATTTTACCAATACCAATGACTTTATGGCAGGCATTACGGCTACGTCTTTTGCAACTGGTAGGCGGCGGTCCTGTCATGAAAGTTGACCGCAACCAACTGTCTCTTAGATATAATATATGGAAAAAATTAAAACATTTATAATTGTTAGTATTGTCATATTTGGTGTAATTGCGATTAATACTTTAATCAAATTCTGGTTATTACCTTTGATATGTTTATAATTTATTAATCATCCAAGGTTCCTAAATTATCCATATCATCTTGAATTAAATTACCAACATTGACAGAATGTTGAAATTTAGTTATCATGGATAACAATGCTAATTCATCAGTTTTACACTGAATGCGAGGTCAGTTCCAAGCGGCACAGGAATTTTGTTTGGATTTAATCAAAGAAAATGGACTGGAATCAAATTATTCTAGATCAGAGAAACCCGTTAAAATGTAAGTAGGTTGGGATGCAAGGAAATGCATTCCTCACGTCGGCCGCAAATAATGGCGTTGCATTCCTCATAATTACAAACTCAACAGTCGCACTTGTTGCGTGATTACGAATCATAGTGCTTATTAGCTGCCTGCGGTGAGTTAACCCATGACGAGGCTTCCCTTTGGGGCGATTTCTGCAATTCATGCTAGATTCAATGAATAAAAGCGTGCTGATAATTGCTGGACATAAAATGATGGCGGAATTTTTGGTCACTTTCCTGCAACGAAAGTTCACAGCCTTCAATGTTCGAAGAGCCTCTACAATGCGTGATGCACGTAATGTGTTAAAACAGAAGATGGTTGATTTGGTTTTGACCGATATAGTTGGTCATGAGAGTTCCTTTCTTGAGACAATCAAGGAGATCAAAAAGATATCTCCTAAAACGCGCTTTCTTGTGCTAGGCTCTGAGGCGAATCCCTTCTGGGTGAATCAGGCGTTGCGAGCAGGATCTGATGGTTTCCTTACCAAGGCTTCTACCAGTAGTGAAATCGTCAAAGCTGTGAATGCCGTACTCCAGGGACAAAAGTACCTCTCTCCAGACGTGAAATTGAGGCTAGCAGAGAACATGCTTTACGCTCAAAACGGACAGTTGCACGGGGCCTTGAGTCCGCGAGAGATTGAGATATTTGTGCAAATCGGCCAAGGGAAGTCAATCAAGCACATTTCAGACGAACTTAAGCTGGCAGCCAGCACTGTTGCGGTACACAAGTTTAATATTGCGAAAAAGACCGGTATCAAATCCAGCGCAAAGATTGCCCTTTACTGCATAGAGCACGGACTGCTGACTGGTGCCGCCTGAGCGGGTTGGCTTTTTTCCATCGATTACTTCTATATCTGTTAGTATGACCTTATGGTGGTTTGAATGCATTCACGCCATGCTTCAAAGCTGACGGCGGTCACACTCACCGCCGCCAGCCCAACAGCCTCAATCTGATCGCTCATCTTGAGTTATTCGATTTTTGCACTATACTGTCTAGCGAACAAATTTTACTTTGAGGTAACACATGGAGAGAAAAGCGAGGTAACCCAATGCAGTAATCGCCAATTCAAGCTGTCATAGGATATTTTTGCTAAATGATCTTATATTCATCTCCTGCCGCCCTCACTCATTCGCGTCCTCTGGATGGGATGCATGGTAGTATCTCAGAGACCGGAACCTGGCTGGAACTTCATGTTCTGCAGACTGCCTGCGGTCTGCTCGGTGGCAAAAATGCCTGGGTCATGCGCTATTCCAATGATAGTTGCCAAATGGTCAACCTGCTTGGTTCCTACATGGAGATTGGCGCTTCGCTGAGTGCCTTGCTGCTGCATGCGGCCCAGAATTTAGACCAAGGGCCAGTAAGGATGATGCGGTGGAACGATGATACACTCATGTGCGCAAGCCTTTCAGTACAGTCTGAAAGCGACGGCTGCACCTACATGCTGTGCATGCTGTTTACCGGTCAGATCATGCTGAACGAGCGCTCGGCAGGGATCGTGGATGGCCTGCGTTGCTGCATGCATGGACTGATCAGCCAGCAACTTTCTAAGCAGCGGCTGGAGGCCATACTTGCTCCAGGCTTGCAGCCGGTGGCTTGTGCTGGCTGCCGCCGCATGCACACTCCAGACCATGGTTGGATGCACTGGGACGATTGGCGTTTTCTGACCACTGGTCGCGGAAGTTCCCACACGATCTGTGAAAAGTGCGCTCTCGCAATTTACGGTGAAGTGGAGTAGTTTACACACTCTTAGTCAACGCGAATGCCACATTTTTTCAAGAAACCGCCCCAGAGAGTAGCCCTCGTCGAAGACGATCCGGTTTACCGCGCCTACCTCGCTGGTCTGCTCAAAAATACCCCAGAAGTAGAAGTGGTTCAGGCCTGGGACTGTGCCGAATCCATGCTAGCGGATTCACGTTTTCTTTCGGTGGATTTACTTTTCATAGACCTGGATCTGCCCGGCATCAGCGGACTGGAATTGCTGGCTCGCTTGCGCGGACTGCAAAACCCTCCGCGTTGCGTGATGCTCACATCTTCAATTGAACCTGGCCATGTCTTTTCCGCTATTCGCGGTGGTGCGTCTGGCTATGTGGTGAAGACTCTGGACCAGCTAGCATTTCTTGAAAATCTGCGGCAGGTGATCAAGGACGGAGTGAGTCTGAGTCCGCTAATAGCATGCATGCTGCTTGATGAATTCCGGCTCTCAGCTCCCAAATCTGGTGGAAGGCATGAGGCACTTAAGACGCTCACCACGCGGGAGCGCGAGGTGCTAGACAGCATGGCAAGGAATGGCAGCGCCAAGGGCATGGGCGAGGCATTGGGCCTCAGCCATGAGACCGTGCGCGTCCATATGAAAAAGATTTATCAGAAGCTGCATGTAAACTCGAAGTCAGAAGCACTAGCTGTGCTAGCGCAGGAAACGCAGAGTTGATTCACTCTGCTGGCGCGGCCCGTTGAAGTGTTGAAACAGAGTGTTGAAAATACTCGTCGAATTCTTTGAGCAGGCCTACTGGGACAACTCCCCCAGTACGAATGGCAGCCTCCATAGACACACAGGCAGTGACAAGCTCAGTCATGCCAAAAATGGAACTGGCTCCGCGCAGTGCATGTACTTCCTTGCGCGCTGCTTCTAGCATACCGCGCTTAATCGCCTGCTTGATGCGGTGCTCGCGGCCTGGCGCTTCCTCCAGCCAGATTTGCGCCAGCGCTCGTACCTCCAATGCGCCAATTTGTACAGTAAGCGCTACCAACGGGTCTGCTATGGCTGCCGGGGAATTCTGCCCAGCGCAGTCTTGGACTTGGGTATTCTCCTGCGCAATCTGGGTGAGCAGGCATTCCAGGGATTCGGCGGTGAAGGGTTTGGAGAGGTACTCATCCATGCCTGCCTCCAGGCAGCGTTCCCGCTCCTCGGGCAATGCGCTGGCTGTCATTGCGATGATTTTGCATTTGCGGCGGCTTTCTGTGCCGCGCCGTTTCTCCCACAGGCGGATTTCCCTTGTGGCGGCATGTCCATCCATGAGGGGCATCTGGCAGTCCATGAGCACGGCGTCAAAGGGCTGCTGCTTGAAAGCGGCCAGAGCCTCTTGGCCATTGACTGCCACGGCAGCTTTGCAGCCTAGATTTTCCAAAAGCAGGCAGGCCAGACGAGCGTTGATGCGGTTGTCTTCTGCCACCAATACCTTGAGTCCTAGCGCGACCCTGTTGGGTGAGACAGCGGTGTCTTTCGCGGCTGTTGTTGCGGGCCAGACGGCCTGCCGCAGAGCCTGGCGGTGGAGTGGCAGTGTGATGGTGGAGGCAGCCGCAGGCGCTACGTTTTCGGCATTAAGGCCAGACCCGACGAGCACTACTTGCTGCAAACAGGCAGGTGACTGCTTTGACTTCGATGCTGGCATCCACGCGGCATCCACCACCAAGACTGCGTCCCTAGCAGTGTTTGATGCCAAATGCCCGCGCACTTGGGTGCGTTTCAGTTCATGAAACTCCACGCCAGGTACTGCCAGTGCGGCGCGAATGGACTCCCTCAGCAGTGGTGACGAATGGGCTATCCACACCTGCCTCGGCTTGGATGTCTGCGCTGCCTGCCGTACCTCCAGAGGCGGCACGCCATGCAGCGGTACGCGGAACCAGAACTGTGAGCCCCGCCCGGCAGCGCTCTCGACTCCGATGTGGCCATTCATGGCGTCCACCAGTTTTTTGCAAATGGCCAGCCCAAGCCCAGTACCACCGAAGCGGCGCGACTGAGAGCTGTCCACTTGGCTGAAGGGTTTGAAGAGATGCTCGTGCGCGGTCTCTGTCAGGCCGATGCCGGTGTCCTCGACGCGAAATTCGATCTGATCACCCAGACTCAATACACGTAGAATCACATGACCCTTGTTGGTGAATTTGACCGCATTCCCCGCCAGATTCAGCACCACCTGGCGCAGGCGTCCCGCGTCTCCGCGAATCACCTCAGGCAGCTTGCTGTCGATGATCGTGACCAGTTCCAGCCCCTTGGTGGCAGCCTCATGGTAGAGCAAGTCGGCCACGCCTTCGACCAGTTCGTCCAGCACCACCGGCTGCTCACTCAGCTCGATCTGCCCAGCCTCAATCTTGGCGAAGTTGAGGATGTCGTCGATGATCTTCATCAGCGCGCCGCCGCTGTGTTGGACGGCATCCACCATCTCTTTCTGTTTCGCGTCCAGGAGGCTGGTCTGTAGCAGTCCGGTCATGCCGATGACACCGTTCATGGGCGTACGGATTTCGTGGCTGATCATCGCGAGGAATTCGCTTTTGCTACGGCTGGCCGCCTCGGCCTTGTCTCGTGCGGAACGCAGTTCCTCTTCGATCATGCGGCGACGCTCCGCTTCTCGGCGCGCCACGATCATGCTGCTCACGGCGGCGAGAAACGGGTCCAATTCTTTGAGCCCGTCTTTGTCATAACCATCTGGGCGATTGGCTAGGCCGATGAGTCCCACCATTTCCAGCCCATTGTAAACCGGCAGGCCGAGAAAGCTGTGGATGGGCGGATGCCCAGGGGGCAAGCCGCCTCGGCGTGGGTCATTCGCAGCATCATTGGCCACCACCACCTCGCCACTGACCACGGCACTGCCAAAGAGCGTCTGCATATTGCGGAATTCAAGCCCCTGCGGCCCCGTCCTCTTTAGGTAGTTACGTGTTTCGTCATTCCAGGTGATGTCTGTCAGAGAGTAAGAGCGCAGGTAGGGCTGATCTTGCTCATCTTTCAATACTTCGGCGATGAACCCAAAGCTGCTGTGCGTATGCCGCACGATGACATCCAGCATCTCGGTGAAAACAGTGCCAACCTCTGTGGTGCCGATGAAGTGCTCCTGTGCTGCACGAATGCCATTGAGCAGATCGGCACGCCGTCTTGCCGCTTCTTCGGACTGCTTGCGGATGTGGATGTCCATCTGCGTGCCGATCATCCGCTCCGGTTTGCCTTCTTTGGTGCGGGAGACGATGCGACCGACATCCTGCACCCATTTCCACGAGCCGTCTTTGCAGTGCAGGCGGTGCTCGCAGATATAGTCGGGCGTCTCGCCACCGAGGCATTTATTCATGGCGTCCATGACGGAGGGAAGGTCGTCTGGATGCACCCGCGAGGCCCAACTGTCCACATGCTGCGGCCACTCTCCAGGCTCATAGCCGAGCATTTGCTGCAACCGGTCCGTGTACAAAACATAACCGCTGATGATGTTCCAGTCCCACACACCCAGCCCGTTGTTTTGCAGCGCAAAGTGCCAGCGCTCCTCGGTCTGCTGTAGCGTGTGCTGGGCCTCCACCAGTTCGGTGATGTCCAGCACGGTGCCGCGAATTTCGCGTGAGTTGCCGCTTGAATCCAGGACTGCTTCCGCGCTGCTGCGCAGATGGCGGACTTTGCCATCAGGACGCGTAATGCGGTACGTGGTCGTCTTCGCCTCTCCGGTCTTTGCTACCGAGTCGATGAACTGCATCACGCTATCGATATCATCAGTATGAATGGCACGCCGGCAGAAATCTAAATCAACTTCCACCGCGCCGGGCTCATGACCATAGATGCGATACTTCTCATCCGACCAGCGTACCGCGCCGCTGGCCAGATCCAGCGCCCAGTTGCCGAGATGGGAGATGCGCTGGGCCTGCTTGTAGGCGTCTTCAGTTTGGACCAGTTCGGTCACATCTTGCATTGTTCCAACTAGGCGGTATGGGACGTTTTCAGCATCGCAGTCAGCTGCTGCTAGGGTATGCACATGACGTATCTCACCATTTGGCCGCGTCACGCGGTAGCAGACCTCCTGGCTGATGCCCGTGCGTGCCACTGCACCTAGTACTTCCAGAAAGCGCGGCAGGTCTTCTGCTATTACACAGCGGCGTACATGGTCCAGGGTGGGTTCAAAGCTACCTGGCTCAAAGCCGTAGATACGGAATTTCTCATCAGACCAAGAAAGTGCGTTGGTGCGCAGGTCCCACTCCCATGTGCCCATATGGGCCAATCGCTGGCCTTCATTCATCGCACGCTCGCTTTTGCGCAAGGCCTTCTCCGCCTCTAGTCGTTTCAGCAGCAGCCCCAACTGGCGTCCAATTTGGTTCAGTGCTTCCAGCAGATCAGGGTCTGGAGAATCCAGGTTCAGGCTGAAAAGCTCTAGCACGCCGCGCTCTTGACCATCCACATGCACTGGAAAAGCCACAGCTGCGGTGATGCCACATGCGGCGGCGGCATCTCGACGGGGAAAATTGTCATCCTGCCGCACATCCGTGATCCAATGACTCGTGCGTGCCTCCCACACCCTACCAGGTAGCCCAGTGCCAGGTGTAAAACGGAGTGCTCGTGAAGCTTGCAAGAACGGCCCCACCTCAACCCCTTCGCTTTGCCAGGTGTGGGCCATCTCTAGGACTTCGCCATCGGCGCTGGGAGCCCACCACAAACCCACGGAAGCCTGCAACTGCCGCCCCAAAGCGTCTAGCATCATGGGGATGAGCCCGGCTAGTTTGACCCCGCTAGCGATCACCTTAGCCGCCGCAGTCTCCAACTGGCGGCGCATCTCGTTGCGCTTCATGCCGGACACATCTGCCTCGATCGCCATGAAGTGTGTCACCTTGCCTTGGGCATCCTTGATCGGCTGCACTTCGATGTCCACCCAGTAGGCCGAACCATCCCTCCGGTAGTTCAGGATTTCTGTGTGAAAGCCCTCACCTGCGCTGACCCTTTGCCCCATTTCGGCTGCTACTTGGGGATCTGTACGGGGGCCTTGGAGAAACGATCCGGGCTTCAGACCGCGCACCTCATCGAGCCGCCAGCCCGTCATGCGTTCAAACGCCTCGTTTACCCACTCAATGAGACCTTCATGATCGGCCAAGATGACCGCGTTGTCCGTGCGCTCTGCCACCATTGCCAGCTTGCGGGCCTCGGCTTCCTTGCAAACAAGCTCTGCCTGTTTCTGCTTGAGGCGCTCATTGAGTAGGTGCAGCTCCTTGTTAGCGATGCGGTGAACCTGCGTCACATGGAGAAGATCCTGCGCCGAATCGTGCGGGGCAAAATCCGCCAGCGCCAGTCCGAGGCGGTCGAGTTCATCTGGTTTATCCAGCCAAGGCGAACCAAGGAAAACATCCATGGCCGAATCTTCGAGATGCATGACCTGCCCACGAATCAGCATTCCCGTGCCGTGGTGCCGTAGCAGCAGCAGCATACTGCGGTGCCTGGACAGCCAGGCCGAATCCAATGCACCCTGGGGCCGCTCCAGCTTAAATACTTGGTCCAGCGGCACACCTATGGCCACATCCGCTGCCACACGAGCCAACGAAGGACCGACCTGGGAGATGCGCATGTCCGCGCCCCAAGCGAACAGAAAGGGGAAGGCCTCCTCCACCTTGATCCAGGGCATGCGTGGCAATTCGCACGCGCTCATGAGGCTTTGGTCTCACTCCATGCAATGTGGAAGATGTCATGATCGGCACCTTCGTCCACTTTCTCCTCATGCGTAATCGCCACCACGACGGCAAACATTTCTCCGAGCCCCTCCAGCAGCCCGACCATAAACGCAGAAAGTCCACGGCGATGGCTGCGGTAGTGCAGCCTTAATGCGCTCGGTTCCACGTCCGTACACTCAAACATGGGCGGCTGTAGCGCTGGGAACATCATCACCACCCGCGTGTGGAAATTGGGCAGGTTTTGCAGGAACTCCCCCAGAGTCCGCCCGCCCAATTTCAGCAGATGGCCGTAGTAATGCCGCGCCGTGTGCAGCATCCACCAGCGGCCAAATTGGTTGAGAATCTCTTCCGCTGGTTTGTCAAGCACCTCCGCAGCTGCGCCCACCAGCTTGTAGGTGATCTCATCGGGGTAGGACTCTGTCGAAATGAAAATCTCATCCTCCACGCCCGCCTTGGATTTCACCCGATGCCACGTCTCCTCTCCATGGTTTGCCACCAGGAGTTCCATGACTGCATTGTTGACCATTCCGTACATGCTAAAAAATGACTGGCTGTTGTTGAGAAAAAAGGGGTAACCCAAACTAAAGGTGCATCCCGCACGCAACACCCCTCATTTGGAGTAACCCATTTTCAATGACCACCATCCATGATCTGGTTTCTTTAGATCTAAGCCTCCCTCCCCATCCTGCCTCGTTTGATCCACGCATTCAACGGCTCGAACTGGGAGCGTTGATATTGCCAACCACCTCACCGCGTCGGATAAAGATCCGGCATCAGCAGCGGACGCAGCACCATGGGGGTGAGCTCGCGGGGCAGGGGGAGCCAGGGGTGTTTTTTGTCGTCTTTGCGCAGGCCCCACCAGAGGCGACCGCCGTGACGCCAGGGATCGATCACGAGCCCGTCTTCGAAGCGCTGGCCCTTGGCGGTGACGATGATGCCGTGGTGCTCCATCCAGGTGTCGCGCTTGGAGGCGACGAGGTGCAGTTCCATGGTCTTGAGGTTCAGGCGGAAGAGGTGGGGAAAGAGATCGTCCCGCCACTGGTAGCAGAGGCCGCGCTGGCGCAGGCCGGTGTTGACGAGGCCGTTGTTCATCCACGGATGGATGAAGGGCTTGAAGTCGGCGGAGAGCTTGGCGGATTCTTCGATGGCGGTGGTGGCCAGGCGGTCGGCCTCGGTGGCGCTGACTGTGGGGGAGAGCTGCTGGAGGTCGTGGCTGAGGCGCTGCGCTTTGGCCTGACGCTCGGTGGGTGTGCCGACGTTGACGCAGGAGGCGAGTGCCAGGGTGAGAACGAAGAAACTGAGGCGCGAGACGTGGGACATGCGGTGGGTTGTAAGTCAGATAAGTGGCACTTTGAGCGTGGTTTTTTTAACCGCAGAGACACGATGAACACAGAGATTTTCTGTTCAGGATTCAGTTCTGAACTCCCTATGAGTGCTACGGTTATGCGGCAGCGGCACTTTTGGAAACAGACGGATGAGCACCGCCGAGATTTGGAGAACGCAGAGATCGGAGGCAGAAGGTTTATCTCTGCGTTCTCCGAATCTCCGCGGTGCAAGATTGTCTTTCTTGTTCAAGCCTGCGGGAACTGGGAAGTGACGCTCCGTTCCACCTTCTAGCGGCATGAGTTCAGAGGATGGGTGGGTTAATTTCATGCCTTGGAAACAGTCGAAAGAGGGACTTCACCATTGAAAGTCAGGTCAGGGGGCCGTGGGCGGTCTCATGCAGAGCGCGGGCCTGCTGCTGCCACTGCTCGCGGGTGGCGCGGTTTTTGAAGGCCAGCAGCTCGCTGAAGGTGCGCAGCTCATCCTCGTCCCACTGGGCGATCTGCCGCCAGGTGCGAATGCCGTGGGCGCGCAGCTGGTCGCTGATGATGGTTTTGATGCCCTTGATCTGCGTGAGGTCGTCATCCGGCACGCTGGCGAGTGTGGCGGTCTTTTCCTCCACGCGCTGGAGCACGCGGGCTTGGTTTTGCAGCCGCTCGAGCTCGGTGTTGGCGGTGGCCAGGCGTTTCTCGCTGCCGGCCAGACTGCGGTGGGCCAGTGCCATGCCGGCGGGATCGGCGAGCGTCTGCCCTTCGAGTTTGCGAATGCGCCGCTGCCAGTCGTCGCGCTCCTGCGTGAGCGTGGCAAGGCCGGTCTGGTGTTCGTGGAGCTGGCTTTCGAGCGCGGCGATTTTGTCGCGGAGCGTCGCGGTGGGAGCCTCCGCGCTGGCTTTGGGTTTGGCCGGGGTGCTGCGTTTGCGTTTGGGTTTAGGAGTGGCGGTGGCGGCTTCTTCTGCGGCAGGTGGAGGTGCCACGGGTGGTACGCTGCGCAGGTGGTCGAGCTCTGCCTGGGCGGCGAAGTGCGCGGCACGCAACTCTTCCATCTCAGCGGTCACTCGGGCCAACTCCGCTTCGAGCGCTTGGGCGGCCTCATTGGCCTTGGCGGCTTCCTCCTGGCGCAGCCGCGATTCGGCCTGAGCGGGTTGCAGTTCATCACGCAACGCTTCCACATCTGCGATCAATCGGGCCGCTTCCGCTTCGAGGGCCTGGGCGGCCTCGTGCGCCTTGGCGGCTTCCTCCTGACGCAGCCGCGTTTCAGCCTGGGCGGTTTTCAATTCATCACGCAGGGCCTGGAGTTCGGCGGCGGCAGCCGGGTCAGGCAGGGCAGGGGATGAGGCGGCGGCTTCGGCAGGAGCTGGGGCTGTCTCGACGGGTGCGGCTGCGGTGTGGCGCAGCGCGACTGCGGCTTCCGCTTCAGCTTTGGCTGCGGCCTGGCGTAGCGCGGCCTGGGCCGTTTCGATCTGGGCAGCCAGGGCGTCGATGCGCTGCTGCATGTCGCTTCTACGCCACTGCCAGCCAAACCACGCGAACAGCGCGGCGGTGAGGCCGAGCAGCGGTGCGAGGTAGAGCAGCAGCCAGAGGAAGGAGGACATCAGTGGAAAGCAGAGTGGGCAAGGTGCAGGCGCAGCTGTTCGATGGCCTCGGCAGAGAGTTCTTCAACGCGTGCGGCGGGAATGCCAGCGGGCAATTGGCCGGACTGGGCCAGCCCCCCGGCCTCGACGAGCGGGCGCGTCACCGGGATGGACTTCCAGGTGCTGCCAGGGCTAGCGATGGCGAAAAGCCCGGCGCTGCCCGCTGCCGGTGCCCTCGGCAGGCTTTTGAGCGTGTGCAGGATGCGGCCGGAGGGCTCGCAGTCGCCGCGCACGTGCAGATCGTCGCAGGTGACCAGGAGCGGCGGGCTGTAGGCCTGACGCACTGCGGCGATGAGCTGGGCGCGCACGGCTTCTTCTGCGACCTGTCCCGAGAGGATGGCCTTGGTGCCAAACAGAGCGAGGGTGACGAAGGCCGGGTCGGTGGGTTGCGGGGGAGCGGGAGCGTGGGAGTCATCCCCTTGCAGCCAGTTGCTGAGAAGCGTGCTGTCGCTGAGCAGGGAATTGGAGGCCAGGCCTCCCGGCTGATTGGGACGGGGCAGGAATGCCCCGGTTACGCCTGCTGGCAGGTCGTGTTTCCACGACTGCTCACTGGGGGCAGTCTGCCAGTCCACGGGCTTCCAGGCCTCTCCGCTGAAGCTGAGAAAGCAGGATTTGCCGCCGACCTTCCCTTCCTCCGGCAGCAAAGCGGTGGTGATGGGGCCAAAGTCATCTGTGGGTCGGCGCAGCGCGCTGACGCGGATTTCATCATGCAGTCGGCGTGGGGCGAAGGCGGCCAGGGCATCAGCCAGCACTCCGCGCTTCACTTCGGCAGTGCCCACTTCGCCACGCAGGATGACCTGCTGGTCCCGCACCGCGAGGAATAGGTAGCCCACGGGCAGGTGGGCCAGGCGCTCGTTTTCCGCCTGGGCGATGTGCTGCCGCTGCTGGGTGGCGCGCAGATCATTCAGGGCGGGGAGCACCTGCTGCTGCCATTCCTCCTCACTGACCCCCAGGGCGAGCGCTGCTGCACGCAGATCCTCGTCCGACTGGCCCAGCGTGAGCTCCTGCCACGACTGGCCGATGCGTGCCAGGTAGGCCTGCACGCCGGTAGGCGGGGCCGGGACGCTGCGCAGGGTGGCGGAGACGCTGGCCGCTTCATCGTGGTTTTCCGCATCGGAGCCCGGCATGCCATCGCTGCTGCCGCCCCGCGTGCTCCAGGCATTCTGCACACCATGCGCCAGGTCGCGTGCTTCGTAGGCGTTGGCGGCGGTACCCAGCAAGCGTGCCTGACCGCCATTGGCCGCCAGCAGCATCCAGCCCGGCGGACTGGGAACGACCTCCAGCTCGCTGCGCACACTGCTGACCGGATTGAGATGCCGCCAGAAGCCGAGGGAGAACGGTGCGGGCACGCGCACCCGATCGCTCATGGTGGATTCGATCAGGCTGCGGTCCTGCGGTGTGCGCACGCTGCCGCTCAGGCGCGCCTGCTGGCCGCTGAACTCCAGGTGCAGTCCGCTCATGCGGTGACGCAGGGCAGGCTGCTGCGCCAACACGTCCAGCGCGGCGGTTTCCAGGTCGCGCTGCAGGTGCGGCAGGCACACCAGGGCACCGACCAGCCAGAGCGCGAAGAGCGATGCAGCAGATTGGATCCAGCGCGCGCGAGTCATGGCGGGGGAGATCACTCTTTTTCGGTGAGCATGCGCACCTCGTCGAAGCTGTAGCGCCGGGATTCGCCGCGCTGATTGGTCTGCACCAGAGTTCCCGTGCCGGTTTCCAGCGCGGTGAGCCAGCCCTCCCCATAGGCCCAGGTGTCCAGGCAGATGCGGCCGGGGAGCAGGCGGGGCAGGCCGTTCTTCTGGGCGGTGTGGCCACAGACCAGGGTCTTGCCCGAGAAATGCGGATGGGAGTCGTCAAAGCGCCGCCAGAACAGCCAGTCGTCGCTTTGATCCGGCATGGGCAGCATGGCGTTCACATTGGCGTGGGCAAAGATGTGCGTCGTGTCCGCATGCCAGCGGCGCAGGCGCTGGCTGAGGAAGTCCCAGTGTTGCTGCGGGATGGCGTTCCAGTCCGGCGTGTCCATGCAGCCGTAGGACTGCATGGTCTGCCGCCCTCCCACGCCATACCAGGAGGTGGAGTCAACGAGTTCGCTGCGAGCGTCGAGCATGAGGATTTCATGGTTGCCGATCAACGGAATGAGCTGGGTCGTCTTTTCCAGCTCCAGCAGACAGTCCAGCACGCCGCGGGTGTCCGGCCCGCGGTCCACGTAGTCGCCCAGCGTGACGAGGACATCGTTCTTCCCGGGGGCCAGCTCCTGCAGCATGAGATCCAGTGCTGTTGAACAGCCGTGGATGTCGCCAATGACCATGGTACGCCCGCAACTGCGTTCACGTGGGGGGAGTTGAACCCTCGACGTGTGAATGTCGGGAGCGTCGTCGCTGACCAAAATGGGCATTCGACAATCTTGCGCGATGAACGCCGGACGCAACCACCGATCATCGTGATGGCACAATCACTTTCGCCATGCAAGGTAGGGGATGCCCAAGCTCCAGTCGCCCAGCCCACCAACCACCCGCCCGCCGCACGCTGAGGAAGCGCAGACGATTTTCTCGGCACGGGGGCTGCGCAAGGTGTACCACACGGGCGATCTCAATGTGGTGGCGCTCCAGGGGGTCGATCTCGATTTCCATGCCGGTGAGCTGGTGGTGCTGCTGGGGGCCTCCGGCAGCGGCAAGTCCACACTGCTGAACATCCTCGGCGGGCTGGACATCCCCACCTCCGGCACCCTGCGCTACAAAGGCTGGGACCTCTCCGGCGGCGGCGAGCGCACGCTGACGCAGTTCCGCCGCAACTGCGTGGGCTTCGTGTTTCAATTCTACAATCTCATCCCCAGCCTCACCGCCCGCGAAAACGTCGCCCTCATCACCGACATCGCCCCGGACCCGATGAAGCCGGAGGATGCGCTCGACCGCGTGGGCCTGAGCCACCGCCTGGACCACTTCCCCTCCCAGCTCAGCGGCGGTGAGCAGCAGCGTGTGGCCATCGCCCGTGCCATCGCGAAAAAACCCGAAGTGCTGCTGTGCGACGAGCCCACCGGCGCGCTTGACGTGACCACCGGCATCACCGTGCTGGAAGCCATCGAGCGCATCAATCGTGAGCTCGGCACGCTCACCATCGTCATCACCCATAATGCCGCCATGGCCGCCATGGCCGACCGCGTGCTGCACCTCTCAGATGGCCAGATCGTCAAGGAAAGCCGCAACGCGACCCGCGTGGACGTGTCCACCTTGCAGTGGTGATCATGTTGGTGGCTTGAGTTGTAGAACCTCGATAGGCGCGTGTGCGTAAACAATGCTTAATCCCTCCCAACCTTGCCTTCAATGAACTCCCACCTGACCGCCGATGATCGGGGCATCATTCTGCCATGCCCTGCCTGCGGCACCGCCAACCGCATCCATTACTCCAAAGCCGCTCTGCAAGGCCGCTGCGGCACCTGCAAAGCTGAGCTGCCCCTCGTGGCTGAACCGGTCGAGATCGCGAGTGCGTCCGATTTCGCTGCGCTCATGGCTCAGAGCAAACTGCCTGTCCTGGTGGATTTCTGGGCTCCATGGTGCGGCCCCTGCCAGATGATGGCACCTGAATTTGCCAAAGCCGCCGCCCAGGCTGCGGGCGCTGCCATCCTGGTGAAAGTCAACACGGACGAGCAGCAGGACATCGCCAGCCAGTTCCGAGTCCAAGGCATTCCGGCTTTCGCACTCATCAAAGAAGGCCGGCTGGTCGCACAAACCTCCGGCTTTCAGCCGGCGGATCGACTCCTGGCCTGGATGCGAAGTCACTGACGCCACGCGTCCTTCGAAACGTCACGAAGGAGTTTTCCCTCAGAGCGTCTGCTCGCGGGATGCCATCAAGCTACAAAAAAGCGGCATCCCGTTGCCAGGATGCCGCCGTGAATTTTCTTGGGGGGTTGGTTGGAGTGTCAGAGGGGACGCTTAGTAGCGACCGCCGCCACCGCCGCCGCCACCACCGTAGCCGCCACGGCCACCGCCGCCGCCACCACCGCTTTTGCCGCCGCCGCCACCGTAGCCGCCACGGCCACCGCCGCCGCCACCACCGTAGCCGCCGCCGCCACCGGCTGGACGATCTTCCTTCGGCCGGGCTTCATTGATGGTCAGGTTGCGACCACCGTAGTCTTTTTCGTTGAGGCCACGGATGGCTTCATTCATGGCGGTTTGGGAGTCCATGGTCACGAAAGCAAAGCCACGTGGACGACCGGAGTCGCGATCCATTGGCAGGTGAATGTCGGTAACGGTGCCGTAGTCGGTGAAGAGAGCGCGGACGTCGTCTTCGGTGGCGGTGAAGGGCAGGTTGCCCACGTACATTTTAGTATTCATATCGATTTTCTTGAGTTCAGCCAGCCTCGAATGAGGGCAGAGTAAGCTCCGAGATCGGATTTAAGAACACCAAAGGAAACAACCTGATGAACGACTTAGCTTCGCCTTTATCAGGTTAACTTGCGACACCACACTTCGTCTGCATCGAGGGAATAGCAAATGTTTGTTTTCAGATTTGAAAGACAAAATTCTGGTGTCTCGCGAGATGTGGTGACGTATTTGTCATGTGCAGGCCTACAAGGCTGAGACAAATTGTACTACAACAGAAGATGAAAAAAAATTGAAAGAACGCTCTTTATGCTTGCGCTAGGGGCCACATTTTTGTTCAAATGAAAACAATCGCCCCCACCTGCTCCAGCCATTGCATCAGGCCTTCGGTTCTCAATTTTCCTCCTGCCAACCCGTTATTTTTCTCACTTAAATCATTCCATTTTAATCAGTTCCAGCATGATTTCCGAAACTTTGATCGAACAAGATGCCATTGGTCTGGCTCTGAGCGGTAGCTTTGCCAAAGGCATGCTGGCCAGGAGACCCCAGGCGAAGCGGGCGAGCGAGTTTCTGGAAGCAAATGGAGTGCTGTCTGACAAGGGGCACGTCACTGCGGCTCCAGGGCATGCCATTTCCGGGAGCTTTCCCAATCTGACCGCTGTCAGTCCGGCTGATCTTTTTTTGGTGACCGGCGTGACCGGCTTTCTGGGTGGTACGGTAGTTGCAGAACTGCTTACGGCTCCATTTTCCGGCAGACTGCTGCTGCTGGTGCGTGCCTGCAGTCCTGAAGAGGGGCTGGCGCGGGCACGGCGCTCGCTGGAACGGTTTGAGGTGCCGCATGGCCTGCTGGCCAAGCTCACCGTGGCCAACATTCTCTGCGGGGATCTCGCCAATGTGGTTGCCTTTGAACGAGACGTCAGACTGGATGCGGTGACGCATGTGGTGAACTGCGCCGGCATTACCTCCTTTGGCAAAGATCCTGACGTGTGGCGGGTCAATGTGGATGGCACCCTGGCATTTGCCCATCGTCTCAAACGGGCCACCGGGCTGAAGCGGTTCGTGCACATCAGCACCGCAATGATCTGCGGGGACAAGCCGCCGCATGTGGTGGAGGAGGATGTGAGCCTCGGCATCAACGGTCATCACCTGGTGCCCTACACTGAAAGCAAGGCAGAGGCCGAACGCAGACTGCTGAAGGAGATGGCGGGGCTGCCCTTTGTCATTGTGAGACCCACGATCATCGCCGGTCACAGCCGGCTGGGCTGCCGCCCGTCCGGCAGTATCTTCTGGGCATTTCGCATGAGCCATGCCTTGCGCATGACGACCTCGCCGCTGGACGGCAAGATTGATGTGGTGCCGGTGGACTATGCGGCGCGTGCCGTATTGCATCTGGCCGCAGCACGGGTGCTGCAGCACACCATCTATCATGTGGGGTCCGGGCCGAACCACAGCTCGACTTTTGCCGAAATTGACGCCGCGTTTGTCAAAGCCGACGGCGGTGCCCGCAGCGGTGAGTTCCACAGCGCCTCGGTCGAGGAGGCGCTCAGACTCAAAGACCATTTCCAGCAGATCTTCGGTCAGTGCAACCGGCGCTTCATGCAGGTGGCCATCCGTCTCTACGGTGGTTTTGCGGCGCTCAACGCGACTTTCGACAATTCACGTTTGCTGAAGGAGGGGGCTCCGCCGCCGCCAAAGTTTGCAAATTATCTAAGCACCTGTTTGGAGTCCTGCAAAGATGTGAGCATCTACGCTCAGGCCATGATCGACTTTGTCTGAAGCGGCGCATGAGCATCACCAGTTTCATCCAGGACTACGGGCTGCTGGCTTTGATTTTCGGGACGATTTTTGAAGGAGAAGGCGTGGTGCTGGTGGCGGGGCTGGCCATTCGCCAGGGTCTGCTGCCTCCCGTGGCGGCGCTGTTGGCGGCCTTGCTCGGAACCGTGATTTCAGACCAGTTTTGCTTTTTTGTCGGCAGGTTCATGGGGGAGGCTGTCCTGCGCCGTTTCCCTGGCATACAGGCCCGGTTTGAGGCTGTGCGTACTCGGGTGGAGAACCATCAAACCGCCATCATTTTCAGCTTTCAGTACTTTCCCGGATTAAGCATGGTTGTGCCCTTCACGCTGGGGATGACGCGGCTGCTGGCGCTGCGCTTTCTGGTGCTGGATGTGCTGTCCGCCGCGCTGTGGTCCGGCACGCTGCTGACCGCTGGCTATCTCTTTGGCGTCTCCATCCAGCCGCTGCTGGAAAAATTTCACGACTACAGCGGCTGGCTATTGGGAGGGTTGGCGTGCCTTATTTTGCTGGTGTTTCATTGGCGTGCCTCCCGTGCCAGGGTCAAGGAGGACATATTATGAGTTCGTACTGGAATCATCTGGCCCGCTCTGCGCTGCTGCTGGCGGTGCTGTGCTGCGCCTCCTGCCGCACGGCCAAAAGTGTGGTGGCCGCCGTGGAGGTGAAGCCTTCCAAGTTCCTCACCCATGCTGCTGAGCTGAAGGAAAACCGCAAACGCTCGCCCTTCCTCGGCAACTGGTGGAATTCGGACCCAAAGATTGTCGCTGCGGCGGAGCAGGCCAAAAAAATCCGCATCGCGCCGGTGCTGTACAGCTACGTGCGCCCGCTGGAGGGCATGCTTCCCAAGCTTGAATACGGTGCGAAGCATCGGGATCATAATCTGCCGGAACTGGCCAGATACACCCGCAAAAAGTTCACCGAGGTGTTTCGCAATGCCAAAAAGCCGCGTTACACCGTCGCGACTGCGGCGGACAAGGACGCGCTCATCCTGGATCTCTCGTTGCTTGAGTGGGTACCCAACACCTACTCCGGCTTTGTGGTGCGTGAAGTGGTGGACTGGATCACCTTTGATGGGGTGGCCGCAGTCACGATGAAAGGCACACGCGGAGGCATTGCCATTGAGGGGCGTCTGATCGAACCGAAATCCAAGCAGTCCTGGTTTGAGTTTGCTGACAAAGAGATTGGCAAGACCGTGTTGATCTTGCCCATCCAGGAGTTCTTCCCCAGGGGCCAGGCGCATTTCGCCATCAACGAATGGGCGAAACAACTGGAGGAACTGCTGCGCACCAAAACCGATGTCAAAGTGAAGGACAGTTTCCCCATTGTGCTCTGGAACTACTAACCCCCGCCGCATGACCGACTATCAAGGCCCCGCTTTCCAACTGGTTGACACCCTTACCGCCGCCGAGCTGGCGAGCCAGGGTGGCTTCCAACCGCGCACCCGGCCGCTGCTGGTGAAAGGGGCCGTCAAATCCTGGCCTGCCTGGAATAAATGGACCTTTGCGAAGCTGGCCGAGCTCAAGCGACCGGACGGTTCGGAGGTCATCTCCAGTTTTCAAAACGGACTGGTGGAGCAGGGCGTGACCAAAGAGCCACTCGATCTCCCCGTGGCTCCCTACCTGCGTGAGCTCGATGAACTCGCGCGCAAAATCCGCGCTGAATGGGATGGGAACACCGGCCTGTGCCCAGACCGCGTCTGGAAGTCCCTCAAGCCTGGCGAGCGCTTTCACCTCAACTGGGCGCATCTGCAGAGCTTCGTCGCAAACCGCATCTATCTCGCCCAGTGGGACATTCTGAGTGAGTTCCCGGAAATGAAACAGGACTTTGCCATTCGGACGCTCTGGCCTGGCTGGCGCATGACCTGGCAGTACGTTTTCATCGGGCCTTCCAACACTGTCACCGGTCTGCACTACGATTTCCCTGACAACTGGTTCTGCCAGGTCGCGGGGGTGAAAGAGTTTCTGCTTTTCCCGCCGGAGAATTCCCCGCATCTGCATCGTTCGAAGAAATTCGACTGGGGTGCCACGCTCAGCGACATCAATATTTCCAAGCTCGCGGAGCAGCCGCAACTGCGCGAAGATTTTGCCAAAGCGAACGGCCTGTACGCCCGGGTGGAGGCCGGGGACGCGCTCTTCGTTCCCAAGCAGACCTGGCACTGCGTCGTCGCCCTGGAGCCATCCGTGAGTCTTGCCGTGTTTGGCCTCACCCTGCCAGAAGTGCTCATTGGCGGTGGCAAAGCGGAACTCAAGGCACTCCTGCACAGAATGCACTTCTACCGCTGGGGGAACTGCACCTGTCACAAAATGACAGCCGCACCAACAACCCTCGTGCCGAAATAAGACTGTCGGCCGCCCATGTGGCGGCCGCCGGTCAATGCATCTCCACTTCGCACTGGCCCAGGCCGCCGCGATAGTAGTTGAACTGCACATTTGGGTGGTCGGCCAGCAGCGACATCGGTACGGCGGAGTCGGCGAGACGCTTGGAGATCATGAACGCGGTGAGGCGTTGGCCCAGCGGATTGTCATGCAGTCCGGCATGCCAGATGCTGACCTTCTCCGCCATCCAGGTTTCCTTCGGACCCACGGTGATGGCCTTCTGCGGCACCAGGGTGATGTTGCCACCACCCGAAGTGCGAGCGTTCTGCATCAGAGTCACGGGATGCAGATCGACGACACGCGTGGTCAGCTTGCGAAACTCCGCTGGCGGCGGTGGCTCGTTCTTGAATTTGCCGGTGCGTTTGGGCGGATCGTTGAAGGCCCAGTGCTTGATGTCGCCCTGGCCCCCCTGCATCACGGCACAGCGCACGCCGCTCTGCCAGCTTTTGATGTAAGCGGCGGTGTCCGCCTTGGGGAAATGCAGTTGCGTGTCCGGCATGCAGAGCTTCTTCTGCATGCGGTCAAAGCAGAGGTCGCGGTCCGCTTTTTCAAACGACAGCGGATGCTCCAGGGTGACCTCCTTCTTCGTGTGCTCGTCATACCACTCGTCCATGCCCCAGAAGTGGCCGTCTTTGATCGAGATGCCGAGGTCGTTCACCAGCCGTGCCACCAGCGGGAGCTGCTCCGTGGGGCCGATGGGGCCGCAGATGCCTGCCGGATTGTCCGGCGTGGCCTGCTTCCAGGCGTGGATGTACTCCAGCGCCTCGGCCAGGTAGAAATCCTCCAGGGTGTCATACATCACCACCTTAAAGCCGGGGCGGGAGAGCTGGCGCAAATCCCGCTCGGTGAGCCGGGCGGCATCGTTGATAAGGTCGTCTTCCAACGTGGTGTAGTCCCACCAGTCCGGTGCGATGTGGCTGATTTTACGCGGCATGGTATAGGTGGGTTGTTACAGGATAGTCAGGGAGAACGTCCGATTTGCCAAGCTCTCATCATGCGCGGTGAAAAAAATCTCGTCGTACAGGACGCAAAGACGCCGCCCGACCACATCTTGACCGGCGCAGCCTTGACCATGTGGACACGCGGCACTACCAGCCAGGATGGAAGAAATGCTCAACCACCCCGACGCCCTCACCCGCCTGCGCTACGTCGTGCACCGCCTGCGTGCCCCTGGCGGCTGCCCGTGGGACATGGAGCAGACGCACACCTCCCTCATCCCGCACGTCATTGAAGAAGCCTATGAGGTGGCGGATGCGATCCGCAGCGGCGATCCGGCCCAAATCTGCGATGAACTCGGCGACATCCTACTGCAGCCCGTGCTGCATGCGGAAATCGCCAGTGAGACGGGTGCCTTCGATCTCGACACGATGGCGCACGGCCTCACCGAGAAGCTCATCCGCCGCCATCCGCATGTCTTTGGCGACACCAGCGCCGCCACTTCGGATGCCGTGCTGAAGCAATGGGATGCCATCAAGCGCACCGAAAAAGGCACCGAGCACGAAGGCCTGCTCCACGGCACCGGCAATGGCCTGCCCGCGCTCATGCGTGCGCAGAAGCTGCAAAAGAAAGCCGCCCGCGTCGGCTTCGACTGGCCGGATGCGACGCCCGTCTTTGGCAAGATTCGCGAAGAAGCCGCCGAACTCGAAGAAGCCATCGCGGCGGGAGACAAAGCCCACATGGAAGAAGAACTGGGCGATCTGCTCTTCAGCGTCGTCAATCTCGCGCGCAAACTCGGCATCGAATCCGAGCCCGCCCTGGCGGCCGCCAACGAAAAATTCACCCGCCGCTTTCACGCGATGGAAACGCATCTCCGCAAGCAGGGGCATGAACTCGGCAGGCTCTCGCTGGAGCAGATGGATGCCGCGTGGGATGAGGTGAAGCACGGTGTTTGACAGCCATCTTGTTGAAGGCAACGTTGTGACATGCACACCATCGAGATTGACGACGAAACCTATGCCAGCCTGGAAATGCTGGCGCAGCGGGAGCATTCCAGTGTCAGCAGCGTGGTGAAGCGTGCGGTGTCCCGAGTGCCCGGTTTTCAGAAGCCGGCACCGACACCTGTGAAGGTTCCACATGGCTATAAGATTTCCGTGTCCCCAAGCGAGCCGTTCACCTCGGAAGACGTAGATCGCATCGAGGATGAAAATGACATGCGAGGTATGGCATGATCTGGCTGGTAGATGGCAATTTGCTCGCGGCGTATGTCCTCTCCGGGCATCTGCATCATGCTCAAGCGGAACACTGGTTTGATCAGCTAACGGATCGTTTTGCCACCTGCTCAGTGACTCAGGGCACCTTGTTGAGGCTGCATATGCGTTTCGCCATCGACAAAAGCTCTGAGGCAGCGTGGCGAGCGCTAGCAGAAATTGAAGCTCACACGCTGCATGACTGTTGGTCTGAGGACCTGCCCTATCGTGAAGTGCCTCACCGGTTGATGCAAGGCCACGGCCAGATCACGGATGCTTGGCTCATTGAGCTGGCACGCCGCAACGGCGGCAAGGTTACGACGCTCGACCAAGGCATGGTGGCAACTTATCCGAACGACGCTGTGCTGATCTAACCGCATGGTCATCGGCAATTTCTCATTCCCCAAACTCTGGGTGCAGGTGCGTTCGAAATCATGGCTGTGGCTGTTTCGGCGGCAGCAGATCGAGGAGGGCGGGCGGCTGCTCAAGCATGGGGACGTTGGCCTCGCGGGGGTGCATGTGTGTGCGGAGAATGAGGTGGAGGTTGTTGCGGGAGTCGGCACGGGCTTGTTCAACTCCGCTGCGGTTACGGCGCACCTGCTGCTGCGGGAAGACGGCAGCATGGCTCTGACTTCGCGCTGCACCTGTGCGGTGGGTTCGATGTGCCAGCATGCGGCGGCACTGATGCTGATGCTCGATCTTGAGGCCGGGCGCAAACGCATCGAGGGCATGGCGCAGGTGCGGGAAAAAACGGTGGTGGCTGCGGAAGTGGAGTCGGCGGCGTCAGCTCAGACTGCCGAAATTGAACTGCCTCCATCAGAACCCAAGCCCATCCTGCTGGTGCGGCGCATGACGGTGGACATGCCGCAAGTTACCACCAAGCGCAATATCGGCGGCTGGACGCCCCGCAGCATCGCCTTCATTCATCCCTGTGCGGAATACGACGGTTGCCCGCTGCGTTTTGAGATGCTGGTGCGCAGTCCGGCGCATCGATGGCAGGATGAAAACGAAGTGCGCCGCACCCTGGTGCGCAATCTGCGCTCGGAGCGGCTGCTGCTGGCGGAATTGTCGGGCCTGGGTTTCACTTCTTTTTCTGAAGCGCTGCCAGGTGCCAAGGCTGCCGAGTCCACCCTGGGTTTCATGGCCGTGGCGGGTGATCAGGCCTTGTTCTGGTCACAATTCCTCAAAGACCAGGTGCCCAAGCTGAGTGATCGTGGTTGGCGGGTGGAGGTGCCGGAGGACATCGGCTTTCAAATTCATGAGGCGGCTGAAGACGATTGGTTCACCGACCTCGCGGGAGATCCAGATGGGCGCGAATGGTTCTCGCTGGACCTCGGGGTCGAAATCGAAGGAAGGCGCATCTCGATGGTGCCGCTGCTGGTGGACTGCATTGATCAGGGACTCAGCGCCGCTGTGCTGGAGAAAAACCTGGATCAGCGCTTCCTGCTTTCCCTCGGTGGTGACCGTGGGGACGTGCTCTCCGTGCCGGCGCATCGCCTCGTGGTGCTGCTGCGCTTCTTTGATGAACTCCTCGCCACGCGGCCGGTGCGCAAAGACGGCAAGCTACAGCTCGACAAACTGCGCGCCGCTCAGCTTGCTACGCTGGATGGCCTGCCGATCCGTGCGCCCGCAGAACTGACCGCGCTCAGCCAGCAGCTCGGCAGTTTCCGCGAGATCGGTCTCATCGACCCGCCCGCGTCTTTGAAGGCCAGCCTGCGCGATTACCAGCGCGAAGGCGCTTCATGGATGCAGTTCCTGCGCGAGTTCGGACTGCACGGCATTCTGGCCGATGACATGGGTTTGGGCAAAACGCTGCAAACACTCACGCACATTTTGATCGAAAAGGAAAGCGGACGCATGAAGCATCCCTGCCTCATCGTTGCACCCACGAGCGTGCTGCGGAACTGGATCAACGAGTCGATCAAATTCACGCCGACACTCAGCCTCCTGCTCATGCAGGGCCAGTCGCGCAAGAGTGACTTTAAGCATCTCAAGCAATACGATCTCGTCGTCACAAGCTTCCCTCTTCTGGTGCGCGATGCCGATGTGATGCAGGCGCAGGAATGGCACGTCGTCGCGCTGGATGAAGCGCAGAACATCAAGAATCCCAAGAGCCTTGCTGCACAGACTTGCAGTGGCTTGAAAGCCAAGCACCGCCTCTGCCTCACCGGCACGCCGATGGAAAACCACCTGGGCGAGCTGTGGAGCCTGTTCAACTTCCTCATGCCCGGCTTGCTGAGCGACGCCGACACCTTCCGCCAGCATTACCGCAACCCCATCGAGCGTGAGGCCGATGCGGAGCGCCAGAAACAACTGAGCACCCGCATCCAGCCGCTGCTGCTGCGACGCACGAAAGACGCCGTGGCCAAAGAACTGCCGCCGAAAACGGAAATCCTGCACAGCATCGAACTCGGCAAGGAGCAGACGGATCTGTATGAAACCATCCGTGCGGCCATGGACAAACGTGTGCGCGAAGCCATCGCTGCGAATGGATTGGACCGCTCGCAAATCGTCGTGCTCGATGCCCTGCTCAAGCTGCGGCAGGTCTGCTGCCACCCGCAATTGTTGAAGCAGGAGACCGCGCGCGGTGTGTCGGATTCCGCAAAAACGGCCTTCCTCATGGACGAATTGCTGCCCGAGCTCATCGAAGAAGGCCGCCGCATTCTCATCTTCTCGCAGTTCACCGAAATGCTGGCCCTCATTGAGGCCCGGCTGAAGAAGGACGGCACGCGCTATGTGAAGCTCACCGGCAGCACCAAGGACCGTGAAACGCCGATCCAGGAATTTCAGGCGGGCAAGGTGCCAGTCTTTCTGATCAGCCTAAAGGCAGGTGGCGCTGGCATCAACCTGACCACCGCCGATACGGTCATTCATTACGATCCCTGGTGGAACCCCGCCGCCGAGGCGCAGGCAAGCGACCGAGCGCACCGCATCGGCCAGAAGAATCCGGTCTTCGTCCACAAGCTCATCTGCGAAAACACCATCGAAGAGCGCATCGTCAAGATGCAGCAGAAGAAGGCCGCGCTGGTGGAAGGACTGCTCGCCGGGCGCGCGGACAAACTCCAGCTCACCCAGTCCGACATTCAGGTCTTGTTCATGGCGGAGTAAGCTGACGGCTCACGAGGAAGCCCTGCTCATCCATTTTTATTCCAGGGATGCTGACGTTGCGCTCTTCGCCTGGCAACAAACCGCTGATTTTCACACCATCGGCACTGGATTCGATGGTGAAGCCCGGCAGGAGGCGACCCAATGATCCGGCTTTCTGGCCGAGTTGCTCGTCCTTGTCATTGGCCGGCATGGGCGGGTTGGGAACTTCGGTGCTGAGGATGATCTCAGTGCTGGCATCAAAGAAACCACGCAGCGCGGTGGTCTGGGGCAGGGGAGACAGGTCGCTGTCGAGGCAGAAGGCGAGGCGTTCCTGGCCGGTGAGCTTGCTTAGCGTGCTGCGGGTGCAGAAGGCGACGATGTGGGTGGCGTGGGCTTCAGTCACATGGTCGATGAACTTGGTGCCGGGAATGACCTGGGTGAGCGCTTTGACGGTGCGATGGATGATGCTGCCCTCGGGTTCGAGGCTGAGGAAGACATCGCCGGGATGATGCCATTCGATTTCGGCCAGGCGCAGGGCGTTGGCAAAGGCGGGCAGATCGGCTTCGGCATGGCTCCAGTTCTTGCGCTTGAGGAATGCCGCGCTGTTCAAGGCGAACATGGCCTGGCGCACGACCTCGGCGGTGGCGGCACGTGCGCCGAGGGGTTCGCCAAAATGCACTTCAACGGGGTAGCGCAGGTGTTTGGGGCGTTTGGTGAAGAATTTGCCGCCCTGGAAGGAGAAGATGCTGCCGTAGAGGCCGTCGAGATAAACGGGAACGACCTGGGCATCTCCCTGGCGCGCCATGAGTTCGAAGCCTTTGCGCAGTTCGTTGAGCATGCCGTGGCGGGTGATCTGGCCTTCGGGGAAGAGGCAGACGATCTCCCCCTCCTTGAGCGCAGCGGCCACCGCACGTACGGCGTCTTTGGCGCGGGTGGCGGAAATCGGTACGGTGCCGATCAGGCGCATGAGCCACTTCAGCCACCACAGATGGTAGAGCGCATCCCACATGACGAAGCGCACCGGGCGACGGCTGGCGGAGCCGACAATGAGAGCATCCACATAGCTGACGTGGTTCGGCAGCAGCAGTACACCGCCGGCGGCGGGAACGCGCTCCAGATGTACGGGCTTCACCTTGTAGATGAAGCGCACGGCGGCGAGCATGAGTAAACGCACCAGATCCTGCGGCAGCAGGCGCATGATGTAAACGGCGGCGAAGAAGGTCGGAATGGCCAGCAGCAGGAACTGGGTGGAGGAGCTCAAGTTGGCCGCTTTCATCAGCGCCACGATGGCCACCGCCACCAGCGTGCCGAGGCAGTCCATGAGGTTCATGCCGGCGTGAATGCGTGCCTTCTCCTGCTTTTCCGCCTTGTCCTGCGCGTAGGCATAAAGCGGCACCATGAAGCACCCACCGGCAGCCCCGGTGAAGATGATACCGGCGTACATCCAACTGCTGCCCAGCGTGGCCAGTCCGGACCAGAGCAAACCGGCCACTAGCCCGAAACCGCCCAGCGGAATCAAGCCCAGCTCAATGCGGTTGCGGCTGATGTGGGAGGCAAAGATGCTGCCGCTGATCACGCCGATGCCGAGGATGCCGGCGACTTTGGCGAGTTCCATCGGGCCATCCCCATGACCGGTGTCCGGATGCAGCTCCTTGGTGAGCGTGACGAGGATGAAGCTGAGCGCGTTGGAGATGAACCAGAAGTAGGTCACCCCAAGTGCGGCGAGGCGGATGGAGCGGCGGCGGAAGACGATTTTGAGGCTTTCGAAATGCTCCAGCGCCATGCCTTTACGCCAGTGAACCTCGGTATGTGCGGGCGTGGTTTGAATGCAGATGGCGGCGATGAGCTCCACGATGCCCAGGATGCTGATGATGATCAGCGGCCAGAGCGCGGACATCCAGGCATCGTGGGTTTTTTCATACTCGGTGCCATACCAGATCCCACCTGCCCACATGCCGCCGAGAATGCCGGCAAGCATCGTCACCTGCAGCCAGCCAGAGACGCGGCCGAGGCGGCGTGAACCGGCCAGCTCCTTCATGATGCCCATCTTGGCCGGACTGAGGATGGCGGCCTGCACCGCGAGCAAAAAGAAGCCGAGGAGGGAGATCTCCAAAGAGCCGGGCACGCGCTTCATCCACAGCGCCAGGGAGAGCCACACAAAGCAGATGATCTGCATGACCTGCATCCAGACGATGACCTTGCGCTTGGAGAAACGGTCTGACCAATAACCGGCCAGCGGGGCAAAGATCATGTAGGGCAGGGAAAAGATGGCCCCGAGCCACAGCTCCATGTGGCGGCCCACCCAGGAGTCTTTGGCGATGATGATCGACAGCGCGATCAGCAGCATTTTGACAAAGTTGTCGCTGAACGAATTCATCGCCTGCACGAAAAGTACGAGCACGATGGACGCCCAGTTCCGGCGTGGCAGATGCGGTGCGTTGTCGAGTTCGGCGGATTCGGGCATGGGCGTCGATCAATCGACAAATCGCTGTGCCAGCAGAATGTCTGCCGGGAACGTGATCTTGGGGTTCAGTTCAAAGTTTTCGACGACAAAGACAGATTCGCCAAGGTGCTGCACGGCGGACACTTCATCGGTGACGTGGAGTCCGTCACGGATCACCGCGTCATACGCGCGCACCAGCAGATCGCGCTGAAACACCTGCGGCGTTTCCATGATCCAGGCGTTGGCGCGGTCAATGGAGTCGATGATGCGGCCTGAGTGGTCGCAGCGCTTGAGGGTCTCGGTCATGGGCCTGGCGCAGGCCACGGCGGCCTGGGTGCGGGCGGCATCGATGCAGCGGGTGACCTGTGCCACGGAGATGAGGGGGCGTGCACCATCATGCACCGCGACAATCTGGCAGGCGGGATTCAATGCCTGCAAACCGGCATGCACGGAGAGGTGGCGCTCGGCACCGCCGGTAATGATCTGCGTGACCTTGGCGAGACTGCCGGCGCACCAGGCTTCCAGCTCCGGGCGCAGGGCGTCACTGGTGACGACGATGATCTCATCAATGGCGGCACAGGCCTGGAAGACACCCAGGGTACGCTTTAGCACAGGGATGCCCGCAATCGGTGCCAGGAGCTTGTTAAAGCCCATGCGCCGGCTGCTGCCTGCGGCTACGATGATGGCGGAGTTCATGAAAGCCGGTGGATCATGGAAGCGGTGGCGGCAGGGCGGTCACCAGATTAGACGAGTCGTTTCGCGACTTCGGTGGAGATGGACTTGCTGTCGGCACGGCCCGCGACGCGCTCCTGCAGCGCCTTCATGACGCCGCCCATGTCCTTCTTGGAAGTGGCGCCGAGTTCGGTGATGACGGATTCGACGAGTTTGCCCAGTTCCTCCGTGCTCATGGCCGCAGGGAGGTATTTTTCCAGTACGGCGATCTCGGCCTTGGCGGCGGCCACGGCTTCCGGGCGGCCGGCTTTTTCGGCACCTTCCACGGAATCCTGCAGTTTTTTGATTTCCTTGCGCACCACGGCCAGTGCGTCGGTGTCGCCGAGTTCACCATCCGCGCCGAGTTTTTCGATGGCGGCGTATTTGAGGGCGGACTTGAGATTGCGGATGACATTGAGGGCCACCGTGTCCTTGGCACGCATGGCGTTTTTCAGGTCTTCGGAAATTTGGGCGATAAAGCTCATGGGGGAGGGGTGCTGTGTTGGAAGTGCCGGGCTGCGGATCATGGCGTGGCAGGGGCCTTTGTCCAGACGTTAGGGAGGGGTGAATGGGAATGAGCTTGGCACTTTCCCGCATGCGGTGCATGCTTACGGTCCTGTGCAATTTCGACATCCCAAACACGACCTTTACATTCCTGACGAAACTGAACCGTGGACCGCGCTGCGCCGTGTGACGCATCTAGGCATCGTTTCGCACCAGGACGACCTTGAAATCGCCGCGTACCACGGCATCACCGAGTGTTTTCATCACAAGTCGCAGTGGTTCGGCGGCGTGGTGGTCACCGACGGTGCCGGCAGCCCGCGCAAAGGCCCGTATGAGAGCTACACGGACGAGGAGATGCAGAAAGTGCGGCTCATTGAGCAGCGCAAGGCGGCCTACGTGGGAGAATACAGCTTCATGGTGCAGCTTGGCTATCCGAGCGAAGACATCAAAAAGCCGAAGCATGCGCCGGCGGTGGAGGATTTGAAGTTCGTGCTGGAGCACGCCCAGCCGAAGATTCTTTATCTCCACAATCCCTGTGACCGGCATGACACCCATGTGGCCACCTTTCTGCGCTGCCTGGAGGCCATCCGTGAACTGCCGCCGGAACTGCGCCCCGAGAAAGTCTATGGCTGCGAAGTCTGGCGCAAGCTGGACTGGCTGCTGGCGGACGACAAGGTGATGCTGTGGGTGGACAAACACCCGCACATGCTGCGCCCGCTGCTGGGGGTGTTTGATTCGCAGATCAGCGGCGGCAAGCGCTATGACCTGGCGGAAGAAGGCCTGCGTCATGCCAACGCGACCTACTTTGACTCCCACACGACGGACAAGACCAGCCTGCTGACCTTTGCCATGGATCTGACCCCGCTGACGAAGGATGACAGCCTGTGTCCGGTGGAGTACGCGACTAATTACGTGAAGCGCCTCGAAAGCGATGTGCATGACCGTGTAAAGAAGTTCATGTGATCACAAAAAATGCCAGCCGGAGTGACCGGCTGGCATTGAAGTTTGGCAGCGAAACGCTGACGGAGATTACTCAGCGATCTTGGCGCTCTTGATGGTGATGGGTTCCACCGGCACGTCACCGTGGGGGCCTTTGCGACCCGTGGCGACTTTGGCCATCGCTTCGACGACGTCCATGCCTTTGCTCACCTTGCCGAAGACGCAGTAGCCCCAGCCATCCTGTCCTGGATAGTCGAGGAAGCTGTTGTCCTTGAGGTTGATGAAGAACTGGGAGCTGGCGCTGTGAGGGTCCGGAGTGCGGGCCATGGCGAGGGTGCCCTTGACGTTCTTGAGGCCGTTCTTGGCTTCGTTTTGGATCTTGGCGTCCGGCTCCTTTTGCTGCATCTCGGGGGTGAAGCCACCGCCCTGCACCATGAAGTCAGGGATGACACGATGGAAGATGAGGCCGTCGTAAAAGCCTTTCTTCACATAGCTGACAAAATTGGCGACAGAGATGGGGGCCTTGGCGGCGTCGAGTTCGAGTTCGATGGTGCCTTTGCTGGTCTCCATCACGATTTTCACTGGTTTGGCGTCACTCACGGTTTGGGCTGGGGTGGTTCCGGTCAGACCGGCCAACGTGATCACGAGAGCGGCAAGAGTCGGTGCGATTGATTTCATAGGGGATTGGTAAGGACGGGGAATGAGCCACGAAGCCATTCATTTGCAATGATCAAAATTGACTAGCTGCTGGCCTCTCCCCTTATTCCTCCATGCTCACTCCTCTGATCCAGGCTGTCGTCAGCGTTTTGTTTCTGCTGTTGGTGTTTGGCACCGTTGAGCACGTCTTTGGCAACAAGCGTGGCAGACTGCCGCGCGGGAAGGAACTGGGGCTGGATTTGGTGCATGCGGCCTTCAACCAAATGGTCACCAAGTGGCTGGTCGGTGTTGCGGTTTTCGCGCTGGCGGTGGCGATCCTCACGCCGCTGGTCGTCGGCGGTGTGAATGCGCTGGATGCGAAAGGGCAGTTCAAAGGGTTTGGCCTCGTCGGATACTCACCCCTGTGGCTGCAGTGCGCGGGGGCGGTCGTGCTCGGAGATTTTCTCCTCTATTGGATTCACCGTATCTTCCACCGCGCCAGGCTCTGGCCGTTTCATGCCGTGCATCACAGCTCGGAGCAGCTTGACTGGCTGAGCACGTTTCGCAGCCATCCGGTGAATGAGATTGTCGGGAATGTGTTTCTCTCCGCCCCTTTTCTCCTGCTGGGGTTTTCGCCTGCGGCGTCCTTCATTTCGCCAGCGCTGCTCGGGCTCTACACCATCCTGGTGCATGCGGATGTGGACTGGACGTTTGGCCCCTTCCGCTATGTGCTGGTCTCACCTGCTTTTCATCGCTGGCATCACTCCAAAGCACCCGAAGCCATCGACCGCAACTTTGCCAGCCTGCTGCCGCTCTGGGATCTGCTGTTTGGCACCTGTTACTTTCCCACCGACCGCAAGCCGTCCGACTTTGGCATTCACGAACCTATCTCGCGCAACTGGTGGGGCCAGATGCTGCATCCCTTTCGCAAGAAGCGGCCGCAGTGAGTGTTGCATTCCCGGGTTGGGTTCGGTCACTCGATTGGAGCTGGAGCAAGGCGAAGCACTGTGGCGCAAAATGACGCCACTCCGCCAGGTAACGATAGCGCGCATTATCTGGCTGATTCCTTGGCAACTTTTCGCGCTGCAGCGCGTTGATTCGGACGGCGCTGCGCCATCCACCCACCAACAGAATGAATCATCTCTTTGCGCGGATCAGCGCTGTCGCTCTTGCCTTCGCCTTCATACCGCCGGCGCAGGTGTCTGCGGCAGCGAAGCCCAACATCATTTTCATCCTGGCGGATGATCTGGGATATGCGGAGATTAGTGCGAATGGGGCGGATCATTACCAGACGCCGCACATTGATGCGCTGGCGCAGAGCGGGGTGCGCTTCAGCCACTGCTACACCGCACCGCTGTGCGGGCCTTCGCGGGCGCTCATTCTCACGGGGCGCTACGGCTTCCGCACCGGGGCGGTCACGCAGGATGGCAGCGGCGAGATGGCGCGCACGGGCGCGAAGGCGGAGATCATGGTGCCGACGGTGCTGAAGCAGGCGGGCTACACCTCCGCGATGATCGGCAAATGGGGGCAGATTTTACCAGCGGGCGATGCGGCGGAATGGGGCTTTGACCACGTGATGAGCTTTCATGGCAGCGGCATCTACTGGAACAGGTCGGCGGCGGCGGCGCTGCTGGAGAAGTATCAGCTCAAAGGCAATAAAGATGGCGAGGGCGGGGTGCGGGCGAAGCCGGGGGCGTACTCCATCGACGACCGGAAGCTGGAGCTTTCGGACTCTGAGTACATGCCCGACCTGCTGCATGCGGACGCGGTTTCCTTTGTGAACTCGCACCGGGACAAGCCCTTCTTTCTCTACTACTCGATGTCGCACGTGCATTCGCAGATTCTGCCCACGCCGGACAGCGCGCCGCCGGACCTGAGTGCGGACGCTGCCACACGCTACCAGCAAGTGTTTCGAGATAACATCAGCTATATGGACAGGCTCGTGGGCAGGCTGGTTACGGAGCTGGACCGGCTGAAGCTGCGCGACAACACGGTGATCTTTTTCATGGGCGACAACGGCACCGCCAAGGCGAATGCCGAGCTCGCCACCATCGGCGGGCGGCGTCTGGTGGGGCAGAAGGGCGGCATGGAGGAAGGCGGCGGGCATGTGCCTTTCATCGTGAGTTGGCCGGGCGTGACGCCGGCAGGGCGGGTGAATGAGAACCTCACGGATGCCGCCGATCTGCTGCCTACGTTTGCGGAGATCGCCGGTGCGCCGCTGCCGGAGCAGCGGTTGCTTGATGGCAAGAGCTTGCTGCCGCAAATCAAGGGCGGCAAGGAGCCGGCGCGCACGTGGGTGTTCACGCAGCTTGGCGCGCACTGGCACGTGCGCGAGGCGGGGTGGAAGCTGGATGAAGCGGGCCAGCTCTACGACATGAAGAACGCGCCCTTTGAGGAAATCGCGGTGCCTGAGGACAGCACGGATGCCGCTGCGGTGGCCGCGCGCAAGCGTCTCGGCGGCGTGCTGGCAGAGCTCAATCCTGGTGCCGGTATTCGTGGCGAGGGCGATGGGCGCGGGGACAAGTCAGGGAAGGGGAAGCCGGACGCGCCCACACCCAACACCGACCTGGCCGAGCGTGCCGCGAAGTTCGACAAGCTGGACGAAGCCAAGACCGGCAAGCTGACGCGCGAGTACTTCACCACGCACCAATCCGATGCTGAAGCCGCTGGGAAGCGCTTTGACAAGTATGACACGGACAAGGACGGGCTGCTTTCGCGGGAGGAATTCATCACGCGTGGTGGCAGGAGGCCGGAAGGGAAGTGATTGGGGGGGGGGCGGGCAAGCTCCTGCCAGGAACTACCAGCCCGCAGATGCACCTGGAAACGGCGGGGATTCAGGTTGTGTGAGTCCCTCTTATCACTTCTCGCTCACGGAGCCGCCCGCTGAATCCGCGCTGGCACATCATTGATGCTGAAGCCTGCCTCGCGCAGTGAGTCCCATACCTTCACCAGCACGCCCAGCGCCGAAGTCGTGTCCGCTTGAAGTTCCAGCTTCAGTCCGGGCTGTGCTGCCTTCAGGGTGTTGATGGCCGCCGCCAGGTCCTCCAGCTCCACCGACTTGCCATCGAGAAAAATCTTCTGATGCTCGTCGATGCTGATGGCCACGCGCGTCTCGGGTGCCGAATTGGAACCACCGAGCGATTTGGACTCCGGCAGGGTGATCTTCACCTGCGTCTTGTCCTTTCTAAACGTCGTCGTCGCGACAAAGAAGATCAGCAAGATGACCATGATGTCGATGAGCGACACAATGGGGATCATGGGTACCGGGCGGCGTTTGGGGCGCAAATTCATGGCAGGAAGTGCTGAAGCGGCGTGAGATCAGGCGCTCGGGCGCTGCACTTCAAAGTGCTGGTAAAAATGCTGGATCGTCTCCTGCATGATCGACTCCACCCGCACCGCGAGTGCGTCCAGCCGGCGGGTGAAATAGGTGTGCGCCAGCACCGAGGGCACCGCCACAAACAAACCCGCGATGGTGCAGCGCAGCGCCACGCCGATCTCATGCGCCACCAGGGACGTGTCCGGACTATCTCCGGTGCCAAAGGCCGAGAACATGCCCACCAGGCCCGCCGTGGTGCCCAGCAGCCCCAGCAGCGGCGCCACCGTCACCATCACCTCCAGCAGCGGGATGCCGCTCTCCAGGCGGTGGATCTCCTCACGCGCCTTGATCGCGCAGGCGTCATGGCATTCCTGCTTGCTGGTGAAGGCCCCGCTGATGGCCATGCTGCCCAGGCGCGAAAGCATGGAGCCGTCATGCGAAAGAAACTCCTGTAACGGCCGGATGTCCCCCTTCAGCGCATAGCTGGGGATGGAGCGCAACTGGCTCACCACCGAGCTCGGCATGATGACCTGCGCCCGCAGTTGCAGCCAGGCCATGATGGACGCGCCGATGGCGCACATGGAGCAGAGCACCAGCAGCGCCATGACGAAGCCCCCCGTGGCGAGAAATTCATAGACCAGTTGCAGCCCCGAAGGCGCGGTTTTTTCAGGGGCGGCAGCCGCTGCAGCCGTGGCGGCTGCAAGCATGGGTGTGGCAGAGGCGGTGGCGAGGAGGTCAGTAAATAAGGACATTGTATTCGATTTTCAGGCGCCCCCGATCGTTCTTCGGGAGCAAAGGGATCACATCAGCAGGCATGGGCGGTATCTCAGCATCGCGGATCGCCTGCAAGGTGAATGCGGTGAGAATCCGGTTGGAGTCTTTGTCATTGACGACGCGGAGGTCCTCCACCTTGCCTATTTTGTTGACGTAAAAAACGACCTGCAGGCTGCCGTAGGTCACGCCATCCCGTCGCAGCAGGCGGTAGATGTGCCACTTCTTTTCCACCTGGCTGGTGACCAGACGGATGTAGCGGCCCTTCGGGGTCTTATCCTCCGCCACAGGGGGCATTGTGGCGGGGACGGGGCTGCTGCTCCTTGTCCCACGGAGCATGTTCAATTCCTTTTCCAAGGCCTGGATGGAGGGGGCCTTGGACGTCATGTGTGCATTGACCGCTGCAACACTGCTGCGGTTGTCGCTGCGGGGCTTATTCTGTGGAAGATGGTGGATTTCGCAGATGAACTTTAGTCGCCCCTGCTGGGTCGGCGTGAGTTCGGCGATCACCTCAGCAGGCATGCGCGGGAGTTCCACATCCTTCAACGCCTGCACCGTGAACCGCGTGAGTTCCGGGTTGGTATCTTTATCATTGTGGACGTGGATGCCTTCCACCTTGCCCTGCTCGTTGACGTAATAATCCACGTTCAGACTCCCGTATGCCACGTTATTTGGCCTCCGTGTGCTGTAGCTCTGCCACTTTTGCTCCACCCGTGCGTTCACTTGGCGGACGTAGCGACTCACCGCCGTCTTCTTGGCATCCACCGCCAACCCCATTCCGCAATTAACGACGCCTTCATTCGTCGGCGTGCGGCAGGCGGAGAGCATGCCCATGAGAAGCGCTACGGTCATCGTGCCCGGCAGCCTCAGGCACTGGCTGCCTTCCGCGCCCGGCAGGCTCACCTGCGCACGCAAGAGCAGCCACGCCAGCGTCAACGCGCCCATGCCACACAGCGCCAGGACCCCCCAGCCCGTGGCATGGGAATCATCCACAATCAGCAGACCTGCAGGCGCGGTCTTTTCAGCGGCGGCGTGCAGGTCAGTAAATGAGGACATTGTATTCGATTTTCAGGCGCTCCTGATCATTCATCGGGAGCGTAGGCACCACATCGGCAGGCATGGGGGGGATGTCCGCATCCTTGATGGCCTGCAGGGTGAAGTTGGTGAGAATGGGGTTGGACTCCTTGTCACTGACGATCTGCAGGCTCTCCACCTTGCCCTTTTTGTTGACGTAAAAAACGACCTGCAGGCTGCCGTAGGTCACGCCATCCAGCCGCAGCAGGCGGTAGATGTGCCATTTCTTTTCCACCTGTCCGGTGACCTGCCGGATGTAGCGGCCTTTGGGCGTCTCCTCCGCATCCACCGAAGCCTCCGTGCCACGATTCGAAATCGTCCCCTTCGTCTGCGACTGGCGGGTGAAGGGCGTGAAGGCGTTGGGATCCTGGTTCCGCGTCGTGCGCGTCACCGGTTCATCATCCGCCACCGGCAGCGCTTTGGGGATGGGCTTTTGGGGTACCGACTCCTGTGGCATGGCCTCAGACACCATGGGTTTCACCGGCACCTGTGTCTCCGATTTCGGCGGCTCATCGGTGGTCTTCTTCGGTGCCTCCGCCTGCTCCGCCTTCTTGACCTCCAGCGGCAGCCGGTTCTTGTCCACCTTGGCGAGTTCCTTGTCCACCTCGTCCATCATCTTTGTCAGCGCCGTCGATTCCGTCACTGCTTTGGCGACCGTCTGCGGGGCCACCTGGGGCTGGGGCGCAGGCGCGGGTGCCTTGGGCTGTGGGGGCACCGGGGGTGCAGGCGGCTGCGGGGCGAGCATCGCTACCGAGGGCGGCTGCGTCTTGGGCCGCGCATCATCCTTCAAGTCCCCGTTGTGAAAGTCACGGTTCGCCAGCTCCCGCGTGGGGATTTTCAGCCCGTCCATGCTCGGCATCGGCTCCGTCGCATCTGGGGACGGTGCCATGGTGGTGGCCGCTTTCGTGTTCCGGTCGGCGATGAAGGAAGGATTCTTGGGCGCTGTGTCCGAGGCCTGGTTTTGCGACGTGCGGATGTACACCTCCGGCTTCGGCGGTTGCGGTGGCGGCGGAGTCAGGAACTGATCTGGAAACAGCAGCACCTCCTCCTCTTTTTCCTTCTCCTTCGGCGGCTTGTGCGCCTCCAGCCACATCTTGCGTGCCGCATCGCTCGCAAACATCCAGGCCAGCAGAAGCAACAAAATGGCATGCACCACCAGCGTGCCGGTGATGGCAATGCGCAGATTGCTGCTGCGGCGGTCGTCGATGTAGGGAAGGTCGGTCACAAAGCGGGCGGTCAAGAAAGCCCCCCTCCCTTATAGTGCCCTCCAAGCACTCAGAATCAAATGCTGATTGAGGTAGGCTAATACCCCATTGAAGGGAGGGAACCCACAGGGGTAAATGGAAACTGACAAGGGACCCAGCCTCCCCAAAGCATGCGCTTTTCCTGCCTGCTGGCCCTCGCTCAAACCGCACCACCATACCCCACGTCACTCCACCCTCTCACCGCATCCTTCATCCCATTCCACACCCAGTCCGTCGTGACTTCCAAGGCATATAAGGGAAATCCCAATGCCAAAATAAGGACACGCGTTGGGGGGAGTTGGTGCATGGTGCAATAAGTAGCCGCATGAAATCCTCCGCCGATCCTCTTGTTTTGAAGCGCTCTCCTTTCGTGGGCGATCTCCATCCCAAATCACCCCAGTGGCACGCGATTGATGTGCGGTTGCTGGACAGCGCCGACATCGAAGGAAAAGTCATCTACGCTGGTCCGCAGCGCGGTCATGTGGTGGAAGCGTTCGTGCTGAGACCCACGTCCTGAGGTGTGTATTGTCAGCGAAGTTGGCTCAGTTGCTCCGCAACTGGGCAACTTGCCATCACTGGCTTCCTCACTTCACCACGGCCTTAAACGCGATCGGGATGATGAGAATGGCCAGGATGTTCACCACCTTGATCATTGGATTCACGGCAGGGCCGGCGGTGTCCTTGTAGGGATCACCCACGGTATCGCCCGTTACGGCGGCCTGATGGGCAAAGCTGCCTTTGCCGCCGTGGTTGCCTTCTTCAATGAACTTCTTCGCATTGTCCCACGCGCCCCCGGCGCTGGTCATGGAAATGCCCACAAACAGACCCGTCACGATGGTGCCGATCAGCACCCCACCCAGCGCCTCCATGCCCAGGAAGGACACCGCGATCACAAAGATCAGCGGCAGCAGCGCCGGCACGATCATCTGGCCCAGCGCCGCCTTGGTGACGATGTCCACGCACTGCGCATAGTCGGGGATGTCTGACCCGGTCAGGATGCCCGGCTTTGCCGTGATCTGGCGGCGCACTTCCAGCACCACCGCACCTGCGGCACTGCCCACGGCGCTCATGCAAAATGAGGTGAACAGGAACGGCAGCAGTCCGCCGATGAACATGCCGATCACCACGCGGTGATCCATCAAATCAAAGGCCACCTTGTGCCCCACGAAGTCCTGCAGGTCTTCCACATACGAGCCAAACAGCACCATCGCCGCCAAGCCTGCGCTCGCGATCGCATAGCCCTTCGTCACCGCCTTCATCGTGTTGCCCACGGCATCCAGCTCGTCCGTAATCTTGCGTACGCTCTCCGGCAGACCCGCCATCACCGCGATGCCGCCCGCGTTGTCGGTGATCGGACCAAACGCATCCAAAGAAATAATGATGCCCGACAGCGAGAGCATGGACACCACTGCAATCGCGATGCCATACAGGCCCGCCAGATCGTAGCAGCCCCAGATTGCCGCCGCGATGGCCAGCACTGGCAGCAAAGTCGCCTGATTCCCGATGCTGATCCCCGCGATGATGTTCGTGGCCGGGCCGGTTTCGGAGGCCTTCGCAATCAGCCGCACCGGCTTGTGGTGCGTGCTCGTGTAGTAGTTCGTGATCCACACCACCAGCAGCGTCATCACCAGACCCGCCCCCGCGCAGTAAAACAGGTTCGCAGCAGGCACCGCCAGCTCACCGATCTTGAGTCCACCTGGGAAGATCGAAGACGTCGCCCACCAGAACAAACCCGAAGCCACGATGCCCGACACCACCACCCCGCACACCAGCGAAGCCGTGGCTTCCTGCTTGATGAAATTCACCCAGCCGATGCCGATCAGCGATGCGATGATCGCCAGGCCGCAGAGCACAAACGGATACACCACCGCCGCCTCCGTGCCCACCGTCAGGTGGCCCACCAGCACGCCGCCGATCAAGCTCACCGCATACGTTTCGAAAACGTCCGCCGCCATGCCCGCGCAGTCGCCCACGTTGTCGCCCACGTTATCTGCGATGGTCGCCGGATTGCGCGGATCGTCTTCATTCAGATTCTGCTCATTCTTGCCCACCAGGTCCGCGCCCACGTCCGCCGCCTTGGTATAAATTCCGCCGCCCAGTCGTGCAAACACACTGATCAGCGAGCTGCCCAGGGCCAGACCCACCAGCGAATCGATCGCATGCTTCGCGTGATCCACTGACCCGCGCACAATCAAATAAAACACACCCACCGACAGCAGGCCCAGCGCCACCACCAGCAGGCCCGTCACCGCACCGCCATTGAAGGCCACCTTCAGCGCCGAATGACTGCTCACCGAAGCCGCCTGCGCCGTGCGCACATTCGCCCGCACCGCGATCATCATGCCGATGTAGCCAGCGGCCAGCGAGCACACCGCGCCTACCACAAAGCCCGCAGCCGTCAGGCCGCCACGCAGCCACCAGACCGCCGCAAAAACCACCACCGCGATCAAGCTCACCGCCATCACCTGCCGGTTCAGGTACGCCTTCGCTCCCTGCTGGATGGCACCTGCAATCGCCGCCATCTTCTCATTCCCCGCATCCGCCCCCACCACCTGACGGATCAGGATGAACGCAAAGATAAGCCCCACAACAGCGAGAGCGATGGCGAGGGTGATGCCGTTTTGCAAAAGGAAGGATGGAGGCATGATTGTAGAGAGGAAGTCGGGTGGTTGGTCCGGGGCGGGTAAAGCCGCGTACTTTAGCAAGTCGCAAATTCGTGGCAAGAACTTGCTCAGAGAATTCTGCCCCCTGACATTTCCCCTGCCTGCCTACCCCCAGCCTCCTTCCTACACCCAAATCCCCGCCCATCCAGCCCCTCACCACCCATTTTTCATCCTCCATTCCCTCCGCCCAGACACATGCCGCCAGCAGCGAGTTCATTTCATTTTTCACCGCAGACCTTACGGCGATGTCAGCCAGTGCCAGTAGCCGATTTGGTCACAAGGCGTCGCTGTATGCGTAGTGGAGCCTGGCAGCCAACGCGGTGCTGCCATCTGCAGAAACGAATTCACTTTCTGCCACTCTCCGCGCTTTACCGCGACGACTGCGATATCGATATGTGAAAATACATCCTCCGTCCACCAGGCCGCAGAATTCTGCCAGGGTGTCAGCACGCCCGCATCCGTGCGGATGTTTGCCTCCAGCCAGCTCCAGCCTAGGTTGTATCGGCGCTGTGTTTCCGCCGGATCACTCCCATATGGCAGGCCGTAAAGCTCCGGAAAATACTGGCATTGCACAAACGGATAGAATGGCGGGAACGCATAGGTCACATTGTTGAATGTGTAAGCCAGCGCCACATCGGCCGGCTTCCAGCAGTTATTCACGCTGTCCCATAGTTGGCTCTGGATCGCTGCCGCCATCGAATCACGAAACGCGGCATAATAATTAACTTCGCTTTGGGGTTCATTGGGATCTGCCTGCAGCCCATCGACCAGTTCTTTCAAACCCGCCCAAGCCTGAATGTTGTCCATCAGATAGCCCGTGGAATTAAACGCATGTTTGGCGTGGGTCACGGGGTCATCCTCCCTAATGTCGGAATCGCTCGACACCCCGCCCTGAAAAGTTTGCGTCAGCCCGTTAACTTTGATCTGCGTAGCAATGTTGTAATACGCGATGTTTTTCAGAGCCGCTTTGTTCGCTCTGAACCAAGCATCTCCATAAGTGCGCCGGTGCTTGCCCACCAATTGCAGAAAACTGCCCGCATAGGCATCATCCGAATCTGGATGATAATTCTGCCACACACTGAAATCCGCAGTTAGCAGATCCACGTCCCGAATGCGGTAATTCGCATCCACCTGCTTCAAATAGAGAGTCATGTAGCTCTCCACCTTCGCCTGCTCCGTCTCCACAAAGTAGTAGAGCATGATATTCGCATGGTACCAGTGCAGCTCATAATTGGGATCTTCGTAGCCGTTGTTTGGCCCCGGGCGCATCGGGTATCGCACAATACCGCCAGCATAGGCCCCTGACTTCACGGTGCATAGATCGAGCAGATTCACGGGATCATTGTTCGTCGCGCTGTTAGTCGTGGTGATCGAACTCAGAATGGCCGCACGTGGTGAGCGGATGACTTTCAACCGCATGAACTGACGCGATGACGCCGCAAGCAATGACTGCGAAGTGACCGTCTCAAACGAAGTCCCGGCGATGATTTGTGTCGTCCACGCACCACCGTAGCCATCAGCCCAGGTCTGCATGTCTGCCGATGCCTCAACCACGTAATCCACATCCGTGATCCCCTGCGGGCGCTGGAAGGTGATGATGCTCACACCACCGCCACCTTTCACCACCGTCATGATGGGATTTGCCGCCGATTCCACCACCTTGGGATCGCGCCCCAAGGCATACTCCATCAGGTTTGGCAAACCGTCATGATCAGGATCCGCTGTATCGCCGCTGATCGCGGCATTGCTCTGCTCAGCCAGCGTAAAATGGCTCGCCTGCCAAGTGCTGAATGTCAGTGCCTGCAAGGAAGACACGCAGACCATTCCCAGCAGGCCGATGTGAATCATTGGCAGTCTTTTTTTCATAATGCTGGGTGCGTAGTTGGTTTTTATCTATTCAGCCCTTCGCCCATTAAAACAGACTCAGGCCTGCCTGCACTCCGGCAGGAAAGCATGCCAAATCCATACGCTAGGCAGTCCAAGGTTTGCATGAAATGTTTGCATGAATTGCACTAGGTTAAAGCATGCCGCTTCACTGTTTTGGGTGGGTCGAAGAAGCTCCAAACAGCCTCTACACATCCAAAAGGACTATTGAAGCCTTGGCCCGCTTGGCTCCGCACGACGACTGCGCCATCCTCGAATTCCCATCCGGCAAGCCGTATGGACGATGCCGCCTGGATAGCACACACCCAATAGCTCAATCTCACCACCTCCGCTTCTCCCCCCCCCGCAGGATAAAGCTGCGGAAAGTAATAGCCCACATGACTCGCCGCCCCCCTGTGCGGCGGGACCGCTGGAGACCAGCACCCCATCGGCGATAAGTTGTCCCACAGGTCGGCGGGCGGTTCGCTCCGGCCTCGGCACCACTCCCGCCACTTGTCCAGCGTTTTTGGCCGGTGCCATGGCCGGTCACTTCTCCTAGCTATGACATCGATTATTACCGCCACATTGGCCGGTCACTTGGCCGCCAACCGAGAACCGAGAACTCTGGCCAACTCGAGACCTTCGACTTTGCAACGACGCGCCTTGATCGAGGACGAGGACGAGTCAGCCCGCTGACAGGGCGCAGCAGGTGAAAAGGTTCTGGCATCAAGAAACAGCGGAAGCTGGCACCGTCTGCCGGCACAGTGGCCGGATTTCGGAGAGGGAGGTTAGGCCGGAGGAAACTTTGTCGAGGGCGTCGGACAGCAGGGGGCGGGAGCCGGACTGGATAGCGTTGTGCTTGAGCGCGGGTTCGTCTGCGCCGTGGAGGATGAGGGTTCGGGCCTCGGGGGTGAGGCGCCAGACTTCAAAGAGGCCTATGCGTCCATCGAATCCGGTGCCGCCGCAGGCATCGCAACCGACGGGTTGCCACAGGGATGCGGGTGCTGCCGCGCCATTGTCGCGGAACCAGGCCTGATCGGCTTCGGTGGTGTCTGCCAGCACGCGGCAGCGCGAGCAGAGCCGACGCGCGAGCCGCTGGGCGACGCTGATTTCCAGTGCGGCGCAGATTTCCCAGTTCTTCACGCCGTAGTTGCGCAGCGCCGTGACCGCGCCGGCGGCATCGCGGGCATGAATGGTGGAGAGCAGGGCCTGGCCGCTGCCTGCGGCGGTGATGGCGACGTGGGCGCTCTCGGGATCGCGGATTTCGCCCACGAGCAAATAATCGGGATCCAGCCGCAGCATGGCGCGGATGGCGTCTGGAAACGTGAGGCCGCGTTTGGCATTCACTTCGATTTGAGTGATGCCATCCAGGCTGCATTCCACTGGGTCCTCCACGGTCAGGACGCTGCGGGGCAGCCGCTGCAGCTCGCGCAGCAGGGCATAGAGAGTGGCGGTTTTGCCGACACCGACAGGGCCGCAGACGAGCAGCATGCCCTGGATGTCGGCCAGCCAGTGGAGCAGTTGCGATTGCTCGCTTGCCGCCATGTCGATCTCGTCCAGCCGCAGCACGGGGCGCAACCGGTCGAGCAGACGAATGCCAAGCATCTCGCCACGTGGTGTGGGCACGACGGTGACACGCAGATCCAGCCGCAGGCCATCGGCATCCATGCGGGCATGGCCGTGCTCTGCACGTGCGAGGTTCGCCGAATCAATTTGGGCGAGCACTTTGAAGCACGAAACGAGATGATGGCCGGAAGCGTTTGGCAGCACGGCCACGTCATGCAGCAGGCCGTCCACCCGCATGCGAATCCGCGTCTCCTCGGCACCCGGCTCAATGTGCAGATCCGAAGCCTTCACCTGCGCGGCATCCGTGGCCAGAGCGATGGCGCACTCCTCCATCACCGCCAGATCCGCCGGGGGCGGGCAGCGCCGCAGAAGCTGCTGATAGCGGGGCGCAAGACGGGGCTCGATGGGACGAGCATTGGTGGGAAGGGGAGCATTCATGGTTACCCTGAATGTTTGCCGTTTGTCACCCGAAGCAAGCGGGGATGGCACCATCGCAAGCCCTGCGCCGAAAGCCGCAAGATCGAGAAAATTTCTGTCGTCTCAAATCATCCCGCGAAACTCAGGCTCGGTCACAATCTTCACGCCGAGCTTGGTGGCTTTGTCGAGCTTGCTCCCTGCTTCCTCGCCCGCGAGGAGATAAGTCGTCTTGCCACTGACGCTGCCGCTCACTTTCCCGCCATGGGCGCGGATGGTATCGGCGATTGTTTCGCGGTCTTCGCTCAGCGTGCCGGTGATGACCCAGGTGGTGCCGTTGAGTTTGTCGGAGGCGGCGGTGACGGTCTTCTGAGTGAAGTTGAGACCCGCACCACGCAGGCGATTGAGCAGGGTTACGTTGTGCTCTTCACGGAACCAGGCGTGAATGCTCGGTGCGACGATGGCACCGATGTCGGGGCATTGCGTGAGGTCTTCGACGCTCGCATTCGCGACGGCATCAATGCTGCTGAAATGCTCGATGAGCTTGCGCGCACCACCCGCGCCGACGTGCAGGATGCCGAGGCCGAAGACCAACCGCCACGGGTCCTGCTGCTTGCTGGAGGCGATGGCTTTGAGGTAGTTGTCGATGCTCTTGGTGCCCACGCGTTCAAGCCGTGCCAGCAGCAGTTCATTGAGGTCGTAGAGATCGGCCACGTCTTTGACCAGCTTCAGTTCCACCAGTTGCGCGATGACGGATTCGCCCAGGCCACTGATGTCCATGGCACCACGACTGACGAAGTGCTCGATGCGGCGCTTCACCACCTCAGGGCAGTGCGGATTCGGACAACGAATGACCACCTGCTCTTCATCACGATGCACGGCGGTGCCACAGACGGGGCAGTGCGTGGGCACCGGCACGGCAGTTTCATTTCCAGTGCGCAGTTCCTTTTTCACGGAGACGACAGCGGGAATGATCTCGCCCGCTTTTTCAATGATGACAGTGTCGCCCACGCGGATGTCCTTGCGCTCGATTTCCTCGTAATTGTGCAGCGTGGCATTGCTGACGGTACTGCCGCTCACCAGCACGGGCTCCAGTCGAGCCACGGGTGTCAGCGCACCGGTGCGGCCCACCTGGATGTCGATGGCGGTGATCTTTGTCTCGGCCTGCTCCGGCTGGTATTTGTAGGCGATGGCCCAGCGCGGCGCTTTGCTGGTGGCACCGAGTTCGCGCTGATCGGCGAAGCTGTTCACTTTGATCACCGCGCCGTCCGTTTCGTAGGGCAGTGATTTGCGTTTTTCATCGAGCTCTCGAATCGCATGCAGCAGTCCTTCGGCGCTGTCCGCATGCCAGATGAGATCGGCTTTGCGCAGCCCGGCGGCATCGAGCAGTGCATAGACATCTGTTTGCGATTCCACCGCGCTGGCTTCGACTAGACCGTAAAAAACGATGTCGAGCGGCCGCTTGGCGACGATCTTTGGATCGAGCAGCTTCAAGGTGCCTGCGGTTGAGTTACGCGGATTCGCAAACAAGGCCTCGCCCGCTTCCTCGCGCTCTTGATTGAGTTTGGCGAAACCCGCCTTCGGCATGAACACCTCGCCACGCACTTCAAAGCTTTGCGGCCCGTCTTTCGGCAGACGCAAGGGTAGGCGGCCGATGGTTTTGAGATTGTTGGTCACATCGTCACCGGTTTGGCCGTCACCGCGCGTCGCGCCGTATTTCAAGATGCCATTCTCGTAGCGAATGGTGATGGCGACGCCATCGACTTTGGGCTCGATGACGCAGTCCACTTTCTCGCAACCCAACCCTTTCTGCACACGGGCAAAGAACGCGCTGAGCTCCTCCTCCGAGTAGGTGTTGTCCAGGCTCATCATGCGCACCGTGTGCGTGATCTGCTTGAAGCCTTCCAGCGGTGCGCCGCCGACACGCTGCGTGGGAGAATCCGGTGTCTGCAGATCTGGAAACTGCGCCTCAATGCCCTGCAGTTCCTTGAGCAAGGCATCGAACTGCTGATCGCTGATTTCAGGACGCGCCTCGACGTAATACAGGCGGTTGTGGCGGTGAAGTTCGGCGCTGAGAATGGCGGCGCGGCTGGCGGCTTCGGCGTGGGTCATGGTGGATGCTTTGAATACCTGCAAAGCAGCGGAGGGAAACGAAAAATCGCTTACTCCGGCTGCGCGACCCAGGGCGTGTCGCGCATGAGGTATTTCATCAGGACGGTGGCACCGAGCATCACTAGAGCTTCTACGGCGAGAAAGATGCCGAAATGGCCGACATACCACATCCAAATGGCCAGTCCGCCGATGACGCCTGCGGCGGCCATGGATGCCACCATCATGAGGCAGCCGAAAGTGGTGTTCTTCACGTCCTCGGGCGGTTTGGAGAGCGGCAGCCACTGGCCCATGAGTCCAGTCACGAGGGAAAAAGTGGGTAGAAACATCAGGGCAGGCAGGCTGAGCGCCAGCGGTGTCCAGGAGCGTTGCAGACCGCAGATGAGGGCGGTCTGGAGGATCAGCACCGGGAAGCTCAGCCAGCAGAGCACCGCCTTGCGCGCGCCATGAAACAGCGGGCTCCAGTGCCGCAGTGGTGCCACATAAAAAAAGGCTGCCGCGCGCCAGTGCTCCGAGCAGCCGAGAAACATCATGGCCTGCAGGGACACCAGGCAGAGAAAGCAGGTGGTAAACCCCTGCATCATCATCGAGGCTTCTGCGGCGCGGCCAGCACCTCCGGAGAGGAGCATCGCCAATGGCATGATGAGCATGGGCATGATGCCGGGATAGAGCCGCAGCTTGATCTCCCGATCCCGTAACAGATAAGCCGTGGTGAGTTTGAACGACTCCCGCTCCACCGGATCGCGCAGCCACCAGCTCAGTGGTGGCAGTTTGACGATGGCCGCCAGCCATACCCCGCGCGGCCTGGTGCGCTCTTTGGCCGTGCCTGCCGACTCGTTCAAATTCATCAGCCCCTGGCCGTAGGCGCTGCCGATTTTTTCCAGCGCCAGCCAGCTCGTGATTGCGGTGGCTAATAGCGCTAGCGCTGCGGGCAACCACAGCGAGGCAGGGTTGAAGGTGGTGCCGCTGATCAGCGCATCCAACGCGCCAAACCACAAGGGCGGCAGCGCCAGCATCCAGCCGCTGACGTGGTCGAAGTGCTTGAACGCATCCATCTGCATCACGTGCGGCATGATTTGTCCGCCCATGATCATCACGATGGTGAGGAGCGACTGCAGCGTGGTCAGGATGTTGTCCAGACGCTCGCGGCCAAACCATTTGAGACAGGCATTGTACACCAGCACGATGCTGGAGGCGGAAAACAGCATGAGCAGCGCGGTGGAAAACAGATGCGCGGGAATGAAGCGCCACGTGGCACCCTTGCACCCGAGACCGGCGACGAAGCCCGCCAGATTCAGCGCCAGCGCCAGCATGAAGGCAAAGCCGGCCAGCACCGTACATTTTGCACGCAGCATCTGCTGCGGTGTCACTGGCCGGTGCAGCAGGATCTCGGCCTCCTCTTTCATGAAGAGCATCGTGCCCGCGCTGGAGGCCAGCGTGAGCGAAGCAAACATGAAGGTGCAACCATGCAGGGTGCAGGCAAAGACAAACAGGTCTGCATTCTGCGCAAACAAGGCGGGCATGAGGCCGACCAGCGCGTAGATCAGCATGGTCAGGCCCAGGCCCATCTGCCGCCGCGTTTTTTGGGCACCGGCCTGCTGCGCCGCACGCCCGCGAAACAGCAGCGTCCAAAACAGGCTGCGCAGCACCTTCGCTGGCGAAGGAGCTCGTCGCGGTGGCGAGTCCGTGATGCTTTCGGCCGCCGTGCTCATGACAGCATGTTTTTGGCAAAGGTTTCCGCGCGTGCCTCCAGGCCGCTCAGGCCGGTGAGCTGCGTGAAGAGCTGCTCCAGCGTATCTGCGCCATGCTGATGCTGCAGCTCCTGCGGCGAGCCTTCCACCTGCAGCCGACCCTGCGCCATGATGGCCACGCGATTGCATACACGCTCCACGACATCGAGCACATGCGAGCTGTACACGATCGTCTTGCCCTCGCGCGCCAGGGTTTCCAGCAGCGCTTTGAAACCGACGGCGGCGTTCGCGTCCAGCCCGTCCAGCGGTTCATCCAGCAGGACCACTTTCGGGTTGTGCAGCAGCGCGGCGGTGATGACGACCTTGCGCCGCATGCCTTTGGAGTAGGCCCCCAGCAGCTTGGTCGTGAGCGTCTGCTCATCCAGCTCAAAGAAGTCGAGGAACTGCCGGATGCGCGGTCGCGCCTCGTCCTCATGGATGCCATACAGCGCGCCGATCATGAGGAGAAATTCCAGTCCGGTGAGGGATTCATACACCGCGCCCGAGTCCGGCACAAAACCGAGCAGACGCTTGGCCTCCATGGGGTGGGTGGTCACGTCCACGCCGCAAATCAGAGCCCTGCCTGCGTCGGGTTGCAGCATGCCGGTGACCATTTTCAGCGTGGTCGTCTTTCCGGCGCCGTTTGGTCCCAGCAGTCCCACGATTTTACCCGGTGGCACCTCCCAGCTCAGATGATCGACGGCAGTTTGAGCACCGAAGCGCTTGGTGAGGCCCTGAATGGAGATCATGAAGGCGGATCATCCATGGAGTGGGGACGCTTGCAAGGCGGCAATCGGGCCAGCCAGGGGGGATGAATTTTAACAGATATTAACTAAACCCTTGCCGCTAAGGCTAAATTCAATATAATGAGTATAAATACAATAATATGTCGCCACACCCTTCCCACCTGCCCACACGCTTGCGCTTTGCCGTGCTGTTGGTGCTTTTGATTCTCGGCATGCGCCAGGTCTCCAAGGCCCAGTCCCCGGGGCTGGCCCCCACCGTGCCGCTGCCTGCGGCGCAGCCGAATGCCGGCACCTATGTGCCGGTGGGTGAAGGTGCGTCCATCAAGGTCAATTTCCCCAGCGCGCCCATTCAGGCCATCATTCCCTTTTACACCCAGCTCACGGGCAAAAAGCTCATTCTCGACTCCTCGCTCCAGGGCGAGATGCTCCGCATCATCTCTCCGCAGATGCTCACCAAGAGGGACGCCATCGCCTTCATTGAAGCCACACTGCTGCTCAACGGCTACGCCATCATCAATGTCGATGCGACCACCGCGAAGCTGATCAATCACGCCGGTGGCAAAAGCCCCACCGCCGACGGATTGAAGGTGTACAATGTGCTGCGCGACCTACCACAGAACGAGGAAATCTGCCATTACGTGCTACCCCTGCAGCACATCTCTGCCGATGAAGCCTCCAAGGCCTTTCAGCAGGTCATCAAGCTGCATGCCTATGGTGCCATGACCGGCGTCTCCAACGACACCGCCCTCATCATCACGGAAAACAGCGCCACCATTCGCAGCATCTGCGAGATCGCCGAGATCATCGACGTCCCGCCGACCGAGACCGCCAATGAGATGATCAAGCTGGAGCGCTCCGATGTGGAACTGGTGGCCGAGATCGTGAATGAAATTTTTGAGCAGGAGGAAAAGGCGAAAAAAAGCACGACCTCTCCCGCGCCTGCCGCCCTGCCCAATGCTGCCGCACGTCCCGGTGCGCCTGCCGTGCCCGCCAGTCCCGCAGGCAATTCCAGCACTGCCTCGACCAATCCCGCGGCCTCACATGTCAAAGTATTCGCTTACCGCCGCACGAATGAACTCCTCGTCATTGGCCGCCCCGTGGACATCACCTACATCAAGGGGCTCGTGCAAAAACTCGACAAGCAGAGCGACGGCTCCAATTTCCTCAAGCGTCGTCTGAAGTACCTCGACGTGCTCGATTTCCTGTCCGTGGCCTACAATGCGCTGGCCAAAGACACCGACATTCAAGGCAACAACGACGGTGCCGTCTCAGGTCCTCCCGGCGGTGGCAGTCGCCGCAAATCCGGCCCCTCCTCGAACTCCCCTTCCACGGATGCCAACAACCGCAACAATGCCAGCAGCAACAATGGCAACAATTCGGGATTTGGTGCCAACACCGGCCTGGGTGGCAGTTTCGGTAGTTCCACGGGAGGTCAAAACAACTCCAACTCCAATTCGAACCGCAGCCTGCTCGACAAGCCTGAAGAAGTGGGCGCACCGGAGTCGATGGTGGTAGGCAAGACACTGCTCATCGGCGATCCGCAGTCCAACAGCCTCATCGTTTCGGGGTCTCCGGAGCACATTGACCGCATTGATCAACTGCTGAAGGAAATGGATATCCGTCCCCAGCAGATCTACATTTCCGCCATCATTGGTCAGTTGAGCCTGGGCAAGAACTTCAATTACGGCGTCGATTTCCTGCAGTTGCTCAATGATTTCAGCGTCAACCGCAACGGTGCCACCAGTTCAACCACCACGACCAGCGGCGGCACGACCACGACGACGCCGGCCAACATCGTCCAGTTCCCGGCGAAATTTGGGCAGCTCAACTTTTACGGCCAGATCGGTTCGCTGAGCAACTACATCAAAGTCATCGACAGCAACAACAACTTCAAAGTGCTCGCCACGCCGAGCATCTACGCGAAGAATGCGGCCAAGTCAGTCATCTCCTCGGGCCAGCGCATTGCCGTGCCTGCCAACATTCTGACCAATGGCGGCATCGCCAGCGGCATCGCCAATACGAGTGTGAGTGTGACCTATCGTGATGTCGTGCTCAAACTGGAGGTCATTCCTCTGATCAACTCCGACGAAGAGGTGACCCTGCGCATCGCTCAGATCAATGACAACATCATCGGCTCGCAGACCATTGGCGGCAACACGGTGCCCACCATCGGCACGCAGGAGCTTGTGACCGAAGTGGCGGTGAAAAATGGTGCCACGGTCGTTCTCGGCGGGTTGATCACGGAGAAAACCACCAAAAACAAGAATGGTGTCATCGGCCTCAGCCGCATCCCCATTCTGGGAAATCTTTTCGGGGCCACGCAAAATCAGACCACCCGCGATGAGCTGCTCATCTTCATCCAGCCCCGCATCGTGCGCGCGGAGGATCCGCTCGACACTCCCAACAATATCGAAAGCGGCCGCAGCAAAGTCTATGACGAGGCCATGAAGTTCGCCTCCCCCGACCTGGAAAACATCCCCCGCGCACTGCCTGCGCGGTAGGGAAGCTTGGGCGGGTCGAGGAAACTACTGGGCATGTGCCGTGCTGGCATCGCTACGCGATGCGAGTGTAAACACGGGTACCGTTTGCCTGGGACGAGGGGTGTCGCTCAACGCATTACAACAAGCTGGGATGGCTCCGCCATCCATGAGCTGTACCCGTGGCATGCGGAGCAAGTCTGGCTGCGGGGGGGCAGCTTCAACTCCTGTTTGAAGGCGTCGAAGGAAAACCAAGCGACAAGGGATCAAGATGATCCCTCTCCTTCTGAGCGCCTCTGAAGCACGCCAACTCACTTCTTGATGGCTTCAGCACGGCTCTGGCTGTAAGAGCTGCGTGCGGAAAGATAGGGATCCACTGCATCCTTCGTGACCGTGTCATACGTGTTCATCTGGGCAGGAGTGGCACGCAGGGTGTTGGCCAAAGGAGGCACGATGACCCATTGATGTTTTGACTGATTGCTGTAATACCAGAAGTAGGGCCAGTTGACCGGATTGAGCACATAATCTCCCGCCAGACCCACGGTGTCGCGCAGACTGCTGGGTCCCAGCAGCGGCAGCACGAGGTAAGGGCCGCTCGGGATGCCCCACTTGCCAAAGGTCTGCGCCGTGTCCTCGTTTGGCAGATTGGCGAGTGCTGGAATTTTCTCTGCAGGCTGGAAGATGCCGCCTACGCCGCCGACGGTGTTTACGACGAATTTCCCCGTCTCCTGCCCGGCGCGTTTGAATTTGCCCTGGAGCGTGCAGTTCACCACCCGGATCGGATACTTCACGTTCTCAAACGCATTGTCGATCCCCTTGCGCACCGGCCTGGGCAGGATCAGTTCATAACCCTTCGAGATCGGGCGCAGGATGAAGGTGTACAACTTGTCATTCAGCCAGAAAGTGCCGCGATTGAGCGGCTGCAGAGGGTCTGAAACATCCGCCGTCGTCGTGGCATATTCATCCACTTCTTCGTCCTTGGCCGCGCCACTGCCGGGTGCGCCTTTGTCACCTGCCTTGACTTTGCTCTTCGCGGTGGTGGCGGCAACCGTGCTGGCTGACTCAGCCCCAGGTTTCACAGCGGTCTTGGTCGCAGAGGAACTGCAGTCGGTCAGCAGCGGAGAGACTGCCAGCAACAACAGGCGAAGTGTGGATGCGCGGAATTTCATTGGGGACGTGAGACAGATTGCGTGAGGGAACTGATGACGGCATTGGCACCGCCCTTTTTGAACTGCGCATCCAACTGGCTGCGGTAATTGGCGATCAGGCTGACTCCCTCGATCACGACATCGGTGATGCGCCAGCCCTGCACCTGTTCCATGCGGTAGATCACCGTGTAGTGGCTGCCTTGGTAAACCATGCTGGTGGGCACATCCACGCGGCCTGCCGCTGGCTCAACCGCTGTTTGGTAGGTGATGGCAGGGTGCTCTCCCGGGGTGAATTTGCTGCTGTAACTGCGGATGATCAGTGTTGAAAAAAGCTGGGTGGCCTGCTGCTGCTGCTCGGGCGTGAACTGCCTCCAGCCTGGCCCCACCGAGCGTTTGGTCATCGTTTCAAAACTCACATGTTTCTCCAGCACCGGGCGGAGTTTCTCAGGCAGGGCGCTGCGGTTTCCGGCGCGGTCAGCCACCGTCAGCACCTCCGTGATGGCTGATTTCAGCCGGACCTGGGCCTCGGCGAGCTGGGCGGATGCGGCCAGCGGTGCGGCGAGCAGGAGGAGCGGGAGCAGAAAACGTAGGGTCATGGGGCGGGGGGAGGGGTGTCTTTACCTTTTTCAACACTGCCAAAAGCCATCTTGCCAATTAACGACTCAAGATCGACCGAGGACTCAGTCATCGTGATGCGCGAACCAGCGGCAAGATAAGTTTCATCTGCTCCGGGTGCAAGTGCCACATATTTATCCCCAATCAGTCCCGTGGTTTTGATCGAGGCCATGGTGTCAGTGGGCAGTTTCAGCCCGGCCTGCACGCGCAGCGTCACCATGGCGCTGTAGTCGGTGCCATCCACGCGGATGGCATCCACCCGCCCGACCGGCACACCTGCCACCAGCACGCTGCTGCCGGCATTGAGCCCCCCGGCGTTGGTAAAGCGCGCCTCCATCACATAGGTGTCCCCTCCCAGCATGGCCCCGGTGCCGAGTTTCACTGTCAGATAGACCACGGCGGCGATCCCCAGGAGGACGAAGAGACCAACGTAAAGTTCCAGCTTGGATTGTTTCATGAGTCTTCAGGTTGCAGGGCTTCGCCACGACGAATGGCAGCAATTGTGCGGCCAAGTGCGTCTGCGCTGTCGCGGAATTCACCCACCATGGTGGCAGTCGAGGCGGAAAATTCAGCAGGCGTGCCTTCAAAGCACATCCGCCCTTTGTCAAGCAACGCCACGCGGTCGCTCGCGATCAGCGCTTCGGTCAGGTCGTGCGTCACGACGAGCGCGGTGAAGCCAAACTGCCGCTGATATTTCGCGATCATGGCAAACACGGCATTGCGCCGCAGCGGGTCGAGACCGGCGGTGGGTTCGTCAAACAGCACCAGCTCTGGCCGCGTGACGATGGCGCGCGCCAGCGCGAGGCGCTTCTGCATGCCACCGGAAAGCTGGCTGGGATAGCGGTCTTGATGGGCTTCGAGTTCGATCTGCCGCAGCGCCTCCAGACTGCGTGCGCGAATCTCCTTGTCAGGAAGGTCCGTCGTCTGTTCAAGCGGGAGCGCCACATTTTCCAGGGCCGTTAGAGAGTCAAACAGCGCATTGCTTTGGAATAGAAAACTGCAGCGGCGGCGGAAATCAGCCCGCGCCAGGTCATTGCCCACACCAAGCGGTTTGCCATCAAAAAAAATGCTCCCTGAGTCCGGGCGCACGACATCTGCCAGGCACTTCAGCAGCACGGATTTGCCAGCGCCGCTGCGTCCCAGCACGGATACGAGGCTCCCGGGTGCGACATTGAGGCTGGCACCGTCCAACACGACGTTTTCCTCGAAGCGCTTGAACAGGCCTTCGATGCGCAGCAGCGGTTGGTTGGACTCAGCACCCATGATCAGACGAGGAAGGAGGTGATGACGTAATCAGCGGCCAGCACGATGATGCTGGACTGCACCACGGCCCGTGTGGTCGAAGCACTGACCGCACGCGCTCCGGTGGCCGAGCTGCAACGGTGGGCATTAAATCCGTGATACGCGCAGAGCGAAATCGTCAGCAGCCCGAACGTGGTCGCCTTGGTGAAACACTCGCGCACATCCTGGGACTTGATCGCGTGCTCCACGGCGGACCAGTACACACCCGGCTCCAGGCCCAGCAGCAGCGAACCCGACAGGCTGCCGCCCCACAGTCCCACGGTGACAAACAGGGCGGTCTGCATGGGATACACCACCAGCGCCGCGAGAAGGCGCGGGGTGACGAGATAGGCATGGCTGCTTACGCCCATGGTCTCCAATGCGGCGATCTGCTCCGTGTTGCGCTGAATGCCCAGCTCCGCCGCCAGGGCGGACCCGGCCTGACCCACCAGCATCAGCGCCGCCAGCGCCGGTCCCAGTTCACGCACCAGGCTTAACGAAACCAGGGTGCCCAGCAGACTTTCGGAGCCAAAGCGGTTCAGCACATAGTAGCCCTGCAGGCCCAGCACGAGCCCGGTGAACATGCCCACGATGAGGATCACCGGCAGGCAGCGCACGCCCTGCTCAAACCCGGCACGCACAATCCGCCGCCACAGCCGCCGCGCACCCACTGCGGAACGAAACGCCTGCCCTGTAAAGAGAGCATAGTCGCCCAGTTCATGAACAATGGAGAGTGAGTAACGACCTAGGGCGCGCAACATTCGGTGCGCCGATCTTCACCCACGCACCAGACTTGCGCAACGTCGTAGCGCGATAAAGTTGGCTTGTTGCTGTGCAACAAGGATGCGCTCCGCTGCGGTCACACCGTAGAATGACCCCACACTTTTGTTCGTTGCGAAGCGCTTCCCTGTTCCACAGGAACAGGGCTACTTATGCTATCGCGCATCACAAACTTTCATTTTTTGAGCGGGTGTTCTTTGGTAGATGGTTGATGTGCGTCCGTAGCGCACGAACCGGAGGCGGAGCGATTGAAAAGGTGCGGAACGGGTGCGTCTGCAGCAAGCGCTGGGACGAAGGATTCCAGGGACGCGCACAGCGCATCCCTACCAGCTCCGTGTGGCGCGGCACCTCAAGGGCTGGTAGGGAACCGCTTCGTCGGGTCCGAAGTTTCGGGTCTGTCACGACGCAGGCACCCAAAAAGGTTCGCCGTCCTTGTCGTGATCGATCAACGGAAACCCTGAGTCCACTTCTTTGGAGAGGCGTACTTTTGAAAGTTTGTGATGCGCGGCAGTATAACCCTCACAGCTCGCCCACGGGCAGCCACTTGCGCTGCTCCCAGCTTTGCAGGCCCAGCTCCGCCAGTTGCACGCCTTTGGCACCTTCGCGCAGGGTCCAGGGGAAGGGGGTGTCCAGCACCACATGCTTGAGGAATTCCTCCCATTGGATTTTGAAGGCGTTGTCGTAGGTCGTGGTGTCCGGCACTTCCTGCCAGCCGCCGAAGAAATCGATCGGCTGGTCGATGTCCGGGTTCCACGTCGGGCGTGGCGTGGTGCCGATGCTTTGCACCCAGCATTTGCGCAGCCCCACTACGGCGCTGCCGTGCGTGCCATCCACCTGCATGGTCAGCAGATCATCGCGCCGCACGCGCACTGTCCAGGAGCTGTTGAACTGGCAGATCACGCCGCCTTCGCACTCAAAGGTTGCATAGCAGGCGTCATCGCTGGTGCAGGCGTAGGGCTTGCCGCGCTCGTCGATGCGCTTTGGCACATGCGTGGCACCGATGCAGCTCACGGCTTTCACCCTGCCAAACAGATTGTCCACCACGTAGCGCCAGTGGCAGAGCATGTCCACGATGATGCCGCCGCCGTCTTCCTTGCGGTAGTTCCATGAGGGCCGCTGCACGGGCTGGTCCCCTTCCTCACCGGTAAATACCCAGTAACCAAACTCGCCGCGCACACTGAGGATGCGGCCAAAGTAGCCCTGATCCCGCAGCATGCGGAATTTGCGAATGCCACTGAGCCAGAGTTTGTCCTGCACCACACCGTTTTTCACGCCGGCGTCTTCACAGAGCTTGGCCAGACGCAGCGCCTCGCTCGTCTCCACCGCCGTCGGTTTCTCACAGTAGATCGCCTTGCCCGCCTGCACTGCCTTCTCCACAAAACCCGCACGCTGCAAGGTGCCTGAGGCATCAAAGAAGATATCGTCTTCCTTGTTCGCCAGCGCCGCATCAATGTCCGTCGTGAACCGCGTCACCCCCGTGCGCTCCGCCAGGGCCTTCAGTTTGTCATGATTCCGCCCGGTAAGGATCGGGTCTGGCATCAGCGTGAGATCATCACTCACTTTCAGCCCGCCTTGATCACGGATGGCCTTGATCGAGCGGATCAGGTGCTGGTTGGTACCCATGCGTCCGGTGACGCCGTTCATGATGATGCCGATTCGTTTGGTTTCCATTTGAGTAAAGTTGGGATGTTGGTCGGAGGATTTCTAACCACTAACCGGACACTTATTAAACACTATGTCCGAGCCTCTGATTTCAAAAATTGGTGTCTGATTAGTGGCCATTAGTGGTTAAGAATGATGGTCATAAAGCTGGCGATACCGCACCGCAATTTGATCGAGGAATTCCCTCTGATCTCCGCTCCACAGACGGTTCGAAAAAATTTCCACCTCGCGATGCCCCGTGAAGCCTGTGGCATCCACCCAGTCGCTGATTTCTTTGATGTTGATGCAGCCTTCGCCCATGAGGCCGCGATCATTCAGGATATCGGTGGTCGGTGTCCTCCAATCACAGATGTGGAAGGCCTGCAGGCGGCCGGTTTGACCCGCGAGATCAATTTGCGCCTTCAGTTCAGGATCCCACCACACGTGGTAAACATCCACCGCGATGCCGACTGCCTTGGGTGATCCGAGCGCAGCGCAGATTTCATGCGCCTGGCGCATCGTGTTCACTGCGCTGCGATCATCGGCATACATCGGGTGCAGCGGCTCGATGGCCAGCTTCACCCCCGCCTGCTCCGCCGCAGGCAGCACGGCCGCGATGCCCCCGGCGATCTGCTTGCGCGACTCAACCAGCGGCTGCCCTGGCACCGCGCCGCACACCAGCACAATGAGCGGAGCGCCAATGGCGTGGGCCTGCTCGATGGCTTTTAAATTGTCATCAATCGCGGTCTGGCGTCCTGCCGCCGTCGCTGCTGGAAAAAAACCACCCCGGCAGAGGCTTACGACTTCCAGTCCCGCGTCCCGCGTCTGCCGTGCCACTGCTCCCAGATCACGCCCCTCCAGTGCTTGCCGCCAGATCGTGATGCCGCTGACGCCGCGCTCTGGGAACTCTACCAGGCATTCTTCCAGGCTCAGCGGTTTGGTGGTGATGGTGTGAACGCAAAGTCGGTGCATGCGGCGATTCTGCGCGGTGTTTGGGGATTGGAAAAAGATTTCTTTTCAATCGCCAGCATTGGAAAATCTGATGAAAGGGCTGGAGTTTGGCCTATGACTGGATAAGTCCGTGGTGAAGCGGCAAAAGGGCTGTTTTTATGCGGAGGTTGTTCTTATGGAGGAGCCAAACTCCACAGGATGTTCTTTTAGAACAGGATCAATTGCGGACCTGGTTCATTTTCAACCTGGACCGGCTCATCCCCCGCCTGTGGAACAGGGGGGGCAATCGGGTGCAGCGCTGCCTCACTCTTGTTGCGGGTCTGGTTGGCGGCGGTGGAGACGCGGTAGGCCTCCAGGTGCTCGCTTTCGCAGGGTTTGAAGAGGGCACGAAGGTCGTCCGCCTGCATGCCCGGCTGCATCCAGGCGAGCGCGTTTTCACCTTCCAGAATCAACGGGCTGCGGTCGTGGAACTTCGCCATGTAGCGTCCCGGCGGCGTGGTGACCACGCTCATGGAGGTGATGGCGGGGCCGCTTTCATAATCCTCCGGGCGGTGGCTTTCCCACACATCCCAGATGCCCGCCAGCAGCAGCGGTGCATCGTCCGTGCGGTGAATGAAGTACGGTGTGGTGCGATCCGGCCACTCATGCCAGCCACGCACCGGGATGAGGCAGCGCTGGCGCAGAATCGGCCCTCGGTAGGATGCCAGCTCGAAAATGCTCTCACAACGGGCGTTGAACGTGAGGCCAAACTTCTTCGCCACCTCCGCCTTGCTGCCCTTGGCCCAAGAGGGCAGCAGTCCAAAGCGCATGCGCTCCATGCCGATCTCTCCAGCTTCCGCCGTCAACACGTCAGCGTAGTCCGTGGGACAGATGTTATTGACCACCTGCACCCCGGCCTTCTTGTCCTCGTCTTTTTTCGCTTTGCGCCGTTCGATGCGGAGCTTCTTCCCTGCGAGCGAAGCGCAGGGATGCTTGCAAACTGGTTTAGGCGGCCACACATGGGAGCAGCAAAGCGCACTCAGGCGCAGAGGCAAATCAGAACATGAAGGCGCTCAATGGACGAGCTCCATCTGAGGCCAGCGTGACCTGCGCCCCATCGCAGTTCCCGCTCCAGCGGAAATGCGGCACGCAGGGCATTGGCCTCGGGCGTTCATTGGGTGCGGGAGCCAACGGCTTCATAAGGAGGCCGATCTGGCCAGTCTCTCTGCGCTGCCAATCGGTTGGCAGCATCAGACCATGAAGGCTTTTGGCCGTGGGGCGAAGACCCCATCGCACCCGCTCCAAGTGCTGCGCAGTGTTCAGCCTGGCAAACCAAACAAACACACACAGAACTATGATGAACAAGAACACCCACAGCAATGCGGTCGTGGCGATCTACAAATCCCATGGCGAAGCGGAAAGCTGCGTCCAGGAACTCCAGCGCGCCGGCTTTGACATGAAGAAGCTCTCCATTGTGGGGCGCGACTATCACACCGATGAACATGTGATCGGCTACTACAACACCGGAGACCGTGTGAGGTACTGGGGCACTCAGGGCGCTTTCTGGGGCGGCATCTGGGGCTGGTTGTTTGGCTCCGCTTTCTTCATGATCCCCGGCCTCGGTCCCTTGGTCGTGGCCGGACCGCTCGTCGGCTGGATCGTCGGCGCACTGGAAGGTGCCATCATTGGTGGTGGCCTCAGTGCCGTGGGCGCGTGCCTCTTCAGCATGGGCATCCCAAAGGACAGCATCCTGCTCTATGAGACGGCGCTCAAGAGCGGCAAGTTCATCGTGATCGCCCATGGCACGGCGGAGGAAACGGCCCAGGCACGCAAGATCATCGATGGCACGAAGTCGGAGACGACCGAGGCACATCCGCTTTCTGACAGCACCCTGCTGCCGCAGTCGGCCGCTGTGTAGTACGCAGCATGCGGGCCGAAAAACCAACGCCCCCAAAACACACAGCACAGCCCGCCAGGCCGCATCCGTCTGGCGGGCTTTTTGCGATTGCGGTGATCACCAGCGCAGCGCCGGACTCAATGCTGAAGTCTCCTGGCGGCCTTTTTGGCGGCTTTTCGCGCGGCCTTCTTCCCATGCTTCAATTGGGACAGATCAATGCCATTGGCGGTCTCAGCCTCCAAGGCACGATGTCCGCCGAATAGCATCGGCTGCGCGCGCCCGCCTGCTTGCAGTGTCTGGCCGACTTGAATGCTGAGTGCTCGCGCACCATGCGGCTTGAGATGCACGAAGTCTCCATTGTCGAGCACCACGCCGTTGACTTCACCATGCAGCGCGTAATTCAACCGCTGCACGACGCCCTTGACTTCGATTTTCGGTTCGAGCTTCACGGCCTTGCCCTTCACTTTCACGCTGATGAGCTGGCAGACCGGATGCACGGCGTCGTCCTTTTCATGGGCCGGACCCGTCTTGAAGCTGACCTTGCCGCCCGGCTTCAGCGTGGCCGCGAGCACACCGGCTTGATCTGGCTCAAAGTTCACCTGAACCGGCCCTTTTTTGGTGGTGACGATCAGAGCTTCATAGCCACCTTTCGGACTGTAATTGAATTGAGCGAGAGTTCCTTCGATGTTCATAAGGACTTGAGCTAACGGCGGAATGCTTTTGATCACAAGCGATTGCGGCCCAGGTAGGTAAACACCCCAGTCGATGCGCTCATTATCGTCCTCCTGCCGCGCCGGTTCAGGTTTTAAAGCCTGGCGGCCGATCCCGAAAATCGTGCCATCACTGAAAAACCCGCGAAGAACCCGAAAACTACGGCACACTGCTTCGTAACTGCTCGCGCAGTGGTACTTTTAAAAACTCACTCAACCCCACGCACACCTCCCATGGAATACAGACAACTCGGCGGCTCCGGCTTCAAGGTTCCCGCTCTCACTCTCGGCACCGGCACCTTTGGCGGCGGCACCGAATTCTTCAAAGAATGGGGCGCGTCCGATGTCGCGGAAGCCTCACGTCTCATCGACATCTGCCTGGAGCACGGGCTGACCATGTTTGACTCGGCGGACATCTACTCCAATGGTCTGGCGGAGGAGATTCTCGGCCAGGCCATCAAGGGGCGTCGTGACCAGGTGCTCATCTCCACCAAGGGCACCTTCCGCATGGGCGAAGGGCCGAACAACGTCGGCTCCTCCCGCTGGCATCTCCTCCGCTCCGTGGAGAACAGTCTGAAACGTCTCGGCACCGACTACATCGATCTCTACCAGCTTCACGGCTTCGATGCCATGACCCCGGTGGAGGAAGTCGTCGGCACCTTGGACGATCTCGTGCGCGCAGGAAAAATCCGCTACATTGGCGTGTCGAATTTCTCCGGCTGGCATCTCATGAAATCACTGGCGCATGCCGACAAGTTTGGCCTGACACGCTATGTCGCCAACCAGACCTACTACTCGCTCATCGGTCGTGAGTACGAGTGGGAGCTGATGCCGCTGGGCGTGGATCAAAAAATCGGCGCGGTCGTTTGGAGCCCCCTCGGCTGGGGCCGCCTCACCGGCAAAATTCGCCGCAACCAGCCGCGCCCCGAAACGAGCCGCCTCAACCACAAGCTCAGCTCCTCCATGGGCCCGCAGGTGGACGACGAATACCTCTACAAGGTCGTGGACGCCCTGGATGAAGTAGCCGCAGAAACGGGCAAGTCTATGCCGCAGGTTGCCCTGAACTGGCTGCTGCAACGCCCCACCGTGGCCACGCTTATCATCGGTGCGCGCAACGAAGAGCAATTGCGCCAGAATCTCGGTGCCGTCGGTTGGAACCTCACCGCCGCGCAGGTGGCGAAGCTCGATGCCGCCAGTGAGAAGCCCAAGATCTACCCCTACTGGCACCAGAGCGGCTTCGACGAACGGAATCCGTTTCCGACCAAGTAACGCCGAGTGCTTTTTTGCTGGCAACGCAAACGCCATTGAAGGGTCCGCCCACTGATGATCAACGCGTGACGCCAACATGAAAAAGGTCCCGACCAAGGAGCAAACCATTGCTCTCCCAACAGGCGTAACGCGACGCGATTTTTTCAAGGCAGCCGCAGCTTTGCCCTGGCTCGCACACGCAGCGGACTCAGCACCAACCTTGCCACGCGTGCTGTACAGCAATGACACCACGAACATCATGTCATGCATCAGCCCGTTTCACCACGAGCGGGAACCGTTTCGAAAGGAGATGCTCGAAGCCACGGTGGATGAGGTGGCGGGACTCGTGGATGCGCATTTGCTGCAGCCCGGCCTTGGCATGGTGCCCATGTGGCCGAGCAAGGTGCTGCCACTGTCAGAGCACTACGCATGGATCAAGCAGCGCTACGGCCAGAAGCCGGATCCCTTCGGGCAGTTTGTGCTGGATGGCGGCGATGTGGTGCAGGTCTTCATCGACCGTTGCCGTCTGCGCCAGCAAGCCGCTTTTATCTCGCTCCGCATGAACGATGCGCATCACAAGGAATTCGGAGATCCGAAGCCCGGTGACAAACCCGGCAGCAGCATCGGCATGAGCGTGACGAGGCATTACGTGGAGCATCCCGAGTACCGCCTCAAGCCGGGATCGCTGCGTGGAGCCGATCTCGTACAAAACTGGGCCGTCCCCGAGGTGAGTGCGCAGAAAATCGCACTCATTCGCGAGCTGTGTGAGAACTACGACATCGACGGCCTGGAACTCGATTTCCTGCGCTTTTACAGCTATTTCCGCTTGGAGGAAACGACTCTGGAGCAGCGCCGCGCCATCATGACCGGCTTTGTGCGCGAGGTGCGTGTGCTGCTGGATCAAACCTCTCGCAGTGGGAAGCATCGCTGGCTGTGCGCACGTGTGCCCTGCCATCTCCCCGCATTGGATGTACTCGGTCTCGATTTGAAATCACTCGTCGCCGCCGGACTCGACATGGTGAATGCCTCTGAGCATTACTTCACCACGCAGCAGCACGATCTGACGGCGATTCGCACACAGACGCAGGGAGCCGCGCTCTTCTTTGAACTCTGCCACACGATCTGGAAGGGCGACAAGGTGGCGAAAGGCTATGATGTGTTTCCCTTTCGCCGCGCCACGCGCGAGCACCTGCACACGTCGGCGCATCTCGCGTACGCACGCGGCGCGGATGGCATCAGCCTTTTCAATTTCGCCTATTATCGCCAGCACGGACAGGGCGAAGGCCGCGGCGTGTTTGGCGAACCACCGTTTGAGGCACTCAAGGCTTTGCGTGATCCACCGGCACTCGCGCAAGAGCGGCAACACTGGTTCATCGCCCAAGGCTGGCGCGCACCCGGCATGCAGCCGCTGCCTTTGCCGCGCACGGTCGTGGTGGGCAAGCCTGTGACCTTCGTCTTTGATCTCGCCCCACCTGCCGGTGGTTGGAAGCAGGCGGCACGTGTCCGCATTCAGGCAGACAAGTCACTTGGGAATGATGAATGGGTGGCCACATTCAACGGCGAGCTGCTGGCCGCGACCCAAGATGTCGCGGAGCCTTTTCCAGTGACTTATCCGTCGTTGCTTGGCAAACCGGACGAATTGCGCGCCTGGACCCTCCCTGCCAAACTGCTGCGCGAAGGCAAAAACAGCCTGGAGATCACGCTTAAAGCAGGAGAACCGCTGGCGGTAATCTTTGTCGATCTCGCCGCTGATGAGGGTGCTTGACCAGGAAGGCGGTCTTTGAGGTGGTGAAACCTCTTGCTGACGCATGGCTGGCAGGAATGTATGCCGCCACGAATGGAACGCGAAAATTTGCCTTTGGATCGCCGCTTGCGGCAGGAAATCTTGTTTGCCCGTGAGCGCGTCTATCGCTTTGGCCAGCCGACGCCCATGGAGCGTCTCATCCTGCCCGGCTCCGAGCCCGGCCCCGAGATCTGGGTGAAGCGCGAAGATCTCTCCCCGGTGAAATGCTACAAATGGCGCGGGGCCTGCAACGCCATGACTGAGCTCACGCCCGAGCAGCGTGCCAAAGGCGTGGTCACCGCTTCCGCGGGCAATCACGCGCAGGGCGTGGCGCTGGCGGCCAAAACACTCGGCATCCATGCGCGCATCTACATGCCCCGCTCCACGCCCAAGGTGAAGCAAAATGCGGTACTCCACCATGGTGGCGAGTTTGTCCGCATCATGCTGGCAGGCGACAGCTATGACGAGGCCGTGACTTCCGCGCGCGAAGATGAACACAGCAGCGGCGCGACCTATTTGCATGCGTATGATGACCTCAAGGTCATGGCCGGTCAGGGTACACTGGCAGACGAGGTGGTGCTCTCAGGGCATGGTCCGTTTGATGCCGCTTACCTGCAAGTCGGCGGTGGTGGCATGGCCTCGGCGGTTTCCTGCTGGCTCAAAACTTACTGGCCAAACATGGAAGCCGTTGGTGTGGAAGGCGTGGGGCAGGCTTCCATGAAAGCAGCACTTGCTGCAGACAAGCCGGTCGAACTGCATGACCTCGACATCTTCTGCGATGGCACCGCTGTGCGCAAAGCCGGTGCGCTGCCTTTTGGCATCTGTAAGGAGACCCTGAATCGCGTCAGCACCGTCACCAATGCCGAGGTGAGCGCCGCCATCCGTGTGCTGTGGGAGACGCTGCGTTGCGTCTCGGAGCCTTCAGGTGCCATGGGGCTCGCCGCCGTGCTGAAAGATCGCGCTGCGCTCGCGGGGAAGAAGGTTCTTATCGTCATCACGGGCGCCAACATCGACTTCCTGCAGCTCGGCCTCATCGCCCAGTCCGAAGGCTCCGGCAACACCGCCTCACGTGCGCTGCGTGTACAAATTCCTGAGCGTCCCGGCTCCATGCTCGCGCTGTTGGATTCCTGCTTTGAGGGTCTTAACATTGCCGACTTCCAGTATGGCCTGCATCGCTCAGATCAGGCATGGCCGGTGTTCACCGTCACGTCCGAAAATGCTGAAAAGCTGGCGGCACTGCCCGCACGTCTGGACGCAGGCGGTTACCTTTGGGAAGACCTGACCGGAGCCGTCGATGTCGCCTTTCGTGCCATTCCCTTGCGTGGGGATCTGCTCATCCATCCCGTCTTTCTGCGCCTCGACTTCTACGAGCGCTCCGGCGCACTCCACGACTTCCTTTCCCGACTCATCCGCGATCGCGCCAGCCTCTGCTATTTCAATTATCGCCAGTCCGGCGAGCGCATCGGTCGTGCCTTGATCGGGCTCGACTTCCAAACTGCCGATGCCCGCAGTGCCTTCCTCACGGAGCTGCCTGAGCATGGGGATGGGTATCGCTCCTGCAAGCCGGTGGATGATGCGGTGCTGGCGCGCATGACGGCTTGATTCTGCTGAACTGACCCGCACAGGCGGCCTTGTCTGACGTCTAGAGCAGGATGAGTTTTCCCGCCACCGCTTCGCCTCGCTACTTGGCTTTGTTCTCCGCTGTCCCATAGACCGCCAGTTCATTGAATGACCAGAAGCAGCCTTTGTCAGAGCCCGTCTGCGTGATGCGGACAAAGCGGGCGACGGTTTGCGGCGGGAAATGAATGGAGGTCATGGCGGCACCTTTGCCTGTCACCACAGGTTCGGACCACTTCTCGCCATCATCACTCACTCTGACCTCATAGACACGAGGGTAGTCATCTTTGGAGGCCAGTGAATCTAGAGTCACTCGGGTCAGCAGCAGCGGCTTGCGCATGTCAAACTGGAACCACATGCCAGGTCGCTGCGCGGTGCCTGAGGACCAGCGGGACTTCGCGTCGCCATCCCAGGCCCGTTTGGTTTCGTTGTCCTTATGGGAAGCACTGAATGCCCAGGTGCTCATCGCATCGCGCGTCACTGCCAGAAACGGCGCAAGCTCTGCGAGGGTGTAGGGTTCATTGCGCTCTCCTGCGGCGCGGATCGCTGCGACCTCGGCTGGAATGATAGCTGGCGCGCTGTTGCCAAAGCTGTTGCGGATGAAAGTCAGGACCTCAGCCACCCATTGATCATCATTGGCCTTCATCGGCACCATGGCACCGGCATAAGTCTTGCCATCCACTTCTCCAACCAGCCCATGAAGCACGATGCGCACCGCAGCATCAGGACTGCCAATCACTCGCGGAGAACCCGCAAGCGAAGGGGCAAGGTTGATCTTGTCAGAGGTGACGATGCCTTTGCCATCCGGTCCGTGGCAGGCAATGCAGAGCTGGGCGTAGTGATCGCTTCCTTTGCGCATCAGCTTCATGCCCACGGCATCAATCGCGACGCCGATGCCGCTGGGTTTCGCCGGGTCAAATTGCAGACTCTGCCGGGCGGAGGCGGTGATGATTTCATTCCATGGATGAGCTGTTGCTGCCTCCTGAATGGCCGTGTGTCCGCCCTTGTTCGGCATATATCGGAGGGAATTCACCGCCTGCACCACCACATCTGGCGAGCGATCCTTGAGCAGCGGTTCCAGTTTGGCCACCACCTCTTTGTCGGACTGTTTCAAATAGGATTCGCTGATGCGCAGCGCCGCTGAGCGCACCCGGCCGTCGCTGTCGCTGAAGGCATTCATGATCAGCTGCCGGTCTGTCGCACCCAGTCCATCCAGCGTCCACAACGCATGCATGCGGCCAAGGGGTGCATCTCCTTTACGCGCGAGTTCGATCAGCGCAGGCACCACGCTCTTGTCGCCCTTGACCACGATGAGCTTCTGCGCGGTATCGCGCCACCATCCGTTCGTGTGCGAGAGGTGCTGCACCAGTTGCGCCGGAGTCTCCTGCAGCATGCGCGGCTGCGCACCGGGTTTGAAGTCTTTAGGGACGAGGCGGTAGATGCGGCCGTGGCCCACATACTTGTCATAGCCTTCGTTGAGGACGGCGGTGTGCAGGTATCCGCCCGCAGGCACCCACGCACTTTCCTGCACGATCCCATGATGCAGGTCCACGATGTAAAGGCACCCATCAGGTCCCGTCGCGGTCCAGATGGGGCGGAAGGTCATGTCCGTGGAGGTGATGAATTCATCGCCCGGCGTCGCATTCGCCAGCACGCGCTTGCCTTCCACATTGTTGACCTTGGCGCGGCGGATCATGCGCCCCACAGGCTCAGGCAGAATATAGTCTCCCTGCATCTCACCCTTGCCACGGAAGATGGATTGCCCACAGCAGGCGGTGAAATGATTCAGCGTGCCCTTGGTGTTGTGGATGCGTGTCAGCCCGCTCTGCGTGTCGAAGCTCTGCACGCCCGGAAAGGTCTCCGCAAAACCCGGCTCGGTTTCGTCGGGCAGCGTCAAGCTGCCATAGCTGGGAAACTGCTGAAACCCAAAGGCAGGGTTCTCTCCTCCCGCAGCAGAGCAGAAGAAGCGCCCTTCATCATCCATGGCCAGTCCCCACTGGGAGGTGCGGCCAAAGATCTGGCTCGGCTCCATGCCGCTGCCATTGCCCTTGATGCGGAATCGCCGCGAAAGATTGCCGCTGTAGAGATAATTGTCGATCCCCCACTGCAGCGCCGTGTCCTGGTGCTCCAGATTGTTCTTGGTCGGTTCGCCGTTATAAAAATCCTTCTTCTCATCCGCGATGCCGTCGCCGTTGCTGTCGCGATAGGTGAGAAACTTCCCGGTGTAGGTCTCTGCAATGATCACCCGGTCATCCAGCGGCAGCACCATGCGCGGCAGCACGAGTTTGTCGGCAAAGACGGTGGTCTTGTCCAGGATGCCATCGCCATCGGTGTCGGTCAGACGGCTCACGCGGGAAAGCGGATCGTTCTCACCCGTGGCCTTCACATCATGCATGTACGTCCGCATCTCCGCGACATACATGCGGCCGTCGCCATCCCAGGTGCACATCACTGGATGCACAATGTCGGGCTCTGAGGCCACAAGCTCCAGCCGGTATCCCTTCGGCACCTTGATCCTCGCCATCGCTTTCTCCTTCGTAAGATCCATCAGCGGCACCTTGGGAATGCCTCCGGGGAAGCGGCGGCTCGTGAGCTCCGGTGTCGGAAAATCCGCCGGGATCGGCGTCTCACAGCGGCCATTCACGAGCCATTCGATGGAACGCAGCAGCGTCGTCTCAAACCCCACGCAAGCCAGCGGCCCCGAGTTTTCTCCCACGTGGCCCATCAGGTTGGTCACCACCTTGCCTTTGCCATAAGGCACCCACCACACGATCGGCTCATGCTTTCCAGTGCCGTCATACTTCGCATCATCATGCGCGCTGATCAAAATGTTCATGTTCTCCGCCGGTCCACGCTGCCCGTGGTAAAGCTCGTCTTTCACATGCTTCCACACGGGTGGCATGCCGGCGGTGATCGGGTGCTTTGCGTCACGCACCGTGGCCTGCCACTCCCACTGCTTGCCATGCCCGCAGGGGCGGCCCTTGCCTGCTTGTTCGCGAACCACCGCACCCTTGTCATCGAGGTAGAGACTCGCTCCATACATTGTGTGCCGCCACAGCATGCCCACCATCTTCTCATACTCCACCCAGCCCGTGAAACTGTTGTTCGCTGCGTGTACCACCGCCACAGATCCGCCATCGGCCACATACTTTTCAAAGGCCGTCTTCACCGCGTCAGGCCACATCTCGCCATTGTAGTCCAGCACCACGCACTGGTATTTTTCAAACTCCGGATTCCACGCGGCCCAGGCCTCCGCCGTCGCGCCTTTGGGCGGCGTGTTGGACTCCACCGCAGAGAAGCCTGAGCTGGTCAGCAATGTCATGAGGAATTCATTGCCCACCTTCCAGTCGTGATTGTTCTGCCCGCCGATCACGAGCACGGAAATCGGCTTGGCGGCAGCATGCGCCAAGGGAGCGAGCATGCATGCAAAGAGGGCCAGTGGCGGCAGCAGCAAAGTTTTAATCATGAGAGGTGGTTCGGTTGAAGGCGGCAGGAGCTCGCCCGCACCACGCTGCACGCATTCCGGTAGCCCGACAAATACTCCGCCATCCCCTAAAGCGGGGAGCCCTCTCGCAGAGCTTTCCGTTCAGGAAAAATGCTTCGCCACCGCCTCGGTGCGGTTCTTCACCTGCAGTTTGGTGCAGATGTTTTTCACATAGGTGCGCACGGTTTCGGTGCCAATGCCCAACTTGTCCGCGATCTCCTTGTAAATGTAACCCGACGCCAGCAGTTCGATCACCTCCAGCTCCCGTGGAGAAAGCTTGTTCGTCTCCGCACTCGGCTTGGCAGGGCTGCAGAAATACTGCACCACCCTGCGTGCGATGTGAGCCGAAAATTGCGAGCCGCCGGAGTGCACATCACGGATGGCCTCAAACAGCTTCTCCGGCGGCCCTGACTTGATCAGATACCCGCTCGCACCCGCCTTCAGTGCGCTGAAGAGACGGTCCGAGTCCTCATAAACCGTGAGCATGATGAACTCCAGATCAGGCAGCTTCTTTTTCAAAGCCGCCACACATTCGATGCCAGACATGCCGGGCAGTTGGATGTCCATCAAAACGACATCCGGAGGCTGCGCCGAAATTCTACGGATGGCCTCCTCTCCTGAGTCCACCGCGTAGAGGCACTCGATGTCGCGGGCGCTTTTCAGCACCAGCATAAGCTGCTCGCGCAGCCCGGCATCATCCTCCACGATCACCACGGTTTTCTTATTTTTCATCAACTTAAATGGGAGGTGAGATTGAACGCTTTGAAGCTGCCGCAATGGACACCACGAAGCAAACTGCAGTCCCTCCTCCAGGTGTGCTCTGGATGGAAACCTCACCGCTCACTGATTCCATGCGGCGCTGCATGTTCTTGAGGCCATTTCCTGGCGGGGCATGGGCTGCATCAAAGCCATGGCCATTGTCGGTGATCGAAATGCGCAGGCGTGGGTCATTGAACTCGATGAGCACGATGATCTCCGTCGCTCCCGAATGTTTCACCGCGTTGTTCAGCACCTCCTTCACGGCTAGAGTGATGTTGTGGCGGACTTCACTGGTCACGGGCCGCTGACCCGGCACCTCGCAGGAATGAATTCGGCAGCGGATCCGTGCCGATTCCGCAAGGTTCTGCGTGAGCTGGCAGAGGTAGTTCACCAAGTCCTCAAGATTGTCGTGTTCCGGATTCACCGTCCACACCGTCTGGTAAAGCGCCGCCACCAGTTCGCGCGCCATGCTGGAGATGCGCTGAAAACTCTCACGCGAGGCGGCGCTCCCCGGATCATTCTCTGCCAGTCCGCTCATCAGCGAGATGTGCGTCAGCCGCGCACCAAGGTCGTCATGCAGATCACGCGCGATGCGCAGGCGCTCCTGCTCCAGCATGCGTTCCTGCTTCACCCTGGCTAGGTGCTCACGGATGCGCCACTGAATGATGGCACGGCACCCCAGCCACAGCAGAAGACTTGCGGCGGCGGCTGCGACGATCCAGAACCATCCGCTTTTCCAGTAAGGTTCCAGTACGATGATTTCAATCCGGTGTGTAGGGGGGAGCGGTCTGCCCGTGGCATCCAGTTCTTCGCTCCAGAAGGTGTAGCTGCCGGCATTCAACCGTCCATAGTTCACATCAAATCGGTTGCCCATGCCGATGTCATGCATCTCGGACCATTCCACCGAGAGCAGTTCACCCGCCTCCACATGTGGCGCTGCGGCACGTGACAGGCTCCACTCGGCATGCGCTCCTGGGTCATCATCCAGAATGCAAAGTGCATCACCTTCATTGGTTGGCACGATCCTGGCCATCGAAGGCCGCGTTCCACTGCGGCCCCAGCCTTGGGCATCCGGACCCATGCCAGATCCGGTTTCATAGACGAGCCGCGTTGCATTCGGTCCGCCGCTCATGATTTTCACGTTCCGAACGACATACACACCCATGGCTGTGGGAGGTCCGGAGGAAGACACCGCCATCGTGGCTGAGACCGCTCCCAGCGGCACTCGCACATTCTCGCGGCGCCGTGTGAAGGTGGAGGTCTCAATCGTTCCGCGCCATCCACTGCTTGCGCCATCCACGGGAAACAGCCGCTGTCCTACCTGGTCGCCGTTCGCATCAGCAAACCGCACCAGCACACACATCTCGCTGGCAATCTGCCGCCATCCTTCATCGACTCCTGCCAGCTTGAAGCGCATGCGTCGGCAGCCTTCCGGATCCTTCTGAGCAGATTTGCCAAGCCTGAAGCTTACGGACCGGTGAAAGGCAGGAACGCGAACCTCTCCCGAACTCATCGAAAAAGGTTTGCCATCAATCAGAAGTTCCACGGCTGCTGGTGCCTGGGGCTCCGCGCTCCACATGCTGGGCAGCACCAGGATGCACCAGGCCCATGAGTGTAACAGCATGCGCCCACGATGGGTTCGCAGTGCCGTGCCGGGGTGGAGGTTTGGGAGAAGCATTCGTCAACACTGCCTCAATTTTGCATGGGAGTCATCATGCGCGCAGCCAGTTAATCTGGAGCGGGTGATCAGAATCGAACTAACGTATGATGCTTGGGAAGCACCTGCTCTACCATTGAGCCACACCCGCGTTGCGCTGCTGGAGGCTGCAGGAAGTGTGCTGCTGCTGCGGTCAGATTGCGGGGGGGCATCGGCGGCATCATAAGCGCCTTGTTCATGCCGCCCCGGCCATAGCTGGACGTGGGGGAGGAGAGAAAAGCGCTACGTTTGGTGGAATAGATGTCGTACAAACGGCTGTAGGTGGCCTGAAGACGCAGGCGCTCTGATGCGTTCTCCTCGGTTTTGGGCAGCTTGCGGACCTGGCCGCGCAGGAACCACATGGCCTGCTCGGTATTGACAAAGCGGATGTCGGGGCCGTCGGCCGGCGGGGTGGTCTGCGTGGAGGCAAAGCGTGCGACGACCTGGGTGTCCTTCCCTTTGGGGCCCAGCAGGCTGCTGGCGATGGGTTCGCTGCCGAAGTCGTCATAGGCAAACGTCATGGCAGGAGTGATGTAACTGGCATCACTGCAACTGGAAAGCAGCATGAGGCAGAGACTGCAACCGAGGACCCAGGCGAAGACGAGAGGCTTTTTCATCCGCCCTGCTAGCACAGCTACAGTCAAAAGCCAATGCGTGGATGCAGATTCGTGGCCGCGAGGAGCCGCAATCACTTCGTGACGTGCGGGGACGCGCGCTGCTTGATGAGCATGGCCCCTCATTCCTTTGTCAATGTTCAGCACGTCCGCGCTGTCAGAATCCGATCTTCAAGGTCAGAGGCGCTCTCATGATGCCGGATTCATCCTTCGGCATGATCTCCATCCGGCTGCCTTTCCAAACATGGAGCGGGTGATCAGAATCGAACTGACGTATGATGCTTGGGAAGCACCTGCTCTACCATTGAGCTACACCCGCCTTGATTTTTGCTGGCGGAGTGTGGCTGCTGCAGCGGTGTTGTCAAATGCACTGCGTTCAGATTCCGGGGGGCATCGGCGGCATGATGAGCGCTTTGTCCACGCCCGGGCCATAGGTGGAACCGGGGGAGGAGAGAAAGGAGCTGCGTTTGGTGGAATAGAGGTCGTACAGGCGGCCGTAGGTACTCTGCAGCCGCTGGCGCTCGGCGGCGGTTTCCTCGGTTTTGGGCATCTTGCGTACTTGCCTGCGCAGGAACCACATGGCCTTCTCGGTATTGACAAAGCGGATGTCGGGGCCGTCTGCTGGTGGGGTGACGCGCGTGGAGGCAAAGCGCACGATGACCTGGGTATCCTTCCCTTTGGGGCCGAGCAGGCTGCTGGCGGTTGGTTCGCTGCCGAAGTCGTCATAGGCAAACGTCATGGCGGGGGTGATGTAACTGGCATCACTGCAACCGGAGAGCAGCATGAGGCAGAGACTGCAACCAAGGACCCAGGCGAAGACGAGAGACTTTTTCATCCGCTCCGCTAGCACATCTGCCCACAAAAGCCAATGCGTGGATGCAGATTCGTGGCCGAGAGCCGGGGCCTGAGGGCGGATGATGGCGCTGAGTCCACCATCCACCCGAGGAGCCGCCATCAGTTCGTGCCGTGCGGGGACACGCGCTGCTTGGTCAGCATGGCCATGAGGGCGTCGAGGATACCGCTGCTGTTCTGCCCGCTGTTGACCAGCACATCCGGGACGACGCGAAGATTTTTGTCGGCGATGATCTGGAAGGCTTGGAGCATGCCATAGACATCGGAACCCAGGGCGGTGACACCCGCTTGATAGGCGTCGGCCTTGGCCTGGCCGGTGGCGCGGATGGCCTCGGCCTCGCCACTGGCGCGCAGCCGGGTGGAGGCGGCCTCACCTTCGCTTTTCTTCACGGCGGCGGTGGCGTGCAGTTCGGCGATGTTGACGCCCTGCTCGGCGCTGACGACTTGGTTTTGGATGTCGGCCAGGGAGGTCTGGCGGACGAGCTGCTGGCGCTGCTTTTCGGCGGCTTCCTGCATCTCGTAGGTTTTGCGGCTTTCCTCCGCCAGCTTGCGGTCGGTCTGCGTTTTCATCAGCGATTCGGGCGGGGTGATGTCGCCAATGAGCGTGTCGATGCCTTCGACGTCGTATTCGCGGAGTGCAGCCTCAATGTGGCTGGCGGCCTCGCCCTGGCGCTGGCTGCGGGCGCTGAGGAAGTCGAGCACCGTGTAGTCCTGCGCGGAGTTGCGGAAGTAATTGCCGACGATGGGCTGCAGCACGTGGTCGATGAGGTTCTGCAACGATCCCGCGCGGCTGATGACCTTGGGGGCTTCGTTGGCACCGATGTGGATGATTTGCGAGACATCGAGATTGAAGGCGAAGCCGTCGCGTGAGCGGACGGTGATGCTGCTGAGTTTGGCATCGAATTGATGCGCCTCGGTGCGCATGGCCCAGTTCAGGACGATGTTGGTGGTCGGCACCAGCTCCACGCGCATGATGCGGGTGTTGATGGGGTGTTTGCCGGGGAGGAGGGGTTTGCCCCAGACGCCTTTGTGCCCCACGTCCACGAGGTCACCATGTTTGAACTCAGGCCCGCTGATGTCCAGATGCGCCTTGCCAACGTAGGAGATGACGACGCCGACGTGGCCGATGGGAATCTCATACATGGGCACCTGCTCGATTTGCGCGAACCAAGGGTTGATGTTCCACTGGCCGCTGAGGAGGACTTGTTCCTGCAAGCCACGGTGGCCGCCAGCATCAAGGAAAGCCTGTGCGTTTTGGAAGTTGTCGTGTCCGGGGACGATGGCCCCAGCGATCTCGGTTTGATCAATGGGCATGCCATCCAGCGTGGTGACGATACCGACGAGATCGGGATCGACGTGGCGGATGCGCAGCAGTCGTGGATCAAGCCCGTGCTGGGGGGCGTTCTCGGAGGTGATGACGGTGAAGAGCGCGGGATTGATGCGATACGAACCCGCTGTGATGACACCGAGCTGGCGGCCTTTTTCGCCGCCGTGTTTGAGGAAGGCACGCGCATCCTGGAAATGGTCGCAATCGACCGTGCGCGCCAGGATTCTCCCTGGAGGAATAGCGGTGCCAGTTTTCGCGACGATCAAGGCCAGCTCTCCCTGCGGGACGCGGACCATCTGCACCTTCTCGATGTGATACTGCACGATCCAGAAGCCAAAGTGCAGGCCGGGGGCGAGCGTGTCGGCCTGGTAGCCAGCTTCACCATTGAGGGCGATGATTTCACCGGGCTGGAGGTTTTTGAAGGCAAAGCGTTTGATGACGATGCCGACCTTGCTTTCCGGAATATAAACGCAGGAGACGAAGTAGAAAGCGAGGATGCCGAGGACTGAGAGTGTGATGAGCCAGTGCTGGTACAGGAAGAGTAAAATAGGGTTCATGATGAGTTCAAAATGTCAGGAGTTTAAAGGTGAGTCAGGCGTGGATGCAGGAAGTGACGGCGCGGGCGAAGGCCTCGGGATCGTCAGGGGAGAGTACGGCGGTGCGGTGCTGCATGTGCACGATGACGGTGCGGTTCAGATCCGTGACGTAGGCGCGGAAGTGGCCGAGCTGCCTGCTCCAGTAGCAGCCGGTAAAGGAATAAAGACCGCCATTGCCGCAGGTGCGAAAGCTGTGGCACAGCGCGAGCGGTTCCACTTCGACGGAGCGCATTTCAGCGAAAGGCAGCACGGTATTCCACCACAGGCGTTTGATGAGGATGCCGTCCTTGGTGAGGACGTACCCACGAATGATGAACGGTAGCGCACCGAGTGGAACGAGCAGGACAACGGCGATAGCAAACCCTGGTGCATGCCGGTCAAGACTGAGTGAGATGGCCACCCCCAGCATCAGCAGCGTCGTGAAGATGGAGATGATGAGCAAGGTGCGGCCCCAGGGGGCTTTGAAATGTTGGTGATTCATGAGGGTTGCAGATGAGGTCATGGAGTTGTGAGTGGGTGGTTCATTCAGCGCAGTGAGTGGCGCTTTCCTCTGGCACAGCGTTGCCTGCTGGGTCGGAGTCGGGTTGGTTGATCACCTGAAGCCAGCTCAGTGGGGAGAATGCTGGCGCTGGGTACCAGGCGGATTCATCGGTCAAGCCTGCGGAGATGCGGCTTGGGTATTCTTGGCAGTTCATGGGTATGGGTCTCGGTGGCCCCCGTTGTGCAGACGGTTTCCCGTCCACTCGCGGGTGCGGTGGTTCGAGGGAGACCATGGTTCCGGCGCACTCGCGTCGGGCATAGGATCGCCCTTCCAATGTCGCCTGCGAGGTTAGCTGTCGGACTGGTCCTTGGAAGTGGACTGGTCGGTGGTTACCCACCTTCCTTCGCCCCGCCCTGGGTCTTTCGACTCAGGGTTGTTGGGTCCCCCGCGCCACCACTCTGGAAGGAGTGGCAGCTTCGGCTGCATGCTAATACACGCACAGGAATGGCGTTTTGTCAAAACAGCGGCCCAAGATAAACTGCCAGCCAGGGCTTGACAGGGGATGGTGTTTTTCGGCTTTGCGGCAAAAACGCCGTCGCCATTGGGCTGGATGTGAACACACCGAGGATGGTGGCTGACGCACAAAAAACGCCGCCGCCGGCCCTTGTCTCCGCAGCCGCCTGCCTGAAGTGCATCTTGCCAACCAGTGTTCTTGTTTTTACTCTGCTGGACCGCACATGAAACATTCTCTCTCCGTCTCGCTGCTCCTGCCGCTGCTGCTCATTCAGTGCGTTGACACATATGGTCCGAACGGGGTTGATCCCTATGCCAATCCATACCGCCAGGACATGCGGGATCAGGGCTCGCAGATGAACAGCATGGCGTTTGAGCGTGGTCAGCAGGACGGGCAGACGGATGCGCAACAAGGCCAGAGCCAGAACTACCAGCGTTACCCATCGCGCTTTGATCGCAATACCGAGATGGCTTATCGCGACGGTTACAACCAGCGCTACAGCCAGATGGTCAGCAGCCAGGGGCAGCTTGGCACCTCCCCCAATCAAGGCCTGCCACAGCAGGGTGCGGCGCAACAACCGCCACCGCGCGATCCGATCTACAACCAAGGATACGACTACGGTCTGCGTGACCGCACCGGCGGACGGGTGGCTGATCCGACGGCGTATGTCGGGCGTTATGATCCGCGCTATCGCGCCAGCTTTGAACGTGGCTACAATGACGCCTTTACTACAGGTTCCTCCGGCAGCGCCACAGGTGCAGGCACGAGTTCGTGGCTCCGCTAAACCAATGTAGGGCACAAAAAAACACCGTCATGGCAGGCCATGACGGTGGTCTTGTTTAGAAATAACGGTGCGGCGCAGCGCTTATTCCTGAGCAGCAGCTTCAGGAGCGGCGGTCTCAGCAACTTCAACAGCAGGTGCAGCGACTTCGGCAACTTCGAGCACAGGAGCAGCAGCTTCGGCGGCGACTTCAGCAGCCTTCGGCTTGGTCGGGGCTTTCTTCGCGGCGACTTTCTTGGCAGGAGCCTTCTTGGCGGTTTTGGCTTCGGATTTGACGGCGCGTGCTTTGCGGGAGACGCCAGCCTTGGCCAGAGCTTTCTTGCGGGCAAGGTAAAGCTTACGGCGGCGGCGTTTGATGACTTTGTTCAGTTGTTGACCCATGATGGATGATCGGTTGTCGTTTACGGTTTTGAGGGCGGCAAGAGTTCCACTGATCAAGGTCGAATCAAGATCAAATGCAGTCCGCCCCCGGTTTCCCAGGATTAGAGGTCTTCAGAACCCGGTTTTCCGCCGTTTTCAGGGCTTTTTGTCCCCGGCTTTGGCTTCGTCGCCTGATTTGGGCGCTTCGGCTTTGGATTCCAGCCGGGGTTCCACCCGGTTCGCAGCCTGCTGAGTCGGCGGAACTTTAAACAATTTGCCGGTGTAGGGGCATTTCACCGTCTGGCCAGCGCTCATTCCAGAAACATCCACCAACTGGGTTTTTCCTGCGTGGGGGCTGTTGACCATGTTCATGCGGCCCGGAACTGCGGTGCCATAGGGCAGGTTGTCCGTGGCAGGGGTTGAGGTCGCCGCACTGCCACTGGTCTGCGGCGCTGGATTGACGGGAGCTGGATGAGTGGCGATGTTCGGTGCCGGACTTGGCTCATCCACGGCAATTTTCATCGCCGGGCTGCGGTCACCCAACTGACGCCCCGACCTTGAACGTGGCATCGGTCTCCCACCGCCAGAGCCTGAGGGACGGGGGCTGAAATAGCTGTTTGCAGCATAGCCGGAAGAGTCGGCTGCACTGTGACGGTTGCGGTACGGCGTGCCTGAAAACCAACTGGAGCCAGGCGTGTACCTGCGCTGTGGATAGCCATAGCTCTGAGCGTAGGAGCCGCCGGTGCGGAATGGCGGCGAGGGACGCTGGTTCAGGTAAGGCAGCAGGCCATTGGCCTGAATGTAGCTCCACGCCTGTTGGGGTGGCATGGAGCACTGGACCAGAAAGACCACTGGCGACAGCATGGCGAGCAGACGTGCGGCAAAGGCAGCGGGACAACGTGAGGCTTTCATGATTTGAAGGGAATGAAGGTGATGACGTTGATGCAGAGAAGTGTCTCCACACGATGTCTGACGATGCTGACAGGAGTATGCACAAAGGGCAAGAAATCAGCGCTGCAAAATCCTGCTATCACAGCACGATTCCCCAAATTACCATAGCAGTTATACTGGATAACTTTTAGGCTGCCTGAGCTAGACCAATCTCCTGCTCGTTGAGATAACAGGATGGATCAGGAGCCCACAGATCTCCGGTCATTTGCAGCGCGCGGACCCGGAAGCCGCCACCGCAGACATCCAGGAAACTGCACTGTGAGCATTTGCCCGTCAGATGCTCTTTGCGGTTCCGCAATGCATTGAGCGTAGCGTTGTCGCGGTTGCTCCAGATGTCACTGAACTTGCGTTCCTTCACATTGCCCAGCGTGAGTTCGTGCCAAAACTGATCGGGATGCACATTGCCCTGTGTGTCGATGTTGCTGATACCGGTGCCGCTGCTATTCGCTCCGCCGCCGTTCCAGTTAAGCAGTTCCATGGCACGTGCGGCGCGTTCGGGATTCTCCCGTTTCAGACGCATGTAGAGGTAGGGGCCGTCCACGGGTTGATCGACCGTCAAAACTTCACGCGGCTTGCCGCTCGCAGCCCACTTGGCAGTGCGATCCAGGATTTTGTCGATGGCGCCGCGCGTCTCCTCATGCGGCACTTCCATGAGGTCGGCACCACGTCCGCTGTAAACGAGGTGGTAGAAGCAGACGCGCTCAATGTCTTCGCGCTCGATGAAGTCAAGAATAGAATCGAGATCAGCAATGTTGTGACGGGAGAGCGTGAGCCGCAGGCCCACTTTTTGCCCCACCGCCTTGCAGTTGCGAAACGCCGCTACGGCTTTGTCAAAAGCCCCGGTCTTACCGCGGAAGTGATCGTGCGTGGCACCCATGCCATCGAGCGAGATGCCGACGTAGGAGAAGCCGATGTCCTTGATGCGCTGCGCCCACTCGGGATTGATCAGCGTGCCGTTGGTGGAAAGGGTGAGGCGCAGGCCCTTGCCGGTGGCGTATTCGGCCAGTTCAAAGAAATGCGGGTGGATCGTGGGCTCGCCGCCGGAAAGCAGCAGCGCGGGCACTTTGTACTCGGCGAGGTCATCGATGACGCCTTTGCATTGCTCCCAGGTGAGTTCGCCAGGATAGAATTTCGAATCAGAATCCTGGTAGCAGTGGACGCACTTCAGATTGCAGCGGCGGGTGATGTTCCAGACGACGATGGGGCGGCGTTCAGCGGCGGAGGTTGGTGAACCATGGCCGCGACCATAGCGCAGGTGGTCCATGGGCTGGGCGACATCACAGTAAAGACGGGTGAGATTGATCATGGTCCCACAAAAACGCACGGAAGGCACCACGATGCCGCGCCGATCTTGCGCAATGCGTGACCAAGGTTGCCTCAGGCCTGCTCGGTAGTCTGGAAGTCAGGATACGCGTTGGCGGCGTGTTCGGTGAAGTCGAGGCCGTTGATCTGCTCCTCCTCCGTGGCGCGGATGCGCACGCAGAGCTTGATGAAGGCGAACACAGCGGTGCAGACGATGAATGAATAGAGACTGATGCTCACCGTGCCGAGGGCTTGAACGCCCAGCCGATGGATCTCGAAGCCTTTTTCATCGAACAAAGCCACGCACAGCGTGCCCCACCAGCCGCAGGCCAGATGCACCGGCACCGCCCCCACTGCATCGTCAATTTTCCAGCGTTCCAGGGCAATCGTCGCCATCGTGGTAATGATGCCGCCAAAGGCGCCGATGATGATGGCCGAACCCGGGGTGACATTGCCGCAGCACGCGGTAATGGCCACCGCGCCGCCGAGCGCGCCGTTCATGGCGATGTTCACGTCCGGCTTGCCCTGCAGGAACCACATGGACATCATCGCCGCGATGCCTGCAGCGGAAGGGCTGATGGTGGTGTTGACCACCAGGCGACCAATGACCGAAGTGCCGGAGAGGGAGGAACCCGCGTTGAATCCGAACCAGCCAAACCACAGCAGAAACACGCCCAGAGTGACGAGCGGGATGTTGTGACCCGCGATCAAGCGTGGTGAACCATCCGGGCCGAAACGACCGGCTCGGGGACCGACCGCCAGAATTCCCGCCAGCGCACAGGCACCGCCGCAGGCATGCACCACGGATGAGCCAGCGTAGTCCACGAAGCCCATGGCCTCCAGCCAGCCTTTTTCCCCACCCACGCCAAAGGGACCGCCGAAACTACCCCAGGCCCAGTGACCGATGACAGGATAAATCAGTGCCGTGAACAGGGCGCAGTACATGAGGTAACCCAGGAACTTGGTGCGCTCTGCAACGGCACCCGACATGATCGTACAGGACACTCCGGCAAATCCCACCTGGAAGAACCAGAACACCCAGACCCGGTGATCCCCGGGGAAACTGGAAAGCCAGAAGCTGTCTGTGCCGACCACCCCATTCCAGGATTTGCCGAACATGAATGCAAAGCCCACGAGCAGGAAGACGATGGCGCAGATGCAGAAATCGAGGAACGATTTCATGACGATGTTGATCGTGTTTTTGGCACGGCATGCACCGATTTCCAGCATGACAAACCCGGCCTGCATGAAGAACACCATGGCGGCGGTCACGACGATCCAGACGTCGTTCACATTTAATTGCACCAAACTGGCATCTCCTGAAGCTGGCGGTGGCGGAGCGGCGGGAGCAGGCACAGCGGCAGCGGGCGCGGCCACGACAGGAGTCACAGGTGCGACGGGCGTGGTGGAGATCTTTTCTAGCTTCAGTTCATGGTCTTTGAGCGCGCTCAAAATGCTGTCCAGCTTGTTGGCCACGCGGTCGGTGGAATCCAGCCGGTTGATGATGCCGTCGAGCTTGGTGTCCAGCCGCTCGTTATTTTCGATCTTGCCGATGATGCTGTCGAGCTTGCCTTCCACGGCATGATCCACCGGTGGAGGGGCGGCGGGTGCGGGAGTGGCTGGGGCAGGAGCAACGGTCGGAGGTGGCGGCGTGGACAGTTTGCTTTGAGCATGAACCAAGGAGGTGGCTTGAAGCAGCACCAGGAGGAGGAGAAGAAGAGGTTGTTTCATGAAATCAGAGTTTGTGATCTGCCAGTACGGCTTCGAGTTCGCTCATGAGTGCCTGGCGTTTGGTGGTATTGGGGACCTGTTCGATGAGCTCAATGGCGAGCTTGCGCGTGTCGGCGGGCGAGAGGCGGTAGGGGTCAGGCGTGCCGCGCTTGGCCAGCACGCGGTCAATCATCATCGTTAACTGAGCGCGGCCCATGACCTTGCCAAGGATGCCCTCGATGTGCTTGCGCAATGCCCACCAATTGCTGTTGGTGCCGCTGATCAGCTCTGCTTTTTCGGTGATCTGCTGCAAGGCGCGCGGGCTGGTGACGACGAGTTCCTCAACAGCATTTGACGCCACCGGCGCCAGAGGCTGAAATTCCGTCGAGGCCTGGCTCAGTACCTTGGCGTGATCATTCAGCATGACCGACGCCGCACTGGCCGCGAGATCGGAGTCCGCACGAGAGGTGAGGAAGAACAGCATCACCACATCTTCCTGCGTCACAATGAGCAGCGAGCCGCCGTCAAACTCTAGGAAAACCTGGCGCATGTTTCTGCGCACCTGCCGGTAGCCATCCAGCATCTGGTTGATGATTTCACGAAGGTTCTCCGCACGCATGTCGGAGAACGGCATTTGGCGGTGGATGGTGTTGCGGCCTTTGAAGAGCATCACGCCTGCCACGCCATCAAGGCGTTGCAGGGAGGCTGCGGAGGTAATCACAGAATTCAAACTCATGAGGAAATCGGAATCAGCGTGCCAGCGACTCGCGCACCTGTTTGATCGAACGGCGGTTGCTGCTGATCATCCCATGCCAGTGGCCTGCCTGCTCACCTGTGCTGATTGATGTCTGACCATCACGATCTTCGACGATGGCGATTTCCAAACGACGCATACCGAGTGTTTCAGCCAGCTTTTCAGAGAAGTAGCCCACGTATTTGACTTCGCCGGCGAAACGCTGCGCAGACTCGGTGTCACCACCTGACAGGGTTTCACGTCCTTGGGAGGACTCCATCTTGATATAAAACGCGGTTAAAAAGTGCGGCGGGTTCGCCGGGTGGCGTGGTGGTTTAAAAGTGCAGCATCTCTGGTTTAACCAGGAGGATGTTCACGAATATGGAGCAATGGAACGAGATACGAC
>Ga0164296_1000191_pt1 | contig 79650 bp, 66 predicted proteins | sample GEODES057metaG_FD_113533 | JGI IMG/M metagenome (GOLD analysis project Ga0164296, IMG submission 113533) | Dystrophic lake water microbial communities from Trout Bog Lake, Wisconsin, USA - GEODES057 metaG | ecosystem: Environmental > Aquatic > Freshwater > Lake | place: USA: Trout Bog Lake...
CTACTACAACAACCAGCGCAAGCACTCGGCCATCGGCTACCTCACCCCCAACCAGTTCGAAACTCAGCACATCAACCTCAACTAATTAAGCGTCTCTGGTCCAATATTGCGTTGCACCTCAGGAGGCTGGAGGGGTGCGCAAAAAGTGGAGTGGTGGAGTGGTGGAGTGGTGGGGCGCGAGCTGCGAAGCGATATTTTGAGAATGCAGAGAGGGCCGGAGTTGAACCACGGATTGCACGGATGCCGGAACAGAGAGGGAGTGGGATGCTGAGTGGATGTGTTAGCGAAAGGGGGTGTTTGTTTTTGGCAAAGGAATGGTGAGCAATGGAATGGCCGGAGGGTAGGGGGTGGGTTTTGAAGGGTGAGTTGCGCAGCGGCGAAGCGAAATTTGGAGGACGTGGAGAGGGGCGGAAATTTTAACCACGGAATACACTGAATACACGGAATTGGGACAGGGGTATTGGTGGTATGGAGTGGTATGATTCTTGACGGGGCAGCCTGTACTGTGTCGGGTGAGGCTACTCTCCGGGGCGGAGGATGTCGCAGGTGATGAAGATGGCCTGGAGGATGTCTTCTTTTTCGAACTCGGGTTTGCCGGTGGGTTTGTAGAGGGAGAGGAGGCGGGCGGAGCCGGAGGGGATGGTGATGCCGGTGGTGGTCTTGGCGGTGAAGTAATCGGTGAGGGGGAATTCGAGGCGGCGGCCCTGGGTGTCGGTGAGGTGCTCGCGGTGTTCGATGGGTGGGGCGGTGTGGAATTCGGGGGCGAGGGTGAGTTCGATGGTTTCTCCGTCTGCGCCGACGGTGGGTTCGAGTTCGACGGTGAGGCCGACGTTGCGATTTTCCTGCATAAAAACGGGTTCGCCCTTGTCGTTAATGTCCAAACCGAAGAAGGTTGGGGTTTTCTGCCCCTGCTCGGTGGTCGCGCGGGTGCCGGATTTGGTTTCAATGCGTGCGTTGCTGAGGTGCTGCACGGTGCCGGCTTTTACAGCTGCGAGCAGTTCGTCGAGTTCGGCTCGGTGATCTGACTTAGTGGAGGCTTGATGGACAAGCCGACGAAGCAGGGGGCCGGGTCCTTGGACGATGTGGGTGGTGATGGCGACTGTTGCGGGGGCGTTTTTGGTGACCGTAGCTACATAAGCTTCAACCAGATCGAGATTTTCATTTGTGTTTTTAACGGTCAAGGTGGGCGCGACGGGATCATACGATGCGTAAGCGCCTTCGGGAAAGACGATGCCCTCGGCTTCAAGAATCGTCCTGATGTTGCGACGTGATGGAATGCTTATTTCTCCGAAAGATGAAATGAAATCGGGCGGCACGTGAAAGGTCCGGGTTTCCCAGGCTTTGGGGGCCTTGATGGCTTTGGGATCTTGTGTCGGATTGGTGTCGGAGTGACGGGGTTTCGGGATTTGTGTCACGACATCGCACTGCAAGAATGTGGCCCAGAGCAGCTCCGTCTCGCCGAGTCCTGTGGGTTTGTGGAGGGAGACGAGCTTGATACCGCCTTTGGTCATGCAGGTCCCGCAGAGTATCTTGAGAGCATGGAAATCAGTGACGGGCATCTCGAAGGGTTTTTTGGATGCGGGATCAAGGAAGTGAGTGCGGCGATGTCCGGGCGGTGCGGGATTGAGTTCGTAGGCGAAGTTGAGATCAACGGTGCGCCCATCGATGCCCATGGTTGGTTCGGCTTCAAACCTGGAACCGACCTGCCGCGTCTCGAAGGCGAGCTCAGGCATGCCTTTGTCGTTAGTGCCGAAATCGGAGAGGTAACGATGCTCACGCATGGCTTCATGGGTGACGCGGGTGCCAGATTTGGTTTCGAAAAAGACGGAGTTGATGAAACGTGCGTCTCCACGAGTTGCGGCGGCTTCGACGGCCGCCCACATAACATGCTGGTCACTGTCTGGAGCTGCCTTGTGTGAGAGGTCACGGAGGAATGGGGCTGGAGCCTCCACTGTATGCAGAGTGAAGGCGATGGTTTTACGGCTTTCGGTGAGGCATTCGTCGATTAAGGCAGAGATGCGCTCAATGTTTTCGGGGGTGTTGATTATTTGAAGAACGCCGTCTTGTTGGTCCGCCACTGCTCCTGCGACGGGAACGATGCCAATGGACGCGAACCAGTCGAGCAATGACATGCGATGAGGCTTGGAGGGAAAGCTGAAAATGCCGGGTTCAAACCGGAGATCTTCAAACAAGCCATCCGGGACATAGAAGGCGGCACTGTTCATGCCGGATGGCAGTGGTGTTGTTTGCGGTTTGACCGCAGGCTTGGAGTGTGGGAGATCCTTGACGGTGCGCACCGTTCCGGTGAGAAAGGCGGCCCATAGCACGTCTGCATGCTCCGCCCGAGTGCCGAAGGGTTTGGTGACACCGACGAGTTTGGTGGTGCCGCTGCTGCTGGTGAGGCCGGTAACGAACTGTGCCCCGGAGATGATGGGGCTGGGAAATTCAGCGTCATTTCCGGTGAGGGGTTCGGTGATGCGGGCCTGACGTTCGCGGGGTGGAGCGGGATGCAGCTTGATGCTGATGGTAGAGTCGATGGTGACGCCATTGGGATCGAGAACCGGCTCGACTTCGAAAACCAAACCCAGAGGGAGCGCTTCAGAAATCACGGAGCAGCGGCTTTTTGCGTCCATCTTGAGATCGGAGGACTGGATGTATTCGCATACGGCCTCGGAAGTGACACGCTGGCCGGATTTGGTCTCCATGAAGGCATCGCCGACGACACGCACGGTGGAACCCGGATTCTTCGCATAGCCGAGCAGCAGAGCGAGTTCCTTGGCCGCATTGGTCGTGCGTGATGCGGCGGCATTGGCCTGACGAATGAGTTCGCCGGGGCCTTCGATGATGGTGAGGCTGTAAGCAACCGTAGAAGGGCCTGTGACCATCGAGTCCACAAACTGTTCCACCTTGTCGAGATTTGGTTCCGTGTTGCGGACGGTGAGCAGTTCCGTCATTGGATTGAAACTGGCTGAAGCTCCAGCGCTGAACTGAACGCCATAAGCCGTGAGCGTTTCTTTGGCCGTTTGGGGGACAAAGGTGCGTGGGCCGGGAGGCGGATCCATACAAGTTGGCTGCCCAGCGAGATACAGCGAAGGCAGCTTGAAGACCCGGGTGATCATCTCTTCCTTCTCCGCGCTGAGGGCAAGCGCAGGGACTAGCAGAAGCAGGAGGAGGCTGCGGACGCAGAGGGGCATGCCCGTGAGATTACCGGATGCGGTGGCGTGGTGTCGAGACTGATGTCGGGGCGCGGCAGGGAATGTGAGAGGGGCAAGCTTTGACAGCGCAGTTGTTGAGCGTGCCTGAATCAGACGGGCTAAAGCCCGAACAACGTACTCTGATCCGGAGGGGCGGATGAATGGCGGTGGGTTTGACGGGACTCCAGTTGCGGCGAAACGGGACTATTCGCTAGCGCGGAGGATGTCGCAGGTGATGAAGATGGCCTGGAGGATGTCGTCTTTTTCGAACTCGGGTTTGCCGGTGGGTTTGTAGAGGGAGAGGAGGCGGGCGGAGCCGGAGGGGATGGTGATGCTGGTGGTGGTCTTGGCGGTGAAGTAATCGGTGAGGGGGAATTCTAGGCGACGGCCCTGGGTGTCGATGATGTGCTCGCGATGTTCGAGGGGTGGGGCGGTGTGGTATTCGGGGGAGAGGGTGAGTTCGACGGTGGCACCGTCTGCACGGATGGTGGGTTCGAGTTCGAGGTTGAATCCGACGTTGCGGTTTTCGTAGGTGATTGTGGGCGGGCCTTCTTTGTCGAGAAACGCTTCGGTCAGGGTGCGATGTTGGGTGCCTTGATTTAGGGTGGAACGGGTGCCGGATTTCGTCTCCAGGCAGGCGATGCCGAGTGACTGGGCCTGGCCGGTCTTCACGGCGGCGAGAAGTTCATTGAGTTCGGCGCGGTGATCGCTTTTGCCCGCAGCCTGGGCAGTGAGGCGGCGCAGCAAGGGGCCGGGAGCCTGGAAGATGTGGGTGGTGAGGGTTATTGAAGAAGGGGCACGTTTGATTTCATCCAGCCAAGCCTCGATCAATGCCAGATTTCTCGGGGTGTTGCGCACTACAAGCTTGGAATATGTCGGATTATACGAGGTTGAGGCCCCTTCTGGAAAAGTGACACCCAGGAATGCAAAAATACCCCAGGATTTTTCACTGCTGTGCGAGGGTTGGGTCGGTTCGGCAGCGAATGGATCTGCAGTTTGTTGTGGTGGTCGCCCGAAGTGTTCATGCGCGCGCTCCAAAAAATCAATAGGCACGCGATAATTTTTCGTTATCAACAGTTCAGCACCTGCAGGAGCCTGACCTACGGAGGTAGGAAGTGTTTTGCCAAACTGAGGCACCACTTCACATCTCAAGAAAGTGGCCCACAGCTTGTCTTGAGCATCACGGCCGGCGGGCAGATGGAGGGCAATGAGTTTGGTGCCACGTCTGGCCATGGTGATGTTGCTCCCGGTTTTAACGATGTGAAACATCGACATGGCGGTGCTTTGATCGGAGGCGGAGTCACGGGATGGTGTGCTGCTTGTTTCAGAGGTTGGGGAATGGAGTTCGTAGCCAAAATTGAGATCCATCGTCTGGCCACTAGCGCTGATGATGGGCTTAATCTCGAAGAGCAAGCCGAACTGCCAGGGGGAGCCGATGATTTCGGACGAACTTTTCTCCTTGATGGCGTTGTTGGAAATGAAGGAGCAGGCGCGCACGGATTCATGGGTGGCGCGGACGCCGGATTTGGTTTCGAAGAAGAGGGAATTGATGAAGCGGGCGCCGCCATTGGCTGCAGCGGTGTCGAGGGTGGTAAACATTGCGGTGTCATCCGCACCTGCGGCGATGGATTGGCGTGAGAGGTCGCGCAGCAATGTTGCTGGTGCCTCGATGGTATGCAGGGTGATCGCGACCGTTTTAGAGATGACGGATTCGGCGTGAACGATCAAAGCGCCGATGGCTTCGACCCTGCTTGGGATGTTGATCACATGAAGCTCATCGCCACGCTGCTCAACCAAGGAGCCGGGAGGAAAAGCAATGTCCTGGTCTTTCTCAAGCCATTGACGCAGCGATGGCCGTGGCTGTTTCATGAGTGACTCAAGCATTCCTGGCGGTGAGTGGAAGGCAGCTGCCACCATGCCGGATGGCAAAGAGCCCTGAGTTGGAGTGGCGTGCTGTGGTGGCGGCACCCATGCCCCGACACGCCGCAGGGTGCTGGTGAGGAAAAATGCCCAAAGCTCCTCGGATTTTTCATTGGCCTGGCTGGCTGGACGGGTGACACCGATGAACTTGGTGGCACCGCTGACGTTTACCGTGGTGGTGTTGAGGTCCACGCCGGCGGATTCGGGAAGGAGCAAATCTGCGCCATGCCCGCCCTTCGCTTCGTTGATGAGCAGTGGCTGGGGGAGCGGAGGAATGGGACGGAAATTGAGTGCGAGAGTGGTCTCAATGTTATTGGCATCGGCACCCTTTGTGGAGCCGATTCCGAATCTGAGGCCGAGAGGGTTTCTATTCCAAGTGGAGGTGCGGCTTTTTGCATCCAGACCCAAGGCAACCATGGGCATATGCCCGGCGAAAGAGGTGTAGCGCTGGCCCGGTGTGCCTTCGATGAAGGCATCTGCCACGACGCGGATCTTCGAGCCGCTTTGTTTCGCCTGATCAAGCAGGCTGGTGAGTTCTGCTGCGACATTGGAGGTGTGTGACGCACGGGTGCTGACCTGACGAATGAGGTCGCCTGGGCCTTCGATGACAGTGAGGACGAAAACGATGGAGTCAGGGTGATGGTCAAATACCGAGTCGACAAATGTTTCGACCAGATCAAGGTTCGGCTGATTGTTGGTGACGGTAAGCTGAGAGGTGGTGGGATTGAAGAGGGCGCTGGCTCCTTCTGGGAAGGTGTTGCCAACAGCTTCTTGGAGGATTTGTTTGGCAGACCGCCGTGGGATCTTGCCGTTTGAGGGCTCGGGTGGTTGAATTGAGGCAAACGGATCGGCGGGTGCATCACGCTCAGGGATGCCGATGGAGAGGAAATCTGGAGGCACTTTGTAGGTGCGCGTGTGCATCTCGCTTAGGTATGCATGCATTCCTGACACGATGACTGCCTGCGCCTCCACCCTGTACACCGTCTGCGAGAGTTCGGTGACATAGCGCAAAGCCTCAGACAGCGGGACATCCTTTAGATCTAGAGTGATGGAAGTTTTTTCCGGGTTCTTCTCCTGGCGCAGAATGATGTTCACTCCTTTCGTGTTCGAGGGACCGGGCGATTTGTCCAGTTCACGACTCTGGGTGCGGAGGTATTTCAGCGCCTCTTCGATGGTGGCCTCTTTGAAATGCAACACCGGGAGGATGATGTTGTTCATCTTTTCCGTGAGCTTTGCGCCCGGATTCTGAGGGGGTGCCGATGGTGGCTTGGGCTCGGTGCCATTCGCCGGGGCTTTGTTTTCTGCACCGTGGACCAAAGTAACGAAGGCCAATTGCAGAAGGAGGCTGCGGATGCGGAGCGACATGGCGGGAGATTACGGGATGAGGTGGTAGGGTGTCGAGACGGATGTCGTTAGCGGCTTCCAAACTGATTTTCCGAATGGGCGGGCTCTCAGCTACTGTGGAGTGCTGCTGCGGAAGATATGGCTTTTGAGTGACTTGTGGTGTGCGAGAACTGATGCGGCCTGTGGAGAGCGGTGGCTACGTTTGTTCCTCACTGCGCGACCGCAGTCCAAATTGGAGGCATTCCTGACGCTGGCGGTGAATGCAACTACACAAAAAACGCCGCGCTGATTGAAAGCGCGGCGTTTGAAATGAACTGAACCCGTTGCGGCGCAACGGGGCAACTTTACAGAGTCTGATGGATGCGGCCGAGGGCCATGAGGATGTAGCTGGTGGTGAGGACGGGGTCGGATTCCATCCAGCGGCCTTCGGCGTTGGACCAGGAGCCGTCGCCTTTCTGCAAGCCGAGGAGCTTCTGCGTGATGTCGGCGCGCCAGTCGATGAGCTTGCCGTCTTTGGTCTTGATGAAGTCGATCTTGGCGATGCTGAGGGCCTTGCTCATGGTCTGGTAGTAGTAGTAGAGACCAGCGGCTCCGAGGCCGGGATTTTCATTGGGGTTGTAGTGGTTTTGCAGCCATTCGATGACGGCTTTGACGCGGGGGTCGTCTTTGTCGACGCCGGCGTAGATGAAGCTGAGGAGTCCGGCGTAGCTGATGCTGCCGTAGCTGCGGAGGGCGATGCTGCCGTCGGGGTTGGGGACTTTGGCACCGCGGGTTTCGACGGGGTTGTAGATGAAGCCGCCGGCGTCGTCGGGGTCTTTGCTGACCCAACTGGATTTGTTGCTGGCGGGGCGGTTCTGGCAGCGCTGGATAAAGTCGATGGCGGCGGCGACGTTGAGCTGGGGCTCGTTTTTGGCGGCGTCGCCTTTGTCGGCGAGAAGGGACTGGGAGTAGTAGAGGGCTTCGAGGGCGAAGGTGAGGTTGGACATGTCGGCGTGCATGCCTTTTTCGTCGCCGTAGCCGATGCCGCCATCGAGTGGGTTGTCCTGCTTGCCTTTTTCATCGAGATCGACTTGGCAGTGGACGAGGTAGCGACGGGCTTTGAGCATGACTTCCTCGTTCTCGGGCTTGTTGTTGAGGAGGAGGGCGGTGAGGGCGAGGGCGGTGTTGTAGTTGCCACGGCCCTTGATGAAAATGCCGCCGTCGGGGCGGGCGTTGCTGACGAGGAACTTGGTGGCTTTCTCGACTTCAGCAGGGACGGGGTCGCCGGGCTTGCGGTTGGGGTCGAGCATGAAGCTGATGATGCCGAGGCCGGTGAGAGCGACGGGTTCTGCTTCGCCCCACTGGCCGGTGGTGGGGTTTTGTTTGGTTCGCAGGAAATCGAGACCGCGCTCGACGCTGAGACGGAGCTCCTGCTTGAGGGATTCATTGCGGGCGACCTGAGTGGCAGCCTGGGGGAAGGCGGCGGTGGTACCGAACGCCAGGGTGAGGAGAAAGGTTGGGATTTTCATGATGCAGATCACTGGATGTGGAAAGAGAGCGGCGTCAACGGCCAAGGGGGCCGTGTTTGGGGCTGGACGATTCTTGTCCATGGCTTGAGGCCGGCGGGCGCTTTTTGACCGTGGGAGCTGTACGGGTGATTCACGACACGCATTTCCGGCATGGCGGGCCTGGGGGCAGGTTCGGTTTGCCGCAGAGGAGCCAAGGGGCAGAGGCGGCAGAGGGGGCAGAGGGGGCAGAGATTGAATCTGGTCTTTACTGGCTGTTGTGCTGCAGGTGCGAGGAGAAATGATTAATGAGGCAAGATGAAAGCGCCGATGGAGGCGGTTTGATCTTTAACGCGAATGCAGAGGAATGACCGCGAATCAGAATCCAACCCAGAGCCATTCGTGTGGGAGCAATGGGTGTGGTCAAGCTGCCGCAGCGTGCTACTTCCCGGGTGTGATGATGAGGGTGACTTTGGTTTCCTCGGCCGGGATGTTGGCGGGCATGCTGATCCAGAGGTCGTCGCGCTGGTTGCCTTTGGCGGCGGAGTTGATGATGGCGCTGCGGTCCACGTAGGTGGAGATGATGGAGCCGGTTTGCTCGGCGGCGAAGCCGGATTCGTCGATGAGGGAGCCGTTGAATATCCAGGTGTCGAGGTCGGGGGGCGTTTTGCGTTTATCCACGTCCTGGATGAAGTCGGAGAGGGGGACGTTTTTGGTTTTGTCCCCGTCTTTCCATTCGACGTGGATGGCGAGGCGGTTGGCACCGGGGGTTTTGGGCTCGGTATCCTTGTCTTTGTAGGGGCGCTCTTCCGTTGGATCGAGTTTTTCGAGAAGGCCGAGGGTGGCGGGTTGGTAATTGGCGAGGAGGAGGGCGAGCTGGATTTGAATGGGCTTCACCTTGGTCTCCAGGATGGTCTCATGGACTTTCTCTCCTGCTTCGTGGCAGAGGGCGTACTCGATGGGGAGCTTTTGATGGAGGATGTCGCAGGGAATGCGCAGTTCGCGGGTGGCGGCGGTGATCTGGATGCCGTTGAGATCATAGACGCCGGGGGAGACTTGCTTGACGAGTTTTTGCGCGGCTTCGAGCTGCGCTTTGGCGTCCGGTTTCAGCGCAGCGGCCTCCTGAGCCCGTAGGTGCGTGAGGGTGCTGAGGAGCAAGACGGTGGCGGCGAGCGGGCGGTACATGGCAGCGGGAAGGTTACAACTGGGGCAGACTGTAGGTGCCGCTGCTGAAAGACTGCTCTACATTTTTGGGCATGACCAACACGGGCAGGATTTCATAGGAGGGCAACGGCTTGAAGTTTTTGTCGCTGCGCAGCTTGGTAATGATCTGCAGGGCGAGATCGACCAGGGCAGGCTGAACGACGGTGCCGTCGATTTCACCCTGACGGACGAGATCCAGGCCGCGTTTCTGGCCGGAGAGGCCATCCGTGCCGACGATGAAAACGTTCTCGCGCTGGCCGGCGGCTTCGGCGGCTTTGGCCGCGCCGACGGCGATGGCGTCGCTATGAGCATAAAGGGCGTCAAAGTTTTTCTGCAGGCTGAAGGCTTCAGCGGTGCGCTTGGTGCCGTTTTCCATGCTCCAGTCTGCCGGGGCATCGTGGACGAGGATGACGCCGGACTGGGTGCGCAGGCCTTCGCTGAATCCTTCGGCGATCTCGTTGGTGGAGTAGCTGTCCGCCACGCCGCGCAGTTGGACCACGCGACCGGCGATCTCAGTACGGTTTTCTTCGGCGGCTTTGCGTTTGAGGGCATCGACAACGGCGTCGGCGGCCATGCGTCCGACGCGGCGCTGGTCGCTGAAGACGACGCTGGAGCAGCCCTCATTGAGCATGCGTTTGTCGAGGCCGATGACGATGATGCCATGGGTCATGGCTTCGACGATCAGGGCCGCAACCTCAGGGGGATCGATGGGGCTGATGAGGATGGCTGCGGGCTTGGCGGCGATGGCCTGACGAAACTGGTCGCTCTGAAGAGCGGGGCTGCCAGCGGCGTCGCTGGTGGTAAGCTGGTAGCCGGCCTGTCTGCTGACGAGCATGGCGAGGCCGTTGCGCTGAAAATCCTGCATGGGGATGCGGGCGTCAGGCAGGAGGAGGATGATTTCCGCACGTTCGTCCTTGGCCGCAAGGCCGGAGGAGGCCAAAATAGACATGGGAGTGGGGACGGCCGTTTTAACCACGGGGCTGCCTTCTGGTTTGACGATTTTCTGCTGGTTTTCTTTTTCGATGGCGCTGACCGCTGCTTCAATATCCGGCTTTCCAGATGGCCCGCAGGAGGTCATGAGGACGGAGCCAAACAACAGGGCGGCGATGCGAGAGTAGGGGGACGACATGGTTAGGTGCATTTTAGGCTCCAATGTCGTGCTTGCACAAGCGTGAGATAATCACGAAATCCTCGCCCGGCTTTTGCTTGCACTTTGACGGGATTGTCACAGACTCCGCGCTCCCGTCCAGCTACTTACCTCATAATGAACCGCAGAAAGCAAACCGCTGTTGCCATAAGAGCTGCGGGTGTTCCCAATACGCAGCAGCGTGATCCTCTGTTGCTGGAAAGCATGCCATGGGAATTTCTGGCTCATCCCGGTCGAGGTAAAAGTGAATCAATTCGTGTGCGGGCGGTTCAGTCATCGCTGGGTTTGGGGCAAGTGTTGCCGTTTGAAGAGGGAATTTTGCGTGCAGCGGGGTATTTTCGCTACTTTCTGCGAATCCCTGCTTGATGCGCAGGGTGTTTTGCTGATAAAACTTTTAAATTACCGGAACAACCAGCCCCATCCATGAAACTCATTCGTTTGATTCTCGCCTCACTTCTCGTGACCAGTGCCCTCCAGGCGCAAGTTCCAGGGATCGCTGAAAAGCCGCCTGCGGTGAAAGTGAAAATCAAAAACGTGCAGGTGGAAGAGCAGCAGACGCCGATGCTGACTGCGAGCAACCTCAAGATGAAGCGCTGGACGCCGAAGAACTGGATCGAGTTTGACGTGGAATTTGACATCAAACTTCCCGAGGATGCTGGTGGCAGAAAAGGAACCTATCCCGGCTTTCAGATGAACATCTACGTGGCGCTGCAGCATATGAACAAAGAAGGCAAGCGCGAGGTGCTCACTGGCACGTTGGATTTGGTGGACATTCCGGCTGATGAACCGTGCCATGCGCTGGCCTACATTTCTCCAGCCGCTTTGAAGGCTATTTTCCAAAAGGATTTTATTACCGCCTCATCTGACATTCAGGGCTGGGGTGTGGAAATCATTGTGGATGGCAAGGTCGTCGCCGGTAAATCAAGCGTCGGCAAAACGCCTTGGTGGGAGAACAACAAAGACGCTTTTGCGATGACGTCGGGACTTTTGCTCAACAAAATGCAGACCCCGTTTGCGAATGTCTTCGGCGACTACGACGTGGCGATCAAACCCAAGTGAATTAACGCCACCTCTCCTTCAGCATTCAGTTGTTCAGATATTTTCACCTTATCCAGCATGGCAGACCCAAATAGCATTGCAGTCATCAGTCTTGGCTCCCAACGCGTTAGTGGAGCATTTTTTGGCAAGACGCCGGGCGGAGACCTGATCCTGAAGCGGTATGAAATCGTTGAGCTGGATGGTGATCCTTCGGTGGATGTCAGCCGCCTGCCGCAGTTGAAGCAGGCATTGCATGAGGTCGTCTCCAAGCTGAAGATCAAAGGGCAGAAGACATGGTGCTCCATTCCCGGCCATCCGGTATTCAGCCGCTTTGTGAAGCTGCCGCCTGTCAAAGGTGACAAGCTGGCGCAGATCGTGGAGTTTGAGGCGCGTCAGAATGTGCCGTGGCAGTTGGATGAAGTCTCCTGGGACTATGAGATCGTCGCCAAGTCGGATGTGGGTGAGATCGAAGTGGTGCTGGCCGCCATGAAACGTGAGCCGCTGAACGAGATGCACCAGGAGGTGGTTTCCAGCGGAGTCAAAGTGGTCGGCCTGGATGTGGGCCCGCTGGCTCTCTACAACGCATTTCGTTACAGCTATCCAGATGTGGAGGAGCCGGCATTGATCGTGGACATGGGTGCCCGCTCAACGAACCTGGTGTTCATTGATGGGGAGCGCTTTTTTACCCGAAACTTGCTGGTTGGCGGTGCTGCGGTCACCAATGCGCTGGCCAAGGAATTCGGTGTTCCGTTTGCCGAGGCTGAACGCCAGAAGCGTTCGCAGGGTTTCGTCGCCTTGGGCGGAGCGGTCGAGGACCACCCGGATGAAGGCGTCAACGCCATGTCCAAGGTCATGCGCAATTCAATGACCCGGCTGCATGCCGAGATCATGCGTACGATCACCTTTTACCGGAGCCAGCAAGGAGGCAGCGCGCCCAAACGCGTGTTTCTCGCAGGTGGCGGGGCGGCGGCTGGATACATCGCCGAGTTTTTTGCCGAGAAACTGAAGCTGCCAGTGGAGGTCTTCAACGGCCTGCGTGGTGTGCAGACGGATCGTGCGGTGAGCGCGGACGCTGCGCAGATGGATGCGCCGGCGCTGGGAGAGCTTGTCGGGCTGGCTTTGCGTGGCATGGGTTCCTGCCCTTGTGAAATTGAACTGATTCCTGATGCTCTGGCAGCTTCACGTGACGCCGCGCGGCGTGCGCCGTTCCTGGTTCTTGCCGGGCTGTGTCTCATGGGGGCGCTGGGTGCCTCGATCTACTGGTTTCAGAGCGCCGATGAACTGGTGAAAGAGCGTGCTTCTCAGCTGCAGAACCGACATGCAGAGCTGAGCCGGCTGGCGAATGAAATCAGCCAGCTCGACGCCCGACAGGAGGAGTTGCGTCTGCGCAGCACCCAACTGGAGCAGGCGGTGACTGACCGCTCGTGGTGGGTGCGTCTGCTGAATGAACTCAACCAACGGTTCGACAATGATCTGATCTGGCTGCCCGTCGTGGAAGTGCTCAAGGATGAAAAGCCCATCACGAAAGCGCTTTGGGGTGGGGAAAATGACAATAAGAACAAGTCGGCGGACACCCCTAAAACCGGGGCGCAGGCCGCTCCAGTGTACCAGCTTCGACTGCGGGGTCTGTACCGTAAGAACACCGAAGGTGAACAGAAGGTGGTGTATGATTTCGCCGCCAAACTGGCGAAACTGGACGCTTTCGACATGCCGGATTTTGAAAGCAAACGTGACAAATATGTGAAGGTGGACAGCGGTGTGGATGAAGACCGCTACGCCTATCACTTCGAAATCAAAATGCCCTTGCGCAAGCCTCTGCAATTCCAATAAAGAACATGGACTGGATACGTGAAAACAAACCCCTGGCCGCCATTCTTGGCGTAATTATCGTCGGCTCGCTGGCCCTTGGCTATCTGTTGTTTGATGCATGGAGCACCTATGAGGAGACGAAGGAGGGCTACCTCGGCCTGGGGACGCAGGTGGCTGCTCTGGAAGGAGCGCGGCTGTCCCCCACCGTGAACAATCTCCAGGTCAAACAAGCACAGGTGGATGAATACGGAAAGGTGGTGAACCTCCTGGGCAAAACGCTGCTCGGTCTCCAGCCCCAGGTCGCGCCGATCAAGGATATTGAATTCCAGGCCAAGCTCAAAACCAAAATCTCCGAGGCGCGCCAGGCGACGCAGTCGAAAATGCAGATTCCGGCAGATTTTGCCTTTGGGTTTGAAGATTACACCAAAAACCTGCCCGTCTCCGATGCCGCCGCCACTGAGCTTTCCGGTTATTTGGACGCCATGGACGAACTGGTGAAACTCTTCCTGAAATGCAACGTCCAGTCAGTGGATGAACTGCAGCGTTCGAAGCTGGCGGTGGAAACGCCGGCGGCACCGGTCCAGCAGGGGGCATTGCAGCAGCCAGTGACCGCAGCCATCCTCGAAAAGCGGCAGATTTCGACCGTGCTGACCTTGGACCAGGGGGCGCTGCAACTGCTGGTCAGCCGCCTTTCCTCCCCCTCCGAAATGCCCTTTTTCACCAATCTGCGGCTGCTGCGCGTTGAGAACCAGCTGCAGGATGGGCCGCTGCGCACGGCGGTCAGGCTGCCCAACAAGCCCCTTCCGACTAACGGTGGCACCCCTGCAACCAACGAGCCTGCCAAAGAACAGTCGGATGAGATCAAGCCCCCGCCCGCAGCGCCGGTGGACACCGTGTCAGTCTTTGGCCAGGAACTTTTGAAGGTCAGACTGGAAATTGATCTGGTCAAAATTTTGGACGCCGCCAGAGGCGTTGCGGCCCAGGCTCCCGCCCCAGGACGTTGATCTCATTTTATTAAAATCCGCAGCCTTACAGCATCATGCAGAACCGACAGGGCAACTACGAAAAAACCATTCTGATCATTTCCTCGCTCATTGCCATCGGAGTGGCGGTGTTTCTGATTCTCGAATCGCAGGGGTTTGAGGAGAGTCTCATCTTGCAGCAGGGGACATCGAAGAATGATTTCAATGCACCCGACAAGCAGAAGGTGGATGATGCCACCGAAACCATGAAGAAGAAGTACACCTGGCTCTCCCCGGTGCGGAACGGCAAGGCGGTGCCGCTGAACAAATCCGTGCTGCTGGTGATGAAGGATGGCAAGCTGTTTGATCTCATGCTGCCGGAGCCGAAGCTGCGTGAGCCGATGACCAATCTCTTCCTCACCGGAGATCGGACCAAAAGCCCGCCGGAAGAGCCGTTGCCCAACATCTTCTCTCCCAACGTCGGCGATCTGGATGCGGACAGTGACGGGTTTTCCAACCTGGAAGAATTCAATGCCAAGACCGACCCGCGGGATGCCAGCTCCATGCCGCCGTACACTGACAAGCTGTTCTTGAGCAGGCGCATCAGCCATGACTACATCCTGCAATTGAAGCCGGGCAGTGATGGCACCACCTTCCAGATCATGCGACTGGTGCCGACCCGAGGCAGCGTCTTCAAGCCGGTGAATGAGGAATTTGGCTTCGACAGGGGCACGATTCGCTTCAAAATCCTCTCCCACCGCAAAGAAACTGCCGAAACGAAATTTGGCCCCAAGGAAATCTTCATCCTGACCATGTATGATTTGTCCACCAAGAAGGAGTTTGAACTGAAGGAGAGCGAGGAGAAGAATCTGGCCGATTACGAGGCCGAATTTGAATTTCGTTGGAAAAGGCGCCAGGTCATTCCCGGAGTCAAAGAAGGGGGGACCTTTCAGCTTCCAGGCCTGGGCAAAACCTACTTCATTCAGAAACTGGAGGAAAACAAAGCCACCATTTCCCCCCTTGGTCCAGATGGCAAGCCAACCAGCGCAACCATCGAAATCAAGCAGGGCTGACCGCCACGCTTTTTTCTTCCAGGCGAAGAATTAACTCGCCAAAGATCGCCCTCATCTGTTAGTAATCTCTCTTTACCTCAAAAAATTGTCAGTTCGTCCTATGACCCATCCCTCCCGTCTGGTGTTCAACCTTTCCTTGCTAGCCCTGACTGCGGCAGCGCCTTCCATCCTGGCTCAACAAAGCACAGTTTCTGGAATGGCTAATCGCGAAATCGCGCGCCGTTATGCCCGTATTGAGGATGCGCGCACTGCGATGGATCGTGGCGACAAACTCTTCAGCGATGGTGACTACGACGGGGCGCTCGGTTCCTACAAGTCCGCCATCGAAGCTCTGCCGAACGCTCCGCTGACGCGGGACTGGCTGGATCTGGCGCAACTTAAATATGCCGACTGCAGTGTGGCCGTGGCCAAAGAACGTGCGAAGGTGGGCAACTACAAGGAAGCCCGGCAACTGCTGGAAGGTGCCATCACGTATATTCCAGGGCACAGAGCCGCCGCCGCCTTTTTGAAAGAGCTGGATGACCCGGACCGCTGGCCGCCAGCGCTCACGGCGGATCACGTGACCAACGTGGGCAAAGTGCAGGCCGGACTTCTGATTGCCAACAGCTCGATTGAAATTGGCAACTATGATGCTGCCATTGCCCAGTATCAGGATGTCCTGCGGACTGACCCTTACAACAGCTCCGCGCGCCGTGGCATGGAAAATGCCGAGCGCAAGCGCCAGGCCTATTTCAAAACGGCTTATGATCACCAGCGTGCTAAAATGCTCTCTGCGGTGGCGGAAGCGTGGGAGGACAAAGTGCCGGTTCAAGGCGCCTCAGTCAGCTTTGATTATGGTGTGGGACGCAGTCCGGGCGCCTATTTGTCGGAAAAAATGAACAAGATTATTTTCCCGACCGTGCAGTTTCAGGGGGCCACGATTGACGAGGCGATTGAATATCTGCGTGTCAAAAGCCGCGATCTGGACACCTTCACCGATAATGGCGGGGTCAAGGGAGTTAATATCATTCTTCGCCAAGGTGAGGCACCCAGCAACGCCTCCATCAGCCTAGATTTGAAGGACGTGCCGATGGCTGAAGCTCTCCGGTACGTGACCGAACTGGCGCAGATGAAGTACAAGGTGGAGGCGCACGCCGTTTTGGTGGTGCCGATCTCTGAAAACGCCAGCGAGCAATATACCCGCAGCTATCGAGTGCCCCCGGATTTCCTCAGCAATGGGGGTGGGGATGCCGGTGGTGGTGCCGCACCAGCCGCTGCAGCTGATCCTTTTGCTGCCGGTGGCGCAGCCCCTGCCGGTGGTGGTGGGCTGATTGCACGAAAGACTGCCAAGCAGATTCTTGAAGCGGCAGGCATCACCTTCCCTGATGGCTCCTCGGCCAGCTACAATCCGGCCAATTCGCAGTTGGTGGTGAGAAACACCCAGCCCAACCTGGACTTGGTGGAAGCGTATGTGGAATCAACCACAAAGTCGGCCCCCAAGATGGTGGTCATCACCTCCAAATTTGTCGAAGTGACGCAGAAAAACACGGAAGAACTCGGCTTTGACTGGCTCCTGGGTGCTGCGGGATTGAATAAAAACGTTTTCGTGGGCGGTGGCAGCACTGGCAATGGCAACGGGTACAATGTGGCCAATTTCCCCTTCGTTTCCAATTACACCACACCGGCGCAGCAAGTCACCGACCCTTCCACTGGTAACCTTTCGACCGTATTCCCGCCGATTCCGTTGCTAGGTGCGATTGGTGGAACCGTTCCTACTGGCAGCACGGCGCCCTTCCCTTATGGCGGCGGGCCCATCACCTCGGGACTTCGCAGTGGTGGATATGCCATTGGCAACAGCAGCATTGACAACCTGCTCAGCACTGGTTCCACCACCGCCCAAACCAGTGTGGCTCCCGGCATTTTGTCCACGGCTGGTGTTTTCAGCAATCCTCAGTTCCAGACGGTGCTGCGTGGCTTGAGTCAGAAAAAAGGCGTCGATTTGATGAGCGCCCCGAGCGTGACAACCAAGAGCGGTACTCGTGCCACGATGGAAGTGACGCGTGAATTTATTTATCCCACCGAATTTGACCCTCCGCGTCTTCCTCAGGGCGGTGGCGGTCTTAATGTTGGCGGTGGCGGCGGCGGCGGTGGCCAGCAGATTGCGACTCCGACAACTCCCACGGCCTTTGAAATGCGCCAGACGGGTGTTCGCCTTGAGGCAGAGCCAACTGTCGGTGCTGATGGAAACACCATCGAACTGACCCTCTCCCCGGAAGTGGTGGAGTTTGATGGATTCGTTAACTATGGTTCTCCCATTTACTCGCCTTCCAGTCAGTCCGTGCTGCCGATCCAGCTCGGCCAGGCGGCTGCCACTGTGGTGGGGACCAGCGCATACATTCCGATCAGCCAGCCAGAGCGTCTGATCACGCCGAACATCATCAATCAGCCGGTGTTCTCGGTGCGCAAGGTGACCACTGGGGTTTCAATCTGGGACGGTCAGACGGTAGCCCTGGGCGGCCTGATTCGCGAAGACGTGCAGGATGTGCAGGATAAAGTGCCGATCCTTGGCGATCTGCCCTTCGTGGGACGTCTGTTCAAAAACGAGTCTGAGCAGCACTACAAACGCAACCTGATGATCTTTGTGACGGCCCATTTGATTGACCCCTCGGGTCAGCGCATCAAGCCCGCAACTCAGACGACAGCCGCCACTGACGCTGCTGCCGCACCTGCCGGAGGAGGCAATGCCCTGCTGCCAGCAGTGCCAGGAGCGAATTAACCGCAGTGATTTAACTCTCACCTTGGGGTGAACAATTTTCAGGCAGGATTGCGTTAAGCATCCTGCCTGATTTGTTTATCTCCTGGTTCTCTCAGTCGGTTCGCAGACGGTGGGTTCATTTTTAAAGTCTTTATTCCAATGATATCTTGGTTGATCACGGGCGGGGCAGGATGTGGCAAAAGCTCATTTGCAACGCTGCTGCAGCAGCAATTTTCACCGCCTCTGGCCTGCTTTTCCGCTGATGCCTCTGTGGCGGAAGTCATGAAACTTGAGTCAACCCGCAGGGAGCTTGTGACGACATTTGGCGCGCAGGTGCTGTCAAATCCGAACGAAGTAAACCGCCCATGGCTGCGAGACGTGGTTTTGCCCGACCCTGTGCTGCGCAGGCAATTGGAGGGGATACTGCACCCGCCGGTCATTGCAGCGCTCGAAACGGCTCGTGGTGAGGCCGAAACGGCGGGGGTGAATCTTTTCCTTGCGGAAGTCCCCCTCCACTATGAGATTGGCGGTACAGTTTCAGCAGACCTTGTCATCGTGGTGGCTTCCAGCCGGTCGGTGCAGGTCAGGCGGATGATGGAAACCCGGGGGCTCGACGAACAGACCGTTCACAAGTTCCTGGATGCCCAATGGCCCATCGAAGCCAAGGTCGAAAGAGCAGATGCCGTCATTTGGAATGATGGTTCTCTGGCCTCTCTTGAAGCCCAGGTGCTGACGCTGGCAAGTCCACTCTTGCAAGCATGAACGATCTATCTACCGAATCTCCCGCCATGGTTGCGGCCCCCCCCGCACCTGAAGTGACGGAATCCCCCCTAGTTGCCGAGTCCCCCTCGGCAAACCCCGGACAGCAGCCTGAAGGCGCAGCGCCCGCTCAACCACCCACCGACGCTGCCGAGCCGCAGAAATCGGATGGTGCCCAGCCGCCGTTCCCTGAGGAAGTTTCCATCAATGACCTCCAGAACTCTTCGCTCGCAGAATTGCTGGAACTGGCTGAAACCGTGGGTTTCCGCCTGAATGCCAGCCGCACGAAACATCAACTGATTTACGACCTGTGCTCCTGGCTCGCCGAACACAAAACGCGCCTCAAAGTTGAGGGGGTGCTTGAGATCGGCATGGATAACTATGGGCTGATCCGTTATCCGAAATACAGTTTCACCCCGCTGCCGGAGGATGTCTTTGTCCCGTTGTTTCTGGTCAGGAAATTCAATCTGCGCGCCAGCCAGAAAATTGCCGGAATAGCCAAGGCCCCCAAGGACCGGGACAAATACCTGGCGATCGACCGCATTACCGAGGTGGAAGGCATTTCCATCGATAAATGGGAGCCCCCCACGGAGTTCGACAAACTGACGGCCACCTTTCCCAACAAGCGCATCATTCTGGAAACGGCCAAGCCTTGCGCGATCAGCTCACGCATCCTCGACCTCGTGGCACCGCTGGGCAAGGGGCAGCGTGGTCTGATCTGTGCGCCACCGCGTTCGGGCAAGACGGTGATCCTGAAAGACATCGCCAAATCCATTTCGCAAAATCACAAGGAGATCACCCTGATTGTGCTCCTGCTCGACGAGCGTCCTGAAGAAGTCACCGATTTCGAAGAAACCGTGCAGGGCTGCGAGATATATAGCTCCACGTTTGACGAAAGTCCGAAGCGCCACAGCCAGGTGGCGGAGATCGTGCGTGAGCGCGCCTGCCGTCTGGTGGAGATGAAAAAGGACGTGGTCATCCTGCTGGACAGCATCACGCGTCTCGCTCGTGGTTACAATGCCATGCAGGGAGGCAAAGGAGCCATCATGTCAGGCGGGGTTGGCACCAAATCGCTGCAAAAGCCCAAAAAGTTCTTCGGAGCCGCCCGCAATGTCGAAGAAGGTGGCAGTCTCACGATCATTGCCACAGCGCTGATCGAAACCGAGAGCCGCATGGATGAGGTGATCTTTGAGGAATTCAAAGGCACCGGCAACATGGAGGCCACACTGGACCGTGAAATCTCCGAACGTCGGATCTATCCCGCGCTGCATCTGCTCAAATCGGGCACCCGGCGTGATGACCTGCTGTATCATCCGGACGAATTCCGGCGCGTCACCCAGGTGCGCAAACAACTGGCCGCAGTCCCTGCCGTCGAAGCTCTTGAGATGCTCATCCGCAATATCAACCGCACCAGCAACAATGCGGAAATCCTCCTCATGGGCCTGAAATGAACGAGGAAGGATCAACCCCGAAGGACTACGAGTTCATCGACACCCCTGAGCATCTCAACGAATGGGTCGGCAAGATGCGAACTTGGCTGCAGGAAAGCCCGGACAAGCGCTGCTGTCTTGATACCGAGGCGGACAGCCTGCATCATTACCACGAAAAGCTCTGCCTGTTGCAGGTCAACTGCGCCGGGCGCTATGCCCTGGTGGACCCCCTGGCCATCGCGGATGTTTCACCTTTGCTTGAATTGCTGGATGCGCATGAGCTGTGGTTTCATGGTGCCGACTACGACCTGACGATGCTGCGGCGCACCTATGACTGGAATCCGCGGGTGATTCGCGACACACAGATCGCCGCGCGGCTGCTGGGTGCGCGCCAGTTTGGCCTCGCAGCCCTGGTGAAAAACACTTTTGATCTCGATCTATGCAAAGCATCGCAAAAGGCGGACTGGAGCCGCCGGCCGCTGCCGCCGAACATGCTCTCGTATGCGGTGGATGATGTGCGCTACCTGCTGCCCATCGCGGATAAATTCGTGGCTGAGCTGAAGCAGAAAGGCCGGGAGGACTGGTTTCACCAAAGCTGCCGCTCGTTGCAGGAAGACATGGCCGCACGTGACAACGTGGCGCGTGAAGATCCCTGGCGGGTGCAGGGTTGTGGCCGGCTGCACCCCAAAGGGCTGGCGATTCTGAAAGGCATGTGGGAATGGCGTGAAGGCATTGCCAAAGAGCGTGACACGCCCTGTTTCAAGATCATGTCCAACAAGCAGATGGTGGCCTATGCCGAGCAGTTTGAAGCCGGCCAGTCGCTGAATCCGCCCAATGGCTGGCGTCCACGCTGGAAGAAGGAGTTTTCCGACATCGTGGCCGCCATTACGGCTTCGACAGCGGCCGACTGGCCGCAACGTGCCAAGAAAACCAAAGGCCGGCTCAGCGATGCCCAGCGGGAACAGATCGACAAGCTCTGCGCCCATCGTGAGAAAGTGGCGGCGGGACTTGAAATCGAGCCCTCGCTGCTGGGATCACGCGCGACGATCGAGGAACTCGTGGTTGATGGTAGTCCAGCCAGTCATCTGATGAGCTGGCAGCATGATCTGATGGCGGGTGGTTTGGAGCAGGTGCTGCAAACGGTGGCGGAGTAGATGGGTTTGGCGCAAGGACGCCCGTCTGTCAGCGTGTGGCAGACGCTATGGCGTACGAGCGCGCTCGAAGTCGGGCGGTTTGGCGAAGGAGGCTGCGGGGGGGGGAGGATGCGATGGACGCCAAACACACCCGACCTACAGCCACCGCGCTGCGCCTGCAGTACAAAGCTATTTTTGCTTCAGCCAGTCTGGCAGGACGATGTCCGCGCTTTTGACGGGGGAGGAGTCGCCTTTCCAGACAAAGCCGGCATTTTCGAAGCTGGTGCGATTTTCGCGGAGGAAGGCGAGGAGGCGGTGTGACATTTGCTGGTATGACGAGTCATGACGTACGGCGAAGGGCTGGACGGCTTTGGATTTGTCTGCGGGCAGCGGGATGGCATCGAAATGGGCTTTGTCACTGTTGATGTTGATGCCATAGACGACTGCGGCGTCGAGCGAGCCGGTGCGCATCTGATTGACGAGGAAATCGGCGGTGGGCACCTGGGAGGAAGCGTTCTTGCTGACGCTGTCCCAGAGGTTCATGGATTTCAGCATGGAGCGTGTCAGAAAGCCGATGGTGGACTGCTCGGCATTGCAGATGCCGACACGAAGACCAGGGCGGGCCAGGTCTGCGAGCGTGTGGATGTTCTGCGGATTGCCTTTGGGAACCGCGATGACAATTTCGGCCTCGGTGAGGATGATGGCCTCGGGAAACTGCTCCGCCACCGGGGGGACGAAGCAGACATCGCAGGCGTAATAGACGTCGGGGAATTTGGGATTGCTGCTGTCTCCCATGGTCTTCATGGAGGCGCAAAGAATGCCGCAGCCATTGAAGACGGTCGTCATGGTGATGCCTTCGTGGGTGGCGAACTGCTGGAGGAGTTTTTCGATGGCGAGACGGTTCACGCCGCCGCTGTAGATGATGAGATCGGGGCGTGCGGCCCACTTGTCTCCCGGTACGGCTTTGAAGCCCTGCTTTTGGAAAATGGCCCCGCCTTTCTCCGGGGCGGTGAGGTAGCGGGCAAAGCGCAGCGCGTCCGCCGGGTGCTGGCTGTACGTCAGAACGGCCGCGGTGGCGTGTTCTTCATGCTTGGCGAGCTCTGGCAGCGGCACGATTTCCAGTCCTTTGAACTGAGGGACGACGGAGTCCCAGACGATGGCGGCATCGACAGCGCCGAGGGAGAGATCGGCGGCGATTTCGGTGACGGTGGGTTTCATTACGGCGGCCTTTGCGGCGAGCGCTTCCCACTCGGGGCCGAGCAGTTTTTTCACAACGCGGCCGATGCTTGCGGCTTCGGGATTCGCCAGGGCGAGTTTGATGTCGGAGTTCTTGAGGGAGGCGAGGCTGTCGATGTGTTTGGGATTGCCCTTGGCGACGGCGAGCACGGGTTTCTGGATGACCAGAGGAAACTCCTCGCGGGTGACTTCCAGTTTCTTGGCGTCTGCGAGAGCGCCGTCATCAGCGGCGATGAAGAGATCGCCCTGCTGGGTGATCTTAAGCTGGCTGAGCAGGGTGCCGGTGCCGCCGTATTGCAGGCGGACTTCGGTGCCTGTTTCCTTTTGATAAGCGGCGGCGATTTCTTCGACGGGCTTCTTCATGCCGGCAGCGCAAAAGACCGTGAGCGGCGCGGAGCTGGTCTTGGCGGGTTTCAGCGCGACCCATGCGGCACCAGCGGCGGCTGCCAGGCAGAGGACGATGATGAGTTTCTTCAGCATGATGCGTGAAGGTGGCAGAAAGGCCAGAATGCTCAAATGCTACGCGATCAATTTCTCGATGACCTGGCCGCCGAACTGGCTGAGCTGTTTGAAGCGGCCCGCGTGGTAGTAGGTGAGCTTGTTGTCGTTCAGGCCGAGCAGGCGCAGCAGGGTGACGTGGAGATCGCGGACGTGATGCACCTCTTCGACGGCCTCCATGCCGCGATCATCCGTGCTGCCGATGGTGTGGCCGGCTTTGACACCGCCGCCGGCGAGCCAGACGGTCATGGCCTTGGGATTGTGATCGCGACCGTAGGCGGTACCGCCGCGTACGCCGTTGTCCGGGGTGCGGCCGAATTCGCCGCACCAGACGATGAGGGTGTCGTCCAACAGGCCGCGCTGTTTGAGGTCTTTGATGAGGGCGGCGATGGGCTGGTCCACCTGATGGATGAGATTGCCGTGGGCGCGCTCGATGTAGTCGTGGCTGTCCCAGGTGCCGGCGTAGAGCTGCACGAAGCGTACGCCTTTTTCGACGAGCTTCCGTGCGAGCAGGCACTTGCGGCCAAAGGCGTCGGTGGCGTCGCTGCCGATGCCGTACATGGCTTTGGTTTTTTCGTCTTCTTTGCTGAGATCCAGCGTTTCAGGAACTTGAGTCTGCATGCGGAAGGCGAGCTCGTAGTTGTGCATGCGTGCGCGGAGTTCGTCGTGCCAAGGGTGGACTTCGGCGTGGCGGGTGTTGAGCTGGGCGAGGAGATCGAGGTTGGCGCGCTGGTGGTCGGATGCGATGCCCTGGGGTGGTTGCAGATCGAGGATGGGCGAGCCTTTGGGACGCAGCGGGGTGCCTTGAAATTGCGCGGGGAGGTAGCCGTTGCTCCAATTGGCGCTGCCACCTTGGGGATAGCTGATCTCTGGCAGCACCATGAAACCTGGCAGATCTTGATTCACGGAGCCGAGGCCATAGGTGACCCAGGCGCCGATGGCGGGATCGCCGCCGAAGCGGTTGCCGCAGTTCATCTGATACATGGCGGTGGGATGATTCACGGAATCCACCTGACAGCCGCGGAAGAAGCAGAGCTCATCTGCGACGCCGGCGAGATGCTGCCAGGGCTCGCTCATCCATGCGCCGCTCTGGCCATGCTGGGCGAACTTGAAGGGGGACTTCACGTAGTAGCGCTTGCCGCTCTCCATGGCGGACTTCTGCTTTCCTTCGCGGGTGAACTCCTTGAGGTGGAGTTTTTCCAGCATGGGTTTTGGATCGAAGGTGTCGATGTGGGAGGGGCCGCCTTCCATCATGAGGAAGATGCAGTTCTTGGCTTTGGCGGGGATTTGCTGGGACTTGGGTGCGAGGGGGCCGGTTTGTTCAGCGGCGAGCAGAGAAGTGAGCGCCACGCTGCCGAGGGAGGTGCCGAGGCCGTAGATGAACTCGCGACGAGTGGGTGCATGGAGAGCGCGAGAACCGGCGCAGGGGAAGAAGTTCGGCTTCATGGTTCAGTAGAGGTAAACGAATTCGTTCGAGTTCATGAGGACGAGACAGACGTCTGCGAGAGCGCGTGTTTGGGCATCGACGTCGGCAGGTTGGAGATCGGGGATGAAATCGGCGTAGCCGGGGAGCTTTTCCTGGAAGCTGAATTTCTCGCCGGTGTTTTCCTCCACGGCATCGCGCTTCACGCTGAGAGGGGGCTGAGGTTGTTTGAAAGCGATGGCGGATTGTTTGGTGGTCATGGCCTGCCAGTGCGTGGTGCAGGCGGTTTTTTCATCGGCGGCTGGTGAGCGACCATAGGTGAGCTGGAATGTGCGGGTGATCACATCGGCTGGCTTTTCCTTCATCACGCGATTGGCCAGTGCGAGTGCGCGGTCATAGCTGGCCTGACCGTTGAAGAGGCTGAAGACCTGGGGCGTGACGGTGGAGACGTCGCGCGCTTCGCAGGAGAAGTCGGGGCCGGGTTCGTTGAAGACTTCCATGAAGGGATCGCGCACGCCGCGAATCTTCAAGGCATAGAGGCTGCGGCGATGGCGCTGCTCGGGCTTTGCATTCGGCACCCAGGCGGAGGCAAAGGTGCCCATGACCTGACGTGGCTGCATGGCGACCTCGATGTTGATCTCGGGACGGTTTGGAATGCCGCCGAGTGTGGGGTTCAATTCGCCAGTGATGCTGAGCATGGCATCACGCATCTCTTCGGCCATTAGGCGGCGTGGTTTGAAGACGGCGTAGGACTTTGTGGCTTCCTCGTGAGAAAGAGGAGTGTGGGAATTCTTGTCAGCAATGCGGGCAGGAGTGCCCGCGCTCCCTTCTTGATCTGAGCTGCGTTGATAGGCGGCGCTGGTCATGATGAGGCGGTGCAGTTCTTTGATGGACCAGTTTTTTTCAATCAGCGTGGCGGCGAGCCAGTCGAGAAGTTCGGGATGGGTGGGCTTTTTGCCGGTGCTGCCGAAGTTGTTGGGATTGCCGGCGATGGCCTGGCCAAAGTGCCAGAGCCAGAGGCGATTGACGATGGCGCGGGTGGTAAGCGGGTTGTCCTTGCTGGCGATCCAGTTGGCCAGTGCTGTGCGGCGGCCTTCGATAGCATCGGGGAACTCGACGCTGCCGAGAACCGACAAGGCGGCGGGTTTCACGGGTTGAGTCGGTGAAAAGGGATCGCCGCCGCCGAGAATGGAGGTTTGCTCGAGTTCGCCGGTGGCCATGCGGTCCTGCGGCATGCGGATGGGCTGGTTGATGCTGGTGACTTGCGGCGTGCGGCCATCATAGACGCTGAAGGCAAAGGGTTCGTAGCGCTCGAGCTCCCACTTCAGACGTTCGAGTCCTTTGCGTGCCACGCGTTCGTTGCCGTAGTCTTCGGGCTCGAAGCTGACGAGCTTGGGCGGGTATTGGTCTTCTGGTATGTTTTGCTTTAGCAGAATGGCGCGGGCGGTTTCAAAGACGCCGGTGAAGCTGCGGTTCTTTTTCATTTTGCCACCGTTGGCGATGAAGGCGCGTGCGGAGACCACGGCCTTGTTCCATGCGGCAGGATCGAGTTTTTTTTCAGTGAACCATTTCTCGGCGTTGGCGAGCATCTTGTCGTCAAGACGGGCAAGCATGCTCATGTGCTCGATGCGGCGTGTTTCCAGATATTTGCTTTCTTCGAAACCGGCGGTGTTTTCCGAAGGCAAAAACGGGGCGGGACGTTCAGCGAGCTGGGTGGTGCTGAAGCAGGCCTGCATGGAGTAGTAATCATGCGTGGGCACGGGGTCGAACTTGTGATCGTGGCAGCGGGCGCATTGGAGGGAGTGAGCGAGGAAGGTTTCGCCGACACTGTTGGTGACATCATCGAGAAAGCGCTGACGTGCGACCTTGGCGACTTCCATGCTGGTGAGTTCCCAAGGGCCCATGCGGAGGAAGCCGGTGGCGATGAGTGCTTCGGAATTGTCGGTTTGCATTTCATCGCCTGCGATCTGTTCTTTGATGAACTGATCGTAGGGTTTGTCGGCATTGAAGCTGCGCACGACGTAATCGCGGTAGCGCCAGGAGTTGCCGCGCTCATAGTCGTTGGCGAAGCCGCTGCTGTCGGCATAGCGGGTGACATCGAGCCAGTGGCGGGCCATGCGCTCGCCGTAGTGCGGGGAGGCGAGGAGGCGGTTGATTAGATGCTGGATGCTGGATACTTGATCCTGGATGAACTCTTTTTCGAAGGCGGTGATTTCTTCGGGTGTTGGGGGCAGACCGGTGAGGTCGAAGGTGGCGCGGCGGATGAAGGTGCGGGCATCGGCTGGAGGAGCGGGGCGCACGCCATCGGGCATGTGGAGCGCGATGAGTTCGTCGATGGGGTTGAGGCTTTTTGTTGCGGGCTTTTTTACCGGCTGATAGGCCCACAGGCCTTCGGGCTTGTAGCGGCGGTTGGCCCATTCGGGGGAGAGTGCGCCGGTGGTTTTTACGGTGATGCCGTCTTCGGCGCTCCATTTTTCGGCGTTGGCTTTGGCTATGGCGCTGCGTTTTGATTCATCGGGCCATGGGGCGCCGCCTGAGATCCATGCTTTGATCCAGACAAGCTGTGCGGCGTACAGCTTGTCGGCCTCCTTGGGTGGCATGGGTTCCCAGTCGGCCTCGTGCTGGCGTGTTGAGGCGAGGTAGAGCGGGCTTTCTTCGGGTTTGCCGGGGACGATGGATTTCGTTTCGCTCTCGCCGCCTTTGAGCGCGCTTTCCAATGTGCGCATGTCGAAGCCGCCTTTGATTTTTTGTGCGTCATTGCCGTGGCAGGCGAGGCACTTTTCCTGGAAGAGCGGCCACACGCGGCGGACGAAGAGCGATTCTGCTTCGTCGGCATGGAGGGAAGAAGCGGCGAGAAGGTAGATGAGGAGCGCTTTGCCGGTCATGGTGGTGAAATCAAAGATGTGCAGGTGCAAACGGTTAAGGGAGCCTATCAAGTGTTTATGCGTGTTGTGAGATTTCGGCACCGATGTGCGGCGGCGCTCTTTGCAGACGCTGCTGGTGAATGCTGGGTGCGGTGAAGTGATGGGTTTGCTTCCCGGTCGTGTGTTGTCATACCCAGGGTCGCCTCGCTTAGGCTCGGCTGACCCTGGGCTGAAATCCGCAGTCCCTTTGGGGCTGGTGTCTGGCGGAGCGGAGTGGCGCGTGTGAGGGCGGGAGAGACGTTCGTCCAGAGCCGATAGAATATCGGCGCTCCCAGTGGGTGCTGGTCCGAGCGACGTGGCAGACCAAGAAGATGAGCGAAGCCCCGCTTTAACGGAGTGGCATGAATGTCAGTCAGGTTTGCCATGGTCATAGAGGTTGCTGATTTCAGAGGCGTTCAATGCGGCGCTGAAGATGGCGAATTCATCGATGGCGCCGTTGAGATTGCGGATGGGGAACTGGTGGCCTTGGGTGGGGAGGCCCCAGTTGCCGATTTCGCAGGGGCCGAGGACGATGGCGCGTCCGGATTGGTGGAGAGGAGAGATTTCGTGGCCGACGGGCTGGCCGTCGAAGTACTGGATGACCGTGCCGCTGGTGTTGTCATAGGTCACGGCGAGATGATGCCAGCGGCCGAGGCTGTCGGCGGTGAAGACGGGTTTGCTGAAATACATCTGGTTGTATTTGGAGTTCTTCGCGGCTTCCGCCGGATGGTACATGACGGAGAACATGAGGCTGCCGTCTTCGTAGATTTGCCAGTGGGGCTCGCCGTTGTCGTAGCCGTCGGTGAGCAGGAGCGAGTTGTACTTTTTGTCCACGGAATCGACCTTCACCCAGCAGGCGAGGGTGAGGGCCTGATAGGTGCCGTCGAGATTCAGGCGCACGCGGTCGCCGGGGCGTTTGAACTCGAGCGCGGTTTTTTCGGGCCAGCGGCCCTGGGTCCATGCGGCACCGACAGCGCCACCGGCACGCTGGGGGTGGTGTGATTCGGCGACGTTTTTCACGAGGCGGTCCCAGCGATCATCCTCCAGATGTTTGAAGGTGTAGTAGGCGATGAGGCGCGGATCTTTGCAGGCGGCGAGGGACCACTGCTGCCAGTCGGCGAAGCGTTGGGTGTCGCGTTGTTTTACGAGGCCGTGAAGCTCGCTGATGGAGAGGAAATCCTGGGGTGAGACGGCGGGGGTGTTGGCTGAGGACAGGGACATGCCTTGTTTCAAACTGGCGGGTGTCTGGGCTTTTGTGTGCGCGATGACTTCGCCTTCGAAGACGTGCACGGTGCTGGTGTTGTCCTTCACATTGAGCGCGAACTCGGTGCCGAGGTCTTCCAACTTCATGCCCGGGGCGTGCATGAGGAAGCCTTTGGCGGCAGGTGGGACATGGACGCGCACACGACCACTGAGGCAGCGCGCCTCCCAGGCGGAGAGGATTTCGATTTCGGCGCTGCCTTCGATCAAGGCGGTGGCGCCGCTGAAGAACTCGATCTGTGCGAGGCCTTGGGTGAGCTGGATGGTGCCGGGCTTGAGGGTGTCGCCGCTGCGAAGTGTGTTCGTGAATTTGGCATCCATGGTCTGGCTGAGCATGGCGACGCCGTTTGATGTGGCTTCTGATTCGGTGGAGTGCTGCGGCCAGAAGATGAAGACGCAGGCGATGACTGCGGCGGCTGCGGTGAGAGCTGGAAGCCAGCGGCGGGTGGGGAGCTTGGGGGTGGCTTTTTGCAGGCGGCCGGTGTTTACGATCGGCTGTTGCAGCAGGCGGGCGTGTTGATCGACGAGTTCGAGGTAGCGCTGGCGTGCCTGCCAGTCTGAGCGCAGCAGGTCTTCGAGCTCGGCGTGCTGCTCGGGGGTGATTTCGCCATCGATTTCGGCGTGGATGAGGGAGTCGAGATTCATGCGAGGCCCTCCGATTGAAGCTGGCGCGTGACGCATTCATGGAGGCGTTGGCGCAGGAGCTCCAGATTGCGGAAGAGGGTGCGGCGAGTGAGTGCGAAGCGGCTCATCATTTCTTCGGCGCTCTGGCGCATGGCGTAGCGGCTGGAGACGAGCTCCTGATCCTGCGGGGTGAGTTTTTGCAGGCAGGCGTCAAGGAGGCGCAGGCGTTCATCGAGGCGGGGCTCGATGTGAGTGCGCTCGCTGGCGAGGAGGTCCATGACGTCCTCGCTGAAGAGCAGAGGGGAGCGTGCGGATTTTTCGCGATGCTTTTGCACCTGGAGGTAGGCGAAGCGGTAGGCCCAGGGGAGGAAGGGGCGGGTGGTGTCGTACTCGGCGAACTTGCGATAGAGGGCGAGGCTGGTCTCCTGCAGGATGTCGCGGGCATCTGCCTCGCGCGGGACGAGGCTGAAGATGTAACGAAACAACGGCTCCTGATGCTGGGTGAGCAGGAGGACGAGGGTTTCGGTGGAGGTGGGCGAGTCTGGCATGGGCACAGTGTATTCCCGGTGGTGAGGGGTGCAGTGCCAAAATAGTGCCGAAGAGTTGGCCTACGGAATACGCGGAATGAACGGAAACCGGAGTTGGATTGTATTCCTTGGTTCACCATTGGGTTCAATGTTGCCCGGTTGTGAGGGGGATGACATTGAGGACCGGGGAGGAGCTGCGTGAAAGGGCAAAAACGGAGGTTGCAGCGACGTTGTCCCGTCTCGACTTTGGATCGTGCCAACCATGAAACCTTTTGCTGTACTTTTAATGACGCTGTGTGCTGGACTGATGTCTGCGTGCAAGCCTGCATCCCCCTCTTCTTCTCCATCAGGCAAGCCACGGGTGGCGCTGGTGATGAAGTCGCTGGCGAATGAGTTTTTCCAAACGATGGCCGAGGGCGCGAAGAAGCATCAGGCGGCGCATGCGGGTGAGTACGAGCTGCTTGTGAACGGCATCAAGAACGAGACGGACCTGGCTGAGCAGGTGGGGCTGGTGGATCAGATGGTGTCGCAGGGAGTGCTGGCGATTGTGATTGCGCCGGCGGATTCGAAGGCGCTGGTCACCGTGCTGAAACGCGCGAAGGAGGCGGGGGTGCTGGTCATCAACATCGACAACAAGCTGGATGCGGACACGCTGAAGCAGGCGGGGCTGAGCATTCCGTTTGTCGGACCTGACAACCGTGCTGGAGCGAAGGCGGTGGGGGAGGTGCTGGCGAAGAAGCTCAAGGCGGGCGATGAGGTGGCGATCATCGAAGGCGTGACGACTGCTTTCAATGGGCAGCAACGCAAGGCGGGCTTTGAAGACGCGATGAATGCGGCGGGCATGAAGATTGCCGCGTCACAGAGCGGGCAGTGGGAGATGGAGAAGGCCAATGGCGTGGCTGCGGGAATCCTGGCTGCGAATCCGAATGTGAAGGCGCTGCTGTGTGCCAATGACAACATGGCACTGGGCGCTGCGGCTGCGGTGCAAGCTGCGGGCAAGGCGGGGCAGGTACAGATCATTGGGTTTGACAACATCGCTGCGCTCAAGCCGCTGCTGGCGGATGGGCGAGTGCTGGCGACGTGTGACCAGCATGGGGATCAGCTTGCGGTGTTTGGCATCGAGGCGGCGCTGAAGATTTTGAAGGACAAGACGACGCCTGCGGATCAGCAGACGCCGGTGGATGTGGTGGTGAAGTGACCTCTTTTTTCAACATGCGCCGCTGGACCGACTTCCTCATCCTCATTGCCGTGCTTGCGGCGATGATTGTGCTTTTTGGGCTGATGAGGGACAGCTTTTTCAGCATGGGTACGCTGGGGACGGTGGCGAACAGGATTCCTGCGCTGGCGCTGGTGGCGACGGGGATGACGCTGGTGATGGTGACGGGTGGGATTGATCTTTCGGTGGGTTCGCTGCTGGGGTTTTGCGGTGCGGTGACGGGGGTGCTGATGGCGGATCTGCATTGGGGACTGGCGATGGCGGTGCTTGCGAGTGTTGTTGTCGGAGCTGTGATCGGCAGCACGACGGGCGCGGTGAGTGTGAAGCTGCGGCTGCCTTCGTTCATTGTGTCGCTTGGCATGCTGGAGATCGCGCGAGGGCTGGCCTTTCTGACGACGAACTCGCAGACGAAATATATTGGCGCGGATATTGAGGCCCTTGGCGCGCCGTTTGGCGGGCTGGTGATTTCGCCTGCGTTTGTGATCAGCCTGCTGGTGGTGGCGGCGGGGCAGGTGATGCTCTCGCAGATGGCCATCGGGCGGCACTTGATTGCCATCGGGGCGAATCGTGAGGCGGCGCTGGTTTCGGGGCTGTCGGTGGATCGGCCGCGCATTTTTGCGCATGCTCTGCTGGGCGCGCTGACGGGACTGGCGGCGGTCTTCAACTGCTCGCGCCTTGGCTCGGCTGATCCGAATGCGGGCACGGGTTTTGAGCTGGGTGCTATCGCTGCGGTGGTGGTGGGTGGCACGAGTTTGATGGGCGGGCGGGGATCGGTGGTGAAGAGCTTCATGGGTGTGCTCATCATCGCCACGCTGGAGGCCGGGCTGATTCAGGTGGGAGCCACGGAGCCGGTGAAGCGTGTGGTTACCGGACTCGTCATTGTGGCTGCTGTGCTGGCGGACACCTGGAGGAGAAAATAATCTGCATGAAATCGATTGTTCTTGTATTGCTTCTGGGTGCATCGGCTTTCGCTGAAAAGCCGCGCATCATCTTTGACACCGACATCACCGGAGATGTGGATGACGTGCTGGCGCTGACGATGTGCCACACCTTGGCGGATCGGGGTGCGTGCGAGTTTCTCGGAGTGACGATCTCGAAGGACAATCCGCTCACGGCGAGTTTTGTGGATGCGCAGAACACGTTTTATGGACGGCCTGATCTGCCGATTGGGGTGACGCGTGATCCGATGGCGCAGAAGAGGGCGAGCAGTTATCTGAAGCTGGCGGATTCACCGGATTACCCGCATGATTTGAAGAGCAACGATGAGGCGCGTGAGGCGGTGGACCTGCTGCGTGAGCTGCTGGCGAAGCAGCCAGACGGGAGTGTTTCGATCATCAGCGTGGGCATTGCCTCGAACATGGCGAACCTGCTGAAATCAAAGGCGGATGCGCATTCGCCGCTGGATGGCCCGGCGCTGATCCGAAAGAAGGTGAAGATGCTTTCCATCATGGCGGGAGCGTTCGCGTTCTGCAACAATACGAACTACCACCTGGAGGCGAACGTGATCAATGGCATCGGCTTCATGCAGACGGTGGCGAAGGAGTGGCCGGAAGAGGTGCGGGTGTACTGGAGCGGCTACGAGATCGGCGAGGCGCTGCCGTTTCCGCGCGATTCAATTGCGCAAGATTTTGGCTACATGCCGCACCACATCGTGAAGGAGGCCTATCTGCTGCACAGCGGTCCTGTGCATGAACGGCCGTGCTGGGACGAGAGCAGCGTGCTGCAGGCGGTGTTTCCTGAGCGCGGCTTTTTTGGCCTTTCTTTGCCGGGGCGTGTGACAGTGGGCGATGACGGCTTCACGCGATTTACGACGCCGGGTCTATCTATTAAAGTGGCCTTTCGGCGTGACCGTTTTCTCACCCTGACCTCAGCGCAGAAGGCACGCATGCTGGAGGCCATCGTTCAAACCACTGTGCAACCACCCAAGAAATGAAAAAGCTCATCACCCTCTTCCTCTGTGCGCTCTGCGGCCTGTCCCAGGCAGCGCCGGTCAAACTCATCTTCGACACCGACATGGGCAATGATGTCGATGACATGATGGCGCTGGCGATGATTCACAATCTGCAGAAGCGCGGTGCGTGTGAACTGCTGGCGGTGACGATCACGAAGGATCATCCGCAAGCGGCGGCCTTTGTGGATGCGGTGAACACGTTGTATGGCTACCCAGATACGCCCATCGGAGTAGTGCGCGATGGCGCGGCGAAGGAGGCGGGGAAGTTCAATCTGCTGGCGGACGAGAAGAACGCGGATGGCAGCCTGCGCTACCCGCATGATTTGAAAAGCGGGGCGGATGCACCTGAAGCGGTTGGCTTGATCAAGGACATCCTGGCGAAGCAGCCGGATGGCAGCGTGGTGATTGCGCAGGTGGGCTTCTTTACCAATCTGTCGCGTCTGCTGGACTCGCCGGGCGGGAAGGAATTGATCGCGAAGAAGGTGAAGTTGCTCAGCATCATGGCGGGCGCGTTTCAGACGGTGCAGTGGGACACGCGACACCTGGAGTACAATGTGAAGCTGGATGTGCCGGCAGCGCAGAAGCTGGCCAAGGAATGGCCAACGCCGGTGGTGTGGAGCGGCTATGAGATCGGGGTGGCGGCGGCGTTTCCGCATGTGGTGATTAAAGAGGATCTCAACTACATCCCACATCATCCGCTGAAGGAGGCGTACTGCTTGTACAATCCGCCGCCGCATGACCGGCCAACCTGGGACCCGACGGCGGTGCTGTATGCGGTGCTGCCGGAGCGCGGCTACTTTGATCTCTCGCCGCCGGGAAACGTCACGGTGGAAAATGATTCAGCCACGCTGTTTCGTCCGGGCAAGGGAGGCAAAGGGAAGCACCGCTTTTTGGTGATGAGCGCGGAGCAGACGGCGCGGGTGCGCGAGGCGATTGTGCAGCTCAGTGTGGAACCTCCAGCCACGAAGAAGTGATGGCAGAGAAGCGCCCCAGAATTGTCGTCGTCGGTTCGCTGAACGTGGACCACACGCTGCGTGTGCCGCACATTCCTGCGCCGGGAGAAACGCTGACGTCGAGCAGCATGCTGACGTGCTTTGGTGGGAAGGGCGCGAATCAAGCGGTAGCTGCGGCGCGAGCGGGCGGTGCGGTGCGCATGATTGGGTGTGTCGGCGAAGATGACTTTGGCACGCGCTACATTGAAGCGTTGGAGAGTGAGGGTATTGATACGACGGGGGTATTGCGCTCGGCAACGCCCACGGGCTCGGCCTTCATCGCGGTGGATGATCAGGGTGAGAATTCGATCATTGTGAACGCGGGTGCGAATCATGCGATCACGCCGGAGGATCTGGAGAAGCATGCCGGTTTGATCCGTGGGGCGGATGCGCTGCTGCTGCAGCTTGAGTGTCCGCTTGCGGTGGTGCAACGGGCTGCGGAAATCGCGCGGGATGCGGGTGTGCGGGTGGTTTTGAATCCATCGCCGTTGAGTGCTGCGTATCTGGAGGCGCGGTTTGCGGTGGATGTGTTGATTGTGAATGAGGGCGAGGCGGCGCAGATCACGCCGCAGCGAACTTTGAGTGAGGCGATGTGCAGGCATTTGATCATCACGCGGGGTGCGGAGAGCACGCTGAGCATCACGGAAGATGGTGTGATTGAGATTGAGCCGCCGATGGTGACGCCGGTGGATACGGTGGGTGCGGGAGATACGTTTGCGGGGGCGTTTGCCGTGGCGAGCAGCGAGGGCAGGGCGGATGCGATTCGTTTTGCGAATGCAGCGGGTGCGCTGGCGACGTTGAAAGCGGGAGCGCAGCCTGCGATTCCGACGAGGGGGGAGATTGAGGGGGGTATGCGGGGGTGAATGTCATCGCGGCAGGCGTGTGGCGGAACTCGTTGCAGACGCTGCTGGTGGGCACGGTGTGTGGCGGAGTGATGGGTTTGCTTTCCAATTTGCTGCGAGGTGACCCAGGGTCGCCTCGCTTAGGCTTGGCTGACCCTGGGCTCAATTACGCAGCCCCTTTGGGGCTGGTGTGTGGCGGAGCGAAGTGGTGAAAGTGAGCGGAGACTGGAAGTAGAGCAGAAGCGAAGTTTCGATAAAACGAACGGAGCATGCTCGTGCTACGCCAACGAATCGGAGAATGCCTGAAAGGCTTTCACTTCTTCATCAGTGGCAACGCCGGAAACAATGTGACCTGCGAGGCTGCAGACGATGAAGGCTTGATCAGCGGGCAGATCCAGCCGCTTCACCACGAGGGCCATGATGGCGGCAAAGGTGTTGCCATTGTAGAAGCAAAAAGGGGCCATGCGGTGACAACGACGGCACAGATTGGCGGCGTCAGCCAAAGTCATCGCCGTCTGGTGGGTTGACTCCCACAATGTTTGTGTGGCTTCGTGGCCGTCAGAAGTGGGCATGTGCAGGGCGTTTTTGGCTTCGCAAAGACCCCAGTTCAGAGTGGTGACGATCTCCCTGGTGAAGGATTCGAGCCACGGATGAAAGCCGCTCATGCTTCAGGGTTTCTTTGCTGCCTGGCCTTCTTTGATCTTCTTCAACTCGTCCACCCCTGCGCTCTTGAGGAAGCCTTTGCCGATTTTGGCGTAGATGGGCTCTGCTGAGAAACGATCCTGTATTTCGAGACCAATCTCAAGCAACTCCCGCATGAGTGCGGCCTCGCCTGGTTTGGATTCAGTCGTCGCTTTCATGTCAGCATTTTAACCTGAATGACGGGTTTCAGCAATGCTGCTTTGAGATGTCTTTTGGCGTCACGCCAGCATCTGCTTGATCACGTGGCCTTCGACGTTGGTGAGGCGGCGCTGGACGCCGTTGTGTTCGAAGGTGAGGCGTTCGTGATCGAGGCCGAGGAGGTGGAGGATGGTGGCGTTGAAGTCGTAGAGGGGATGAATGTCCTTCACGGCTTTCTGGCCGAGTTCGTCCGTTTCGCCACAGCTGACGCCGGGTTTTATGCCGGCCCCGGTCATCCAGCAGGTGAAGCCATCGGGATTGTGATCGCGGCCCTGAGCGCCTTTTTGGAAGAAGGGCATGCGGCCAAATTCGGTGCACCAGACGACGAGGGTGTCTTCGAGCAGGCCGCGCTCTTTGAGATCGCGAATGAGCGCCGCTGCGGGTTGATCGAGGATGGGCGCATGCACGTCGTACTGCTCCTTGAGGGCGTTGTGGCCGTCCCAGTTGAGCTTGCCGCCACTGGCGTAGGCACCGTTGAAGAGCTGCACAAAGCGCACGCCTTTTTCGATGAGGCGACGCGCGAGGATGCAGTTCTTGGCGAAGGCGGCTTTGTCGGCGTTTTGTGTGTCGTCGGCGCCGTAGAGTTTCAGGATGTGCGCGGGCTCGGTGCTGAGATCGCTGATCTCCGGCACGCTGAGCTGCATGCGTGCGGCGAGTTCGTAGCTGGCGATGCGTGCGGCGAGTTTGCCATCGCCAGGGTGGGCTTCCAGATGGCGGGCGTTCATGCGCTGCAGGAGGGTGCGCGCGGCCTGATCTGTGGCGGGAGAGACACCCGGTGCGGCGAGATGACGCACGGGGGCTTTGGAGCTCATGGTGGTGCCTTGAAACGCTGCGGGCAGGAAGCCGGGGCCCCAGTTGTTCGCGCCATTCTGCGGCACGCCGCGCGGATCGGGAATGGCGACGTAGGAGGGCAGGTCCTGGTTCTCGCTGCCGAGGGCGTAGGTGGTCCATGCGCCGAGGGAGGGGAAGCCGTCGAGATTGAAACCGGTGGAGAGAAAGTTCTCCGCAGGGCCATGGGTGTTGGACTTGCTGGTGAGCGAATGCACGAAGGCGAAGTCGTCTGTCAGTTCCGCGAGATGCGGGATCATGTCGCTGACCCACTTGCCGGTCTGGCCGCGCTGGCGGAAGGCGTACTGCGGGCGGGCGAGATTGCCTGCGGGGCCTTGGAACGTGACGGCGGGGCCGCCGGGCAAAGGTTTGTCGTCCCACTTGATGAGCTCGGGTTTGTAGTCCCAGGTTTCAAGCTGGCTGACGGCACCGGCGCAGAAGATGACGACCACGTTCTTTGCCTTGCCGGGGAAATGCGGCTGACGTGGGGCGTAGGGGCGCGCGGGATCGATGATGGGGCCGTTCGCTTGCGCCGCGAGCAAGCCATCGAAGCCGAGGAGATTGGTCAGCGCGATGGAGCCGAGAGCGGTGGCGCTGCTGCCGAGGAAGCGGCGGCGGTCGAGCAGTGCGTGGCCTGCGGGGGAGAGGTGTTCGGAGGGGAGGCTCATGGCACAAAGAGGAATTCGTTGCTGTTGAACAGGGCGCGGCAGAGGGCGGTGAGGCCGTATTGGTGGACGAGAGGGATGATGTCGGCGAGTTCGGCGGCGGTGGGGGGGCGGCTGAGGGAGAGCTGGTAGGCGAGGGTGATTTGTTTCGAGATGGCGGTGCCGGCTTCCTGCTGCACGCGGGTGGCGAAGGCTTTGGATTGTTCGAGGGTGAAGATGCTGTTGAAGAGATTGAGGGCCTGGATGGGGGTGGTGCTTTCGATGCGGCGGGCGGTGCTCTGGCCAGCGTCTGGGCAGTCGAAGGCACCGAAGACGGTTTCGGGTTCGCGACGAACTTTGTGGGCGTAGATCATGCGGCGCTGGTTGTCGGCGTTGAAGGTCTCGATGGGATCGAAGCCGCTGAGGCCGCCGCGTTGATCGAAGAGATTGAAGCCGCGGCCATACATCTGCAGATTCAAACGACCGTTGACGGCGAGCATGGAGTCGCGAATGGATTCGGCTTCGAGGCGGCGGGAAGGGTAGCGCCAGAGGAGACGTGCTTCGGAGTCGATGGCTTGTGCGGAGGAAGATGGGGAGACGGAAGAAGATGGGGAGACAATCAGATGGGGAGATGGGGAGACTGTTGCTGCGGAGCTTTTCTTTGCATCGGATGGCTTGGTTGTCTCCCTGTCTGATTGTCTCATGGTCTGATTGTCTTCTTCGGTTTGCGATGTCTGCCCGTAGGTCTCTGAGAGCAGGATGAGGCGGTGCATGTGCTTCACGCTCCAGCCGCTGCGGATGAATTCGGTGGCGAGATAGTCGAGGAGTTCGGGGTGGGTGGGCTTGATGCCCATGCGGCCGAAGTCGCTTGGCGTTTGGACGAGGCCGGTGCCGAAGTGGCCCTGCCAGATGCGGTTCACCATGACGCGGGCGGTGAGGGGATTCTGTGCGTTGGCGATCCAATCGGCGAGGGCGCGGCGGCGGTCCTGCTCGGCGGATTCTTTGGGGAGCTTCACATTGCCAAGGGCGCTGAGCACGGCGGGTGTGACGGATTCTTTTGGCTGCTCGGGGTCGCCGCGATTGAGGAGGTGGATGTCGTCCGGGGTGCGGAAGGTGCCGGCGAAGACTTTCTGCACGTTGACGGCCTGAGCGATCTTTTTCTCGGTGCTGGACTTTTCCTCGAAGAGCGGGCGTGCGCGTTTGTTTTCGGCAGGAGTGAGGCCCTTGAGTGTGGGCTTCGCGAGCTTCTTGTTTTTGGGGTCAAACTTCTGGCGGTCGCTGGCATCGGCCACGGTGTGCCATTGGCCTGCGGCATCGCTGATTTCGATTTGGTAATCGGTGGCGATGCGATCGGTGAATCTGCCCTCGCGGTCACGGCTCCAGACGACGCGCTCGATGGTTTGCTCCTGCGGAAACTCGAGCTCCACCCAGCCCTGGCCCATGGCGTTGGAGAGCCAGCTGCGGGAGTTGCCGTAGCGGCCATCGTTGATGAAGCGCAGCTCGTGGCGCTCGGCCACGCCGATGTCACCGGAGGATTTGCGCTTGGTGCCGGTGGTGGCGAGGGCGACGTTTTCGCCGCGGGTGTTGAAGATTTCGAGCTCATCGATGCAGGGCTCAAGGATGTTTGTGGCCTTGATGGTGAAGCGCAGGCGCTGGGTCTTCACGGGTGGAAAGCGGTCCGAGTTTTCGCGGGCGTTGATCATGGGGCGCTCGGCACCGGATTTCGCCATGGGTGTGAATTGGGCGAGTTCTTTGTCGATTTCTGCGAGGCGTACTTTGAGATGCTGCTCCTCGGCGCGTGCGGCCTCGGCGGCGGGTGTGTGCAGTTCGCGGTCGGCGTATTCGACACCGGCGACGAAGGCCTGCATGGCGTAGTAATCCTTGGCGGTGATGGGATCGAACTTGTGATCGTGACAGCGTGCGCAGCCAATGCTGAGACCGAGGAAGGTCTGGCCGATGTTCATGACCATCTCATCAATCGAGTCCTGCCGTGCGAGGCGCTTGGAGGCATCGTCCTTCCCGATCTGGCCGGGCAGCAGCACGGAGGCGGTGACGAGGAAGCCTGTGGCGGCATCTTCGCCCATGGCATCTCCCACGATCTGCTCCTTGATGAAGCGATCGTAGGGCGTGTCGTTGTTGAAGGCGCGGATGACGTAGTCGCGGTAGGGCCAGGAGTTGGGGCGCTCGGTGTTCACTTCAAAACCGTGGGTGTCGGCATAGCGTACGACATCGAGCCAGTGCTGGGCCCAGCGTTCGCCGTAGCACTCGCTTTTGAGCAGGCGGTCGACTAGATGCTGGATGCTGGATGCTCGATCCTGGATGAACTCTTTTTCGAATGCGGTGGTTTCTTCGGGTGTGGGTGGCAGGCCGGTGAGGTCGAAGGTGATGCGGCGGATAAGCGAGACGGGATCTGCGGGTGGGGAGCGGTGGAGTTTTTTTTCAGCGAGCTTGGCGTCGATGAAGGAATCGATGGGACTAGAAGTTGGGGGCAAGATGCCCCCACTCCGCACCAGAGGCTTGAAGCTCCAGTGGTCGCGGCGATCTTCGAGTTTGGCGAGGTCGATGCCTTCGGGCCATGGGGCGCCTTCGTTGATCCAGGTGGTGAGGGTGGCGATGTCGCTGGCGGGGAGCTTGCCTTTGGGCGGCATGAGTTCGTCGTCGTCATCGGTGGTGATGAAGTGGATGAGCGGGCTGTCCTTTGCTTTGCCGGAGATGATGTCGGGTGCGTGTTTGTCGCCGCCTTTGAGGGCTGCGGCTTTGATGTCGAGGCGGAGGCCGGACTTTTGTTTTTTCTCGCCGTGGCAGCTGTAGCAGTGCTTCTGCAGGATAGGGCGCACCTCGCGTACGAAGTCAACGGCAGTGGCAAGGCCGGAGGAGGCGAGGAGAGTGAGAACAACCAACTTCATGAAGTGCGATCAGCGGTAAGGATTGCCAGCGGCGTGGAGGGCGCGGAGTTCATCGTCTGACATGGCGCGGCCGAGGAGGAGGAGTTCATCGACACGACCACTGAGCTTGCGGTCCTGCTGGTTCCAGTTGCCGATCTGCGCGGGGCCGAGGCGCGCGGGATGGGCGATCTGCAGGCGGGCTTCTTTGTCGAAGCGGCCGTTGAGATAAAAGCGTACGGTGCCGCGTGTGGAATCATAGACGGTGGCCAGATGCACCCAGCGGCCCTGCTCTGGCAGCACGGGGGTGAGTGAATCGGGATGGCTGGTGTGCTCATTGGAAGAGGGCGCGAGCGTGTTGCCGATGAGGGCGAGGCGCATGATGGTGTCGCGGTTGATCATCCAGTGCACCTGGCCGGGCTTGTTGAGGCTCCAGCCATCCGTATGTAGCAGGGACTGGTAGGGCGCACCGAGGCGATCAATGCGCACCCAGGCGGCGAGCGTGAGCTGCGGCCAGTCGCGACCACCGCCGACATCGAGCTTCAAGTGATCGCCCACATTCACAAACTCGGGGGCATGCGAGCCGGGCCAGCGGCCCTGCACGCGGCGATACACGCCGGGGAGTTCTTCCGCTGATTCGAAATCGAGCAAGGCGATGAGCGCGGGGTCTTGCTTCAAAGCGGCGACTGCTGCGGCTGAGCGTGCGCGCTGACCGGCGGCGAGTCCGGCGGTGAGGCCTGGGAGTTCATCGGGCTGGATGAAGGCGGAGGAGCGCAGTTCGCGGGAGGTGCTGGCGCCTTGATCAAACGACACCGCGTCACCACCGTGAAGCATCTGGTTGGCCTGTGTGTCGGAAGCCTTGGTGACGACCATGCCCTGAAACACATGCACTTCAGCCGCGCCGCTAGAAGGCACATCCACACCGAAGCGCGTGCCGAGATCCACCGCGTCTCCGGTGGGGGTGATGACGGTGAAGCCTTTGGCTGCAGGGGGGACATCTGCAGCAAGGCGACCGCGCTTCATGTGCAGACGCTGTGAGGACTCAAAGCGAAACTCCGCCGGGGCTTCGATGACGATGCGTGCGCCGCGTGCGGTGGTGAGGGAGAGGCTGCCAGCGCTGATGTTGTAGGATTCTCCACGCAGAGTTGCGCCATCGGCGAGCTCCACCACGCCAGCGGCTTTGCCCACGGTGGCGTAGGCGTGGTGGGCGTCCTGCCAAAACCACGCACTGAGGAGCAAGGAGATGCAGGCGGCTGCGGCGGCGAGCCAGCGTGGGGAAGCGGTGAGCCAGCGGGTTTGCTGCACTGGCTTCGCGGCGACTTGGGGCGGTGTCCAGTCTGCGGCCAGAGCAGCGAGGGCTGAGTCCACGTTGAGGAGTTCGGCGAATTCACGGCGTGCTGCGGCATCGGAGAGCAGCAGGGAATTGAGCTGCTGCATCTGCGGCGGCGTGATGGAGCCGCCGAGATAGGCGGTGGTGAGTGCTGCGAGGTCTGCCTTCATGAGGCCACCTCCTGAGTCAGGGCGCGGCGGATGCAGTCCAGCAGCAGCTTGCGCATGCGGTGCAGCCACTGGTAAAAGCCGGGCACGGTGCGGCCGCTGCCTTGCGCGACGGTTTGGATGCTGGAGTCCGGTTGATAAGCCTGCATCAGTAGGCCGCGCTGCTCCTCGGGCACTTTCTGCATGCAGAGCTCCAGGGCCTCGCGCTGGCGCTCCAGCAACGGCTCGATGGCGGTGGTTTCCTCGGCGAGCTTGGTGATGACTTCTTCATCCAGCACCAGGCGGTCGCGTCCGCGATCGCGCAGCCAGGCGAGGACCTCGAAGCGTGCCACGCCGAAGGCCCAGGCTTTGAAGTCTGCGCCCTCAAGCAGGGAGTCGAATTTTTCCCAGAGGACGACGCTGATCTCCTGCATCACGTCATCGGCATCCGCGCGTGCGGGCACCAGCCGGCGCACGTGGGCGCGGATGGCGGGCTCATGCGCGGTGAAGCTGCGCAGGAAGCGGTGGTGGCGTTCGTTTTCGGTCGGAGACATGAGCTGACATGTTTCTATCTCCTCTCAGCGGACGGATTTTACGGACAAATGCTGTTTTTGTTTCAGCCAAGGCCTGCCGCAGAGCCGCAAATCTCAGCCGTTTTGCGGCAGCAGCGTGGAGCAAAGCTGGAGCAGCTTGGCACCGCTGTGGTCCCAGAGGAACTCCCGGTTGATACGGTCAAAGGCGTTTTCAGCGATGGTTTGGCGCAGGGCGCTGTCCTGCAGCAGGCGGACAATGGCGGCGCTGAGGGCGGGGGCGTCATCGGCCAGGATGATTTCCTGCTGGTCGCGCAGGAAGAGGCCTTCGGCACCGAGGGTGGTGCTGACCACGGGCACGCCGGCAGCCATGGACTCGAGGATTTTGTGGCGCACGCCGCTGCCAGCGCGCAGCGGCACCACCTGCACCGCGCACTCGCGCAGCAGGGGGAGGACGACGGGGACTGTGCCGGTGATTTCAATGCCAGGAGTGGATGCCGCGAGGCGGTAGAAAGCCGGAGGTGGCTCGCGCCCAATGATGCGAAAGCGCACGGTGGGCAGCGTCTGCCGGAGCAGCGGCAGCACCTCCTGGATGAACCAGATGGCTGCATCCATATTTGGGGGCCAGTTCATCGCCCCGACGAAGGCGATGCAGGGTGCTTCCTCCTGCTGCAGCACGGCCGGGGGTGGCGCGCTCTGGCAGGGATTCGTGCCGGGGACGACGCTGCCGAGCACGTTGGGCAGGTGGTAGGAGTCGCGGTGGTAGTCGGCATCGGGGCCGGAATTCGTCATGACGCCGTCAAACAGCCCGCACAGTTCCGGCTCGCGCCGCCGCATGCGGCGGGCCATTTCGTGGTAGAAGAGCCATGCGAACGGGTCACGCTGGAGCCGGGCCATGCGGCTCCAGACGGTGGCCTCCACATTGTGCTGCAGCAGGATCACTGGCACCCGGCGTTCCTTTTCCCAGCCTACCACCGTCGGGGCTGCGAGCAGCCCGTCAACGATGACGAGGTCAAACTGGCCGCTCAGGACGCGCTCACGCACTCGCTGGTTGAATTCGTTGCTGTGAAACATGACCTGCACGAAGGGCTCGCGAGAGGTGAAGAGGTTGTGAAGGATCGGGCCGATGAACTTGAAAAAATGGCGTGGCGAATATTCAGGCAGGCGCGGGGCATGGATGCACTCCAACTCATAGGCGTAAGGCACGGTGGCGCTCTGCCCCTCCTCCCCCAGACGGCGCAACTCCAGCGCATGCACGTGGCAGTGCCGCATCAGGTGCATGAGCAGATGGTAGGAGTAGATGACGCCGCCATCATTGAGCGGCAGGCAGCCGCCGACGCGGACCCAGAGGATGCGCAGGCGTTGGGAGTCGGACGGTGGTGGGGGAACCATTCGATGTATTAATCAGAGGGAGAAGTTGGGTAAAGTGGCGATTTTCCAGAGGCACTAGAAACGGAAGTGTGTAATTTTTTGCTTCCCGTAAGATAAATAAACGCTTATTATCAATTAGTTACGCCTGCCCAGGCTTTCAATCCGCCCCCCCCCTCAGCGCATGCCGCCCCTTGTCATCCAGGAACGCCAGTCAGTTCGCAAGAACGACGTTGCGCCGTTGATTGAGTGTGATGCGCTATTACGTGAGCTCATTGATCAAGGCGGGCCGATGCCGAATGAGTACGCACACATGAACCGCACGCTGCGGCATCTGGGAGATGCGGTGCGCGCCAAGGTGATCGCCCGTGAGGATGTCCTGGCCTACGCACAGGATATCACCAGCCGGTATCTGGAGGGCACCATGCAGGCCCGGGCATTGGGGAAAAAATACGGCTATAGCGGCGACTTCGAGATCATCGAGGCGATCTACACCGTGCAGACCGCGCAGGAGCCGCACCTGCGGCGCTGGGACCTCTACTTCCACTCGCAGGCGGCACCCAATGCGGTGCGCAATCGCAAGGCCTACTTTCATCAGCTCCTGCACTCGCACTCCGCCGGGCGCAGCAAGGCCCCGCTGAGCGTACTGAACGTGGCCAGCGGCCCGGCACGGGACGTGCGCGAGTGGGTGCTGGATAACCCGGAGCGGGATGTGTTTTTCGATTGCGTGGACGCCGAGATCCACGCCATCGAGCGGGCGAAGAAGCTATGCGCGCCGTTTGCGAAGAAGGTGGAGTTTTACCACCGCAACGTGTTACGCTTTCTGCCGGCCAAGGGCTACGAACTCGTGTGGTCCGCCGGGCTGTTTGACTACCTCACGGATCGCACCTTTGTGTATCTGCTCAAGGCCCTGATGGCCGTGACGAAGCGGGGTGGGGAAGTGGTGGTGGGCAATTTCTGCGAGCACAACCCCAGCCGCGACTACATGGAACTGCTGGGCGACTGGGTGCTGCAGCACCGCACGCGGGACCACCTGCGCGAGCTCGCACTGGAGGCCGGAGCGCCGGCGGATTCGATTGAGGTGATGTGGGAGCCTGAGGGCGTGAATTTGTTTCTGCACATTCGGCGGTAGAGTGGCTGAAGTGGAGAGGGTGGTATTCTGTGGTGTATCGCATTGGCAATGCCACTGGTCGGCAAGGCCTCCAATTTTGGCATGCGGTGGGGTGGCGTGTCAGCCAGCCTGGCAGCGGCGCGCCCTGCACGATGATGCGGTCCGCCGTGCAGGGCGCTGGGTTTTCAATGCTCGCCATGAATGATACGCATCGCCGGGCAGCCAAAAAACCTTAACGGACCGCGACGTGTCTGCCGCTGGTGGTGGGTTTGCCTGGAGAGCGCTGCTGCTTGGATGGGGTTGCAGAGAGGCGTGCTGGTTGCGATGACCTGCTGGGTGCTGCGACCACCGGGCCATGGGCACGGACACCCGCAGCGTTTCTACGTGACACCACCTCCTCGACAAACTCTGTCTCACCCAAGGTTCCTTCGTCCCAGCGGAAATGCGGTTTGTTCATGAGCTGCGCCAGGTTTTCATTCAGCACCAATCCATCATGCTTCGCATTGTAGGCGAGCGATCCCTGCGGCAGGATGTGGCTGCCGCTGCCGGCCATGGACTCCGTGTCATCCACCACCTGGCGGATCCATCCGGTGGGCAGATCCATGAAGAGCCTGCCCACCAAGCCCAGGTACTTGCCCTGCGCATTTTTGATCTGCATCAGTTCGATGTCTCCCGTTGTCTCGATATGGCCCAGTCCCGCTGGCACATACCAAGGTGACACACCAAAGTAACGGCTGGCTGCTGCTGCGCGTTCGGTCTGGGAGTAAACGGCTGAGTTCCTGCGGGTCATTTTGGCCGCCGCTTCAAAACGCGCCTTGCTCACGTTCAGCAGCGCTAACTCCCGTGCGGTGTCCACCCTGAAGGCGGTCGCAGGTACGGGCGTGATTGTTTCATGCAGTCCCAGCAGTCCACTGCGGGTGGACACCAGGACCTCCACCAGGCGTGAACGTTGCAGGTCCGCCGTGATGGCCTTGATCCTGCCGAGCTTTTCGTTTTGGAAGTTGCGTACTGTCATGCCGATGAGTTCGATGAATCGCTGCTTCGGTCCGTCAATCTCGCCGGCGGGTTTGGGCGCAGCGGACGGGCGTCCGTTGGCTGTCATTGGTGCCAGGGTCTGGCTGGCCACGGGAGCGCCCGAAGCCTGCGGGAGAGAGCAGGTCATAATCAGGACACTGCCGATCAGATGCATGGATTGAAGTTTCATAACAGGGTTTCCTTCCGGGGGTGTAATGCCCCACTGACAAGGTGTCCCGAAATTGGATCTGACACTCCTGCCACTGAAGCGGGTTTGAATCGATCACACTGCCAATGATGATTGAAGCGTTGCTATATCCGACACTCATGATTCGCAGAGAGTTGAATTATCGGCCCTGTAAAACTCACGTGTTGAACTAGAAAAATGAGTCTCTCAAAACTGCGTGAAAAAAGTTTTGAAGCTTACGTTCCAGTCAGGTGTCCAAACCCTGTTCGACGTGTGATTTTAGAGGTTCAAATCAAAGCATCAAACAGCAGAAGGCCATGGGGTGAAACACCCCATGGCCTTGTTGAGCAGAGCCGGCATTGACGCCGGAACTTGTATCAGTTCTTTTCTTTGGACGCTGCCAGGGCATCAAACAGGCGCAGGGTGTAGCCGCCATGGCTCTCACCTTTGCCGGTGTTGTAGAGCCAGTCGTCCACTTCGGCGATGGGGATGCTCAGCTCGGTGCCGCGCTTCACTTTTTTCAGGGATTCAGGATCGTTGTCGAGTCTGCCGTGGACTTGTGTGGCGTCGATGCTGGTGACCTGCAGCCACATGTATTCGACGATATCGCCTTCGATGATGCGGCCTTTGACGGCAAAGTACTGGCCTTTGGTGCGTGCCTGATAGGCCTGCATGAACTCGGGCCAGTTTTTCCGGGCCTCGGCCTGCGCCGCCAGGAGCTGGGGATCGTCGTCGTTCACGTTGAAGGTGTTGCCAGGGGCGGCTGCATTGGCCAGTCCGGCGGGGACGAGCGACCGCAGCGGATCAGGGCTGTTCAGGCTTTCCAGGAGAGCCGCATCATTGAGGTGGAATTGATCGGTGTCCGGGCAGTAAACCGCGAGGGTGTCCTTGCCGATGAACTGCACGATGATCTTGCTGATGTGCTGATAGATCACACGCAGGTCCGCCTTGTCGTCGGTGTCAATCCAGTCCACGGAGAGCCAGGCGCGGTGCTCGCGGATGGCTCCGGCGAGTGCGAGGTCCTTCACTTCATCGGCCAGCTTGCTGCTGTCGGCAAAGTAGGGCTTGTCCACGCTGTTGATGGCGTAGCGGCCGGGAGCTGACTTGACCACGAATGAAGGTGGGCTGACCGTGATCGCGCTTGCAGGTACCTCAGTGGCCCAGCCAAGTGAGACTGCCTTTGCTACGGTGGCGGCATCCAGAGTGCGCGGTTCACTGAGCAGCAGCACAAGCGAGATCATGCGGGGCGGCGGCGCGGTGTCGGGTTCGGTAGCGGCAGGCAGTGCTGCTGCTGAGAGGAGGCCGAAGGCGGTGAGCAAGGCGAAGTGCCGGAGGTTCATCGATGTGGGAGTGAAGGAGGTTTTCATTAGCGGTTGAGGAGCATGTTGAGAAGCGTGCGGTGATTGGTCTGGTCGTAGTTGCTGTTGTTGTAGTAACGCTGGCCACGATAGTTCGGCGAATAGTAGCCGTGCTGGTGATGGTACGGATTGAAGTTGCCGTTGTTGCCCCGGCCGTTTCCATGGTCGTTGTCATGGCCGTAGGCATGCCCTGGAGGGTGACCGTTGAAATGGGGATTGAAGTGATGGTTGTTGCCATGGCCATGGCCGTCAGCACTGGCTGAAAGGGTGAATGCGAAGAGCCCCGCGCAAAGCAGCAGGGGGAGCCGCCGTGAAAGGAGGCTGGGAGTGGTATGGGATTTCATAGAGTGGAGGTTATGAGGCTTGGGTGGGTGTTTTTGATAACACCCTGATCTTGTGTGGCATGCCTGCAATTCTCTATGGGGTGTAACCCGACTCCTTTACGCTGAGATGGCCATGGCAGCTTGCGCCAGGGCAGGGGCACATAGCCGGGCTTGATCGGCTAAGGGCTAGCAATGCTGAGGCAGTCGCAGCTTTCGCAGCTCAGCTCACTTCTTCCCCGCCGCCTGCTTGGCGTCGTATTCCTTCCAGAACTCCTCGGCGGTTTGCGCGGGGACGCTCCGGGGTGTAGCCACGATGAGGCGGGTGGAAATGAGCCGCAGCCGGGGCAACCCACGCAGCGGAGTGGGATCGGCCCCGTTGTTGGGGAGGATTATTTCTTCCAACGCGGGGCAGTCGGCCAGCGGCGTCAGATCCTTCAGGACGGCATTGCCGCGTAAATCGAGATAGTGCAGGGATTGACCGCGCAGCGGCGCAAGACTGGTGATTTTCGTTTCTCTGAGTGCGAGCGACGTCAGGTGAAGCTTCGCCAACGGGGTGAGGTCGGCGACCGGTGTGCCTTGGACCTCAAGGGACTCTAAATCCACGCATTCGGACAAAGGGGTGAGGTCTGTAATCATAGGGAGGGTGATCAGACGTAGCCCCTGCAGCGGTGCTCCCGCCAGCGGCGCGAGACTGGCGACAGGATTGCCTCGAAGATACAGGGTGCGTAGCGGTGCGCCGCGCAATGGGGAAAGGTCGCGCACGGCCGTGCAGTCCGCGCAATCAAGCGAGGTGAGGGGCATCCCGGCCAGAGCGCTGAGATCGCTCACGGCAGTGATTCCCATGTTCAAGGTCTGGAGTTTCATCCCGCGCAGCGGGGAAAGGTCGGTCACCGACGTCGAGCGCAGGTTGAGGTTTTCCAAGGGCATCCCTTGCAAGGGTGAGAGGTTGGTGGCCTTGGAATAGCCGATATTCAGTTCTTTCAACGGCAACCCGGCCAGGCTGCTCAGGTCCGCGATGCCGGTCTTGCCGAGACCCAGCACCGAGACGGGCTGGCCTTTGAGCACGGAAAAATCACCGGGCGCGAGGTCAATGAGATTCACATTAAAAGTGCCATCGGGCAGGGCGATGACTCTCGTCACGTTTGCGGTCCATCCGGGCTGCTTCACCCACTCCCGCAGGCGGGACATCAGAGCGGCTCTGGCGGTGGCGGTGTTGGGATCGATGAGCGCGGCGAGCGGGGCGGATTCGAGCAGGCGCTTCTGCGTGCGCAGTGCGGCGAGGAGCTGGCGCTGCTGGTCGAGCTTCAATTTTGTGCCGCCGCTTTCGTGCAGCAGCTTTTCGCACAGCGCGAGGTTCAGCTTGGCCGCCGCATCGGCCGGGCGCAGGGTGAGCACGCGGCGATAGCCTGCGGCTGCTGCGGTGAGGTCTTGCATGCACTCGCGCAAGTTGGCGCGGAAGAGGTGGTAGTCCGCATTCGTGTCGTCGAGCTGGATGGCGTAGCCGATCTTCTCGATGGCGTCGTCGAAGTTGCCTTCCTCGAAGTCCACCTTGGCCTGTGCATGGAAGACGGGCGCGGTGCGGCGTAGATCGGCGAGGGTGTGCTCGGCGCGCTGGCCTTCGAGAATGGCTTGGGTGCCGAGCAACCCGCCCACAAGCAGCACCGCCGCGACACCGATGGTGGCGGCTTTGTGACGCTTCACAAACAACGTGAATTGCGTCCACGCGCCCGCATTCTCCGCGCTGGTGGCGAAGCCGCCTTGATAGGCTTCGATGTCTGCGCTGAAGGCGGCGATGTCTTGATAGCGCCGCGCCTTGCCGAGTGTGAGCGCTTTCATGGCCACGGCGGACAAGGCCGCTGGCACACGACCGCCTGGAACATGCGGGAGCGGCTTGATCTTTTGCGCTTCGAGCACGGTGCCCTTCGCACCTGGCTTGTGATTGCCTGTCGTGCCGAAGGTCGTGGGTGGTGTGATGTTGGCGCGGGTGACTTTTTCCAGCACCTCCCACACGTCCTTGCCCTCCACCGGCGGGCGAAGGGTGAGGATGCAGTAGAGGATGCCGCCGAGAGAGAAGATGTCGGAGCGGGCGTCCATCTTGTTGACTTTGCCCATGGCTTGCTCGGGGCTCATGTAGTTGGGCGTGCCCATGACCGAGCCGTCCATGGTGGCGGTGGGAGAAGGGGAGGGGGAAGACAATGAGACCGGGAGATGGGGAGACAATGAGACAGAGGCGGCATCTCCTTGTCTGATAGTCTCATTGTCTGATTGTCCCAAAATCTTGGCGATGCCCCAGTCCATGACGAGGACTTCACCGAACTCGCCGACCATGATGTTCTCCGGCTTGAGATCGCGATGGATGATGCCCTTGCTGTGAGCAAAGGCGAGGGCATCGCAGACTTTGCGGAAGATGGTGAGGAGGCGGTCGAGAGTGTAGTGCTGCAGGTCCTCGGGATGTTCGTGACGCAGGGCATCGAGGATGTGCTGGAGGGTGCGGCCCTTGACCAGCTTCATGGTGTAGAAGAGCTGGCCTTCGGAATCGAGGCCGAGATCGTGGATGGGGACGATGTTGGGATGCTCCAGGCGTCCGAGTACGGCGGCCTCCTGGATGAAGCGCTGCTTCTGCTCTTCGCTGCCACCGGCTTCCGCGAGCATGACTTTGACTGCGATGGTGCGGCCGAGCTTGCAGTCGCTTGCTTCAAGAATCGCGCCCATGCCGCCCTGGGCGATGCGGCGGCCAAAGATGAAGGGAACGGGTGCGGCAGGATTGGCACCCATAGGCGAGGCGGCTCTGGTCTGCGCTGCTGTTGGCTTGGCGACGACGAGCGTGGCCAGATCATCCGGTGCCGCCGCGCTCAACGGTGGTGCGACACGCAGCGTTGCTAGGTCGTCCTCATTGGGTAATGAGGTAGGAGGACTGTCGTCGAGCTGGCGGGGATCGCTCATCGCGTGGGCGGCGGATGCTGGCAGAGGTGCTGGAATCTGGCAATCAGGATTCACGTTTCTCGGATGGGCAGCCATTCGCCATTGTTCCAGTCGAGATACTCGGTGCTGCGGAACTGTTTTTTGTAGTCGTACACGCTGGGTTCGCGGGTGGCGTAGCCTGGGTAGAGCCAGCGGAGGCCGATGGCTTGGCAGTGCTGGATTTCTAGCAGGAAGGTGAAGATGCCGAGGCTGCGTTGTGCGCAGTCCGGCTCAAAGGTGCCATACACGCTGGAGGCGGCGTGCTGGCCGAGGTCGAAGAAGCTGGCGGCGATGAGGCGGGGGCCATCGAACACGCGGACCATGCGGCATTCGCAGGGGCCACGGGCGGGGTCGGGGCCGAGGAAGGTTTCGAGGGTGTCGGGGATGTTGTGCGTGAAGCGTTGTTTGTGTCGCTGGAAGAGGGCGCGCAGTTCGCTGTCGATGGCGGCGGGGGCGATCTCGGAGCGCAGATCGGCATTCTTGTTCAGCACGCGGCGCTGGCTTTTGGTGAGAGTGAAGGCCTCAAGATCAATGCGCAGGGGCGTGATGGTTTGCAGGCCGCCATTGCTGGCGGGTTGGGTGCTGTAGCGAAAGAAATGCCGGCCAAAATGCCGCCAGCCGGAGGCCCAGACCTGGTCCATGACTTCCGCAGGCACGGAATCGCAGATGAATGCATCGTCGAGGGCAGGCGTCATAGGAGGGGTTCAATAATCCAGCCACGCAGATTGACAATCCCACGACTGACCGCACACTCAGAAACCGGCAGCCCCTCACGCCTATGAACATCCTGCATCGCATCGAACGCGTCTTCTTCTGGCTCTCCGCAGCCTCCTCCGACAACCTCGATGCCTGCCCCGCGTGGGAGCGGCGCAAGTACGTGGCCTTTGGCGCGACGGTGCTGGTGCCTTCCACGTTTGCCATCATCGCCTGCGCGTATGCGCTGAGCACGCTGACGGACAACTGGTACATCATCGCGCCGGTGTCGCTGGTGTGGTCGTTCATCATTCTCACCGTGGACCGCGCGCTGCTGGCGACGTATCGCGCCTATCAGGGTTTCTTTCGCAAGATCTCGCAGTTCTCGCTGCGCCTGGTGGTGGCCGCGCTGATGGGCGTCACGATTTCGCATCCGCTGACGCTGCTGCTATTCAAGGATACGATTTCCTCGGTCATCGAAAAGCATCGCCAGGGCGAGATCGAAGCTGCGCGAGAAACATCCAAGCAGCAGAAGGTCGCCGTGGAGGCGCGCCTGGTGCCGCTGGAGGCGGAGATCGCCAAACAGAGGGAGAACTGGAACGCGACCTTTCATGCCAAGTTCCTCGATGAGAATGGCAAGCCGGTGGAGAAGCCGCTCACGGACGATGAGAAGGCGGCCAAAGCGGCGCGTGAGTCCAAGATCGCCGATGCCGTGGCTCCAGGGAAAGAGAGCCTGACGAAGCTGGACACGGAGATGGCCACGCTGAGCAAGGATTACCAAAAGATCGCCGAAGAGCTGAACCACTGGCAGACGGAATTTGAGCGCGAGGTGAATGGACAGCGCAGTGGCATCACTGGCCTGGGGCCACGTGCCAAGAGCATCCAGGAAGACCAGCTCACCTGGCGGCGTGCCGAGTCCGCCCGCCTCAGCGGCGTGCTGGACACGATGACGAAGAACCGCGCCGCGCTAGTGGCTGAAATCAAAGCCGCCGAGGATGGCGTGAACTCTGCGCTGGATGCCAAGGCGGCTGAAGAAGCCGTGCTCAAAAAAGCGGAGCGGGATCGCGTGGCCGCGCTGAAGCAGAAGGTGCAGACGGAGCAGGCGGACCAGTTTGTGGGCCAGCAGAATGCCATTCGCGAGACGCTGAAGGCGCAGATCGACGCGCTGCTGCTGCAGCAAAAGAATCTGCACACCGAGATCACCCAGCTCATCAAGGACGAAGACGTGCGCATCTCGGGCATTCGCGCGGAGCCGCGCCGCGACATCCTCACGCAGACGCTGGCGTTGCATGAGTTGTTTGAGCAGGGAGCGCAGGGCGGTACGTTTGCGCTGGTGGCGTATCTGGTGCTGACGCTGCTTTTCATGCTGGTGGACACGATTCCACTGATCATGAAATTCTTCTCCAAGCCCGGCCCATATGACACCCTGCTGGACCGCGAAGAGATGAGCTATGATGGCGAGCGCAAAGCCTTCCTCGCGGGCTTTGGCCTGCAGATGAAGGAGTTGGGCGAGAGCAAGATGCTGAACCTCACGCGCAACAAGACGCTCGAACGTTCATTGATCACCAGCGTCGATGGCGCGCGCTCGGCCAAGGAGTTCCTCGTTTATCTGATGGACCTGGAGCGCGAGTTTGAAGAGAAGAACCGCGCCGCCCGCGAACTGGCCGCCAAGAGCGGCGTCAGCCACACGGCAGACGTGCTGGAAGAAATGTCCCGCAATTTCTACGCCGACCTGCGCGAGCGCATGGAGAGCTACTTCCGTGATGATGACCAGCGCCGCACTCCGGCGACGGGGAGGGCGTGAGGGGGATTTGAGTCAGAGGTCTGATGAAAACCTACCGTCATTCACCCATAGTGCATTTGCTTGGGGGCGGTTTCCCGGTGTTTATGTGCTGGATGGTATATCGGGTAAGTGTTGAGCCAATTTTCCGTGGCGGTACAGAGGGACGCATTGCTTTCGTTGCTGTCTGCATCATGCTCGGTCTCTTTTTCGGGTGGCTGTATTGGAAGACAGGACTCAACCGGTACCAGGTGACAGAAGAGGGGCTCGTCGTCTTGCGACTGCGGTCAAGAAGGTTAATCCCATGGGCGGAGATTGACGAGATGGTTTGGAAGCGGCTCTCGCATTGTGTTTTCATCAAAGGGAAAGGTCTGACCTTGGTGTTCACTTCCACTGATTTCTTCGACGATCTGCCGTGCTTGCTGAGAGAGATTGTGAGTCATTCGAAATGCAAACTCAGTCCCAACCTGGCTGGATAAAAATGCAAGTGAGAGCGACGAATATTGCTCAGGCGAAGAGGACATGGCGCGGGTATTCCGATGTTGCCCCGAGTGGCTTGGCGCAATGATCGAGGACGAGAACGAGCAGGAGGACGAGGACGAACAGAGGCCGCGCGTGATCTGGGTGGGCGTTGTCCAGCAAGAGCCTGCATACCCGGCCCGTATGCTAGAGTGTGAAACCTTCGTCTCCATTGCCGCCCTTCAGCCGCCGCGAGATGCTGCGCAGCTCTTGCGCGGGATTTGGCTATCTGGCGTTGCAGGGGGTGCTGGGGCTGGAAGCTGCCAAGGCGGCGGTGATTGATCCGCTGGCACCGAAGCAGCCGCATTTTCCGGCGAAGGCGAAGCGGGTGATTTTTCTGCTGATGAAAGGCGGCCCTTCGCAGGTGGACACGTTTGATCCGAAGCCGATGCTGGAGCGCGACCATGGCAAGCCGCCACCGTTTGCGCTGCCACGGGTGAAATTCGCGGAGACGGGCAATCTGCTGAAGTCGCCGTGGAAGTTCCGGCAGTATGGCAAGAGCGGTCTGCCGGTGAGCGATCTCTTTCCGCATGTGGCGAAGCATGTGGATGACATGTGCATCATCCGCTCCATGCACGGCACGAATCCGGCGCATGGCGGGGCGTTGCTGAAGCTGCACACAGGCAGCGACACGTTTGTGCGGCCGAGCATGGGCTCGTGGGTCAGCTATGGGCTGGGGACGGAAAATTCGGATTTGCCGGCCTTCATCACGATCTGCCCGACGCTGGCGCATGGCGGCGTGAGCAACTGGAGTTCCGCCTTCTTGCCGGCCTACTGCCAGGGCACCCTGCTGGGCAATGCCAGCGTGCCAGCGGAGCAGGCGGTGGTGAAGCACATCCACAATAAGATGCTGACGCCGGAGATGCAGCGCGCGCAGCTTGATCTGGTGTCGCAGATGAATCAGTCGCACCTGGTCATGGCCGGGGCGAACGCCGCGCTGGAGGCGCGCATCAATTCCTTTGAGTTGGCCTACCGCATGCAGTCCACGCTGCCAGAACTGCAGGACATTTCGGATGAGACGGAGGCCACGCGCAAGATGTACGGGCTGGATGATCCGGTGACGGCGAATTTTGGGCGGCAGTGCCTCATGGCGCGGCGCTTTGCCGAAAGCGGCGTGCGGTTTGTCCAGGTCACGCACAGCGATGGCTTCGTGCAGTGGGATCAGCACAGCGATCTGCTCAAGGGGCACACGAAGAACGCCGCCGAGGTGGATAAACCCATCGCCGGACTGCTGGCGGATCTCAAATCACGCGGCCTGCTGGACGACACGCTGGTGGTCTGGGGCGGCGAGTTTGGCCGTACGCCGGTGGCGCAGGGCAGCGACGGCCGGGACCACAACCCACATGGCTTCACCATGTGGCTGGCCGGTGGCGGCTGCAAACCGGGCACGGCCTATGGCGCGACGGATGACTACGGCTACTACGCGGCGGTGGATAAAGTCCACATCCACGATCTGCATGCCACGATCCTGCACCTGCTGGGGCTGGACCATTTGAAACTGACCTATCGGTATGCCGGGCGTGATTTCCGGCTGACGGACATCGCGGGGGAAGTGGTGAAGGGGGTGATGGCGTGAGGGGGGCTTTTTGCTTCCACTGCATTCTCAGCGTGCAATTAACGGAGATTGGCGGATTTTAGCTTTGACAATGCATGCTCCTTTCCGACAGAATCAGTTATTATCTATGAAATTGCTCCTGCCCCTAGTTTTGCTCGCAACGCTCGCCTCCTGCACAAGCACGAAGAACCTGGTGAACAATCCACGTCCTTCGTCGGTGTTGCCTTGTCGTGATGCGGGCTACGTGAACAGAGGGCTCGGCTATCCCAGCCAGGCAGTCGGTCAGGTAGGCACCACCACGATGGACATCGTCGATGACGGTGCCAATTTCAGTGGCAAGGTGGCAGATCGTCAGGCCCGGGATTATACGAACATGGCCTATGATGCGGTGTATCGCACGGACGACGTCGCCTTCCGCGAAACCAACCGCTATACCGACTATGCCATGGACACGGTGGACGACGGGGCCGGCTTTGGTTCCCGCGCAATCACTCGCTGGCCTGGTCTCGCGACAGGTATCATGCAGCGCGGGATGGTGGCGACCAAAGACGTCTATCAGAGCGGAATGTACTCCTATGGTGAGGCGGTGAGCCGCGGTTTCTTTGGAGCGGTTGACATCTTCACGCCGCCGGAACCCAAATCCTACATGGTGGGCAGCCTGAACGATCTCGGCTCCGGCTATCCTCTGCCTGGCTCTGGCCACCATTGCAAGCTGCCGCAACTGCCGGTGGAGCCTGAACAGGAAGTGACGGGCAAGAACCCGAAGAATCCGGTCACGGCCTCCAAGTAATTTTTGTTCTTTTCCCACGGGAGCGACTGCAAGGTCGCTCCCGTTTTTTTGTTTTTTGAGCCTCATGCCGCTGCAAACCTTGTTTTTTGATGCGGCCGGAACCCTGATCCGGCCGGCCGAGCCGGTGGGGAAGACGTATGCGCAGCATGCCCTGCGGCAGGGCATGGTGGCGGAGCCTGAGGCCATCATGCAGGCCTTCCGCATGGCATGGAAGGAAACTGCACCGCCGCTGCATCCCGCCGGGCAGCCGTCTGCCGATGATGACCGTGGCTGGTGGCGTGCCCTGGTGGGCGATGTGTTTGGCCGGGTGCTGGGAGCGCCCTTGGCCGAGAGCACCCTGGAGGCCCTCTTCGGCGGGCTGTACCTGCACTACGCGCAGCCGCAGGCCTGGAGTGTGTTTGATGACGTGGTGCCGGCGCTGGAGGACCTCGCGCGTGACCATCGGCTGCTGGTTTTGTCCAACTTCGACCGCCGACTGCACCGCATCCTGGCCGGGCATGATCTGCTGCGTTTTTTTGGGCAGGTCATCATCTCCAGCGAGGTGGGCGCGGCCAAACCGCACCCGCGCATGTTTCAGGCTGCGCTGGCTGCCGGAGACTGCCTGCCACAGGAGGCTCTGCACATTGGTGATGACGTGAAGTGTGATTTTGGCGGGGCGCAGAGTAGCGGAATCCATGCCTTTCACGTGAAACGGCCGGAAAGCGGTCTCGGCACCCTTGTGCAGAAAGTCCGCTCTGGGGCATATTCCGGCTTGCACTGAGCGCGCTTATGAATACATACCCGCCCCCCAAATTTCGGGATATGCGCAGGTAGCTCAGCGGTAGAGCAGTTGGCTTTTAACCAATTGGTCGAGGGTTCGATCCCCTCCCTGCGTACCATTCATCGCAACAAGGTGAACAAAGATGCCCGATGAGGCCGTTAACCGCTGCGCATGAAATACGCCATTGCCGCCGCGCACGTCTTGTTGTTCACCTCCACCGCAGGGGCGGGTGACTGGAATCAGTGGCGCGGGCCGGATCGCAATGGGGTTTCTCAGGACACGAGCCCGATTGCGGATACTTTTCCCAAGGAGGGGCTGAAAAAAGTCTGGGAGAGCGACTTCATCCCCAGCAACGAGTATGGCGGACATGGCAGCCCGGTGGTCAGCGGGGAGAGGGTGTTTATCAGTGTCGTGTGGCATGAGCGCGTGCCCTCTGAAACGCGCGAGATCGACACCGAGGTGATGCAGACGCTGAATTATCGCGGCACTTCGCCGGGGCTGGAGAAGAAGCTGGAGGAAACCCGCCTGAATCTGCCTGCGCTGCGGGGTGCGAAGTTTGATGAATGGGTGACGCAGTGGCGTAAGGACAACCTGAACGAGAAGGAGGAGATCAACATCGGCTCCTGGGTGGCCAGCCGGTTCAAGGCTGGAAAAACGGCCATCGCTCTGGAGTGGCTGGGCAAGATGAACAGCCGCCAGGGCAAGCCGTTTGCGAGTGCGGCGGAGTTCAGCAAGTGGCTCGATGATGAAGGCTTCCCGCCAGACGTGAAGGAGAAAATGATCGCACTGGTACCGAACACGGTGAAGGTCGCGCAGGATGTGATCCTCTGCCTGGATCTTGCCACGGGGAAGCAGGTTTGGAAATACGCGCAGCCCGGCAAGCCCAGCGGCCGCCAGTCTTCCAGCACCTGTGCCGTGGTGGATGGCAAAGTCTATGCCGCGTGCAGCTCGGAACTGCTCTGCGTGAACGAGGCGAATGGCAAACTCGTCTGGTCGGCACCGCTTTCCGCCAAGGGACCGGCGGCATCGCCGCTCGTCATGGGGGAGCGTGTGTACATGGCCACCGGAGTGACCTGTGCCTTTGCGAAAGCGGATGGCAAGCTGCAGTGGGAGCAGAAGGAGGCCAAAGGAGTGATCGCCAGTCCCTCATGGTGGGCACCAACCAGCGGCAAGCCCGTGCTCGTTATCAATGGCAACAATGCGCTTTATGGGCTCGATCCCGAAACGGGCAGCGTGAAATGGAAGGCCGAAGGCGGCAGCCAGAGCACGCCGGTGACCAGCGGAGACTGGCTGGTGCTTTACAGCGGCACCGAAGGCGTGGGTCTGCGTGCTTACAAGATGCAGGTGGATGGCACGCCGAAAACCGCGTGGTCCCATTTCTGGGTGACCCGGCGCTACGCCGGCAGCCCGATCATTTACGAAGGCAGCGTCTATCTCTGCTGTGGCGAGAAGCACCAGTGCATCGACCTTGAAAGCGGTGCGGAGAAGTGGGTGGTGAACGAGGTCAACAGCACCATCACCTCCCCGCTGATCGCCGATGGCAAGCTGCTCGTCTATGAAAACAACGGCACGCATGTGCGCATGGTGAAGGCGACCAACGCATCCTATGAACAGCTTGGTCGTGCTAAAACGGATGCGATGGGTTGTTCCTCCCCCGCCATCGCCAATGGCAGGCTGATCGTGAGGCAGAAGGACAAGCTCGTGTGCTTTGACCTGCGGCCGGCGAATTGAGCGGGCTTAGCGCAGGTGGAGCCGTGGCCCATTGCTGCTGCCGATGCGCAGGCCTTCCGGTGCGGTGCCCTGGCGGATCATGGCGAGGCCGCATGTCAAGCCGGTCACTGGGTGCTGCGTGACGCTGGTGACTTTGCCGAGGGCCTTCTCATGCCAGAGTTCGTCGCCGGCATGCACCACTGCGACGGATTCGAAGGCGAGCATCTCGCGCGGCATTTTGCCGGTGGTTTTGATGCGGGAGAGCACCTCCTGGCCGATGTAGCAGCCTTTGGAGAAGTCCATGGCCTGGCGTTCGAGGCCGGCTTCGGGAGGGAAGGTCTCGGCGTTCAGTTCGTGCGGCCAGCGCGGGATTTTTTGCAGGATGCGCCAGGTTTCGAGGTCGGCGTCGGCCAGGAGAGGGAGCGAATCGAACGTGGGAGGGGGGAGGGGGGAGGGCAGCCAGATGTCGAGGCCTGGTGTGCCAAAGCGCGTTGAGTGCAGGGTGTGATGAGGGGGCTCGTGGCCGCGCAGAGAGCTTTCATTGCGGGCAAGAGTGCCCGCATCACTCCAGAGATGCCAGAGCTGCCAGTCCTCGGTGACATCGGTGAGTTCCACGTCATCGGCCACGATGTAACGCTCCAGTCGCATGCCCAGGGTTTCGCGCAGGCCGGGTTCGGCGTCCAGCAGCAGGGCATCGTCCTGAGATTGGACAAACACATCGGCGGCGACGCGGCCTTTCACATCGGTCACGCAGGCGTAGAGGGTTTCATCGGGTTTGACGCGGCGAACGTCATTGGTGACCTGACCGTTGAGGTAGCGTATGCGGTCGGCTCCGGTGAGGCGGAACTTGGCGCGTGACGAAAAATTCACGGCGGCTCCGTGGGCGGTGATCTGCTGGAACAATTCGGCGGTCATGCTGCATGAATGAGCAGACGGCGCGGCGTGGCAAGCTGGCAAAGCCGAGGGATTGCATTGACTCCAAAGCGGTGCGCGGCAGTATCGGTGCTTCCTCTCATGCGAACTCTTCTCCTGCTCCTCTCTGCTGTTTCTCTGATTAGTTTTGTCCCGGAGGCCGCAGCACAAGCTCCGGCGGCGGCCCCTGCGGCCAGCAGCTCAGCGGCTAAAATCCGCGTCGTCACCCGCAATCTTGAACCCTTCTCGTTCGACAAAGAAGGTCGCCGTGTTGGCTATGCCGCGGAGCTGTGGGAACAACTCGCACGCGAGACGAAGCTGGACTACGAGGTCAAGGTGGTGAACAGCGCGGCTGAAATCATCGAGGAACTGAAGAACAAAACGGCGGATGTGGGTGTGGGTGCGATCAGCGTCACGGCCAAGCGCGAAGAGGTCATCGACTTCACCCAGCCCTTTTATGAGTCCGGCCTGCAGGTGCTGGTCAATGGCGGCAGCGGGAGCTTTGCTGACAGCATCTTCTCCCTCATCGGCAATCTCTTTAACATCGAGCTCATCGGCGCTTTCGCCCTGCTCATGGTGACGATGTTCATCGTCTCTCACCTCGTCTGGCGCTTTGAGCATCCGTTGAACGGCGACCAATGGCCGGAAGATTACAAAAAGGGCATGCATGAGTCCTTCTGGTGGACGATCAGCACGCTGCTCGTCGGTGGCGCTGACAACAAAGGTCCCATTGGCCTCGGTGGTCGTATCGTGGCTGTCATTTGGATGCTGCTGAGCATTGTGCTGGTCTCCTTGCTCACTGCTTCCTTCACCACCACCCTGACCGTCAACACCCTCAAGGGCGACATCAATGGCCCCGGCGACCTGCCCGGTCGCAAAGTTGCCACTGTCAAGGGCAGCACCACCGAAACCTGGCTCACCAGCAAGGGGGCCAAAGTGGTGCCCTATGCCACCGTCACCGAATGCGTGGCCGCCTTAAAGGGGAAGGATGTGGATGCCGTCGTTTACGATGCACCCGTGCTGCAATACGAAGCCGGCAAACTGAATGACGAAAAACTACAGATGGTCGGCCCCGTGTTTGAGCGCCAGAACTACTCCTTCGCCCTGCAGCAGGACAGCGCCCTGCGTGAGAAGCTGAACCAAGGCCTCCTGAAACTGACCGAGCAGGGCGTGGGCAACGAGCTGCGGAAGAAGTACTTCGGCGAAGATAAATAAGCGGGCGGCGTTCCGCTCCGGTCATGCCCCTCGCCTCATCTGCTACTCCAGGCATCCTCGCCACCATTGCGGGGGTGTTTCGGCAGAACCGTGTGCCCTGCGTCGTGCTGAATGCGTTCGCCGTGGCCCTGGTGGTCAGTTACTACCAGGTGCCCGCGCTGGCGGGTTTCTGGGAATCGCTGGGCGCGTTCAAGACGCACTGGTCCTTCGCCTTTTCCTGCGTCTCCACCATGTTTGCCGCAGCGATCATGCCCACCGGCATTCAGCGCCTCATGGGCACGCTGCCGCAGGAGGGCGGTGGGAAACGTCTGCTGCTGCTCATGCTGTTCTGGGGTTATCGCGGCATGGAGATCGATCTGTTTTATCGCTTTCAAACCTGGTTGTTTGGGGATGCGCATGACGCCACCACGCTGGTGAAAAAAGTGCTGGTGGACCAGTTTATCATGAGTCCGCTGTGGTTTGTGCCCACCTACGTCATCGCCCTGCGCTGGGTGGATCTGGACGGTTCCTGGGCGCGCACCCGCCCGACCTTGAACCGTGAATTCTGGACGCGCACCTGCCCCACGGTGCTGATCACGAACTGGCTCGTGTGGATTCCTGCGCTCGCGCTGGTTTACAGTTTGCCTGCGGCGTTGCAGTTTCCGCTGTTTTCAGTGGTGATGTGTTTCTTTATCCTGGTGGTGACGGTGATGACGCGGAAGCCTGGCGAAGCTGAAGCGAAGGCCGAATTGTGAAGGCTCGGTGGTGTGCTTTGTCCTCTCAACTCAATGTTGCCGGCTGCAAGCCGCGAACCAGCGCTGCCGGTGCCACCATAAGCCTGAAAGGACCGCCCCGGCAGCATAAGCAGCCACATCGGACGGATCACCGAATGAACGCATGGCTTTGGGAAGGATCCATTCAAACAGCAGCGACCAGAAGACGAGATGCCCTGCGATTTCGCCCGGCTGCGGTGGCGCATCTTGAGCACGCAGCCCCAGACGTTTGTGCAGCCAAAGCACGGGCGGCAGTGCGCAGGGGATCAGCCACAGGTCATTGAAGTGAAACATCATGAACCCTGGCACCGCATGCGGCTTGATGAGGCAGCGGTTGATGCCGTAGGCCAGCCAACCGGCCAGGAACAGCGGATCATAGCAGTAACGAAAGCGTGGCATTTCAGCTCAAGGCATAAATGAGGCCTCCGGCAGTTGCGGCGATGAGGAGCTTGAGCAGCAGGGTTTTAATGAGTAGCAGCATGGCTCGGAGGGGGGAAGGCGCATCAACCTGTCCTGGCAACGCAGATGTGCCACGGCCGGTCAGGCATTATTGTGCTGGCAAGCTGCGATTTAATATCGTAATACGATACATGTCAAACAGAGATAGCGAATCCAGACGTGGTGATGTTTCACATGCCGCCATGGCCCGGCGCAAACCGATCTCCAAATCGCAGTATGAAAACCTCGCGGCGTTTCGCTTCGCGCTGCGGAAGTTTTTGCGATTCAGTGAAGATGCGGCGGGCGCGGCAGGGCTCACGCCGCAGCAGCATCAGGCGCTGCTGGCCATCAAAGGATTTCCTGGACGCGACCACGTCACAGTGGGGGAACTGGCCGAGCGCCTGCAGATCAAGCACCACAGCGCCGTCGGCTTGATTGACCGCCTGGTGCTGGAGAATCTGGTGGAGCGCGATCCTTCTGTCGAGGACCGGAGGCAGGTGCACATTCGGCTCACCGCTCGTGGCGAGGGTATGCTGGAGGAGCTGTCCTCGATGCACCGGGAGCAACTGCGGCTGATTGGGCCGGAGTTGAGTGCCTTGCTGCAGCGGCTGGGGCAGGGGGATGCTTTGTCTTGAGTGGGTCGTTATGTTTGCTGGCCGCTGTCAGCTACTTCCAAAACTTCTCCACCGCTGCCACAAGCCCAGAGATGCTGTTCTCTTTGGCTTCGACATCGACCTTGAGGCCACGGGCGGTGATGGCGGCGCTGGTGACGGGGCCGATGCTGGCGATCTTGATGCCTTCGGGCAGGGCGACTTTGAGATTGAGGAAGTGCTCGACGGTGGAGGCGCTGGTGAAGGTGATCATGTCGGCACCTTCTTCTTTGAGGCGGGCGAGGGCTTCGAGGTTGTCCTCGGTCTCGGCGATGGTGCGGTAGGCCTCGCATTCATCGACAATGGCGCCCATGCCGCTGAGTTCGTTGGCGATGACTTCGCGCGCTTCCTGGGCGCGGACCCAGAGCACCTTCACATTGTCCATGTCCTGGTGGTCTTTGAAGGCTTTGACGAGGCCTTCGGCGACGTAGTTCTTTTTGTCGGGCATGAGATCGACGGCAAGGTGGCGGGCTTTCACCTTTTCCGCCGTGCCGGGTCCGATGCAGGCGATGCGCACGCCGCCGATGCTGCGGGCGTCGTTGTAGAGCTTGTCGAACATGGTGAAGAAGGCGTCCACGCCGTTCGGGCTGGTGAAGATGATCCAGTCGTAGGTGTGGCAGTCCTGCACGAGCTCGCCGAAGGAAAGCTGGTCCTCAATCGGGGCAATGCGGATGGTGGGCATTTCGATGACATTGGCACCGAGCACGGAGAGCTGTTTGCTCAGCACGCTGGCCTGCGCTCGGGTGCGGGTGACGACGATCCTCTTCCCAAAGAGCGGGCGGTCTTCAAACCAGTTCAACTGTGGGCGCTCGGTGACGACGTCGCCAATGACGGCAACTGCAGGAGCTTTGAAGCCTGCGGCCTTCACCTTGGCGGCGATGTCGCTCAAAGTGCCGACGAGGGTCTGCTGGTGGCTGTGCGTGGCCCAGCGCACAAGCGCGACGGGGGTTTCAGGCTTGGCACCGTGCTTCAAAAACTCGCGGGTGATTTCCTCGATGCGCTCCACTCCCATGAGGAAGACCTTGGTGCCGTCTGCCTGCGCGAGCTTGGCGTAGTTGAGCGAGGTGTCGGGCTTGGTGGGGTCTTCGTGGCCGGTGAAGATGGTGAGCTGGGAGGAGTGGGAACGATGAGTGACCGGAATGCCAGCGTAGGCTGGCCCCGCGATAGCGGAGGTGATGCCGGGGACGATTTCAAACTTCACGCCGGCTTCGTACAACTCGGCGGCTTCCTCGGCACCACGGCCAAAGAGCACCGGATCACCGCCCTTCAGGCGGGTGACGGTTTTGCCTTCGGTGGTGAGCTTGACGATGAGTTTGTTGATTTCTTCCTGTGGGAGGGTGTGGTCGCCCGCTTTCTTGCCGACGTAGATGCTGGTCGCGCCGTCCTTGGCGTAGCGCAGGTGCTCGGGGTTGCAGAGGTAGTCGTAAACGAGCACGTCGGCGGCCTCGATGCATTCCTTCCCCTTGAGCGTGAGAAGTCCGGGGTCGCCGGGACCGGCGCCGACGAGGTAACAGATGCCAGGGGTGGTTTTCTTGGTGGCCATGGTGGGAAAGGGGGCAGGCAAAGTGTCGAAAGCATGGCGTACCGCAAGGATGGATGAAGGTTTCCTGTTTACACTTCGACTGGTTAGGTTAATTCGTTACGAGTGCCTGCCGAGACTACCATCCTACTGAATTTGCCTGCCGCTTGTGATCCAGCGGAACCGGTGCTATTAGCGATTTCCGGGGGGCGAGACTCGGTGGCACTGCTGCACCTGCTGCGGGAGGCGGGGTTCACCCAGCTTATTCTCTGCCATTTGAACCATGGATTGCGCGGCAAGGAATCGATTGATGACGCGGCCTTTGTGCGGCGTCTGGCGAAGAAGCACACGCTGAAATGCGAGATCGAAACGGAGGATGTGGCGGCACTGGCGGAAAAAAGCCGCACCTCAACCGAGACGGCAGCGCGCGATGCACGGCATGCGTTTCTGCTGCGCATGGCGGAAAAATACGACGTGTGGGTCGTCTTGCTCGCGCATCATGCGGAAGATCAGGCGGAGACGATTTTTGCGAATCTATGCCGTGGCACTGGTCTAGCCGGGCTGTCGGGCATGCATGCGGTGCAGCGGCTGGATTCCGGCCTGCACCTGGTGAGGCCGCTGCTGCAAGTGCGGCGCAGCGAGATTGATGTCTATCTCAAAGGGAAGCGGTTTAAGTTCCGGGAGGATTCGAGCAACACCTCACCGAAACACCGCCGCAACCGGCTGCGACATGAGGCTCTGCCGCTGCTGAACGACATTTTTGCCCGAGACGTGGTGCCGCAGGTGCTGCGGCTTGGCACGCTGGCCGAGCAGGACGATGACGCGCTGCAGCGGCAGGCATTGGCGTTTCTGACGGCGGAGGGGCAGGTGAAGGATGATCGCTCGTTGGTGGTGACGCCGGAACTGCTGGCCCTGCATCCGGCGGTGTCGTCGCGTGTGTTTGCACTCTGGCTGCGCGAAGCTTGGGAACTGCCGGGCATCGAGCATGATGTCATCGAGGCTGCCATGGGCATGCTGGCGCCGGATGGTGCGGCCAAGATCAATCTGCCGGGAGACAAGCACCTGCGCCGCAAAGCGAAGAGGATGTGGGTGGAGTGAAAGGAGTCGTGAGCTTTAGCTCCCTCTGGAAGACGCGGAGCTTCCCAGAACGAGCTAAAGCTCTGGAGTACTTTGCTGATGCCTCCGATCTCAGGCGAGAGGGGCGTTAACGATGGCCAGAGAATGGCTGCCCACGCTGTAGGTCACATCGGTGATGCCAATGACGGAGCGAAGTTTGCCGGGCTCCACTTTGAGAGGGCCGGGCTTGGGCGCGCTGCCGGGTGCGGGCTGGGGGAAGGCGGTGGACATGCCGGTGTGGAAGGTGACGCTGCCCTCCACTTTTTGCAGCGCCTGATGGATGTGGCCATTGAGAACGGTGACGGAGCCAAAGCGCTTGAGAAGGCCTAGGGCGCGTTCGCCATCGCTGGTGCCCCAGCCCCATTGTTCATAGACCATCCAAAGCGGAATGTGTGCGAAGAGGACGACGGGGGTGCTGTCTTTGACCGCGCGAAGGTCATCTTCCATCCAGGCGAGCTGTTCTTCGCCAAGCTGGCCGAGGTGGCCCTCTCGTTGTAGCATCACATTGTTCAAGCCGATGAAGTGCGTGCCTTTGTGGTCGAAGCTGAACCAGCCCTGGCCCTTGGTGTTTTTGCCGAAGCGCTCAAGGTAGAGCCTGCCTTTGGCTTCCATGACGTCGTGCTCGCCGGGGACGTAAAAGACCTGCTTGGTTTTGCAGCCCTTGAGGATTTGCTCAAGCGTGTCGAACTCCTCGGCTTCGGAGAGGTGGGTGAGATCCCCGGTGTGGAGGATGAAATCGGGAGCCACGGGGAGGGCGTTGATTTTATCGACGGCGGCCTGCAGCGTGCCGAGCACATCCTTGTTCGCCTCCTTGCTGAAGCCGATGTGGCTGTCGCTGATCTGGACGAAGCTGAAGTCAGCGCCGCTGACAACGGGAGCGTCTGCCGCGTGTGCGCCGGCAGGCTGGAGGATGCTGGAGGCCACCACGCCGCCCATCGCATTGAACAGGACGCCGGTGCCGGCCCAGGCCATGCAGTTGAGGAAGCCGCGGCGGTCGATGCCGTCGTTGGTTTGATTTTGGAGCAGGATTTTGTTCATGTTTTTGTGGGTGTCGGTTTGGGTTGACATGAGCCCAACCAGCGGCGGCATTGGTTTATTCCCGTGACGAAATTCTTTTTGGGGCGGGAATAAACTTGTCCGTGTCGCAGTCTGGAACCGAAAGCCCCCCCGCTTGTGGAACTCCGAATCGATCCCTTTGAACAAACCGTCCTCCCGCACCTGGACGCCGCCTACAACCTGGCGCGCTGGCTAGCGGGTAATGAGCACGATGCGCAGGACATCGTGCAGGAGTCGTGCCTGCGTGCGGTGAAGTTCTTTGAGGGCTTTCGCGGCGGCAATCCGCGTGCCTGGCTGCTCACCATCGTGCGCAACACGAGCTACACGTGGCTGAAAAAACGCAGCGCCGTGCATGCGCTTGCCAGCATCGACGATGAAGAGTTTGAGATGGAAGACGTGTCGGTGAATCCGCAGCAGTTGGAAATGGCGATGGCCAGTGTCGAACGCATGCGGGCTGCGATTGATCAACTGTCACTGGAGTTTCGTGAAGTCATCGTGCTGCGCGAAATGGAAGAGTACTCCTACAAGGAGATCGCCGACATTGCTGCCGTGCCCATCGGCACGGTGATGTCGCGGCTGGCGCGCGGGCGGCAGCAACTGCGCCACCTGCTCAGTGCCGAAACCCAGCCCAACGGAGGACAACCATGAACTGCCAAGAAACCCAACACTGGCTCTCTGCCTACTGCGATGGTGAACTGCCGATGCCGCTCACGCTCGAACTTGAGCAGCATTTCGGCTCATGTCAGACCTGCGCGCTGATGCGGGATAATGCCACGCTCATGACCAAGCGCATTCGCACCGCAGCAGTCACCGCGCCTGAGAGCCTGAAGCAGCGTGTGCGTGCCGCTGTGAAGCCGCAGGCCCAAGCCGCGCGCATTGTGTGGGCAGGCCCCGCGTGGTGGCCGGGCATTGCTGCTGCCGCCGCACTCGTCATCGCTGCATTTGTGTGGATGACTCATGATCGTGCGCAGGAAAAGCGCCTGCTGTTGAGTGAAGTTACCGACAGCCACATTCGCTCGCTCATCGGCGATCACTTGGTGGATGTCGCCTCATCGGACAAGCACACCGTGCGCCCGTGGTTTGAAGGTAAAGTGGATTTCGCCCCCGCTGTGCCGGACCTGTCCGCGCAGGGATTTAAAACCATCGGCGGACGGCTCGACTACATCGGCGGGCATTCGGCGGCAGCGCTTGTGTATCAATGCCGCAAGCACTTCATCAGCCTGCTTCTTTGGCCGGCTGGGGCTGATGAGAATGCATCATCGGGCATTCAGTCTGAGGCAGCGCAGCGGGGCTACAGCATCGTGCGCTGGACTGCAGGCGGCATGAGCTACTGGGCCATTTCAGAGATCAGCGAGGACGATCTGAAGTCCTTTGCGCAGGCTTTTCTGGGAGAGGTCAAAGGCGTGCAATAAGCTGGGCACGCGCACCCAGAGCGAGCTAAAGCTCGCGAGTACTTTTGGGCCTCAGCCTTCCAGAGTGTGGACGAACAGGCCGCTGCGCAGCTTGGGTTCGAACCAGGTGCTCTTGGGGGGCATGATCTGACCGACGTCTGAGATGGCCATGAGCTGATCGACGGTGGTCGGGAACATGGAGAAGGCGACGCTGAAGTCGCGGCTGTTCACGAGCTTCTCGAGTTCGGCGGTGCCACGGATGCCACCGATGAAGTCGATGCGCTTGCTGGTGCGCGGGTCGTCGATGCCGAGGAGGGGCTTGAGCAGGCGGTCCTGGAGGATGCTGACGTCGAGCTGGTCGATGGGACTGGCGTCTTTGGCGGCTTCCCAGGTGAGCTCATACCACTGGTCCTTGAGGTACATGCAGCACTGGCCGCCCTTGGTAGGGGACTTGAGGGTGGTGGGCTTGAGGGTGAAGATTTCGCCGACTTTCTTGAGGAACTCCTCGCGGTCGTTGCAGTTGAGGTCTTTGACCGCGCGGTTGTAAGGCAGGATTTTGAGCTCGTTGCCGGGGAAGAGGACGCTGAGGAACCAGTTGTAGTTTTCTTCGCCGGTGTGGTTCGGATTGGCTTCGCGGCGCAACTTGCTGACACGGAAGGCACTGGCGGCGCGGTGGTGGCCGTCGGCGACGTAGGCACAGGGAACCTGGCTTTCAAACAGGCCGGTCAAGGACACGCAGAGGCCCAGCGAGATGCGCCAGAGCTGATGGCGTACGCCATCGGGGGCGGTGAAGTCGTTGATGGGTTTCTCGGCCTGCATGAAGCTATCAATCAGGGCGCTGATGCCGGGACGCTGGCGGTAGGTGAGGAAGATGGGGCCGGTGTTCGCATTGAGGGCATCGACGAGATTGGTGCGGTCGTCTTCTTTGTCCTGGCGGGTCTTCTCGTGTTTTTTGATGATGTCCTTCTCGTAGTCCTCGGTGTGGCAGACCGTGACGAGGCCGGTCTGGCTGTGGCCGGCGATGATCTGGCGGTAGAGGTACATGCAGGGCTTGGCCTCACGCACCAAAATGCCGTCCTTTTGAAGGCGGTCGAAGTTCTCACGTGCCTTGGCGTAAACGGGGGCTGAATAGGGATCGATTTCAGGATCGAGATCGATTTCGGCGCGGTCCACATGCAGGAGGCTGAAGGGCTTGCCTTTGGCAAGGGCGGCGGCTTCCTCGCGGTTCACCACGTCGTAAGGAACGGCGGCGACTTCGGGGGCGTTTTTCTGGGTGGGGACGAGACCTTTGAATGAGCGGATGCGCATGGGGCGGGATAAGGCGAGGGGGGGCGCTTGTCAATCCGCACTCTTGGGCGGATTTGGTTCGTTATTCCGAACAATGAAGGCATACGGTGCCAGAGTCTCAAGGGGCTGGCAAAAACGCCCTAAATGATCTATAAATGGCTCGTGGACTACGATCTGGTGTTTTCAGAAAGCGAAAAACCGCGCTACCTGCTGCCGGAAGGCTGCAAGGATCTGAATGATGTGATCCGGCAGCAGGAGGAGGACGCCGCTCTACAAAAGCAGAAGGCCGCCGTTTTTGAGGCGCTGGAAAAGTATGCCAGCATGGCTAAGGCACCTCAAAAAAAATATCAGGACCTTTCCGATACACTGAAAAAACATTGGCATGAGACATCCAAGGAATTGCCACTCCACGTCACGATACCTGACCCTGTGACTGTGGGGGAACTGGCCGACATGCTGCATCTGAAGGCATTCAAGGTTATCTCTGCACTGGTGAATTTCCACGTCTTCGCCTCCCCAGGTTCCACGCTTCCTTTTGCCACGGCCTCCCAAGTTTGCGCACACTTTGGTGTGGCGGTGCAAAAAGACGACGCTTCCTGATGCTGTTCATCCCGGCGTTATGCGCGCACTTTCAATCCCCGCTCTTCGCCGCATTCGCCTCATGATTCTCCCGCGCCACTTTGCGCGCCGCAGAGACGACATGGGTGCAGGCCTCAATGCAAAGAAGGGGCAGGGCGTTGGGGGCGTGATTGGCCTGCGTCTTGGCGGCGGCGGCTCCGGCCATGGGCTGGGTGGGGGTGAGGGGCCAGAGGATGCGGCGGAGGCATTTGGTATTGGCGCAGGTTTTGCCGATCAGTGCGTGGGCCTGATCATCGGTGATGGTGTTGACGAAGCGATACATGCCGGTCTGGCGACCGAGGAGGTCGCGCAGGGGGACGGCGGCGAGCTTTTCCTGCTCCAGTGCACGAGCCAGGCCGATGGCGGCGGGGTAGAAGAAATCGAGCGCGAGGCGCAGTTCGTCGAGGTCGGCGAGATCAAGACGCCAGCCGCGATTTAGGGTGGGCGCGGAATGCAGGGGGCGGAAGGTGCCGCTGGCATCGTTTCGCGCGATGAAGAGGGCATCGTGCGCTTCATGGTGGACCTGGAGATCCTCTTGGCCGCGATCTGCGATATGGCAGAGCGAATAGGTGCCATCGTCATTGGTGGCGATGAGGATCTCTCCGATCTCATCGAGGCCTGAGTTCAACCAGTAGGCTAGGGAGGATTTCACCTCGTCGTTCGGCATGCCTTTTTTGTCCTTCACCTGATGCTTGGCATCGAAGTCGTGCACCTGATCGAGGATGACGTCTGCCATGAGAGGCTCGGTGCCGATGGCGCCGCTGTAGTAGATCTGACGGCCTTGGAGCTGATGCGGGTTTTGATGAAAGACGCCGATCTCGCTGAGCGCGGCACCGACTTCTTCGCGCATGCCGAGGAGGACGGGGATGTCCTGAAAGCTATGGAGGCCATCGGCAATGAAGAAGGGGACGACGACGACATTCGGAGCTGTGGTGAGTTTGGCCCATTCAGCGACGAGGGGGGCTTCCTCCATGTAGGCGTCGATGACTTCGGCGAAGCCGTAGTGGCCGCTGCGAATGAGGACTACTTGATCCTGGATGGCCTTGGTGGAGTTCTCGTTCAGACTGGTGCCGTGGCCGACGATGACGAGGCTGGTCTGCTCGCGTGGCACATGGGGTGCGACTTCATCGGCACGCTGGATGAGGAGGCGCGTCATGTTGGGGTGGACGCCCACGGGATCGCAGTAGTGGATCGTTTTGCCATCGCGGTGCGTGGTGGGGCCGTCGAGCTGGAGTTCACGCGGGAGCACCTGCTGGCAGAAGTAGCCTTCGCTGATGAAATTCGGGACGATGTAGATGACCTCGCTGTCCACCATCTCGTACACCTCGCGCATGTTGGGCTCTTCTTTCCAGAAGCAGCAGACGACTTCGCGGAAGAGGCCCCGGCGGCGGATGGAGTCGGCGTGCAGGTGAGTCGGGGCGCTGGAGTCCGGATTCGTGGTGGAACCGTGACCGACGATGATGAGGGCTGCGTGGGAGTAAGAGCTCAAGAAAGTGAGAAGTGGTGTGTCTGGTTCGTCCTCGTCCTCTTACTCGAACTCGTCCTCGATCACGGCGTGTGCGCAGGCTGAGGCGATACGGAGAAACTGAAAACTGAAAACTGAAAACTGAAAACTGGGAACTGAGAATTGAAAACTGGAAATTTAAGAAAGGATGCGCGGAGTGATGGAGGGGTGGGATGATGAACGGCCCGTGATTACGTCACGGGAGGCACGGTTGGAAACAATTCGTCATGCGGGTTTCCTCATTTCTCATTCACCCGTGGCGGAAGCGCACGTCCTTGATCTTTGCATCGGGCAGCTTCTCCTGAAGGCGCTTGAGAATTTTCACTTTCTCCTGCATCAGCGCGTGGTGTGCGGTGGGCTGCATGAGACGGACGGTCAGGATGCCGCGCTCAAAGGTGTCCGGGCGGGTGAGTTTGAAGAGGAATGCACCGACGATCTCCTGCCAGGCGGCGAGGATGTCCTCAAGCTTCACGCGGTTGGCCATGCCGGCCTTGGCCATGATCTGCGTGGCGAGGTCTCCCACTCTGAGCGTGGGCAGGTCCATCAGCGGCCCGTCCTCCACGCCGCGCCAGGCCGAGATGAGGCTGTGGCGCCTGCGCATGGCGGCGGTGGGCTTGCGTTTGTCCATGGGCGCATCCTAGACGGCAATTGGCGGGTGCTAAATCGCAATTTTCAAATCTCGCATTCCGCCGGGTCACCGCTAAAGATGCCCTCCCCCGACCACCCGCCATGTCCGCCGCCCCTCTTCCCACCGACCACACTGACCCGATCAACGCGCAAATCCTCGCCGTGAGCGAAGACCGCATCAAAGGCTTCACCCCCACACCGTTTCAGGACATCGCGCTGTTGTCCGGCCTGCCGCTGGAGACCGTGGTGGAGCGCATCCAGGCGATGCTGAAGGCCGGGGTGATCCGCCGCGTGCGGCAAACCCTGCTGGCCAACAAGCTGGCTGAAGGCGCGCTGGTGGCCTGGAAAGTGCCCACGGAAAAGCTCGATGCCGCCTTTGAATTCCTCTTCAAGCAGGACCCCTTCAGCGGGCACGTGGTGCTGCGCTCGACGGACCGCGAGGTCAGCGGCAGTGACTACCGCCTGTGGACCACGCTGAAAGTGCCGCAGGGCTATGACATCAACCAGCATTGCGATGTGCTGGCGAAGCTGATCGGTGCGGAAAGCTACTACACCATGGAAGCGCATGGTATCTTTGCCCTGGGAGTGGGCCATGTGCGCCGCAAGACGCTGGAGCCCGGCGAAAGAGCCGAAGTGCCCGCCGTGATGATGACCACCAACATCGCCGAACTGGATGCTGAAGAGTGGAACGTGCTGCTGCACCTCAAGGGAGATCTGAGCATCGAGGAAGTGGGACCGAATCCCTGGGAAGGCCGCGCCAAGGCTGCGGGTGTCTCGTTTGAGAAATTCTGCGAAGTCGCCAAACAGCTCGACAAAAAAGGCGTCATTGGCCGCTTCTCCACTTTCTTGGAGCACGTGAAGCCCAGTTCCACGGGCGTGCGCGTGACGCGCTTCAATGCTCTGTTCCACTGGAAGGTGCCCAAAGGCATGGAAGAACGGGCAGGCGGCGAAGTGGGCCGCCACACCATCATGACCCACGCCTACTGGCGTGAAGGCGGTGAGCGCTTTGCCAATGTGAACATCATGGGTGTCATCCACGGCACCGACAAAGAGATGGTGCTGGCTCACAAGGCCGCCATCGACAAGCATCTGGCCGAAGAAGGCATCCCGCTGGAATACACGAATGTGTTCTGGGGCGGCCGCAGCGAAATCAAGCCCAGCGAGATCTCACCGATCGTGTTCAAGGAATGGCACGCGAAGTGGAAGGATGTGGCGGGGCCGGTGGTGTGAGGAGAATCGATACTGATCGAGTCATGATGCCAGTGTGGAACGAACTTGAAGGTTCGCTCCACTGCGGCGTCCTGATGCTGCTTCAGGCAATCTTTCTTTGCCTCAATCCACAGAATAGACGAAGCAAGCAAAGCTGAATGTGGCATCCGTCTGCAACTCGCAGCGGCCGGTGCTGTTTTTCATGTCGGTGCGCTCAAACGTAATGATGCCGTGAAAATCAGGCAAAGCGTCAAGCCCCGGAAAGTCGGTTGTGGTGAAATAGAGATGATCTGGCTGGTAGTCGCTGCGTGTGAAGGGCGGACGCGCAAGAATGGCGCGCAGGCTTGCGGGATCGCAGCGGAAGTAGGCTTTCACTACATAGTCGGTCCATGCGTCTTCATAGATGTGGAGATCTCGGATTCCGGCAGGTATGTTTCCTGCAAATGCGACTCTGAGCGCCTGGGTGTCTCTTCCGCCGGTGATGAATAGATTGCCTGCGAGGATGAGAGCTGGCAGCAGCATGGCGCTGCGACGCAACCACACCGGGGAGCGAAAGCGGCGGAAAACCCAGCGCACGCACCACTGGCCCAAAAGGACCAACGGCAAGATGATGATGAGGTGGAAGCCGCCCACAAAAGCGTCCCTTGTGGACGCTGCTAACAGGACGAACAGTAGCAGGGTGGCCCAAAAGACTGGAAAACGGGGAGGCAAGGGACTCGATTAGAGGTTGAGTCGCAGGGTATTTCAAACCGGTTGGTGATGTCCAACTCTTTAACGTCTCTTGTTTTCAAGGAATGGCACGCGAGGTGGAAGGATAAGGTGGGCCGGTGGTGTGAGGGCTCTGGACGTTCGCTGTATCTTTTTATGATGCACGCTCATGCACTCTCCAGGCTCCGGGTCATGCGCACCACGGGCAGACTCAAGCCGTCCCGCATCGGTATCTCGTAACGCTCCAGGACGGCATAGCCGAATGTGGCGTACAGCGGCTCGCCTGCCAGTGTGGCTACGATGTCCACTCGCTGAAAGCCTGCCGCGATGATCGCCTGCTCACATGCGACCATGATGGCACGGCCGATGCCGCGCCGCGCCCAGGCCGGATGCACGAAGAAGGCGCGTACGCGTGCGGCGTCGCGCTGGGGATTGAGCAAGGGGTCTTCGCCAGTTCGGTGGCCGTCTCCGCCGTAGAGTGAACTGCGGCGGCTCCAGCCACCACAGCCGACAATCACGCCCGCGCTTTCGGCGACAAAGTAGGTGCCGTCGCGAATGAGTTGGCGGTCAACGCCGAAGACCGGTCCCAGGGCTGCCTCCATCTGGGCCTGAGTGTAGTAGGGGGCCTGCAGGCTGCGGACTGAGAGAGGGATCAGAGCTTCCAAATCCGGTGCGTCTGACTCAAGAGCCAAGCGAAGCTGCCACGTTTGCGGTGTTGGAACTGAGTGCGTGGGAGTGGTCATTCACGGATTGATTGTAAACGCCCGAGTTGAAGCAAGCCCGAGAGCGGGGTTGGCATGGAGACGGATTTGCGGCGGCCCGCAGCAGCGCTTGCTTAGACCTCAGTTCACTTCTTTCGCTGCCATGGAATCGCAATGGTGACGGAGTAGTATCCAGCACCATTGGGTGAGTCGTCGAGATACAGGACAAAGCCGCAGCAGTTTGGCTCCAGTGCGATGACGTCGCGCCCTTTGCGACGGACGATTGTGGCATGGGAGAGATCAAGATTGGCAAACTCACTCCATTGGGTCGGTGTCTTGTCTAGGTCTAGCCAGCGCTTGCCCTGAAATTTCATGCTCACAGGCTCGGACCAATGGAGGTGTGTCCATTTCACGCGCTCCTTAGTGAAGGTAAACTTGTCGCTGCCGTCAATGACTCCAGAGATCGTCAGATATTCATAGGGATCCACCGGAGGCTTGGGGGCAGAGGTGCAACTGCTGAGCAAAGTGAGCATGAACAAAACGGACAGGAAGGCGGGCATTGACTTCATGGTATGAAAAATTAGGAGGTAAACGTTGTCTGAGACTATCTGAAACAAGGTTGCCCTTGCCAAACCATTCTTTTGCCAATTCTCAACGTGTCCGTGCTGTCAGAGCCTGATGTTAATGGCCAGATGCGTTATCAGTCCGCCTGCCACCCCACCCGCACCTTCTTCGTGCCATCGGCATGCACGGTGACCCATGGCTTGGGTGGCAGCGGAGCCTTGCTGGGTGGCGGGGGCTGGGCCTCGGTGAGGAGGGTTGCATCGGAAAAATGGTTGTCGGTTTCGGTGAGGTCTGTCGCGCCTCCGCCGTTCCAGAAAGAGAATTCTTCGCCTTCCTTGTTCACCCAGTGCACGCGATTGCGTGCGAGGGTGATGTGGTCGCAGGGCTGCTTGCTCTGGTTCCACACGTACATGCCCAGGCTGGTGACGTTTGATTTCAGGCCGAGGACGTAGTTGTCCTCCACGCGGATGAAATGGCCGCCGGCCACGCCTATGCCCATCTGCCCGGCGGAGAGGATGGTGTTCTTGCGGCAGAGGATGTGCGCGCCGCCGAAGTCGCCAAGCATGATGCCGGAGCCGTTGGGGCTTTTGTCCAGGCTTCCGGCAACGGGATCGCCCGTGAGGTAGTTGTTCTCGACGAGGATGGGAGATTCGGCGGTGCCGGTGCAATTGAAGAGGTTGATGCAGTCTTCGGGCAGGCTCTTGCCGCGCTCGTTGATGACGTAGTTGCTGCTGATGGCATTTTTTGCGCCGGTCACGGTGTCGAACTGCGCGGCCTGACCGCGCGGGAAGGGGCCCTTCACATTGTGCACGAAGTTTCCCAGCACGCGGATGCCATGGCCGCCGACGGCATAGACGCCCGACACTACGTTTTCGATCCGGCAGCCTTCAACGATCACATTCCGGCAACTGCCCGCCTGCACGGCGATGCGCTCGGAATCATGGATCCAGCAATTGCGAATGGTAATGTCCTCGCAGTCGATGAGCTCGATGGAGTTCAGGTCACAGGCGGTGATGACGATGCCCTTGCAGCTCTCCAGCTTGATGGAAAGCGGCCCGCCGATTTTCTGCGCATCCAACGTTTCATTGTTGCGCAGCTCCCAGTTGATGGCGGGTGCTGGCGTGAGTTTGACGGATTCATAGACGACTGCATCGCCCGCGTGTCCCCAGGTGAATGCGGCGAGGGTGAGGAGAGCGGTAAGGAGTGGTTGTTTCATGGGGTTGGATGGGGACCAAAATTCAGCACCTGCGAATTCGTTCACCACGGCACATGGTCAAGCGACGTTCGCGATTTCAATGCCGGTCGTACCATTGCCTGACCTGTTCGCGTGCCCAGGCATGGTGGTGGTTCCAGGCTGCCCAGGCGGATTGTCCCCAGGACTTGGCGTGCTCTGAATGGTCTTCGGCATTCTGTGCTTCGAGGACGGAAGCGACGGTCAGCGCACCCACATTGGCCGGGGGTTCCAAAAACGGAAAATCGCGGTAGTCTTGTTCGCGGGCGTTGTAGAAGGCACGGCCTCCGGCCCGCACCTGGCGGATGCTGGGGTTGCCGCCGTGCTCGAGCAGCCAGCATAGGCGCATCAAATGAAAGGCGTTTGAGCGCGGGCCGCACTGCGCCGAGTGCTGCAGGCAAAAGGCATCGACGGTGTAGAGATGTGCTTCACCAAAGGCCGGGTTGCTGTATTCACGCTCCAGCACCGCGTTGAACATGGCGCGGCAGCTTCCAAAGCCCTCCAGCAGCATGGCACCACAGCAACTGCACGTCGTCGTGGCTGTTTGGGTTGAGGCTTGCATAAGGGATTCAGAATCAGAATTCGATCAATGTATCGGGTCGCGTCGAAGAACCGTACAGGCAGGAATCAGCGGTTGCCGCATCACGTTCTGTACGAAATCGAACGTGTCAACGGAGGTGTTGAGGCTGAGTTTCTCAATGGGTTCGCCTGGCAGCTCGGTTCGGAACGCAGACGATCAATAGCACGGCCAGCCCGAGTAACGATGCAGAGGCCGTATAACGGCTCAAGGCCAGGCCGCCGTGATCGCGCGGTTTGTCGAGGAAGTCGCCAACGACGGCACCCAGGGGGCGCGTGAGGATGAACGCCGCCCAAAACAAGGTCGTGCGTGAGAGCTTCGTCCAGAAGAAGGCCGCAGCGACGACGGCCAGCATCGTGCCAAAGACAAGCGCGGCACCGGCGTAGCCGAGGTCGGCGGTGTCTGCGGTCCAATCTCCGAGGGCGGTGCCCAGGGTCTGGGAGAACATGATCGTCACCCAATAAAATACTTCGGCTTTGGGTGAGCTCACCGTATCCACAGCCACGGAGCCCAGGGTGTGATGCCAGACAAACAGGGATGCCATCACCAGCGTGAAGAGGATCAGGCTGCCGCCTGCATAACCGATGCCGAGTGAGCGGGTGGAAAAGTCTGACAGCGTGGTGCCCACGGTGGTGGTGGCGATGATGGTGGCCCAGTAGAGAAACGGGCGGAATTTCTTGGAGCGCACCTGGGCGAAAACCGCGACGAGAAACAAGACGGCAAAGATGCCCGTGCTGACAAGGTAGCCGAGATTCATCGACATCGAAACGGCATCGCCGCCGGTCTCGCCAAGTGTGGTCGCGAAGATTTTGATGATCCAGAAGACCAGGGTGACTTCCGGCACCTTGCTGGGAAGGTCTTGTGGGGCTGTATTCATTAAGTGGGATGCGTCTGCATCAAGCCATCGGTTGTGGCGGGGCGCATGGTTGGGCCGTTGTGAGTTGATGCCGCCGCCTCAAGAAAATCCGGCTCAAACCGGACTGCTTATTTGGAGCGCCCTTCACGCCCTGCCTGCTTGCCACTAACGCAAATTCACGAAGGCCCCATCCACGCCAAGCTCCATCACGCTCCGCCTGGAGCGCAGTTCCCAGACACAGCTCGCGACTACCTCATAACCCCGCTGCTGCAGCGCTTTCACGAGCCAGCGCGTCAGCACCGCATGGTTGATCATGCAGCACTGCCAGGGCTGCTGCTTCCACAACGCCGCAAGGGCGGGGAGCAGCCCAAAGCGAGCCAGTCGTGCCTTGGGCATGCACTTCCGCAGTCTCCGCAAAACGCTGCTTCGGTGAGACGCAAAGACCACCTGCTCCAAGGGGAGATGCGGTGCCAAGTGCTCGACCGCGCAGATGAGATCTGCCTCGGTATAATTGCCCTTGAGGTGGGCGATGAGGCGCATGCCTGGTCCAAGTTCTGCTAGGCAATCGCGCAGCTCGGACTTCGAGTTCCATCCATGATGCGCGCAGTGGAATTCACCGTCCGCAGCACGTATCATGTCCAGTTCCACATAGTCTGCTTGGTGCTGTGCGGCGAGGCGCACCCCGGCGGGGGTGTTCTGCATTCCTTTGTCCATGCCTCCCCGGTGTGCGATGGTTTTCATGGGGCAGTGTGAAGCATGATCCAACACGTTTTATGTCAAAGGCCACGCAGAACCTCACTTAAATCTTGGGTCGATACGAAAAGGAGCGGCTAAACCGATGGAGATGGATCTGAAATCGGGATGAGCTGGATTGATAAGATAGTTTTTTTCTTCGTTAGTTACCGCGCTGGGAACTTCCAGCACCGCAGAACGTTGTTCTCGGATCCAGAAATCACCAAAGATTTGTGTCGCAGCGACCGGTTCAGGGGAAGACCACTCCTTTGGCAGTTCGCTGTCCTTCACGCGCGCCACCAGCTTGTCCGCAAATGTAACAGGGATGATGCTGTACAGCCCGCTGAGGGTGGAAATGTCTTCGGTATGAACAAGGATTTCGAGTGTTGCGAGCGACCGGGATCCAGCCACATAGATCATGCGAGTGCCCGCTGAATTCCAGCGGCCACCATACAGCCGTGCGCCCTCACCATCAAAAGCCGAAGGCGCATATTTGGTCTGGGTGATCCGATAAGCAGTGATGATCATGTAAAGACACCATGCTCGATTCGACCCAGAAGATTCACCACCTCGTTGGCCCCTGGTTCCGTATCGCAGAATTCCATGGGCGTCTTGCCGCCCAAGGCTCTCTTGGGATTTGAGAACCATCGCCGTGCTTTATCAAGAGCTCCCAAGACTTCGATTGCCCGTTGGAAGACGGAGGCGACCCGTAGAATCCGTTCTGATTCGTCCGGCTTGAATACTTCGCGCCGGGCTACAGTTCGCGGGGGAATCCTGACCACTTGAGACAGTTCATCGCCTGAGATGTCGATCACGGCCTTCAGACGAGTAAATGCATCACGGTGCAATCCATGCTCAATGGTACTGCGGACAAAATCGAGCGTGGCCTTTTCCGGCGTTGAGTAGCTTCGTAGAAGATTTGAAATCACAGTCGAATACCAGGCAGAGGTGCTTGCATGGGATGACACCACCCATTCCCATTTGCTGCGAAAAGCTGACTTAATTTCCGACTCAGGGGTGCTCGAAGTACAGAACACCACTGAATAATCTCGCTCGGACGGTTTGTGAGTCTCTGCCATATGGCTAATATTGATCGGCCATATGGCTGACGGCAAGTGGTTTCTTTTTTACCGACGGTGAAAATGGAATGACCGCCCAGGGGAGAAAACGGGTGCTTAACATCGTTTGTTTTTCGACCAGCGTAAAAACAGTAGCCTGCCCTTAACCGCTTCAAGCTGGGGCGATTGCGTGGCCTTTGATCTCACCCCTTCATTTCTCCCGCCTTGAGAGCACACCCCAAAGAAAGGCAATGCCTGAAAGTGCGGAAAAGGCACCTGCCACACGCGCTCCGGTTTTCGACACGTGCTCAAACGAAGCGGAGGTTTTGGGAGATCCCGGGCGTGAAACATCCACTTCGGTGGGGTGAATGATCATGGCTGTGCCAGTGATCAGCAGGAAACTCCCAGCAGAACAAGGCCCAGTTCGAATCCAGTGGGGCGGCGCATAAGACAGGGTTCCGGTGGTTGATGATGTAGGCCAGTCATGCCCGCATTTTTCACTCTAACTTTTAGGCTTCACAAGTCTGCCAAGAAACAAGGCTGGTCGAGCTGGATCTGCGCAGGGGTTTCCGGCAACTCTGCCAGTTTGAGTCTGGAGCCATTCATCTCCCCAGGGGCCAGGTATGAAGCGGCCAGTTTGAATATAAAAATAGGCTTCCTGAGATTCCCTCCCTGGAATATCGGTCCGAATAGACCAGTGCCCATCGGCGAGGTGCTTATTGAGGCTTGCATAATAGCCTGACAGATGTTGAAGTTTGCTGTATGATGCTTGGATGAGCAAGGCAAGAGACCACCAAGAAATGGAAAGACGGCGATTGAAGGCCGCGAGGCACTTTGA
>Ga0164296_1000192_pt1 | contig 79305 bp, 63 predicted proteins | sample GEODES057metaG_FD_113533 | JGI IMG/M metagenome (GOLD analysis project Ga0164296, IMG submission 113533) | Dystrophic lake water microbial communities from Trout Bog Lake, Wisconsin, USA - GEODES057 metaG | ecosystem: Environmental > Aquatic > Freshwater > Lake | place: USA: Trout Bog Lake...
GTTATGGCGAATGGGGTATTGACGAGATACTCGACAAACTTCCGGCAATGGATCAGTGCATCATTGTAGGTATAGATCATGGCGGTGAAAAGCGGATCACAGAGTATGATCCTTATGATTCCAAATACGGCAAGGGCAGGGGTGATGATTATGTCGACTTTCTGGTTAAAACATTAAAACCCTATATCGATCAGCATTACCGCACCCGGCCTGATGCCCGGTATACCACCATAGGCGGCAGCTCGGTAGCCGGAATTATTTCTCTATATGCTATCTTGAAATACCCAAAAGTGTTTGGCAATGCCGGTGTTTTTTCCCCTGCTTTCTGGATCACACCACAGCTTTATAAATATGCCGAAACCCATCCATTAACAAAATCGGCCAAAATTTACTTCGTATGTGGTGATGACGAGAGCGATGATATGGTACCCGACATGCACAAAATGTTAAGCATAATACGAAGCAATGGCCTAAGCCCGCAAAATTCCCCGGAAGTCATCGTCAAAGGTGCCAAACACAACGAAAAGCAATGGAATGCGGATTTTCCTGCGTTTTATTTTTGGGCCATCAGGCATTAGGCATTTGCTGCGCTGCTGCGCGTCATTTTGCTGCGCGTCATTTGGTCATTTGCTGCGCGTCATTTTGCGGAGCTGTCATTGGGTCATTTGCTGCGCGTCATTTTGCTGCGCGTCATTGGGTCATTTTCTGTGCGTCATTGGTCATTGGTCATTTTGCTGCGCGTCATTTTGCTGCGCGTCATTTTGCTGTGCGTCATTTTGCTGTGCTGTCATTGGGTCATTTGCTGTGCGTCATTGGGTCATTAATAATAACACGAATTCTGATAGCACCGATGGCTAACGGCCAAACCAATTCAACCACTACAACCACTACAACCACTACAACAATTCACCCACTCACTCATTCACCAACTCACTCATTAAGCTAGTCCCCATCCTGCCTGCCATACAAATACGTTTCGGTATTGCCAACGGGTTGGTTGGTTCCTTCGCCGCGGTTCATCTGCCACCAGAAACGCAGGCGGGGTTTTTCGCGGTTGCCGATCTCGTTCATGGAATCGGCATCAAATAGCCTGCCGTTAACCATCACATATTTTATTTTCTGGCTGTTGCGGATATCATCCAGTGGGTTGTCATTGAGGATAACCAGGTCGGCCAGTTTGCCGTTTTCTAATGATCCGATCTCTTTATCCATGCCAAGGTAGGAAGCTCCGTTAATGGTTGCACAACGTATAGCCTGTAATGGCGTCATGCCACCCTGCGTCAACATCCATAGCTCCCAATGTGCGCCAAGGCCCTGCAACTGCCCGTGTGCTCCAAGATTGATCTTAGTGCCACCATCGCCAATTTGCTTTACATATTTTGATATTTCAATATGGCCATAATCACCATATTCGGCTGTAGTTCGGCGGCGCGAGCGGGCATCAATAATTGATTGTGGTGTAAAATTGAGCAGGTGCTCATTTTTCCAAACTTCCGTACGATCGTACCAGTAGTTTTCGCCAAACTGCCCGCCATAAGCTACAATAAGCGTCGGCGTGTAGGCCGTTTTGCTGGCGTTCCACAAAGCTTTTACATCTTTATAAATTGGTACTACCGGGATTGCATGTTCAATACCCGTATGCCCATCTACGATCATCGTCATATTGGTAAAAAACGTTGAGCCACCTTCCGGAACCACCTCCATTTGCAATTCCCGGGCAGCTTCAATGATCTGCTGGCGTTGTTCGCGCCGGGGTTGATTGTAACTCTTTACCGAAAATGCCCCTACTTCTTTTAATCTGCGTATATGCGAACGCGCATCATCAAGACTATTGATAACTGCTTTAAAATCGCCATCCGCACCATATAAGATGGTACCGGTTGAGTAAACTCTTGGGCCAACCATGATGCCGGCTTTCAGCATTTCCGATTGGCTGAAAACCATTTCGGTGTTACTTGATGGGTCGTGCGAAGTGGTAACACCAAAGGCCAGGTTAGCAAAATAGCTCCAGTCTTGTTGTGGTGAGACACCATCAGGGCTTACCCGCAGGTGAGCATGCACATCAACAATGCCCGGCATGATGGTTTTGCCGGTGGCATCATAAATTTTTGCATCGGCCGGAATTGCTACTTCGTTGTTTTTGCCAATATTAACAATGCGATTTTTGTCGATCACAATGGTGGCGTTTTCCAGTACTTCATCACCTTTCATCGTAATGATGCGCGCATTTTTAAATACCACCTTGCCGTTAGGTACATCGGTTTTCAGTTTTAAATTGATATCAATACCCACCGTGTCAATAGTTGGCGTTTTATCATTGGCTCCTGCAACAAAAGGGAAGGCATTCCGGATATCCCGAACGAAATATTTGGGGCCTAGCGTCCATTGTAAACGTTGGCTATCATGGCTCCAGTGCAGATAGGTGCCGGCATCGCGTGTGAGCTTCGCCAGTGGGATAGACTTATTGGTTGCCGAAAGCTCCTGTGGTGCTCCGGTATAAACCAATGGTGTCAGGTAACAATTGAATAGTTCGGTGAATGCCATCCATTTGCCATCAGGACTCGGGGCAAACTGTGTAGCATATTTTGAAGTATACAAAGTGCGCTGGTTGGCACCTGTGGTATCCATTACCCGGAATGTCTTGTTTTCGCCTTCGCTGCTCTGGTAATATATTTTCGAATCGTCGGCTGAAAATTGTGGACGGATACCATTGTCAATGATCATCTTCGGTTTACCGCCATTTGCAGGGATAATGTAGATGCCGGGATCTTTACCGAAAGCAAAGCCGAGGTCGTCGTTGCCTTCCCCTTTGCGATAGATGATCTTGTCGCCTTTATTAGAAAAGCGTGGCGAATAGTAAAACCCTTTGTCAACAGTAAGGCGCGTTATCGTATGTGTAGCAAGGTCGATGCGATTGATAGCACCTTTTAACTCGTCGCTCCAACTGATGTAAACCAATGATTTTCCATCAGGGCTAAAATCAGGCTCATATTCCATTTCGGCCAGTGTATCTATCCTAACCGGTAAACTATCAGGCAAAGCTTTAACATAAATATGCCCCGCAGCATTAAATGCTACTTTTTTGCCATCGGGTGAAGTGGTCAGTTGCCTGATCATTTTAACGGTGAACTGGTCCTGATAAACCTTTTGCTGAAAATGCAATGCCTCGGTTATGCTTTGCGTAGTGCTAACCTCAAATGGGATCATTTCGGTATTCAGGGAATTGATATCAAGATTCCAGATCTTACCACGGGCATAAAAAATGATGTTTTTGCTATTGGGTGTCCAGGCGAAATTTGGATATACGCCGAATATGGCCCAGGTCTCCTGTTGGTCTTTTGACAGGTCGTCATAAACTGGCCACTCTTCGCCGGTAGCCAGGTTTTGCAGGTACAATACCGATTTTAAGCGAACGCGTTTTACGAAGGCAAGCAATTTGCCATCGGGTGATATTTGTGGGCGACATGCTCCACCAGCTCCTCCGGCAACAATGTCTATCTTTCCGGTCTCCCGGTTCAGGCGTTTGATGGCATAAATACCTTTGTTCGGGTCTTTGTTATATTGAAAATCAGGCCCTTCGGTAACATCCTCGCTCCAGTAAACATATTTACCATCGGGCGAAAATATAGGCTCTCCGGCATCCTGCTGATCGTTTTTGCGTTTAGTTAATTGTATTCCTTCACCGCCATTGATATTGTATAGCCACATTTCCCCGGCTCCAAGTGAACGGGAGGCAGTAAAATGCTTACGTGCAACCAGGTATTGCCCATCGGGCGACCATGAGGCATTATTTAGTAATCGGAATGTTTCTTTGGTGATGGGGTGTTTGTTAGTGCCATCAGCATTCATCACCCAAATATTATCACCGCCGTCTTTATCGCTGGTGTAGGAGATCAGCTTTCCATCCGGACTGAAACGTGGCTGCACGTCCCATGATTTACCGTTGGATAGCGTAGTAGCTTTACCGCCTTTGATTGGGATCGAATAAATATCACCCAACAGGTCGAAAACAATATTCTCACCATCCGGACTAACGTCCAGATTCATCCAGGTACCTTCATCGGTATTGATGGTTACTTTTTTTGATGGTCCGGGGGGATTATCAACGTTCCATTTTTGGGCGTAAAGAATATTGGTGGTAAAGCTTAGGATGAGCGCGGTCAGCAAATATTTCATGGTTTCAAAGTTAGGAATATTGGAGGGAGAATTATAAATGCGGAGTTTGGAATGCCAATTGCGAAATGAGATAAAAAGCGATGTCATTTCGAACGAGCAGAGGGGCGGAAACGTGCGCAGGGGCGAGGAGAAAACTTATCAAATAGGCCTTGCGTGTATCCAGTGCGAGGATTGAAAGGAAATGTGGAGTTCGGAATGTCAATGGCGGAATGAAGAATAAGGACGGGTGGGGGTCGTATTATTTTTATTACATTAATTTTTGATCGGTTATGGATCGTTAGATTTTTTAATTACCGTTGTTTCTATTCGCGTTTTGGCGCATCGTGAATTATTGTCATTTTTACGGAATGATCAATCCGCAATTGGCGTTCCGGATTCCGAAATAAAAAATGACGATCCAGGAAATCTTAAAGCATTATTGGAAATTCGATGCCTTCCGGCCTTTGCAGGAAGAGATCATCCAGTCGGTTTTGCTGGGGCGTGATACCCTGGCCTTGCTGCCTACCGGTGGGGGGAAATCTATTTGCTTTCAGGTACCTGCTCTTACCCGGCCAGGGGTATGCATCGTGGTTTCGCCATTGATTGCTTTGATGAAGGATCAGGTGGAAAATCTAAAAACTAAAGGAATAGCAGCGGTTTCCATTGTAACCGGTATGGGTAAGCGCGAGATAGACCTGGCGTTGGATAGTTGTATTTACGGTGAGACCAAATTTTTGTACCTCTCGCCCGAACGCCTGCTTTCTGAGTTGGTCCGCGAACGGATCAGGTATATGAATGTGAACCTGATAGCCGTGGACGAGGCGCATTGTATCTCGCAATGGGGATACGATTTCAGGCCACCATACCTGCACCTTGCCGATCTGCGCGACTTACATCCCGGGGTGCCGGTACTGGCCTTAACTGCTACGGCAACTGCCGAGGTAAAGGAAGATATCCAGAAGAAACTTCGATTTAAACAACCTAATGTTTTCCAGCAAAGCTTTGAACGGAAAAACATCAGCTATGTGGTGCAGAACGAAGAAAACAAACTGCGCAAATTGCTGGACATACCGCGCGGTGTAAAAGGCAGTGGCATAGTATATGTACGCAGCCGCAAAGAAACGGCCGAAATAGCTAAATTTTACGAAGAAAACGGTTTCAGTGCCGATTTTTACCATGCGGGGCTAAACATGGAGCAACGCTCGAAGCGGCAGGACGACTGGCAAAAAAACCGTACCCGCATCATTGTAGCAACCACCGCCTTTGGGATGGGGATAGATAAAGCGGATGTACGCTTTGTGATCCATAAGGATCCCCCCGAAAGTTTGGAAGCTTATTACCAGGAAGCTGGTCGTGTTGGTCGCGATAACCACAAGGCATACGCCGTTTTATTATACAACTATACCGACCGGCTGAAAAGCGAAAAAAAATATGTGTCTAATTTCCCTTCGGTGGACGAGATCAGGCAGGTATACCATTATCTGGGCAGCTATGTGCAATTGGCCTACGGCACAGGGGAGGGCGTCAGTTTTGACCTTGATTTGGGCGATTTTACCTCGAAGTTCAAACTTGAGCCTGTAAAGACTGTTAATGCGCTGAAATTTTTGGAGCAGGACGAGTACCTGACTTTTACCGAAAGCGTGTTCCTGCCCTCGCGGTTTAAGTTTGAGGTAGCTAATGAACAACTCTATAATTTTCAGATACAGAACCCGGGATGGGATCCGTTTATTAAAACGATACTGAGGTCATACGGCGGTTCTTTTGAGAATTATGTGAGCCTGCGCGAATACGACCTGGCGCGCCGCTCCAATCTAAGCGTACAGCAAGTGATTGAAGGTTTGAAGCAATTGGAAGCCGAAGGCATCCTTCATTATCAGCCCCAAAGTGATCTGCCAAGGGTAACCTATTTGCAGCCGCGCCAGCAAAACCACGAACTGGCGATCAACAAACGTTATATAGAAGAACGCAAGGCTACCTATCATCAAAAAATGGAAGCCGTTTTTGCTTATGCCGAACACCGCCGGTGCCGAAGCCAGATGCTTTTGGCTTATTTTGACGAATCGGCCCCCAAATGCGGGGTATGCGATATCTGTCTGGAGGAAAAGCGGCAAAAAAACCGGGCCGAAACTACGGATGATATCACTACCGGCATCGTGCAATTGCTCAGTGCCGGTGATCTACCCCTTGAAAAGCTGATCACCCACCTCAGCGTCGGTACCGAAAAAGAGCGCATCGAAACCATCCGGCTGCTGCTTGATGCGGGGAAGATAAAGACGGATGGAGAGCGGTATTTTTTGTAGGGAGATGGTCTAATAAAGTCTTGAGTCTTGAGTCAAGAGTCTTTGGTCAATTGATCAAAAAAACCATGTTATTCCGAACGAGCTGGAGAGGATGGTGTGTAGGGGCGAGGAATTTTGTCTGAACCGTGATTCGTAGGATTAGTGGATTGTCCTGATGTTTTTTGTGATTTGAAGTGTTGGGGGTCATCCTGAGCTTGTCGAAGGATGGCGGGCAGGGACTGACGTATTTTGTCTGAACCGCTGATGCGTTTGAATAAATTGATCACGCTGATTTTCATTTTTTGAGAGTAGCCTATTCCTAAGCCTTTATTCGAAAGATAATATTAAACCCATGTCATTCCGAACGAGCTGAGGAGGATGGTGTGAAGTAGCGAGGAGGAGACTTAGCGAAGATGCAGGGCGTGTTTGTCTGGGTCAGAATTTGCGTTAGCGATGGGAGTGGATACCTGCCATGCGCTTAAGGCCTTGAAGGCGTATGAACGGACAGCGCGGCCCGCAGGGAACGCCCGGCATATTAAAGTCAATTATTTCCGGTTTCTAATATTCACACTACCAAACTCGCCGATACAAAACACCCGTTCGCCGAAGAAATACCCCTGTACATCTAATACACGGGTTTTGCCTGTAACGTTATTTTTTTACGAACGTCTTAATGGTGTATTTAGAAAACAAGAACATATATAATTCACACTCAATAGATAATATCATGAAAACTGCAATTTTAACCCTCGCAACCATAGCCAGTATCGCATTAGGTATCGGCACTAAAACATATGCAGCCGAAAACAACGGTACCGCAAAAAGCAATAATGAAGTAAGCACAGTGCTTGTTAATGTAAGCAAGATAAGCAAGATAGAAGTACGTGGTAATGTTGAACTATTTGTATCTGACGGCGAGAGCGATCAGGTAAAGGTTTACAACAAATATTACCAACAAAGTGCTTTGGTACAAAGTCAGAATGGCGTACTACGCATCACTTCTTATGCCGATCAGAAACTGGTAGTTTGGATCAAAGCCGCTGATCTTCGTGCCATTTCGGTGTATGATAATGCCGAAGTAAAATCGTTCGGTAAACTAAATGCCATTGAATTGGATGTTAAACTGCACGACAATGCATCAGCCAAATTAGATATGGACGCCTATAGTGCCAATATCACTGTTAAAGACCGTGCTATTGCTGATTTAAGTGGCACTGCCGGGCAGCTAAATTTAAAGCACGATGTAACCGCCAGCGTAAACAAATACGATCTTAAAGCGGCTACACTGATAGAAAACAAAATAATCGTCGCCAATAACAATGAACTGGCCATGGCAACAAACTAAGCAATCAACGCAAGTTTCAATATATATTTTAGTTTAGTTTTTAGGGGAGCCTCCCTGCAATATGCAGGGGGCTTTTTTGTTTTTTACAAGACTGTAAATACCGCTGAAAGGTTTACTTTTATTACATGAAGAAAACACCGGCACGTCGAAATTTTATCAAACTATCTGCTCTGGCATTGGGAGGATTGGCATTTGGGCCAGGTTTAGCAAACGGTAAACCTAAAAACACGCATACATTGGCTAAAATTGGACAAGGTGATGAAAAGCTTAACATTGTTTGCCTGGGTGCTCACCCCGGTGATCCTGAATTTGGTTGTGGCGGTACCATGGCGCGCTATAGCGAGGCTGGGCATAAAGTTACTTTTCTCTACGTCACCCGTGGCGAGGCCAGCGACCCTCAAAAAACCTTTGCCGAGATGGCGGTACTTCGTACAAAAGAGGCTGAAACTTCCTGCGCAATTCTGCAGGCAAGCCCGTTGTTTTTTGGAGAAATTGACGGAAATACGGTTTTAGACAAAGACAGAAATTCCGGGATGGAAAAGCAAATTAGCCTGCTTGATCCGGATATGGTGTTTACGCAATGGCCCGTTGATGGTCACCCCGATCACCAGGTGACCGGCATGCTGGCGCTAACTGCATGGGTACGTGCTAAGAGGAAGTATCACCTTTATTTTTATGAGGTAAATACCGGCACAGAAACTATGGGTTTTACGCCCACCGACTATGTTGATATTACTTCAACCCATGAAAAGAAAAAGGCTGCCATGTTTGCCCACAAAACGCAAGATCCGATAAATACATATAACGATTACTTTAAACCACTCGAGGAATTTCGCGGGCTTGAATCGGGAGTTAAGCAGGCGGAAGCTTTTATCCATTTTAAAGCCGAAGGGCAGCGTGCACTTATATCGGGATTAAAATAATATACGAGTCGTTTTTTTATTATACAGCTCGTCTACCCGGCACTTGATAGCTTTTTTCAACAGGTCTAAAGGGATGGGCGCATTCTTTGGCAATCTGATTGTTGATTTTGAGATATCTAGATCGGCAAAAGCTGAAGCGAAGGCCTCAAACACACTTCGTGGATGTGGTATAGTTATGTGGATATGATTTTTAAAAACGGCAAAGTAAACAAAAACCTTACCCTTAAAGGTCAATGCAGGGATCTGGTAATGGATCAGTTCGACCGCATCCGGAGCTGCTTCCAATAAGGCAGTGCGTACCAAAAGTAAAGTCTGCTTGTCGGCATCTGTAAGGCTGTCGAGATACTGCGCTACCGTTTCAAATTTGATCTTATTTGCCATACTGTCGGTATATCAAATCAAATGTACCTTTTTTCATTTTTTTTCTAACCATAGGCGCTAAAAGGTTAAAGCGGCCCAGTTAACTGCGGCCGGACAGTAACCTTTGGCCTATTTTCTGTAATCAAATTAAACTGCGCTTGCTTTTACCGACGATATTCCCAGATTCACCGACAAAAGCCTCTCCCGTGCCTAATAGGGCCATTTTTGCTGTAACTAAGAGCTACTTTTGATGGTCTTAATGGTGTATTTAGAAAATAAAAAAGAAACATCATCAAAATATTCACATCATGAAAACTAAAATATTATCCATCGTAGCAATTGCAGCAATTGCCCTGGGAATTGGAAATACCGCCCTTGCAGCCAACAATGGATCAGGAGCCAATAAAAAAGCTGAAGTGAGCACTGTGCTCAATCATATATCAAAGATCAGTAAGATCGAAGTTCGTGGAAATGTAGAGTTGTTTATATCAGACAGCGAGGCAGACGAAGTGAAAGTTTACAATAAATATTATGCGGAAACCGCCCTGGTACAAAACCAGAATGGCGTGCTGCGAATCACTTCATATGCCGATCAGAAATTGGTGGTATGGATAAAAGCTGCCGACCTGCGGGCCATCACCGCTTTTGATGATGCAGAAGTTAAAAGCTTTGGCAAATTGGCACCACTTGAACTTACTGTTACTCTAAACAATAATGCCTATGCCGATCTTAATGTAAGTGGATATGGTTTAAATGTTGTTTTAAATGATCGTGCCAAAGCCGACCTGAAAGGAAATGCAGAAGTGGGCAACCTTAAGTATAGTCAATCATCAACTTTAAATATCACCGATTTTGCTGCCTCCCGGCTCAGTAAAACATATGGTGGTACTACAATCATAACCGAAAAAGCTGATGAATTTGCCGGAATTTGATCAACCATGCAAGGGTTCAATATATATGTTCAGAAAGTCACCTGTTTCGAAAGATAGGGTGACTTTTAATACAAAATCCGGCTTGCATCCGCTTGATTTTCAACCTTAAATAATATCTTTGAAGTACAACCAAAAACAATCACCCGGTTTAAAAAACTAACAATTCAACAAACCATGAAAAAGAAAAATTTACTAATGATCGCGCTGGTTTCGCTGTTAACCATTGCAATATTGCCTGCGTGTCGAAATCGCTGCGTTAAAGGGTCGGGTCACCAGATCACCGAGTCACATAACGTTGCCAATTTTAACGAACTTGAAATATCCGGAGCCTTCCGCGTTAATCTGAAGCAGGACAGCAGCCTGGCTTTGAGTATAACTACTGATGATAATCTGATGAAATATATCCATGTTGAGTCAGATGGTGAACGTTTGCACATCTATAATAAAAAATCAGTTTGCGGCAGTGGTGAGATGATCTTGAACATCGGTATAAAACAATTGAGCAGACTAACTGGTTCGGGAGCTGTAAATTTTGTTTCGGCAGGAAAGATCAACGCCAAAGACCTTCACATCGGGCTTAATGGTGCAAGCAGCGTAAATCTCGACCTGACAGCCGATAATGTATCTACTGAAGGGACCGGATCGAGCGAGATGGATCTTAAAGGTCAGGCAACATCGCATAGGGTACAGCTGACAGGCGCAGGTAAGCTTCGTGCCTTTGATTTTGTAGTAGGCAAATATGATATTCGTACCACTGGTGCGGCTGATTGCGAGATCAATGTATTGACAGACCTGCAGGTAAGTTCAACAGGCGCGTCTGATGTTAAATATAAGGGTAACCCAGCTAATGTAAACAGTACAAAACTGGGCGCTGGCACCGTTACACATGTAAATTGATAGAAAATTTCAACTATTTTAATGGCCCTGTCGCAACTGAACTTGCGAGGGGCTTTTTTATGCGATCAACTGCTGATGTCAGGCAGGTAACCATCTATTTGCTGATTTAAGATAGTTTAGACAGATGTGTCACAACCCTGACGACTTTACTGAGCTTTTTTAAGAAAATTGCTTACCTTTGCCCCTCCAAAATCGGTGGTGCTTTAACTATTCATGCATTCACTGATCGTATTTTTAAGTAAAACGCTGAAACGATGAATATTTCACAGGAAAAGATCGACAACCTGAATGCAGTTGTAACTATTAATATTAAGCCCGAAGATTATCAGCCGCGCGTTGATAAGGCAATAAAGGATCATGCCAAAAAAGCCAAAATACCAGGGTTCCGTCCGGGTTTGGTGCCGCCTTCGCACATTAAAAAGTTGTACGGCAAAAGTATTTTGGTTGACGAGGTGAACAACCTTTTGTCTGATACGCTGAATAACTATATCGACGAGCAGAAACTGCAGGTATTAGGTCAGCCATTGCCAAAGAGCGACGATGCACAGTATAACTGGGATTTTGCCGACGACTTTGTTTTTAACTATGAATTGGGTCTGGCACCTGAATTTGAGGTTGACTTTTCCTCGAATGATAAGCTGACTTATTATGTGATTAAACCAGATCCTGAAACACTGGCTGCGCGTATTACCAATATCCGTAAAAGCTATGGTAAAATGACAAATCCTGACGTATCGGCAGACGGCGACGTGCTTTATGCCGATTTGGTACAGCTTTCGCCGGATGGTTCTGTTTTTGATGGAGGAATAAGCAATACAACATCAGTACGTTTAGATCAGGTTCAGAATGCGGATATTAAAAAATCGCTGATCGGTCTGAAAAAAGGAGATGAGTTGACGCTGGATATCCAGAAAGCCTACGATCAGGATGTTGTTCGTATTGCGGCTATTCTGAAAATAGATGAGGAAACAGCAGCTGATTTGAAATCAAATTTCCTCCTGACGGTTAAAAATGTAAACCGTTTGGAAGAAAGTGATTTGAACCAGGAGTTCTTTGACAAATTATTTGGTGAAGGTAAAGTAACAACAGAAGAAGGTTTCAGAGACGAGATCACGAAAGAGATCGAAGCGATGTTTGAACAGGATTCGGAGCGCAAATTGCAGAACGATCTGTATAAACTGGCAATTGCCAAAGCGCATTTTCAGTTACCGGACGAATTTCTTAAACGTTGGTTGAAGGTAACTAATGAGAATCTGACCGATGAAGAACTAGCTGGTGGTTATGACGATTTCGCGAAGAACCTTAAATGGACACTTATCGAAAATAAAGTTATTACAGATAATAAGATCGAGATCAAATACGAAGATGTATTTGCGGCAGCGAAATTAAGACTTGATGCACAGTTCAGAATGTATAGCCCTCAGGCGCTGAGCGAAGAGCAACTTGCACAATACACCGTTCAATTCTTGCAAAATAAGGAACAGGCCAACAAGATATTCGAAGAAGTGAAAGCTCTCAAAGTATTTGATCACCTGAAGAATATTGTAACTCTCGATAAGCAAGAGATAACAGATAAGAAGTTTGCAGAGCTAGAAAAGTAAACTGGCGTATAGCGCATGGCGCATGGCGAACCCATTTCGGGACTATGCATGGCATGGTTAGAGAAGATATCATTTAATTGATAGTTACTAGTTCTCAAAATAGGATACCCTTTCTTAATTAGAAAAGCACCAAAGCAACTCAATACGGGTTGCTTTGGTGCTTTTACCTTACTTTGTCACCTTTATAATTTTTACTTTTTAAAAACTTAAGTTTAATAATAATATTAAGCGATAAACTATATTTATCGCGATAAACAAATAAAGCAAGAAACAATCATGGACTTAGACAAAAACGAATTCAGGAAGTATGCTGTAAAGCATCATCGTATCAATAGCCTGTATGTAGATAAATTTATCAGCAATGTAGAACGGTCGAACTTTGCAACCGGTATTGCTACCACTAATATGACCCCTTACGTTATCGAAGAACGCCCGATGCCATACCAGGCGATCGACGTATTCTCGCGTTTGATGATCGACCGTATCATTTTCCTTGGAGATGCTATTTATGATAACATCGCTAACATCATTCAGGCTCAGTTATTGTTTTTGCAGTCGGCCGATAGCAAACGCGATGTACAGATATATATCAATTCGCCAGGCGGCTCAGTTTACGCCGGTTTGGGTATATATGATACCATGCAATTGATCTCTAACGATGTTGCAACTATTTGCACGGGCATGGCCGCATCAATGGCAGCAGTATTGCTTTGTGCTGGTACAAAAGGTAAAAGGGCAGCTTTGCCGCATTCAAGAGTAATGATTCACCAGCCTTCCGGTGGTGCACAGGGACAACAGTCGGATATCGAAATATCTTACCACGAGATCACTAAACTGAAGAAAGAATTGTACCAGATCATTTCAGATCATAGCGGTGCCCCATACGAAAAAGTTGACAAGGCATCTGACCGCGACTACTGGATGATAGCGGAGGAAGCATTGGAATTTGGTATGGTTGACGAGATATTGCGCGGTAATGGCAAGAAATAATAGCAAACAACAAGGTCATTTACAACGTATTAATAATAAAAGCATTTTAACTATCGTTGTAGAGTTGCCGCGTTTTTTGTAAGTTTGAATGAATATAGACCCTAATGAATAAAAATAGCAAAGAAATAAGGTGTTCTTTTTGCGGTGCCGGTAAGCAGGATTCGCTGATGCTGATCGCCGGTTTGGATGCGCACATTTGCGATAAATGTGTAAACCAGGCCAACGAAATATTAGCTGAAGAGTTGAAGGTACGCAAAGTGAAGACTTCATCTTCATCGCCTTCCCTGTTAAAACCTGCCGAGATCAAAGTGCATCTCGACCAGTATGTTATCGGCCAGGATGATGCAAAGAAGATACTTTCAGTAGCGGTGTACAACCATTATAAACGCCTTAACCAGCGGATAGACAAAGATGAAGTTGAGATCGAAAAATCAAACATCATCATGGTTGGCGAAACCGGTACAGGGAAGACCTTGTTAGCTAAAACGCTCGCCAAAATACTAAATGTTCCATTTTGTATTTGCGACGCTACGGTTTTGACCGAAGCAGGCTACGTTGGCGAAGACGTAGAAAGCATTCTGACGCGTTTGTTGCAAGCTGCCGATTACGATGTATCAGCGGCGGAAAAAGGAATTGTTTATATTGACGAAGTTGATAAAATTGCCCGTAAAAGCGATAACGCTTCTATAACCAGGGATGTTTCTGGCGAAGGTGTTCAGCAGGCTTTGCTTAAAATTCTGGAAGGAACCATGGTCAATGTTCCGCCACAGGGAGGTCGCAAGCATCCCGACCAGAAAATGATCACTGTAAATACCAACAATATCCTGTTTATATGCGGTGGTGCCTTTGATGGAATTGAAAAGAAAATTGCAGGCAGATTGCGTACCCAGACCGTTGGCTACAAATTAAAAAACCACGAAGGTGAAGTAGATCTAAAAAATCTTTATAAATACATCACCCCACAGGATTTGAAGTCATTTGGTTTGATCCCCGAACTGATCGGTCGCCTGCCAGTGCTTACCTACCTTAATCCGCTGGACAGGGAAGCTTTGCAGAATATATTGACCGAGCCTAAAAATTCGCTCCTGAAGCAATATAAAAAACTGTTTGAATACGAGGGGGTTAAGCTTGAGTTTGACGATGAAGTGCTTGATTTTATTGTCGACAAAGCGATGGAGTTTAAATTAGGAGCACGTGGATTACGTTCTATTTGTGAAGCGATTATGATTGACGCCATGTTTGAATTTCCATCCCGGAAGGATGTGAAACGATTGAATGTTACCATGGACTATGCCCTCGAGAAATTCGAGAAATCAGATCTTAAAAAATTAAAAGTGGCTTAACAGGCACCATATTCAAAAGAAATATTTTTGTACAACGAGCCCTGGTTATTCGCCGGGGTTTGTTGTATCATAACAAATCTGTACCTTCTACAGATGAATAAATATCAAAGTTTTAGGCTATGAATGAAGAGAAAGACATAAAAAAAGAAGCCGGCTCAGAGCCAACCCCTGGGGAAGTAAATAGCGCGATCAGATCAGGCTTAAAAACCAAGGAAGCGATCGTAGCTAACTGGTTGCCAAGATATACCGGCCGGGCTTTAAGTGAGTTCAGCGGCTATATCATACTGACCAACTTTTCCAAATACCTGCAACTATTTTCGGAGTGGAACGATAATGCCCGGATATACGGACTTGATAAGCCGATGCAAAGCGTTACAGCCAATGGGATCACCATTATCAATTTTGGTATGGGAAGTTCGGTTGCTGCAACCATTATGGACCTGTTGACTGCCGTCAAACCTAAAGCAGTAGTTTTTTTGGGCAAATGCGGCGGTTTAAAGAAGAAAAATAATGTAGGCGACCTAATCCTGCCGATAGCCGCGATCAGGGGCGAGGGGACCTCTAATGATTACCTGCCGGCAGAAGTACCGGCGCTTCCCGCTTTCGCTTTACAGAAGGCAATATCTACCACCATTCGTGATTTCGGGCGCGATTACTGGACAGGCACTTGTTACACCACAAACCGCAGAGTATGGGAGCACGATAAGGAGTTTAAAAAATACCTTAAATCACTGCGTGCAATGGCGGTGGATATGGAAACTGCCACCATCTTTGTAACCGGCTTCGCCAATAAAATACCTACAGGAGCACTATTGTTGGTATCAGACCAGCCAATGATCCCTGAGGGTGTAAAAACCAGCGAAAGCGATTCGTCGGTTACAGAACAATACGTGGAAACTCATTTGCGTGTAGGTATAGAATCGCTGAAACAATTGATCAACAACGGGCTCACGGTTAAACACCTTAAATTTTAAGTTGAACCTGTAAATTTTTACCCCGCAAAAACTTTCTTTCTGACTTATGCCGACTTTCAGACTTTCGGTCGAAACAAATCAACTAACTTTGCATCCATGTGGCATAAAAATATACTCGAGACCATAGGCAATACGCCATTGGTAAAGCTTAATAATATTGTTGCAGATATACCTGCAACTGTATTGGCAAAAGTAGAGACTACCAACCCCGGGAACTCGATCAAAGACCGCATGGCGCTAAAAATGATCGAGGATGCCGAAAAGAGCGGTCAGTTAAAACCTGGTGGTACTATTATTGAAGGTACTTCAGGCAATACGGGAATGGGTTTGGCCATTGCGGCCGTAATCAAAGGCTATAAGTGTATATTTACCAGTACCGATAAGCAAAGTAAGGAGAAATTTGATGCATTGCGGGCCTTTGGTGCTGAGGTGATCGTTTGCCCGACCAATGTTGAGCCGGAAGACTCCCGTTCCTACTATTCAGTATCCTCGAGGCTGGAGCGCGAAACGCCCAATGCCTGGAAACCCAATCAATACGATAACCTGTCGAATTCTGTAGCGCATTATGAATCAACCGGTCCGGAGATATGGGAACAAACGGAAGGTAAAATAACCCATTTGGTGGCCGGCGTTGGTACAGGTGGCACCATTTCGGGCATAGCCCGTTACCTCAAAGAAAAGAATCCGGCCATCAAAGTCATCGGTATCGACACGTATGGGTCGGTATTTAAAAAATATAAGGAAACCGGCATTTTTGATAAGGATGAAATTTACCCTTATATAACCGAAGGCATCGGTGAGGACTTTTTGCCGAAGAATGTCGACTTCAGCCTGATCGATCATTTTGAAAAGGTGACTGATAAAGATGCAGCATTGATGACGCGCGAAATCGCCTTGCAGGAAGGAATTTTTGCAGGTAACTCAACAGGGTCAGCAGTTGCGGGCGTATTGCAACTGAAAGACTGGTTCAAAAAAGACGATGTTGTAGTGATCATTTTCCCTGATCATGGCTCGCGATATATGGCTAAAATGTATAACGAGGACTGGCTGCGCGAACGCGGTTTTCTGAAAGATGAAAAACTAACCGCACGCGATATCCTGAAGAAAAAGGAACGTCAGGAAATTGTGACCATTGATTGTGAAAAGAGTGTTTTGGAAGCCATCAATGTGATCAAATTACTCAATATCTCGCAGATACCTGTAACTCAGAAAGGGATGGTCATAGGGAAAGTTACGGAAAGTAATATCCTCGATGCACTGCTGGAAAACCCGGCGCTAAAATCGTACCCGGTTCAAACCATCACCACCGCGCCATTTCCATTTGTGGATCTGAACAGCTCAATCGATAAAATATCTGCCCTGATCAATAAGGAGAATATTGCGGTGCTGGTAGAAGATGAATCGGGCCGGATTGAGATCATTACACAGTATGATATTATTAATGCAATTTCGGGGTAGTTGGAGAGGTGAAAGGAGAAAGGTGAAAAGTTAAAGGTGAAAGGTTAAAGGTTAAAGGGGAAAGGAAAAGGCAAATGGTGTCCCGATAGCAATTGGGAGGCGAAAGGCTTGTGTTAAAGAGTGAAAACGGATTTAAGTAGGGGCGTATTTTTTCCATTGGGCCCGATTAACAGTTAAAGTATCGAGAGCTAATCAATTAGTAATTCATTCTGCGGAAAGTTGGATCCAAAAAATTTTCTCGAAATGTACCCAGGTTGTGAAACTATTCCAGAAGTTTTTTTGCCAGCTCTTTCTGATAAATCATATTCAGTGCAGGCTTGGGGTTGATCAGCAGGAAAATGGTGGTGCCTTTTTCGCGTGCGTAGGGCGATTTTATTTCGTCGAGTTTAATAAACCTTTCAACATAAGGAGCCAACCGGCCGGTTACGTTGCCTCCACCATCATCATCTACATAAATTATATAATGCGCATTCAGACTGTCTGGAGCCCATAGCGTAAAACTACTGTTCAAACTGGCAACTTCTGGCAGGCCATAGGCTTTTCCATAGTGGTATACCGCGCCGGCATCGCCATAGTTATCGGCAAAAATCTGGGCGTGTTTTTGTTGTTCGGGTGTTAAGCTTTTGTATGCCCGGGCAACTTTTTCACCCAATTCATCCCATCCAAACATATCTGCATAGTCCTGTGAAAGCGGATGTTGTTTCTGATCTTCCCAGGTAGGCGCAAGGTGAACGAATTTGAACGCTGCAATTGTTTGATCTATTGGTAGAAATGGCAGAGCCAGTGGCAATAAAACCAGATTGGGGAGCGTGAGAAAGGCTAAAACCAGGCCCCGCAAGGTTTTGTTTTTTAGCCATTGTTCAAAACAATACCCCCCGGCAGCAAAAAGCATAGGATATGCGCCAAAGATATAATAGTCTTTCCCGTTCATTTCGAGCAGGAAGATAAAAACCAGGAGATAGGTGAAAGCGATAAACCGGTATTTGTTCTGCCCGGGCGAGAATAATAAAAACAGCAAACCTCCCAGCCATACAAATAATGCAATGCCGTTGATGAGTAGCTGTTGCTTAATGAAATCAGATGGTTTAATATAATTCAATTGTTGTTCGCGCAGATTTTTCATGTGCGTAAACAAAGGCAGATGATGCCGGAATTGCCAAAATATATTTGGCAGGAATATTACGATGGCGATCAATGCAGCAATGGCAACAGGTTTGCTCCACAATATCCTGCGCTGCCTGGTAAGCAATAGCGATAAAATCATTGCTATCGCAAAAAAGGCCATGGTGTATTTGGTCAGTAGTCCAATACCAATCACGACACCAAGCAGGTACATGTATTTTGGTTGCGAAGTATTCAGGTATTTGATAACCAGGTATGCGGTAATTACCCACCATAGCTGGTCGAAAACTACCGGTTGGAAAAGATAGTCGCTTGCGGCAAAGGCAGGTGACAAGATCAGAGTAAGGCAGGCTAATGCAACAGCAAACTTTTTGCCGCCTATTGCTTCCACCGTTTTGCCGGTAAACCAAATGATCAGACCTCCGGCCAGTGTGCTAAATATTCGCGTTGCAAAAATTGAATCTCCGAATATAGTTGTAGATATTCTGGCCAGCAGGGCAATAAAAGGAGGCACTTCCTTAAAACCCCAATCGAGGTGATCACCAAGCGCCAAATGTAACAACTCGTCGCGTTGAAACCCGAAATGGGACATCGCCAAAAGGTTGAGTCCCACTTTTAACAGGACAAATAATAGAATAAACCTGTTTAAGTTTTTACCGCTATCTGTTATCATGCTCAATTCGGATGCTTTTTATAAAGATAGAGTTTTTGGCTAAAAGGTTGCATGAGGAAAGGTTAAAGGTGAAAGGTTAAAGGTGAAAGGTTAAAGTAGAAAGGTAAATGGCTTTTAGCTGGTCCGCTGCTTTTTGTTTTAAATCACAGATTTAGGGTGATTTTTTTTGATTTCACAGATTGGCATAGTTTGAAATTGGGACCTATTCAGGTTTTTAATTTCCCCCAATGTTTAATGCCCAATGCCCAATCATCAAATTAGTATATTATCAAATCCGCCTGATATCCGCACCAAGTGCCCGAAGCCGTTCGTCGATATGCTGGTAGCCGCGTTCAATTTGTTCTATGTTATATATGGTTGATTTTCCCTGAGCAGAGAGCGCGGCAATCAGCAAGGCTACGCCTGCGCGTATGTCGGGTGAGGTCATGGATATACCCCTTAATTGTACTTGTTTGTCAAGGCCGATAACTGTTGCACGGTGCGGGTCGCATAAGATGATCTGAGCGCCCATATCAAGTAGTTTATCTACAAAGAAAAGACGGCTTTCAAACATTTTTTGGTGGATCAATACCGAGCCTTTTGCCTGTATAGCTACTACTAGCACAATACTGATGAGGTCGGGGGTGAAACCGGGCCATGGAGCATCGGCGATGGTCATAATGGCACCATCAATAAAAGTTTCAATTTCGTAATGCTGCTGTGCAGGTATAAATAAGTCGTCGCCACGGCGTTCAATCGTAATGCCCAGTTTACGGAATACATCAGGTATCATACCCAATTCCTCGTAATGCACATCTTTGATCGTAATCTCGGAGCCTGTCATCGCTGCAAGGCCAATAAATGAGCCTATCTCGATCATATCTGGTAACATACGATGTTCCGTGCCTTTTAATTCGGTAACTCCTTCAATGGTGAGCAGATTTGATCCTATCCCGCTAATTTTAGCACCCATGCGGTTAAGCATTTTGCAAAGTTGCTGCAGGTAGGGTTCGCAGGCAGCATTATAAATGGTGGTTATACCTTTAGCAAGCACCGCTGCCATTACAATATTGGCAGTGCCGGTAACAGAAGCTTCATCCAGCAGGATATAGGTGCCTTCCAGGTTAGATGCGTCAACGTTAAAAAAGCCGGTCTCGGCATCATAATTAAATTTGGCACCCAATTTTTCAAAACCAAGGAAGTGGGTATCCAGCCTGCGCCGCCCGATCTTATCGCCTCCGGGTTTGGGAATTGCTGCTTTACCAAATCGTGCCAGCAGAGGGCCAACAATCATTACTGAACCCCGTAAGCTTCCGCCCTTATTGCGAAAGGCATCAGAATGGAAAAAATCAAGGTCGATATGCCTGGCTTCAAAACTATAGGTATCGGGGCCTAAACGTTCTACAATAACGCCCATGTCACCGAGCAATTCTATCAGTTTATTGACATCCTTAATGTCGGGGATGTTACTGATCGTTACCTTTTCGGGTGTTAGCAATACTGCAGAAAGTATCTGTAAAGCTTCGTTTTTAGCTCCCTGCGGAATTATTTCGCCTTTTAATGGCTTGCCGCCTATAATTTCAAATGCGTTATTCATAAATAGTTTGGTCAATGGTTAGCCTACCATAGTTGCAAGCCCAAAGTTCTGATTTTTTTGTCACTATGAATTATCGGAAAACTAAAATCAATATTTTCTTGAACCGCCGCCACTATTCCGGTTACGATTGCTTTGATTATTATTGTTTCGGGGGTTATTTTGGTTTTTATTCCGATTATTTTGGTTGTTCTGATTTTTACCGCGGTTATTCTGTGCATTCGGATTGCTTGAACGGAATTCAACCTTGTTCAGATTTACGTTTTCCTCCAGCTTAAGTTCTCCCTGCGACAATTCGCGTAAATCGGCTAAAATGCTTTCGTCGGCTACTGAATCCTTGTTCCATTGCACATAGGCCATTTTCATAAAATTAGCGATGGCATGTACCATATGCTGCTTACGCTCAGGCTCTTCTATGCTTTTTGCCTTTTCAATCATTAGCTCAATAGTTTTGCCATAGTGTTTATAGCGGATCCGCTGATGCGGGTATTTCAAACGCTCGGGCTTCAGGTGTATCGCCTCAATAGATGGTTTAGGGTAGGGTGAATCCACGTCGATCTGGAAGTTGGAAATGATATGCAGGTGATCCCATAGCTTATGCTTGAAATCGGCTACATCGCGCAGGTGCGGATTCAAAAAGCCCATCAGATCTATCACTACCTGGGCATAGCGGTTACGTTCTTCGCGCGTTGGCAGTTCGCAAATATATTTTACCATATTTTGAACGTTACGGCCGTATTCAGACAGGATCAATTTGTTCCTGGTTGAATTATAATCAAATGGTTTTGACGGTTCTATCGCCATAAAAACAGTATTTTAAGTTGTAAGTGATATTAAACTAAAATCAGCGCAGATCCCACAGTGGGCGGCTAAAGTTGAATTGTTATTGAAGTAGTGCAAATATAATTTATTTAAGGTGTTGTGCAAATTTTTGTCGGAAGTTGGTCATTGGTCATTGGGTGATTGGGGGGGGGCAAATTAAAACGGTTTAATCGTAATGAAATTTTTAAATTAATGGTTCATTGCTGTTGACTTTGGTAAAAGGTTGCCAAACAGTGAGATTTGGGGCTTTAGCCGAAATGGCGCCAGAAAACTTACGAAGTTTTAGAAACTTCGTAAGTTTAGCGGTGGGCAGGGGGGTATTTAAATTAGAAAAAGCTCCTAACTTTACAGTAATCCAAAAAAATGAAGATAACCCATACCGAAATTTACAGGTTTAGTATACCGATGGAGCCGTTTACCATTGCAACCGGAACCATGGACCATGCCCAAAATGTGTTTATCAGGGTATTTACTGATGCCGGGTTTTACGGTGTAGGAGAGTGTTCGGCTTTTCCGGTTATTGCAGGCGAAACTCAGGATACCTGTCTGGTTATGGCGCGCGAATTTGCCCGGCTTTGGCAAGGTAAAGACCCAATGGACCTGGAGGCCCGTTTACAGCAACTGCATGATTTTACAGCGGGTAATAATACCATCAAAAGCGCTTTTGATATAGCGCTTTATGATATTGCAGCAAAAAATGCTGGCTTGCCATTGTATCAATTGCTGGGAGGTGCCAAAAAAGAGGTTGAATCGGATATCACCATTGGTATCGCTTCACCGGAAGTGATGGCATTAAAAGCACAGGAATTTCTACACAATGGGGCTTCCGTTTTAAAAGTAAAATTGGGTAAAGATGCGCCGACCGATGTTGAACGGATCAGGCAAATAAGGACAGCTGCAGGCAATAATGTTAGAATTAGGGTAGATGCAAACCAGGGCTGGAGTTTTGACCAGGCTGTTTTTGCTTTAAATGGTATCAGTAAATATGATATTGAGTTTTGCGAACAACCGATGCGTACCTGGTACGACGACCAATTGCCCGAATTAAAAAGGCGCTCGCCGGTTAGGATCATGGCCGATGAAAGTGTATTCAATCACCATGATGCACGTAAACAGATCAATAGCAATTCCTGCGATTACATCAATATCAAATTTTCTAAATCAGGAGGGATATTTGAGGCCAAAAAGATCCACGATCTGGCAGCCGAAAAAGGCATACCCTGTATGATGGGAGGTATGCTCGAGAGCCGCATCGCCCTGAGTGCCAAACTGCATTTTGTTTATTCCAGTCCGAACATACAATTCTACGATATGGATACCTGTATGCTCGGCCACCTGGCCGATCCATGTGTTGGCGGTGTTATATACGACGGGTATAAACTATTAATTGCTGATACCCCGGGTATAGGAGCCGATGCGGATAATGTTTTTTTGGAAGGATGCGAGAGATTTGTGGTTAGTTAACCAGTTAATTTGTGATTAGTTATTTGGCCATCAGGCATTAGTTAATAGCTGTAAATTTTTAATAAGATTATTCCTCATCGCCCAATGCCGAATCCCCAATGCCAAATCCCCAATGACTAATGCTTATTGCCAAATCCCCAAAATCACAACCTCCAGCTATCGCTCAATTCAGCGAAATATTTATGGAATAGTGGAATGGTTTCTATGCCTTTATAATAATTAACAATATCATACTTCTCATTGGGCGAATGCAGTGCATCGCTGTCGAGGCCAAAGCCCATGAGTACAGTTTTTATACCTAATTCTGCTTCAAACAACGCTACGATCGGTATACTGCCGCCGCCCCGGGTTGGAATCGGAGCCTTACCAAATGATTCGGTGATGGCTTTTTGTGCAGCCCGGAATGCAACGCTATTGGTTGGCGTTACTACAGGTTCGCCACCGTGGTGCGGGGTTACTTTTACTTTTACGCTTTTGGGTGCTATTTTCTTAAAATGATCGGTAAATAGTTTGGTGATCTTAGCCGATTGCTGATCGGGTACCAAACGCATAGAGATCTTAGCATATGCTTTGGAAGGCAACACTGTTTTCGCGCCTTCACCTATATAACCACCCCAAATGCCATTGACTTCAAGTGTGGGGCGGGTGCCGGTGCGTTCAAGCGTACTGTAGCCTTTTTCGCCCCATAATTCATCCACGCCAAGATCAGCCTTGTAAGCTGCTTCGTCATAGGGTGCTGCATTCAATTCCTGACGTTCGGCCGGGCTTAGGTTGGCAACTTCGTCATAAAAACCAGGGATGGTGATATGGTTATGTTCGTCGTGCAGGGATGCAATAAGTTTAGCCAGGATCGTTGCCGGGTTAGCAACTGCACCGCCATAAACACCTGAATGCAGGTCGCGATTTGGTCCAGTTACTTCCACCTCAAGGTATGACAAGCCGCGAAGTCCGGTTTCTAACGATGGGTGTTCCATACTGATCATGGAGGTATCTGAGATCAATACCACATCAGCTTTCAATCGCTCCTTATTTGCCTTTACGAAAATGCCAAGGTTTGCAGAACCTACTTCTTCTTCGCCCTCTATCATGAATTTTACATTGCAGGGAAGGTGGCCCTGCTTTACCATCAATTCAAATGCCTTTACATGCATATAAAACTGGCCCTTATCATCGGCCGAACCGCGCGCGTAAATCTTACCATCACGAACGGTTGGTACAAACGGAGGGGTTTCCCAAAGCTCCAGTGGATCGGCTGGCTGTACATCATAATGACCATAAACTAAAACCGTAGGCTTTGCAGGGTCGGTTATCTTTTCCCCGTAAACAATGGGGTATCCGGCTGTTTCACAAATTTCAACGTTGTCGGCACCTGCCTCACCTAGCTTTTCTGCTACGTATGCAGCGGCATTCAGCACATCTGGTTTGTATTTAGGGTCGGCGCTTACCGATGGGAATCGGAGCAGTTCAAACAGCTCATCCAGGAAACGTTGTTTATTTTGCTCTACGTATAGTTTAATAGCTTGCATAGCTTTGGTGCATTTGCAACAAATATAAACTTTCTACCACAGCTAAAAATTGATAAATATCAAAAATCGGGTGGGGGGACATAAGCCAGGCAAAGACTGGCAAAGGAGAAATTAAAGGGCTGTTTTTCGGAGGTAAATCAAAACGGTATTTTCAGGGATCAAATAAATTCAGATCGGTCTAAATTTACTCTTAATTATATCCCCAAACAGGCAATACAAAATCTGATCGAATAAAAAACTCAATCAGATAAAGCACATATTGGAACAATATCCAATATGTGCAACCCCTTTGCAATAGGCTAAAAGCGTTATTGCCAGGTATGTTCGACTTAATTAGTCGGCAGTACCTACTTCTTTTTTGTTGTCAACTGAAGTCCTTCTGTGGGCATCAGCAGTACCAACTTCTTTCTTGTTGTCAGCAGTACCAACTTCTTTTTTGTTGTCGGCAGTACCAACTTCTTTTTTGTTGTCAGCAGTACCGACTTCTTTTTTGTTAGCTACAGAATCAGCTCTGAAAGAAGAAAGTGTACCTATGCTAGCAACTAAAAGAGCAGCGAAGATTACTTTTTTCATTGTTTTGAATGTGTTAGAATGGTATAAAAATTTGGTTAATTAATATTCTTTCTGGTTGCGCGCACTAAAACGCTACAAAATTTATTTACATTATATAAGCCTTATAACTGCTTACAAATCCGTAAAATATCAAAAAATTGCAATTGTTTTAAAATTATGGCCATTTTTTTGAAAATATTTCAAAAAACTCCAAATTTTTAACGAAAACTGCAATCAGGTAGATGCTTATAACAAGCTATTTATTAGGCACTTATGGTTGTTAACTAAAGTCCCTTCACAAAGATAAATATGTTTTTGACAATAAAAAATTTAAATGGGGGAATTTTTTTTGCATCATTTTTAAATTATTTACGTAAGAGGGAGAAGTCATACAGAAAATGCACCGCCAGATTCCTTGTATGGTAAATAATGTTTAATGAAAAAAAACTATTTCAGCATATTAATTTTGCTTATCAGCGTAGTAAGAGCTTACGCAGGCTCATCGCTTGATTTTGCGAATCAGGATACTGCACAGGTCAACTTGCTGAACAAGCAGGCTTTTCAAATGCGGCAAACTGACCATGATGAGACCATCAAGAAGGCTACTCAGGCGCTGGAATTAGCTCAAAAGCTCAATTACCTAAATGGTATAGCTGAATCATACCGAACTATGGGTATCGGCGAAGCTTATGCAAACAAAGAAGCAAGCGCAATTGCCGACTATTCAAATGCACTTTCTTTCTTCAAAAAGAGTGGTAATCGCCTGGGGCAGGCTAAAGTATATAATAACATAGGCAACCTATACCTGACTGTAGATTATGATCAGGCGCTCGATTTTCTTGAAAAGGGCTTGAATATGGCCGAGACTTTAAAAGATACCAAACTTATCGCTTCTGCTAATCTTAATATTGGCAACGTATATTTAAGGAAGAAGAATTTATCGCTGGCACTACAATATTATACTAAAAGCCAGAAATTATTTGAACAGATCAACGATCAAACCAATATGATCACCAGTTTGATGAATATTGGTGTTATCTATTACAAAGAAAAGCAATATGATAAATCGTTGGAATTGTTGCTTTCGGCCCACGACCAGGCTCAGGCGCATGACCTGAACACTTCTATAGGTATCATCGACCTTACGCTATCGTCCATCTATGTCGAAAAGAAAGACTATACCAAAGCACAAAAGTTTTTGGATGAAGGTATTGCTTTTGCTGAACTTACCAAGGACGAAAAACTGAAAGAAGACTTTAGCTATAATTCGTATCAATTGGAAATGCACCGCCAGAATTTTGAAAAAGCGGTTTCATTATTGCATTCCATTTACGAGCGTGACAGTACCAGCCATGCCAGCGCGATATCATTCGACTTAAATCTGATGCAGGCTCAACATGATCAGCAGGAAAAACAACATGAGAGTGAGCTGATCATTGAACGGCAAAAGAACGACCGCGTTAAATTTTGGTGGGCAGTTTCAGGATCGGGTTTATTGTTGATTGTTATTGGCCTGCTTGTTGGAAATGTTAAACGAAAAGCCCGTACCAATGCACGTCTGACAGAATTGAATAGCGAAGTTTCACGTCAGAAAGATAACCTTGACAGGATCAATCATCATCTGGAAGAGATCATTGACGAACGTACCCGTGACCTTCAGGTTAAAAACAAAAAATTGTCGGAATACTCGTCCTACCTTTCACATCAGATTCGCGGACCTATTGCTACGCTAAAGGGCCTCATGAACCTCGAAAAAGAAGGTTTGGTTGATCAGCCTGAATGTATCAGCATGATGAATAAATGCGTTTCAGATATCGACGATAAGATCATTGATATGACTGATATCCTTCATGATCCAAAACGTACAAGTTTTCATTGATCATGCATCTCCTGGAAACAATCCAAACTTTCTAACGAAGTAAAACAGTATTTCATCGTGCGCCGATCAGACGCTACACGATAAATGTCTAAATAAAATAAGTAGGATTTTAGCCTGGATTTACGCCTCGTTATAAAAATCAGCACATCTTTTAGTTGCCCTAAATAAACTGTTTTATCCCTTTTTAAGTTGAAGTTTGATCCCGGCGGGGCAACAATACCGGCCTTTCTTTTTTATACAGGATGGTGAAAAGTGGTTTTGCACTGCTGATGGTGCGATTGCAGTATTAGATATACCTATTTGCCTGGCTTTTGGGTAATAGGCGGGGATCTGCTAAATAGCAGACCTTTTGTTTTTTCCTAATAAGTTAGGTTACAATTAAAAGATCTGCTATTTACTAAACACCCCCTTGACCTGGTGTCGTATTTTGCTAAACAGAAAAGAGTCGGTTATTCTGAACCAAATTCTTAAACTGCTACTGAAGCCTTGGTACGCAATTCTTCATACAGCTCAATAACTTTACGTTGCAAACTTGCAATTTCAGCTTCGCGATCGTTCAGTTTTTTCTGGATAACATTTAGATGAGTTGGTGCTGCTTCCGACTGGTCGTTATCTACAGCCAGTAATTGAACAACACTCACTTCGTAGATATTGGCAATCTGTTCCAGACGTGATAAATTTACATCAGTAACCCCGGTTTCGATTTTTGAAAACGCAGGGATAGAGATGCCCAACCTGTTGGCAATATCTTCCTGGCTCCAACCATGTTGGTGGCGCAGGATACGGATACTTTTTCCTACAGATTTGTTTGCAGTTCTTTTGGTTAAATCATTCATATTTTATCTTTGGTTAATTAGGTGCAGATACCTTTAACCAAAGTGTGTGCCAACATATATTTGAACATTTTTAACTTAGATTTAAATTAAAAGCAAATCTTTTAATTCATTTACGGGGAATTTTCTCTACGGCAAGTACCGAATTTCGAGAATAAATTAACCAATCGTAAATGAATTAATGTTATTCGAAATATCTTCTGGAGCTATTGAAAGCGTAGTTATAAATCTTTGCTTTCAGGCAGTAACGATGCGCAGTTTGGCGAATTTTAGGAGTAACTGTTTTTGACCTATTTCTTTAAAAAAGATCGTTGCTTTTACATCGGGTTTATTACCCTCCAGACTCAATACTTTGCCAAAGCCAAAGCGCTCGTGTTCAACCTCCATACCGGCTTGCAGGTTGGAAGTATCAGAAGGAGCAAATCCGGCAGTAGGTACATGAGCCTTCGCTAAAATTGAGGTGGTTTTTACCGGAGGACCTGTAGCTGGTCGCGGTTTTGAAAAAGTATCGTTGCGCTTACTCCATTCAGTCCGCTCGTCATCAAAGAAGGATGTACTGCTGGTGGCCGGTCTCGCTGTAAAGTCAAGTTCAAGATAGCGGGCATCTATCTCGTCCAAAAATCGACTCGGTTCGCAGCTTATCAGTGTGCCGAATTTGAAGCGTGATGTGGCATAACTGATGCTCAGTTTTCGTTCGGCCCGGGTAACAGCCACATAAAACAGGCGACGCTCTTCTTCCAGATCGCTGCGTGAATTTAGCGACATTTGCGATGGGAACAGGTTTTCTTCCAGTCCAACTACAAATACATGCGGAAACTCCAAACCTTTGGCCGAATGGATGGTCATCAGTGAAACAGTGTCGGCATCAGGGTTTTTATCCTTATCGTCATTGGTCAATAAAGCAACATCCTGCATAAAAACACTCAGGTTTTTATCTTCAATATCTTCACGTTCTGAAAACTCCTTGATACCATTTAGCAATTCCTGGATGTTTTCATAGCGGTTAAGCCCCTCTACCGATTTATCTTCATACAGATCTTTCAATATCCCCGAATGCTGGGCAATATGTAATGCTGCTTCGTAAGCCGACTGGTTCTTAACGATCACCTGGAAGCTTTGGATCATGGTGGCAAATACGCCTACCGATGCCGAACTGCGCCCGTCGAGGTATTTCGAAGGATTGAGGATCACTTCCCACGGGGTGGTCATGTTTTGATCGGCACTCAGGATAATACGGTCGACAGTAGTATCGCCAATGCCCCGTTTTGGATAATTGATCACCCTTTTCATCGCCTCTTCGTCGGCCGGATTAATAGTTAGCCTGAAGTATGCGATCAGATCCTTGATCTCTTTGCGCTGATAGAAGGAGAGGCCCCCATATATTTTATAGGGTACGTTCAGTTTTCGAAGCGCTTCTTCCATCGAGCGCGATTGGGCATTGGTACGGTAAAGGATGGCAAAATCATGCCAGTTCATGCCTTTTGTGCTGCGTTCCTGTAATATGCCTTCTGCTACTATTTTGCCTTCTTCGTTATCGCTGAATGCGCGCATCACCCTGATCTTGTCACCTTCTTCTTTTTCAGAAAAGACGTTCTTTTTAAGCTGATCCTGATTATTGGCAATGATACTATTGGCAACATTGACAATATTCTGGGTCGAACGATAGTTTTGTTCCAGCTTAAATATTTTCAGATCGGGATAATCCTTTTCAAAGTTGAGGATATTTTGGATGTTTGCACCCCGGAATGCGTAAATACTCTGTGCATCGTCGCCTACAACGCAGATATTCTCATTGATAGCTGCCAGCTTTTTAACAATAAGGTATTGCGAAAAATTGGTATCCTGATACTCATCTACCATCAGGTATTTAAACTTATTCTGGTATTTGTAGAGCACATCGGGGTAACGCTTGAGCAATTCATTGGTTTTAAACAAAAGGTCGTCAAAATCCATGGCTCCGGCACGATAGCAGCGGGTGGCATAGTTTTCATATATCTTGCCCAACTGCCCGCGTCCGCTCGAAAAATCATCGGCCTGTATCTGGTCATTCTGCTGGTATTCCTGCCAGGATATCAGGTTGTTTTTAGCAGCCGAGATACGGTTATAAACAAAGTTGGGATTGTATAATTTATCGTCGAGTGCCAGCTCTTTCAGAATAGCGCGTAAAACACTTTTGCTATCGTCCGTATCGTATATGGTAAAATTATTGGGATATCCAATTTTTTCGGCTTCGACACGTAAAATTTTGGCAAATACCGAGTGAAAGGTACCCATCCAAACATTTTTAGCTTCGGGTCCAACGGTATGCATGATACGGTCGCGCATTTCCCGTGCGGCCTTATTGGTAAAAGTTAACACCAGTATATTAAAGGCATCTACGCCACTGGCCACCAAATGCGCTACGCGCATGGTAATTACCCGTGTTTTACCTGAACCGGCACCGGCAATGATCATTACCGGTCCTTCGGTTTGTAGTACTGCTGCCTGCTGAGCAGGGTTCAATCCCTTTAAATAATCCAATCTCTTGTCCTCGTTTCTGACAGGGCGAAGTTAATTTTTTAAGAGGAAAGGCGAAAGAATAAAGGCGAAAGGTTTTTTATTTAAAGCGATTATTTAGCCAGGCAAATGGCTATAACATTTGTGCGTCATATTTGATGTTATAACATATTTCTAATATAGAGAGGCTTAATTTTGATCCGAAAAAATATTCATTGTAAGAATAATAAAAGAAGAAAAATGGCATCCTACAAATTATTTACCCCAGCCAAGGTTGGGGCAATCACCTTAAAAAATCGCATCGTCATGGCACCCATGACACGCTCACGCGCTATTGGCAATATTCCAAATGACCTGATAGCCGAATATTATGGTCAACGGGCCGCAGCTGGCTTGATAGTTACAGAAGGTACTTCACCTTCACCAAATGGTTTGGGTTACGCCCGTATTCCGGGAATTTTCAGCCAGGAACAGGTTGATGGCTGGAAAAAAGTTACAAGCGCGGTTCATGCCAAAGGCGGAAAGATATATGTACAATTGATGCATACCGGCAGGATAAGTCATGTGTTGAACTTACCGACCGGTGCTGAAGTATTGGCTCCTTCGGCTGTAGCTGCTGCCGGTCAGATGTGGACCGATTCGGCTCAAATGCAGGATAATCCAACGCCACGGGCTCTGACTTCCGAAGAATTGCAAAGCACTAAAGCCGAATTTGTTAATGCCGCAAAAAATGCGATCGAGGCTGGGTTTGATGGTGTTGAACTGCATGGCGCAAACGGGTATTTGCTGGAGCAATTTTTGTCGCCGATCAGTAATATCCGTACCGACAATTATGGTGGCAGTATAGAAAATCGTGCTCGTTTTGTACTTGAAGTGGCTGCCGATGTAGCGGCAGCAATTGGTGCCGATAAAACGGGCATTCGCCTTTCGCCTTATGGTGTTGCCAGCGACATGCCGCATTACCCGGAAATTGATGCTACTTATACCTACCTGGCGACTGAATTAAATAAATTAAACATTGCGTATATCCACCTGGTAGATCATTCGGCGATGGGTGCACCCGCAGTACCAGTTGAAATTAAGCAAGCCATTCGAAATGCATTCAAAAATACATTGATCCTGGCTGGCGGTCTAACGAAGGAAACTGGTGAAGCGCTTTTGGAAAGCGGTTTAGCCGATCTGGTTGCCTACGGTCGTCCGTTCATTAATAATCCGGATCTGGTTGAACGCTTTGAGAGCAATAAACCATTGTCAACTGATTTGCATTTCGACTTATTCTACACACCGGGTGAAAAAGGTTATACCGATTACCCGGTGTATCAGGAGCAACCGGCATAATTTGTATGTACCGGATTTGAATAATTAAAGAATTTTCATAACGCCTGATTTCCAGCCACAAACCGGAAAGCTTGCGGCGACAGATGAAAAAATCTTAACCCCAAAAAAAAGACCGGGTTCCCCAAAGAACCCGGTCTTCCCATTATAATCTTCAAATCTTCAAATCTCCAAATCTCCAAATTTTCAAATCTTCAAATCACTTCCCCGTCCACACGTTATTCTTCGTATCAAAATCAGCCAACTGGTGATCCGGATCGATCTCCACTTTGGTTAATGTTGAAGTTGAGGGGTATTTGAATTTCCAAACACCGCCGGCACGTTGCCAGATGTTTACCGGCAGGTGCAAGATCTCGGTTTTACCGTTAGATTGGGTGATAGCCAGATCAACCGGCATAGCAATTTTTTCCTTATTGATGAGGGTAATCACCGCACCCTGAGCCGGGTCGTTTTTAACATAGCTAACAGATTGCACGGCCTGGTCGAGTTTCCAGGTTGTAAAGAACCATTCTTTCCAGAACCAGTTTAAGTCTTCGCCAGCGGCATCGTTCATGCTACGGAAAAAGTCGTAGGGCAATGGATGCTTGAAGGCCCAGTGTTTGATGTACTCATTAAATGCATAGTCAAACCTATCAGGTCCGATCACCACATTACGTAACATATCCAGAGCGGCAGATGTTTTCACATAATATTGGCCATAGTCGTTAAGGCCCATGGCTTCAGGCGCAACCATTAATGGATCCTTTAAGATCTTCAGGTAACCTACCAGGTTATAGGCTGGTCGTGCTGTAGTATCATCATATTCACCATGATTAAACATCTTGGTCGAATATTGATTGATGAAAGTATTAAAACCCTCATCCTGCCACATGTATTTACGTTCGTTGGATCCAACGATCATCGGGAACCAGTTGTGTCCGATCTCATGGGTGATATCGCCCCAAAGGCCGCCATTTTTCAGGTTATCCAGGCAGAATACGATACCTGGATATTCCATACCCAAAGCTACACCTGCAACTGTAGTAGCAGAGTTCCATGGGTATTCATAATATTTATTGGAGTATATCTCGATGCTGTATTTCAGGTATTCAGTTCCGCGTCCCCAGGAGTTTTTGCCAGCACTTTCGGCAGGGTAGGCAGCCATAGAAATTCCTTTACGTCCGGAAGGGAAGGTAATGCGTGCAGCATCCCAAATAAATGCTTTCGAAGCTGCCCAGGCAATATCGCGGGTATTTTGCATTTTAAAATGCCAGGTTTTGGTACCAGCAGTATTGTCATTCTGACCCACTTCATCGGGTTTGGTTATAAATACAGTTTTATCACTGTTGCGTGCTTCGGCAAGACGTGCCTGCTGGGCCGCGCTTAATACCTCAGCACCGTTCTGCAAGTCGCCCGAGCCTACAACCAGCATGCTGGCAGGTGCAGTTATATAATAGTCGAAATCACCATATTCGCAATAAAACTCGCCTAAGCCCATGTAAGGCAAGGTGTTCCAGCCTTCTACATCATCATAAACACACATCCGTGGATACCATTGCGCCAGCTCATAAACATAGCCTGCTTTGAATTTTTTACGACCCATCCTATCAGCACCATATTTTGGTATTGAAAAGCTGTATTTTATTTTAAGCTCTATTTTAGCACCGTTTGCTGCCAGGGGTTCCTTCAGGCGAATCTGCATGCGGGCATCTGAGATTACCGGCTCGGTAATATAGTTCTGTTTTTCATAACCAACAGCTACTGACTCGATATGGTAGCCACCACGATTAAATCCTTTTACATCAAAACGGTCGCCGTTCATGGGTGTGGTTGCCCAACCTCTTGAATTTGGTTTGAACAAATTCTGGTCTAGCTGTAACCAAAGATGGTCAAGCTGGTCCGGACTATTATTGGTATAAGTGATCACTACTTCGCCGGTAACCGTGGTATCCTGCTGACCCTCTTCTAATGTAGCGTGAATGGTATAATCTGCACGGTTTTGCCAGTAGTGGGCACTTGGGTTACCGTTGGCAGAACGGGTTCCACCGCCGGTTACCGGCCACGTGATGGGGCCAAAGGTTTCCTGGTGATCATATTTAATAGAATCGGAGGTTTGCGCCTTTGCACCTATAGCCGAAAAAATTGCGAGGCATAGCCCGGCAAAGAGTTTAAGTTTTAATTGGTTCATTACTTGTAGATTTTCAAAGACAAAGAAACCAATTTTATGCGTTTATTGTTTATTTGAGGGGATGAAAATTGAGAAGTGGGTGTTAATTAGCAATTTCAGACACTTAAATTACAATATTATATTCCCGATTATGCATCTTCGCTAACCACTTTCACCCTATGAACCGCCTCGCCAATTCAGCTTCGCCCTATTTATTGCAACATGCTAACAATCCGGTTGATTGGTTTCCCTGGGGCACGGAAGCGCTTAAAAAAGCGAAAGATGAAAATAAGCTGATATTGGTAAGTATTGGCTATTCGGCATGCCACTGGTGCCATGTGATGGAGCATGAGAGCTTCGAGGACGAGAAGGTTGCAGCGGTAATGAACGAATACTTTGTTTGTATCAAAGTTGATCGCGAAGAACGCCCGGATATCGACCAGGTATATATGGCGGCAGTGCAGCTTATGACCGGCCGCGGAGGATGGCCGCTTAACTGTATATGTCTGCCCGATCAGCGCCCGATCTATGGCGGAACTTATTTCAGGAAAAATGATTGGCTCAGCCTGCTCTTTAACCTGGCCGACTTTTATAAAAACAAGCCGGAAGAAGCCGAAGACTATGCCAATAAGCTAACAGACGGTATCGTAAAATTCGAAAATTTTATCCCCGTAAACGAAGAAAAGCAATATAGCCGTATCGGGCTGGAAACAATTGTTAATGCCTGGCAACAGTATTTCGACCGGGTTAATGGGGGGATAGGTGCTGCTCCTAAATTTCCGATGCCCAATAACTGGCAGTTTTTGATGCGCTATTCTTTTTTGATGCAGGATCAGCAAATTGCTGAACAGGTAAAACTTACCCTGCAAAAAATGGCTTATGGCGGTATTTATGATCATGTTGGCGGTGGGTTTGCACGTTATTCGGTTGATGGTCACTGGCATGTACCGCATTTTGAAAAGATGCTGTACGATAATGCACAGTTACTCTCGTTATATGCAGAGGCAGCGATATGGTCCTTTGATTCCTTGTATCAGCAGGTAGCGGATGAGATCATTACGTTTGTCAGGCGCGAATTGAGCTCGCCTGAAGGGGGCTTTTACTCGGCCCTTGATGCCGATAGTGAGGGCGTTGAGGGGAAATTTTACACCTTTCAAAAAGCAGAAATTGAAACTGTTTTGGCTGCCGAAGCCGCCTTGTTTTGTATCTATTATAATATTACCGACGAAGGAAATTGGGAAGAAGAAGAAACCAATGTGCTTTTCAGAAAAGACAGTGACGAAGTGCTGGCTAAAAAATTAGGACTGGACGAAGCTGAATTGGCTGCCAGAATAGGTTTAGCCCGCGAAAAGCTTTTGAACTACAGAAACGGGAGGATACGTCCAGGACTTGATCATAAAATTCTGGCGTCCTGGAACGGCTTGTTGCTTAAAGGCCTGTGCGAGGCTTACCGCACATTTGGCAATTCGGACTACCTGACGTTAGCCTTAAAAAATGCTGAATTTTTGTTAGGAAACTTAATAAGCCCGGAAAACCGGATAACCAGAATTTTCGCAAAAGCCAATGAGCTTAATACCGGCCTGGCATTCCTTGATGATTATGCTAATGTGATAGATGCTTTTATCGCACTTTATGAAATTACGTTCGATGAGCAATGGCTCATCAAAGCTAATGAACTTACCTATACAGCTATTGCTGATTTTTATGATGAATCAAAAGGCATGTTTTTTTATACAGCGGCCAACGATGAGCAATTGATTGCCCGAAAATACGAATTGATGGACAGCGTGATACCAGCTTCAAACTCGGTGATGGCTATTAATTTAAAGAAGCTGTCTTTGTTTTTTGATGAACCATCTTACCAGGAACTTGCAGCGCAGCTCTTAAAAAATATAGAATCGCAAATAGCAAAATACGGATCATCTTACTCCAACTGGGCGTCGTTAATGCTGTTTGAAGTTTTTGGTACTTATGAAGTAGCCATAACCGGCAATAATTTTGAGGAATTGCGCCAGAAGTTTGAAAAAAACTACGTTCCCAACAAAATTATCTTGGGAGGTAAAAAGGGAATTTTACCTTTGCTGCAGGGTAGGCTTTCGGATGAAACACGCATATTTGTTTGTCGCGATAAAACTTGCGGGTTACCTGTAGCTGATATTAACGAAGCTCTACAACAAATCAATTCTTAAAATATATTAGTAAAAAAAATGAAGATCGAACCAAAAAAGGTAGTGTCATTAACCTACGACCTGTATGTAAAGGACGAAAATGGCAAAGAGGGTCTGGTAGAAAGTGCTACTGAAGAGCAGCCTTTGACATTTTTATTCGGAGCAGGGCAGATGCTTCCAAGGTTCGAAGAAAACCTGAGTGCATTGTCGACCAATGATAACTATGATTTTCACCTTTCGGCTGAAGATGCTTACGGTAATTATGATGAAGAAGCAGTAGCTAATTTGCCGTTGGAAATATTTGCAGGCAACGATATTCCACCAGTTGGCAGCGTAATTCCATTACAGGATAACCAGGGCAATCGTTTCCAGGGTCAGATAGTTTCAATTGCCGAAGATTCCGTTATTGTTGACCTTAACCATCCAATGGCTGGCCAGGAATTACATTTTATGGGCAAGATCATCAATGTTCGCCCGGCAACTTCCGACGAATTATCTCACGGCCATGCACATGGTCCGGATGGTCACCACCATCATTAATAGGTCCGCAAGGCTAAATGCCGATTGCGGAATGACGTAAATGCGAAGTGTTAAAATTGGAATGATCGATTGAAAATTGGTTATTTACGATAGAGCACTTCGCATTTCGTTTTAAAAACGCTTCCTGGTTCAATGAAAATCAAGACTTCCGTCTGGTTTGATTTTGCAGGCAATAAATATCCGGCAAATAACAGGTTGCTTATTAATTGTTGCAGGGATAAACTTTTTATCTTCCTCGCTGAACAGGCTGGTTGACATGGTTATGCTTTGTGCAACTCCGGGCCCAACCAGGTGCACCTGGTAATCGGCCAATCTACCCATTGGGCTGATCAGCAGTTCGATGATAGCATTATATATGGGTTCAAATTCATAATCCGGCACAAAAGGTGTTTTAAAGACTCTCAGAAATGGCAGATACCCAAAAAACCTGCCGCCAACCCGATATGGTTTGGTAGTTTTATCCGAATCGGTCAATTCTTTATCTACGTAATACCTCAGGGCAGAATTACGGGTTTCAAAGGCTTCATAGACTATGGAATCGCGGTCATAATCATAGTTCTGCAATAACGTACCTCGCCCATTGAAAAATTGCCAGTTACCTACCTTTTTTCCATGCGAAAAGCTGCCTATGGCAATTAAATATTTACGGTTATAGAAAGCTTTATATATCCCGTCCTTTACCAGAGGGCTATCTGGTAAAACATGGAACAGCTCTGTTACATTATCGGAAATACGCCCTTTTTTTTCGGAATTGTTCTGCGAAATACAATCGGTTGCGCAAAAAATGACGACAATGAAAAATAAAATGGTTTTAAAAAACATATTGAATTAGCAATATATGCATATTTACCTTAAACTTTTCCGAAGAGCCCGGCAAAGCTGGCAATTTCTGACGTAAAAGGCACTTTTTTGACCGATCACATTTATGGATAATTTTTCCAATAACTTGCTATACAAGCCGGTAAGCTTTTCGGCTACGGTGATTACGGAGTTAATGATACCTTCTTATTCAAACTTTGGTGGTAAGATACACGGTGGTATTATCCTTTCGCTAATGGATAAAGTTGCCTATGTATGTGCGGCAAAGCATGCAGGAAATTATTGTGTAACTGCCTCAATTGACAAAGTTGATTTTTTGCAGCCGGTAGAAGTAGGCTACCTGGTTTCTTTGCTGGCATCAGTAAATTATGTAGGTAAAACTTCCCTGGTAGTAGGCATTAAAGTGATCTCTGAAAACATTAAAACCAACGAAGTATTTCATACCAATACCAGCTATTTCACGATGGTGGCCAAAGATGAAAACAATCAGCCCGTTCAGGTACCGGGATTGATTTTGGAGGACCAGGTACAAGTGCGGCGGTTTTTGGAAGCATGCAGCCGCAAGGAGTTTAAAAGTATTTATAAACACCACGCCGAAAAAGACGTAATGCCGGAAGAAGAACAAAAATGGAAGGCAATGCTGGAAGGAGAACGTTGCAGATTAACTGATTAATAACATATTTCTGTTAATATTGCAGAATATTAGTCACTTTACTACCTATTAAAAGTACCAATGCGTTATTATTTTACCTTATTACTGGTATTAGTATTTACAGCAAGTGTTTTTGCCCAACAGGTGCCGAATAGTACCAATACCACAAAGGGTACGTTCCATACAATTGATAGTTTGAACAAACTATCCGATGCTACTTTTCTGCAATCACCCGATTCGGCCAAAGATGAAGCCGCAAAAGCGTTGTTTCTTGCTGAAAAAGCAAAATACCCCCTTGGAATTGGCTATGGATTTTACAATATCGGCCATATTTATTGGTCGCAGTCTTATTATCCTATCGCTTTAACCTATTTAAATAAGGCGCTCAACAATTTCCCACGAAACGAAAAGCAACTTATAGCGCGGTGTTTTGTAACTATCGGTCGCACCTATTCCGACCTGCATAATTTCAGGGAAGCAAGGCGGTATCTGGATAGCGCCCAGCATTATGCCCGTGGCAACCAGGATCTTTTGGCCGATGTATATAGCGAACGATCACTCATTTATCGTCGGGAGAATAATTTTAAGGACGCACTTGCAGAAGCCCAAAAGGCTTTGCGTTTGAATCAGCTGGTCCATGATCGTGTTAATGCTGCTGTTTTATATGAGCGTATTGCTGTAGTTTTTAATAAAACTGGCAGGTATAAAGAGGCTCTGGCTTATGCTGATACAGCTTACAAATTGAGTTTTATAGTTCACAATAAACGTTTACGCGCCAATGTTCTGGTTGTGTATGCCTCTATATACAATAATCTGGGGGATTTTGATAAAGCCATACCTTTTGCAAAAAGCGGAGGCAACCTTGCCGATAGTATTGGCGTAGTTGATGTAATATCCGGGGCATACAAGGAACTGATCTCGAGTTATGAAAAGAAACACGATTTACAAACAACCATGTTTTACCTTAAAAGGTATAACAAGATGCAGGATAGCCTCAGTACTTTCAACAAAAACAAAAATACTGAACTGATACAGGAATATTTTACGCTCGACCGGCGACTGACCGAAATGGCCGCTCTAGAGCGGGCTGAAATGCAGCATAAGGCCCTGTTAAAGTCGCAGGGTTACACCATTATTAGCCTGACCCTGGCGCTTGCCCTGGTTCTGGTATTGTTTGTGGTTACCTATTATTTTTATAAGCAGAGGAAAAGCCTGAGTGAACAGTTGCGCAGGCAGCATGATGCACTGCTGGAACAAAAGCAGTTAATTGAAAGCCAGACAGCCGATCTGGAACTGCTTAGCGGAATTAAGGATAAATTACTTGCCGTAATAGCGCACGATCTGCGTACACCTTTAGCTAACCTGCGCAACATCACGGATATGTTTGGTATGGACTATTTTTCGAATGAGGAAATACACAAACTGATGCAGGAAATCAGTCCTATGGTAAAAAGCGCCGAAATGACGCTTTCAAATTTACTGGAATGGGCGGGCAGCAATATTAAAGGACGTAAATTAAACGCCGGAAGCCTGGATATTTTCCTTGCTGGGGTAGAGATGGAAGAAATATTCGGTCACGCACTGCAAAAAAAGAATATCGAATTCCGAAATCAGGCCAGCCCCGGTCAATCCGTTTTTGCCGACGAAAATCATATCAAAGTTGTATTGCGCAATCTGGTAAGCAATGCCATAAAATTCACCGAAGCAAAGGGCTATGTAGTACTTAGCTCTGAATTAACGAAAGAAAAGGTGATTATTTGCGTGGAAGATAGCGGCAAGGGAATGTTCCCCGAGGAAATTGAAAAGCTTTTTTCACTGCAAACCCATTTTTCGCAACGCGGAACAGCTGGAGAGACCGGCACCGGTATTGGTTTGATGCTTTGTAAAGAACTGGTTGAACTTAATGGCGGCAATCTTTGGATCGAATCAAAACCGGGCAGTGGTAGTAAATTTTATTTTTGTTTGCCTTTGAATCCTGAATATGTATAGGATTTAGAATTTTAAAACCTTCTCAACCACTGAATCCATTTCCGTTAATAGACCGGAAACTTATTTTCGACACCTGCCAATAGCGCTATCGGGCTTTTGCCTGGTCACAACAAAATTCATTGCTCAGCTCCGGCGATTAAGCCCGGATAAAAATTACGCAAACTAATTGTGGGTTTTATCAATGTATTTTATAATTTAGCTAACCCCAATTATAAGTGTCATAAAAACACCATTACTGATGAGATTTTCACTTCGCACCTGGATAAGTTGCGTTCTATTGTGTGCAGGTTATTGCGGAGCGTACGCGCAAAGCCAGCCTGTAGGTATTTTTGATGATCAGGCCGATATCGGACAGGTTAAACAAAAAGGCAACGGCACTTATGATAGCAATACCCAGCAATATCATCTGGAAGGGGCGGGTACCAATGTATGGGCTAAACATGATGAATTTCATTATGTATGGAGGAAAATCAAAGGCGATTTTATACTTCGTACTAATTTTACTTTTCTGGGCCAGGGTGTTGAAGAACATCGCAAAATAGGCTGGATGGTAAGGTCGACACTTGATACCGATTCGAAACATGCAAGTGCGGTAGTGCATGGCAGCGGCCTTACTTCACTGCAATTCAGAAGGAATGTGGGCGGTATTACGGAAGAAAAGAAATTTACTTTAACGGGAGCAGATGTCATACAACTGGAGCGCAAGGATGGGGTTTATACCATGTCGGTTGCGCATAAAGGTGAAACTTTTGTTAGTGAAAAAATTGATAGCCTCGAATTGGGCGATGAGGTTTATGTGGGGCTGTTTATATGTTCCCATAACCCTAAAGTAAGCGAGCAGGCAATATTTAACAATGTGCGTATTGTAGCGCCAGCGTCTAAAACCCTGGTACCGTATCGCGATTATTTAGGAAGCGCAATTGAAATTCTGGACATCCGCGATCAAAGTAGTAAAGTTATTTACCAGATACCGCAATCACTTCAGGCGCCTAACTGGACCAAAGACGGGAAATCGCTCATCTATAACCGCGACGGTGCACTGTATAATTTCGACCTCGCATCCGGCACGCCGAAAGTGATCAATACTGGAGTTGCCAATAAAAACAATAACGATCATGTGATTTCCTTTGATGGAACCATGCTAACCATCAGTAGCGGAAATGGTGATAAAGGTGCATCACTTGGTTTTACTGTTCCGATTGGTGGGGGTGAGGCCAAACAGGTCACTCCCATTGGCCCTTCGTATATGCATGGCTGGTCGCCCGACGGGAAATATATTGTGTTTTGCGGTAACCGTAACGGTGAGTATGATGTATATAGGATACCTTCGGGTGGTGGCCCTGAAGAACGCCTTACCAATACCCCCGGCCTGGATGATGGTCCGGAATACAGCCCAGATGGCAAGTACATCTATTTTAACTCGGTGCGCAGTGGTTTGATGCAGGTGTACAGGATGAAAGCTGATGGCACCGAACAAACCCAATTGACCAATGATAATTTCAACAATTGGTTCCCCCATATTTCACCCGATGGTAAATGGATCGTTTATATCACTTTCCTGAAAGATGAAGTGGCAGCGGGCGACCATCCTTTTTACAAACATGTGTATCTTAGGCTGATGCCTGCCAGTGGCGGGCCCTCAACCGTTATAGCGTATTTATATGGTGGTCAGGGAACCATCAACACTCCCTCATGGGCGCCAGATAGTAAACACCTTGCTTTTGTAAGTAATTCCGGGTTGCTATTCGGGGCCTTCCCGATAGGAAAATAAGAAGAAAGAAGTTTTAACATATAAAACCAAATTGAAATGGATCATTCACGCAGAAATTTTATTAAAAACACAGGGCTTGCAGTAGCAGGCGCTGCTTTGCTGCCATCGGGCCTGTTTGCCGCTCCAAAAAAGATCGAACGGGTAGGCCTGCAGTTATATTCCGTTAGGGATGCTATGAGCAAGGATCCCCTGAGTTCGCTTAAAAAGCTTGCCGATATGGGCTATGTTCATGTAGAACATGCAAACTACATCGACCGTAAGTTTTATGGTTATGGTGCCAAAGAATTTAAAAAGGTGTTGACCGATCTGGGCCTGCAAATGCATAGTGGACACACAGTAATGACAGCCGAAGATTGGGACGACAGCAAAAAGGATTTTACTGATAAATGGAAATACACGGTAGAGGATGCAGCCATAGTTGGGCAAAACTTTGTGATCAGCCCATGGTTGGATGATGCGCTACGCCATGATCAGGACAAGCTGAAAAAGACAATGGACCAATTCAATAAATGTGGCGAATTATGTAAGAAATCGGGTATGAAGTTTGGATATCACAATCATAACTTCGAGTTTAATACACAGGCACCTGACGGTTCTGGATTATTATATGACTATATCCTTGCCAACACAGATCCGAACCTGGTTGCACAGCAAATGGACGTGGGTAATATGTTAGGCGCCGGAGGGAGGGCTCTTGAACTACTTAAAAAATACCCTGGTCGTTTTGAGTTATTGCACGTTAAAGATGAGATAAAGAGTGATACCGGGCAGGGCATGGATGGCTATGACAGCACACTGCTGGGTAAGGGTGTTATGCCGGTAAAAGAAATTGTAAAAGAAGCCCGTAAAAATGGCGGCACCAGCTGGTTTGTCATCGAACAGGAATCGTATCAGGGCAAGGATCCATTCGATTGTGTAAAAATTGATTTACAAACGATGAAAAAATGGGGTTTCTAACCCATTGTTTTTAAATTTCCCCAGAAATGTTGCTGTTGTTTGTGTAGCCAATGAACAACAGCAATTTTTTTGTTTAAAATGTCAATTATACACTATATTGCCGCCATAAACCCCTACCGGCATTATAATTTAACTTAAAGATGGACAGGCGCTCGGCGATCCGAAATTTAGCTTTTGTTATGGGGAGTGCGGCATTATTGCCCTATTGCACACCCGGTAAACCTACGGTACATTACACGCATTTTGATGTTAATCTCGAACAGCAAAATCTGGTTGCAGCGTTAGCGGAAACTATCATCCCAAAAACAACCAGCCCCGGCGCAATTGATCTTGGACTGGATAAATTTGTATGGCTGATGCTGGATGATTGTACTAAAAAAAGCGATCAGGATGCTTTTTTTAAAGGTCTGGGAGAATTTAATGACCTGGTGAAAAAAACGTATAACAAAAGTTTTTCCGACTGTACCAAGGATGAAAAGGCTGCAGTACTGAATAATTTTCAAAACAAACCTGATCAGAAAAAAGCTGACCCTGCAGAAGATAAATATTCAAAAGAACTCCGTGGTTTTTACGGCAGGATACATTGGCTGACTGTTTTTGGCTATACCGAGTCGAAATATTTTATGACCAAAGAAATTGTTTGGGAGTTAGTACCGGGCCGTTATAATGCCTATTTCCCTGTTAAAAATTTGAAGGCTTCAAAAAATGGCTAATCTGAATATAGACAGCGCAAAAGAGCGCACCTACGATGCTATTGTAATTGGTTCGGGTATCAGCGGAGGTTGGGCAGCCAAAGAGTTGACTGATAAGGGGCTGAAAGTGATCATGCTGGAACGTGGTAGAGATGTTAAACATAATGTTGACTATCCTACCACCAATATGTATCCCTGGGAGTTTAAGCACAGGGGGCAAATACCACAGGAAATACAGGATGCAAATCCGGTTGTTAGCCGCTGTTATGCATTTCGTGAAGATGCCCAGCATTTTTTTGTGAAGGATCAGGAACACCCTTATGTGCAAACCAAACCCTTTGACTGGATCAGGGGTTATCAGGTGGGTGGTAAATCATTGCTTTGGGCACGTCAGACCCAGCGCTGGAGCAATTTTGATTTTGAAGGCCCGGCACGTGATGGCTATGCCGTAGATTGGCCGATACGTTATGATGATATTGCGCCATGGTACAGCCATGTAGAGAAATTTGCTGGCATATCAGGCAATAAAGATGGTTTAGCTGAATTACCTGATGGTGAGTTTTTGCCCGGGTTCCCCTTAAATGCTGTGGAAGACTATTTTAGCAAACATGTCAAAACCAATTATAAAAACCGACATGTGATCAGCGCACGTTGTGCCCATTTGTCTACACCCAACCAGATACATATTGATCAGGGCCGTGTACAATGTCAAAGACGAAACCTGTGTCAGCGCGGTTGTCCATTCGGCGGTTATTTTAGCAGCAATGCATCAACTATTCCCTGGGCATTAAAATCCGGCAATCTTACACTTCGCCCTTTTTCTGTTGTTGAGTCTATTATTTATGATGAAAAGCAAGGCAAGGCAACTGGTGTTCGGATTGTTGACACCAATACTAAACAAACAGAAGAGTATTTTGCAAAGATCATTTTTGTAAATGCTGCCTGTTTAAATACAAATCTGATCCTATTAAACTCAAAATCTAATCGCTTTCCTAATGGTTTAGGAAACGATAGCGGCGTATTGGGTAAATATATAGCCTTCCATAATTATTCAGCTCATATTGGTGCCGAAGTTGAAGGCTTTGAAGAATGGGCAACTGATGGACGCAACCCGGCAGGCGGAGGTTACATACCGCGTTTCCGGAATGTTTATAAACAGGAGACCGATTTTCTGCGAGGTTATGCCTGCGGTCTGGGCGCTTACCGGGGGTACAAACACGAAGGAGAAGGTTTTGGCGAAGCATTTAAAGCGGGGCTTTCCTCAAAAGATTATGGTCCCTGGTACGTAGGATCGCACATGATGGGTGAAACTATTCCCAAAGCCAGCAATTTTGTTGCACTGGATGCGGCAAAAAAGGATGCCTGGGGTGTTCCGCTACTTGATATTTCGGTTGATTATGATGATAATGACCAGAAAATGCAAAAAGACTACGTTGAACAGTTGACAGAAATGTTCACCAGCGCTGGATTTAAAAACATCAAAGCCGAAACCAACCATCAGGCACCAGGCCTTGATATACATGAAATGGGTGGTGTGCGTATGGGTAACGATCCTAAAACATCCATGCTTAATAAATGGAACCAGTTGCATACTTGTAAAAATGTATTTGTTACTGATGGAGCAAGCATGACATCTACCTCCTGTCAGAACCCCTCACTGACTTATATGGCACTTACCGCCAGGGCTGTGGATCATGCGGTAAGCGAACTGAAAAAGGGTAATGTTTAAAAGGCTTGAAACAAGCAAAGCTTATATAAATAGAGCCGAAAATGCCATTTAAGCGCTCAAAATGCATTATTGTGTTAAAAAAACACAATGAAAATTAAATAAACGGGAAATTATTTTTTACATTAGTCGGACTAACCAGAATATAACCAAACAACCAATATTAATATGTCAACCAACACATACGATGCGATCGTAATCGGATCGGGGATAAGCGGGGGCTGGGCAGCCAAAGAGCTTACAGAAAAGGGTCTAAAAACGATCCTGCTTGAACGTGGACGTGATATCGAGCACGTCAAAGATTATGTAAATGCAACCAAAGGACCATGGGAGTTCCCACACAGGGGTGGCAGAACAGTTCAGATGGAGAAAGATTATCCGGTATTAAAACGGGATTATCCTTTGAACGAAACCAACCTTGATTATTGGGTAGACGAAAAAGAAAGTCCCTATACTGAAGTAAAGCGCTTCGACTGGTTCCGCGGGTATCATGTGGGCGGCAGATCGCTGATGTGGGGCCGTCAGAGCTATCGTTGGCACGAAACCGATTTTGAGGCTAACTTAAAAGATGGTGTAGGTGTTGACTGGCCAATCCGTTATAAAGATCTTGAAAAATGGTATGACCATGTTGAAGGATTTGCTGGTATTTCCGGAAATCACGACAATGTGCCAATCCTTCCAAATGGCAATTTTATGCCACCAATGGATATGAACTGCGTTGAAAAAGACGTGGCAGCGCGTATCAACAACCATTACAAAGGTTCAAGGTATATGATCATCGGCCGTACGGCTAATATCACTAAACCGCTTCCGGGACGTACCAATTGCCAGTATCGTAATAAATGCTGGTTAGGCTGTCCTTTTGGCGCTTATTTCAGTACCCAATCGTCAACTTTACCAGCGGCACGTGCAACTGGCAATTTAACGTTGAGGCCATGGTCTATCGTAACCCGTATTTTATATGATAAGGACACCAAAAAAGCTAAAGGTGTAGAAGTATTGGATGCGCAAAACAACCAAACCTACCAGTACTTTGCAAAAATCGTATTTGTTAATGCTTCAACGCTTAATTCGGCCTGGGTATTGATGAATTCGGCTACCGATATCTGGCCTGATGGATTAGGATCAAGCAGCGGCGAATTAGGCCACAACCTGATGGATCACCACCTGGGTGTTGGTGCAGGCGGATTAGTTGAAGGTTATGACGATAAATATTATTTCGGCCGGCGTGCAAATGGTATTTATATACCACGTTTCCGCAACCTGAACGGTGAAAAACGCGATTATATCCGTGGTTTCGGTTATCAGGGTGGTGCTGGTCGCGAAGAATGGGGCAGATCTATACCCGAATTTTCAATTGGCGGCGAATTTAAAGATGCGCTTACTGAACCGGGAGCATGGACCATGGGTATCGGTGGTTTCGGTGAAACATTGCCATATCACGAAAACCGGGCTTTCCTGGATAAAACCAAAAAAGATAAATGGGGCCTTCCTGTATTGGCGATCGACGCAACGATCAAAGATAATGAGAAGAAAATGCGTATCGACATGGCCAATGATGCCAAGGAAATGCTGGAAACTGCCGGTGTTAAAAATGTGCAGATATATAACAGCGAAGCCGTGCTTGGTCGTGGAATCCACGAAATGGGTACCGCTCGAATGGGTCGTGATCCAAAAACATCAGTATTAAACGAATGGAATCAGGTATGGGATGCTAAAAACGTATTTGTTACCGATGGCGCTTGTATGGCATCAACAGCCTGCCAGAATCCGTCGCTGACCTATATGGCCTTAACAGCCCGTGCAGCAAATCATGCTGTAGAAGAGTTGAAAAAAGGGAATTTGTAGGTTGGGTATCAGGTAATCGGGTATCAGTTATCAGGTTATGGAATTAGTGTTGTATTGTCAGCAAAGACAACTATTCACTAATTCACTAAATTACTTATTAATTAAATCACCAATTATAGGATATATCCATGTCTGAAAAGCCTAAAGAAGAACAGCCGCAGAATTCCTCCCGCAGGGATTTTGTTAAGCAAAGTGCTGTGGCAGCTGCAGCGTTTATGATAGTGCCACGCTATGTTTTGGGTGGGAAAGGATATCGTGCGCCAAGTGACATGCTATCTGTAGCAGGTATAGGTGCCGGTGGCAAGGGTCAGAGTGATATTGCTATGTTCGCCAAAAGCGGTAAAGCTAATATTGCCTATCTGTGCGATGTTGACGACCGTCAGGCCGCTACATCAGTAAAGAACTTCCCTAAAGCCAAATATTACAAAGATTGGCGCGAATTGCTGGATAAAGAGCACAAGAACATTGATGCGGTATCAGTATCTACGCCCGACCATAACCACGCGATCATTGCCTATTCGGCAATGCAGTTGGGTAAAGGAGTGTATGTGCAGAAACCGATGACCCATGACATATGGGAAGCCAGGTTACTGACCGAGGCGGCTAAAAAATACAAGGTAGTAACCCAGATGGGTAATCAGGGTTCGTCAAACCCCGGTACGCGCCAGCTGGCCGAATGGTATGATGCCGATATTATCGGAGATGTACATACCGTTTATTGCTGGACCAACCGCCCTGTTTGGCCGCAGGGAGTGCCATGGCCCAAACCAAATCCGGATATACCGAAAGAATTGGATTGGAATTTATGGCTCGGCACTGCTCCTCAAAAAGACTATGTAGACAAACTGGTGCCATTTAACTGGCGCGGTTGGTGGGATTACGGTACCGGCGCTTTAGGCGATATGGGCTGCCACCTGGTTGAAGTTGCTTTCCGGGTTTTAGGACTGCAGTATGTGAAAGATGTTCAGGCAAGTGTAGGAACAGTTTATGTTGATCAGTTCAAACAGGGCAGATTCACAGATAGCTGCCCACCATCGAGCCATATTACCATGACTTTCCCTAAGACCGATAAAACTAAAGGCGATGTAACCTTGCATTGGATGGATGGCGGTATTCAACCCGAACGTCCCGAAGAGCTGGGTCCAAATGAGCGTTTTGGTGATGACGGTAATGGCAGTTTGTTTATTGGTACCAAAGGGAAAATGATTGCGAGTACCTATTCTAACGATCCTTTATTGTTACCAACTTCCAGAACTAAGGAAGTTACCGTGCCGCAGAAATTTGCCCGGATCCCGGGAGGAGCGGATGGTCACTATGCACAATGGGTTGAAGGTTGCCTGGCAGGTTATGGCAAAACTGAGTTAAGTTCATCGTTTGAAAAAGCAGGCCCTTTAACGGAAGCGCTATTGATGGCAAACCTGGCGGTACGTGGTCACGACCTGAAAGGCGGTCACATTAAGCTGATCTGGGATAATGACAATATGAAAGTGACCAACTTTGACGAGGTCAATCAATTTGTTAAACGTACTTATCGTGACGGATTTGTTTTGAAAGGCTAATGACTAATTAATATTTAGAAAAATAAACACGTAAAATTTGTATATTTCTTCCCGGCAATTCCCAACCCGATTTCTATCCGGAAAGGCATTGACGGAAAACCAAAAAACCAATAAATCGAAAATTCAACAAGACAATAATTATGAATAGAAGAGACGCAATTGGACGAGTGGCACTCATTATGGGTGGTACACTCATTGGTGCCGAGTTCCTGCTATCTGGCTGTAAGCCAAAAGCCGCAACATTGGAAAACCTGTTCGACAATGATCATGTGGCCTTCCTGAATGAAGTAGCTGACACGATATTGCCGGATACCAAAACTCCGGGTGCAAAAGCAGCCAAGGTGGGCGATTTTATCGCTGTAATGGTACGCGATTGCTACGAAACTGCCGACCAGGATATCTTCCTGAAAGGTTTAGGTCAGATAGATGAGGCCAGCAACAAAAAATTCAGTAAGAAATTCCTGGACCTGGATGCTAGTCAGCGTACTGCTGTTTTGACCGATCTGGACAAAGAGCAGCAAGCTTATACCAAAACTAAAAAGCCAAAAGATCCAAATCATTATTTCAGAATGATCAAGGAACTTACCTTGCTGGGTTATTTTACTTCTGAAATAGGATGTAAACAAGCTTTGCGTTATGTTGAGGTTCCTGGTCACTATGATGGCAATTTACCGTACAAAAAAGGCGATAAAGCCTGGGCTCTATCCTGATTTTTGGGGTTGAAGTTCTCCCGGCATATGCGGGAAACAAGGTCAGGTTTTAATGCCGGTTTTATTCGGTATCAAAACCTGACCAATTCAATTCAACCCGATCACCTAAACAAAAAAATAAAATGAGTAAAAGAAAACTGCGCATGGGCATGGTGGGCGGTGGAAAAGACGCCTTTATAGGTGCCATTCACCGTATCGCTGCCAATATGGATGGTTTGATCGAATTGGCTGCGGGCGCACTCAGTATCAATGAAGAAATTGCCCGCGAAAGTGGCAAATTACTTTTTCTGCCTGAAGACAGAACCTATACCAATTTTGAAGAAATGATCCACGCTGAGGCTAAACAACCTGCCGACAAGCGTTTGGATTTTATAACCATAGTAACCCCCAATTTTGCCCACTTTGCTCCGGCAATGCTGGCACTGGATAACGGCTTTAATGTGGTTATCGAAAAGCCCATTACTTTTACTATTGATGAGGCCAGGCAATTGAAAAAGAAGCTTGAAGAAACTGGTTTGCTGTTATTGCTTACCCATACCTACTCGGGTTATCCTCTGGTAAAAGAAGCAAAACAGATCATCAAGGCAGGTCGCCTGGGTAAAGTAAGAAAGGTTTACGTTGAATATCACCAGGGATGGCTAAGCAAACTTTCGGAACGCGAAGGTAATGCACAGGCTGCCTGGCGCACCGATCCTAAACGTTCTGGCAAAGCCGGTTGTATAGGCGATATCGGTACCCACGCTGCGCATCTGGCCGAATACATCACCAGCTTAAAGATCACCCAGATATGTGCATCACTTAATACTGTAGTAGAAGGTAGAATGCTGGATGATGACGGCGCCGTACTGCTCCGTTTTGAAGAGAATGCTACCGGTGTTTTAACAGCTTCGCAGGTTGCTGCCGGTGAAGAAAACGCCTTAAAAATACGTGTATACGGTGAATTGGGTGGCCTGGAATGGGCACAGCAGGAACCTAATACGCTTACCTTGCGCTGGCTGGATCGTCCGGCTGAAACACTGCGCGCGGGTAATAACTATGGCGACAGAGAATCAAGTTACGAAACACATAATACCCGTACGCCGGGTGGTCATCCTGAAGGTTACCTTGAAGCATTTGGAAATTTGTACCGCAATTTTGCCCTGACCTTAAGTGCCAGGATCAACGGCGAAGAGCCCCAAAAGGAATGGCTCGATTTCCCGGGTGTTGAAGATGGTATACGCGGTATGGCATTTATTGATAATGTAGTGGCTTCAAGCCAGTCGGACCAGAAATGGTTTGATCATGTTGTCGAGGGCTAATTGAACGGATGACAGTTGATCAGCGATTGGTTGCGTGTTGGCTGGTTTGCTCGGTTTACACGGTTAACAGAATCAGGGGCATATTTTAGTTAAAATATTGATTTTCAATAAATTAACTAAAAAATGTGTCAACCATGAATCTGCTGTTTGATACAATTTTACTGATACAAATATATTCTTTATACATCACAAGTTAACCAATTATCAGTTAACCAATTATTATGAAAACAATCAAAGGTCCCGCAATATTCCTCGCACAATTTATTGGCGATCAGGAACCTTTCAATAACCTGGGTTCTATTTGCAAATGGGCAAAGAGTTTGGGCTATAAAGCCGTTCAGCTGCCAACTAATGACAGTCGTTTTATCGATTTGCATAAAGCAGCTGAAAGCAAAACCTATGCTGATGAAATTAAAGGCATCGTAAATGAAGCAGGTTTGGAAATATCAGAATTGTCTACGCATTTGCAGGGGCAACTGGTAGCTGTAAACCCGGCGTACGATACCTTGTTTGATGCATTTGCTCCCGATGCAGTAAAAAACAACCCGGTTGAACGGCAGAAATGGGCAGTACAGCAAGTGAAAGATGCTGCTAAAGCATCCCGAAATTTGGGATTGAATGCCAGTGTCACGTTCAGCGGTGCGCTGCTTTGGCCGATGGTTTACCCATGGCCGCAACGCCCGGCGGGTATCGTTGAGACCGGTTTTACCGAACTGGCCAAACGCTGGGAACCGATATTGAATGTTTACGAAGATAATGGCATTGATCTCTGCTATGAAGTGCATCCTGGTGAGGACCTGCATGATGGTATCACTTACGAAATGTTTCTGGAGAAAGTAAACAACCATAAAAGGGCCTGTTTATTGTATGATCCATCACACTTTGTGTTACAATGCCTGGATTACCTGGAGTATATCGACAATTACCACGAGCGCATCAAAATGTTCCATGTAAAAGATGCTGAGTTCAATCCAACTGGAAAGCAAGGTGTTTACGGTGGATACCAGAATTGGGTCGATCGTGCCGGTCGTTTCCGTTCATTGGGTGATGGACAGGTTGATTTTAAATCGATATTTAGTAAATTAACGCAATATAACTATACCGGGTGGGCCGTTTTAGAGTGGGAATGTGCGTTAAAACATCCAGAAGACGGTGCAAGAGAAGGCGCCGAATTCATTAAAAATCACATCATCCGCGTAACCGAAAAAGCATTTGATGATTTTGCTGCGTCAGGTGGTGATGAAAAATTCAACCGTACAACATTGGGCCTCGACTAAAATCGGTGCCGGAAAATAGAACCAATTATAACCTAAATAAGAAGCAATGCAAATTAATCGTACTCAACTTTTCAGGGCAAGTTGCCTTTCCCTGCTGGTAACATCACTCTCGTTTGGTATCCGTGCCGGTACTTTAAACGACTTTGGCGCAGTATTCGGACTTGATAAAACACAGTTAGCATCAATCACCGCGACTGCATTTTACGGATTTCCAATTGCCGTTATTATCGGTGGATTTGTGGTTGATATTATTGGCATGAAACGCTTGTTGGTTTTTGCATTTCTATTTCATTTGGCCGGAATTTTATTGACGGTATTTGCCCAGGGTTACTGGACCTTATACGTTTCAACATTAATGATCGGTATTGCCAACGGTACTGTAGAAGCTGCTTGTAACCCGCTGGTTACTTCGCTTTATACTGATAACAAAACCACCAAGCTAAACCATTTTCACCTTTGGTTCCCGGGCGGTATAGTTATCGGAAGTTTGCTGGTTTTTGCGATCGATGCCTTACATCTTCCAATGGAAAAACATACTCTTTTGGAATTAAAAGTTGGATTGATGCTGATCCCAACCGTGATCTATGGTTTCTTGTTTTCTAAACTTGATTTTCCGGTTACGGAACGTGTGGCTTCCGGCGTATCGGCAGGCGGTATGTATAAGGCTTTATTGAACCCCTTATTCATTTTCATGTTTGTGTGTATGTTTGGAACAGCGATCACCGAATTGTTTACCGGACAATGGATCGATGTATTATTAAAGAACGTTACAGACAATGCTATTCTACTACTTACCCTCGAAACCGGAGTAATGGTTTTAGGCCGGGGGCTTGCAAAGCCGGTTTTAAAACTGTTCCCTCCTGAGGTGGTATTGCTAATGTCGACTATCCTTGCTTCCATAGGAATTTATATGCTCAGTACCGTTACCGGTCCGGCAATCTATGCTGCTGCTATCATCTTTGGTATGGGGGTATGTTATTTCTGGCCAACCATGCTTGGCTTCGTAAATACCAATATGCCAAATACAGGTGCAATAGGGCTTAACCTGATGGGCGGTGCAGGTATGTTTGCCGTTTCACTTTATACGATCGTTATGGGCTCACATTATGACGAGATTGTAAAAAATGCGAATGGCGATAACAAATTTGCCGGCCAGCAGATTTTACACGACACTTTGTTTATTCCGATTGCATTGATCGTGGCCTTCGCCGGTCTGGTTATTTATATGCGTTCGCGTAATAAATCAAAACCATTACCACAAGCTGCTGTATAATAAGGACAGGATTGTTTAAATTGCAGGCATCAAAAAACAACAAAACATTAAATAAAACACGTTTATACATTATGAAAAAATTATTCATCGTTTTGAGTGCAAGTTTACTTTTAGCTGCCTGCGGCGGTAATTCATCAAGCTCATCAGCTGATAGTTCTGCAACTGCAGCGGCATCAGGTTCAACAGGTGCAGCGGCTTCAGCTACAACTGGTTCAACAGGCGCAGCTACGGGTCCTGATCTGATCGCAAAATCAGATTGTTCTACTTGTCATAAAGAGCAGGTAAAACTGGTTGGACCAGCCTTTGCTGATATTGCTGCTAAATATCAATCAGGTGGCGATGCTATTGTTGATACGCTGGCTCATAAAATTATCAATGGCGGGAGCGGTCACTGGGGAAATATACCAATGGCAGCACATGCGAATATTTCTGTTGATGATGCTAAAACCATTGTTAAATATATCCTGACAATAAAGAAGAGCTAATATTTCAGCATGCTTAAATCATAAGCAATGACCACCGGTATCCGTATCAAACTGTCGACCATGATGTTCCTCGAATTTTTTATCTGGGGGGCATGGTTTGTGACGATGGGGACGTACCTTACCACAACACTGCACGCCACCGGCACCCAAAATGCCGGGGCGTATGCTACACAATCCCTGGGAGCTATTATTGCACCCTTTGTAATCGGGCTCATTGCTGATAAATACTTTTCGGCTCAGAAAATTCTTGGCGTATTGCATATTTTGGGAGCAGGGCTCCTTTTTTATGAATCAAGTGCACCAGATTTCGCTGCATTTTATCCGGGCATTCTCGCCTACATGATCATTTATATGCCAACGCTGGCATTGGTCAATTCTGTTTCTTTCAAACAAATGCAGGACCCAAGCAAAGATTTTCCGCTGGTTAGAGTATTTGGCACCTTTGGATGGATTGTAGCTGGCCTTGCCATAGGGTATTTAAATTGGGAACAAAGCGGATCATTGGTGCTTACATTTAAAATGGCTGCCGGCGCCTCACTTATTTTGGGTTTGCTTAGTTTTTCACTGCCAGATACCCCTCCGGGTAAAAAAGGGCAAAAAACCACCTTTGGTGATATCATCGGACTCGATTCTATTGGCCTGCTGAAAAAACGTTCATATCTGGTGTTTTTTCTGGCATCGGTTGCAATCTGCATACCGCTGGCCTTTTACTATAATTTTACCAACCCCTTTTTGAACGAAGCAGGAATGAAACGCGCCGCAGGTGTACAATCACTCGGTCAGATATCCGAATTGTTGTTCATGATAGCGATGCCTTTCTTCTTTGTGCGGCTGGGTGTTAAAAAAATGCTTGCTGCCGGTATGCTGGCCTGGGGGCTGCGCTATTTGTTTTTTGCCTACGGTAATATCGGCTCCAATTACTGGATGCTTATTGCCGGTATAGTTATACATGGTGTATGTTACGATTTCTTCTTTGTGACGGGTCAGATCTATACCGATAAGTTTGCCGGAGAACGATTTAAAAGCGCCGCACAAGGTTTTATTACGCTGGCTACCTATGGTTTGGGTATGATGATGGGTTACTACATATCAGGACCGATAGTTGATCATTGGCAGTTATCACCGGGTAAGCACGATTGGACCTCCATCTGGCTCATTCCGGGCGGAATAGCTGTTGTAGTATTGCTATTCTTCCTGTTTTTCTTTTCCGATAAAAAACACACTGAATTACAAACGGGTTTGGATATAGAAGAACCATCGCCCGAAGTTCAATTATAAATTTTGATCATGGACAACCAAAATCGCCGAACGGTCATCAAAAACTTGCTGGCAGGTACAGCAGCTATTACCGCATCAGGAATGCTATCATCAATGAAAACAAGTGAAAGTAAACCAGCTAACACGCCTCTGAAAGGAAATATTAATCATTCTGTAAGCCCCTGGTGCTATGGCGAATTAACCCTCGATCAACTTTGCGAAGTTTCAAAAGGAATCGGCATTACAGGAGTTGATCTTTGCGGACCAAAAGACTGGCCCATCCTGCAAAAACATGGCATGCATTCGCCTATGTGTAATGGTGCCGAGATAAATCTGACCGACGGTTTTGGTGACACGCAATTCCATGATACACTGGTAAAGCAATATACCGAAATGATACCGCTGGTAGCCAAAAACGGTTATACCAATCTTATCTGCTTTAGTGGTAGCCGCAGAGGTAAAACCGACGAAGCCGGCTGGAAAAATTGCGTAGAGGGTTTAAAAAGGATAGTACCTATTGCCGAAAAATACAATGTAGTACTTTGTATGGAACTTCTTAACAGTAAGATCGACCATAAAGATTACCAATGCGATAGGGTTGAATGGGGGGTAGAACTTTGCAAAAGGATCAACTCACCAAATTTTAAATTGTTGTTTGATATTTATCATATGCAGATAATGGAAGGTGATATCATTCGCAATATTACCGACTACCATCAATACATAGCCCATTTCCACACTGGTGGTATCCCTGGAAGAAATGAAATTGATGATACACAGGAATTGTTTTACCCTGCCGTTATGCGTGCCATTGCAGCAACCGGTTTTAAAGGATATGTAGGGCAAGAGTTTGTTCCAAAACGCGCAGATAAGATCGCCTCCCTCAGGCAAGCCATTCAGCTATGCGATGTTTAGTTGATTTGAAAATTTTAGGATTTGAAAATTGCCTCCCCATCTTCAAATTTTCAAATTACCAAATTTTCAAATTACCCAATTGACCAATTTTCAAATTATATATTATGACTAACAGAAGAACATTTTTAACCCAGGCCGGATTGGCTTCAGCCGCTTTGGTGCTTGGTCCTAAATTATTAAAGGCTGAAACCTTGCACAGGCCCGGCTTACAGTTATATACGCTGCGCGACCAGTTACCTGCTGATGTTAAGGGAGTGATTGCGAAAGTAGCTAAGGCAGGTTTCAAAGAAGTTGAAACTTTCGGTTACGATATAGCAACCAGCAGTTATTGGGGTTTAAACGCGAAAGACTTTAGCAAATTGTTGAAGGATAATGGTTTGAGTTCTCCCAGCGGGCATTACGGCATCGAATCATTCTTTGGCAAAGGTGATACCAGCGAACTGAAAAAATATATTGAGGTTGCCAACACTCTCGGTCAGACCTATGTTGTGGTTCCTTCACTGAACGGTGAATTTATCAAGACGGTTGATGAATGTAAAGCGGTTGCCGCTAAATTGAACAAGGCAGCAGATATTTGCAAAGCTTCAGGGCTTAAACTGGGATATCATAACCATAATTTTGAATGGAAGCCATTGGGTGGCGGCGCAACGTTTTATGATACCATCCTGGCAGAAACCGATCCTAAGCTGGTTCACATGGAAATGGATATTTTCTGGGTGGTTCGTGCAGGACAGGATCCCATCAAAATTTTAGACAAGCATCGCGGACGTTATGCGCTAGTGCATATCAAAGACCGTGATAAAACCAATACCGATATCAATACCGAGATAGGCAAAGGTAGTATTGATTTCAAGACCATCATACCAAAAGCAAGAGCGGCTGGCGTGAAACACTTCTTGGTTGAACAAGAGAATTTTATTAATATCGACCCTTATGTTAGCATTACAGAAAGTGCTAATTACCTAAAAAATACACTACACGTGTAAGCCAATTATTAACCAATTAAATTAACCAGAAATGAAATACAAGATCATTTTAACAGCATTGATGGCCGGTAGCCTGCTGATGGCAAAGGCTCAGGAAAAAGCAAAACCCGAGGATACTGAAGTTTGGGATCCATCTCCAAAAGTTGTGACACCCGGCGAGCATTTGGGTGAAGCACCATCAGATGCCATCATATTATTTGATGGTAAAAATTTAGACGAATGGGTGCAAAATAATGATGGTTCTCCTGCTAAATGGGATGTGCAGGACGGAATACTTACTGTAAATAAAAACTATGGTAATATCGAAACCAAAAGAAAGTTTACCAATTACCAGTTGCATATTGAATGGCGCGAACCGGAAGGTTTGGAAGGTAGCGGTCAGGGCAGGGGTAACAGTGGTGTATTCCTTGCTTCTATCGGCAAAGGCGATGATGGTTATGAGTTACAGGTACTCGATCCGTATAACAACAAAACCTATGTGAATGGTATGGCCGGCAGTATCTACAAACAGGCTATTCCTTTAGCCAATCCAGGTCGTAAAAATAACGAATGGCAGGTTTATGATATCGTTTGGAACGCACCTGTATTTAACGAAGATGGCAGCTTAAAAACGCCAGCCTATGTAACGGTATTTTTCAACGGGGTGTTGGTTGAGAACCATTTCGAACTTTGGGGCCCAACATTGTATATCGGCAAGCCTAAATATAAAGCACATGGCCCTTCGCCAATTAAATTACAAGCCCATGGCGACAAGAGCAAACCGCTCAGTTTCCGTAATATTTGGGTAAGAGAATTGTAAAAGTTTTTATCGATTTGATATCTGAAAGGCCCCTTGAAAACAAGGAGGCCTTTTTTGTTGCAATATCGTTACGTTTGCTTTTAGAATAGCGGTTTACAGTCCTGACTTAAAACCTATATTTGCTTTAAATACCACCAGTTAACTATTTGCCTTTGAGAAGTATGAATACAATTAAAAAGCACGGTTGGATACTTTGCTTTTTATTTTCCTGCAATGCCCTTTTTGCCCAGGTGCAAAAGGCCCCGGCCTACCCGCTGATCACCCGAAATGCTTATTCGAGTATCTGGTCATTCAATGATACGCTTACGGCTGCACCTACCAAACACTGGACCGGCAAAGACCAGTCGTTACTTGGTTTTATCAAGGTTGATGGCGAGACTTATCGCTTTTTGGGTAAAGCCCCTAAAGTTTACAAAACTGTTTTACCGGCAGCTGATGAAGTTAATTATAGCTGCCAGTACACCGAAACCAAACCCGGTGCTGGATGGGCTACATTGAATTTTAATGATACAAAATGGAATACCGGAGCAGCGCCGTTTACCGACGATGTGAAAGCGGCAAAAACGGTATGGAAAAGTAAGGACCTATGGGTACGTCGTATTTTTACGCTGGATAATACGCAGATTGACCGCTTATTGCTCAAATTACATCATGACGATAACGTAGAAGTTTACCTGAATGAGCAGTTGGTTTATTCAAAAGTTGGATGGACAAGTGATTTTGAGTTGGTCCCATTAAACGATGCTATTAAGGCTAAACTTAAAAAAGGTCGTAATATTTTGGCAATGCACTGTGTCAATACTTCGGGTGGCGCCTGGCTGGATGCTGGTTTGGTTGATCAGGTAAAAGAAAAGAATGATCCGGGTGTAAAGGTAGCAACCCAAACCAGCGTCAATATCAATGCGACGCAAACCATTTATAAGTTCAGATGCGGCAAAGCTGATTTGGTGCTGACGTTCACGTCGCCTTTGCTGATCAATGATATGGAACTATTTCCAAGACCGGTTTCCTATATCAGTTATGATGTGAGATCGAATGATAACAACAACCACGACATACAAGTGTTTCAGGGTATTTCTACCGACCTGACCGTAGATAAACCTGTACAGGAAGTAGCAGCGGAAGGTTTTACTAACGGAAAACTTGCTATTCTTCGTGCAGGATCTATGGAGCAGCCTGTCCTCAAGAAAAAAGGAGACGACCTGCGCATCGACTGGGGATATCTGCAGGTTGCGGTTCCGATTGCCTATAATGCGCTGCAAAATATTACGTTGGCTAAAAATATCCTGAAGCCGAATGCAGCACAGGTTATAAAAGTGGGCGATACCGTCAAAGGTCGTTCCTTGTCGCTCAATACCATTATCCCTTTTGGTTCGGTAGGGAGGTCTTTTGTTCAAAAACATATCAGCATAGGTTATGATGATCTTTACTCGGTAGAATTCTTTAATTTCCAGTTGAAGCCCTGGTGGAGTGCTGACGCGACCAAAACGGTGGGTAAGACTTTAGAAAAGGAATTGAACAAGGGGGAGGAAGAATACGACGCAGTGATGAAAAAATGCGATGCCTTCAACAAGGTTTTATATAATGACGCCGTCAAAGCAGGGGGGGCTAAATATGCAGCTCTATGTGTTTTAGCCTATAGGCAAAGTATTGCCGCTCATGTGCTTGTAAAAAGTCCGCATGGCGATATCCTGTTTTTATCGAAAGAAAATTTCAGTAATGGTTCTATTAATACGGTTGACGTTACTTATCCTTCGGCACCGCTTTACCTTACCTATGCACCAAAACTAATGGAAGGAATGCTGAATGGGATATTCTATTACAGCGAAAGCGGTAAATGGAAAAAGCCATTCGCTGCGCACGACCTCGGTACCTATCCCATCGCCAACGGGCAAACTTATGGAGAGGATATGCCGGTGGAGGAATCGGGCAATATGCTGATCTTAACTGCAGCCATTTGCAAAGCAGAAGGTAAACCTGACTATGCCAAAGAGCATTGGCAAACGCTAACCACCTGGGCCGACTACCTGACCAAAGCAGGATTTGATCCCGCTAATCAGCTTTGTACCGACGACTTTGCAGGGCACCTGGCACATAATACCAATTTGTCTATCAAAGCTATTATCGGGATTGCCGCCTATGCGCGTATGGCAGAGGAGCTGAAAATGCCAGAGATAGCTGCCAAATACCGTGGCATTGCACAGGGCCTGGCAAAAAACTGGGTAAAACTGGCAGATGCAGGTAACCATTATTCGCTGGTTTTTAACAATAAAAATACCTGGAGCCAGAAATATAATCTGGTTTGGGACAAAGTGCTTCAGCTAAATTTATTCCCTCAGAAAGTTTATGATACCGAAGTGAAATTCTATCAAACCAGGCAAAATAAATATGGCCTGCCATTGGACAGCAGGAAGACCTATACCAAGTCTGACTGGATATTGTGGACGGCAACTTTAAGCAACAATATAACTACCTTTGAAAAGCTGACCGACCGGGTTTATAAATATGCCCAGGAAACACCTACAAGGGTGCCTTTGAGTGACTGGCACGAGACCACAGATGGCAAGCTGGTTGGTTTCCAGGCCAGAAGTGTGGTAGGTGGTTATTTCATGAAGGTATTGGCCAATAAATGGATAAAATAAAAACATATGTATAAAATCAAATTATTGTTATTGGCACTGTTTTCAATGGCAGTGCTTTCTGTAAAAGCTTTCGGACCGGCTCAAAGCTATTATGTGCTTAAAGTGTATCATTACAAAACCAGCGATCAGGAAGCTGCTCTGGATCAGTATTTTAAAAATGCCTATAAACCCGCTTTAAAACGAGCCGGTTCATTACAGGTTGGCGTATTTAAGGCCGTTGAGCAGGATACCAACAAACGTTTTTACGTGTTGATCACGTTTTCTGGAAAGAGCAAAGCTGATGTATTCGAAGCGAAAGTGGCTAAAGACGAGCAATACCTGAACGATGCTAAAGATTTCCTGGATGCTTCTTATGATCATGCTCCCTATAACCGTATAGAAACTATCCTGTTGCAGGCTTTCAAAACCTCGCCTGTACCTGGGGTACCACAGCTGTCTGCAAATAAACCGGATCGTATCTACGAACTGCGTAGCTATGAAAGTCCGACTGAAAAGTATTATATCAACAAAGTACACATGTTTAATGAAGGTGGTGAAACCGTATTATTCAATCGTCTCAAATTTAATGCTGTATTTTATGGCGATGTGATCGTAGGTAGTCATATGCCTAATCTGATGTATATGACGGCTTTTGAAAGCAAAGCCGATCGGGATCAGCATTGGGCGACATTTTCGGCCGATCCTGAATGGAAATCCTTGTCGGGCAAGCCCGAATACCAGCACAACGTATCTAAAGCGGATATCATATTCCTGCACCCGACGGAGTATTCCGACTTCTGATCGATTCCTAACTGCCTATGAAGCCGGAAAAGCGTGATTGTGATGCAGTAGTAGTGGGCTCCGGACCAAATGGTTTGGCGGCGGCAATATTACTGCAACAAAACGGACTTTCGGTTTTATTACTTGAAGGGAAAGATACTATCGGGGGCGGCATGCGTTCGGCCGAATTAACTTTGCCGGGGTTTATCCATGATATTTGTTCGGCGATACACCCGCTTGCTGCTGCTTCTCCTTTTTTTAAAACGCTGCCCCTGCAGGATCATGGTCTGGAATATATTTACCCCGATTTAGCTGCTGCCCATCCTTTTGATAATGGAAATGCTGCTGCATTAAAACATTCCGTTATAGAAACAGCCGAACAGTTTGGTGCTGATGCCGAAGGGTATTCGAAATTGATCGGTAAAATTGTAAAAGACTGGCCCTCCATTGCGGAAGACGTGCTTGGCCCATTGCATTACCCAAAGCACCCATTAGCGATGGCGAGATTTGGGATGAAGGCATTACAGTCGGTCACAAGTATCGCCAGTCGCTTTGACACCGAAGAGGCCAAAGGCTTTTTTGCCGGAATGGGAGCACATTCCATGCAGCCATTAAATAAGCCAACAACGGCAGCAGTTGCTCTGGTGCTGACTGCCGCTGGTCATTTAGCCGAATGGCCTTTACCGAAGGGCGGCTCACAGCAAATTGCTAATTCGCTGGCCTCTTATTTTATTTCCCTTGGAGGTAAGATCGAGACCAATACCTATATTACATCATTAGATCAACTACCGTCGGCTAATGCGGTATTGTTTGATGTTAGTCCGCAGCAATTACTGCAAATTGCCGGTCACAAATTCTCTGACATTTATCGCTGGCAATTGGAGCGATACCGTTATGGCATGGGCGTATTTAAAGTTGACTGGGCATTAGATGGCCCAATTCCATTTAAAGCCGGGGAATGCCAGCGTGCAGGTACCGTCCACATCGGCAATACACTTAGCGAAATTGCCGCTGCCGAGCAGCAGGTTTGGCAAGGCGGGCACCCCCAAAAGCCATTTGTGCTGTTGACACAGCAAAGTCTGTTCGATCCATCCAGAGCACCCCAAGGCAAGCATACCGGATGGGCCTATTGCCACGTACCCAATGGCTCGACCGTCGACATGACCGACGCCATCGAAAAGCAGATAGAACGCTTTGCTCCAGGCTTCCGCGAACGTATCCTGGCCCGTAACACCATCAATTCAACCCAGATGCAGGAATATAATGCCAATTATATCGGTGGTGACATCAATGGCGGTGTGATAGATATTGGTCAGCTTTTCACCCGACCGGCCCTGCGTTGGTCGCCCTACAAAACTTCCACAAAAGGATTATATATCTGCTCCGCTTCCACGCCACCTGGCGGGGGAGTACATGGCATGTGCGGATATTATGCGGGCAAGAGGGCTTTGAAGGATGTGTTTGGACACGATTTTAGGATTTCGACACGATTTTAGGATTTGATGGATAGACAAGATGAAATTGAAAATCCTGTTTGTTTATCAAGAAATACTGAAAATCGTGTTCAAAAAAAGCTTCGTGAAGTTGCACGGGCAACTGGCCTGTTTACAATCGCTATTTCCGGGTTTTAACGGATAAACCAAATTGGCTATGTTCAGTTGAACAGTATGATAAATGGCAAATACCAATTATCCCCACCGCTCTCACTTCACCTCAATCACCTTAGATCTCGCCGATATCCCATTCTCATTAAAAGCCTCGATCTGGAAATAATAGGGCAGACCTTTTTCCATGCCGTTGAAGAAGTATTCGTTTTTGCCATACACCATAATGTTGCTGTATAGTTTATTTGGTGCTATACCGGTATAAATGGTATAACCAATAGCATTGTCAACCGGCGACCACCTGATCCAGGAGTTGCGGCGCTCGGCATCACCCCGTAAAACCATAAAGTCTTTAACGGTATCTGGTTTAGCCCCTGCACCCTTACCAAATGCCCTGAAACCCGATAAGGCAAATTTGCCGGTCGGCATGTGTATATTCACTATCTTCAGGTACCGGGTTTTGATGGGTTTGCTTAGCTCGATATAATCGTGCGGTACATCAGTTTTGTTTTTACTCTTATCTACCAATACCTTCCAATTTTTACCATCAACCGAGGCGTAGATCACATATTGGGTATATACACCTTGTGATTTACCCATAAATTCTGCATCCTGGTCGGCGTAGTTAACCTGAATAGCGTTAACCGTACTGATCTCGCCGAGATCACTTTTTAACCATTCGCCCCTTTTAGCGGTTTTAGCGCTCCAATATGTCTTGATGTCTTCATCAACGGCATTATTGGCATGATAGCCACCCAGAGTGGAGGAAACTTCTACTGGCTTTTGATAATTCAATATCATCCAGCCGGTGAAATTACCCTGGATATGGTCCTCCTTGCCATCGGGCAGGTATTGCGGAAAATCGCCGTAGGCAGTATTGCAATACAGAATGCCATCCTTATCAAAGCCAGCCGGCCAGAATCCAATGCGCCGTTCGAAATTATTTTTCACGTTGACAACCATGGTGGAGATATGCCAGTAATTACCAAACTTATCCTCCCAGGTAGCACCGTGACCCGCGCCTTTGGCAAAGCCGCCCGGTTTGTAAGAGAATGGATTATGTGGCTGGTAGGTAAATGGCCCCAGTGGTTTATCGCCAACCAACACCCCATCGGCATAGCCCCGTCCTTCGGTACCCGATCCTCCAAACTGCAGGTAGTATTTACCATTATATTTGTTCATCCACGATCCTTCCATAAAGCCACCAAGGAAGACGTTATCGTTATTTTCACCAAATCGTTCCCAGCCATGTTCGTCGTAATTTAAATGTGCTGTTTCTACTTTCGGGCCGATGGGTTCAAAGGTGTTTGGGTCTATTTCCTGTCCGTAAAGTGGTAAGGTATTGCTTGAACCATGATAAATATAAATGCGCCCATCATCATCTCTGAACATCCCCGGATCCCAGGCACCTACTTTAAAATAGTCTTTAGCCGGTTTCCATACGTTGTGAACCGGATCGGTACTCATCCATAAAGTAAAATCCTTATTATAAGTTGAGCCAATAACCAGCAAGGTATCGCCTTTTACCAAAGTGGCCGGTGCACAAAGGTTATCACCTTGGTTTTCGTTGTAGGGACGCAAGAAACTGCGGTAATTAAAGGTCCAGTGCAGCATGTCGTCGCTGTACCAGTAGCCCCATTGGTTGGTCGAGAAGATATAATATTTGCCTTTAAACAGGGTTACAGTCGGGTCTGCAGTAGCCCGGTGTTTACCCCATTTTGAGAAATCCTTGAACGGCGTATAGCCGTAATCGAGGTTGAGGGGGTTGCAATAGGTAAGCCGTTTTGTTTGCGCTATGGCCAAATTGCTGGAAACAATCAGCGCGAGCACTGGTAAATATTTTATAAGTCTCATATGGTTTACAGAATGATGATGCAATATAACTACTTTGCTATTTGTGGCAATAAAAAGTGCAACCGCTTTAGTCAAATGCATTAATTTTATATTTAGGAAAACTGGACTTAACCTTGTCTCACTATCTTAGCCCTTTATAAAATTGCTTCGATGAAATTAAAATTATCTTTCCTGGTATTGCTTCCCTTAATAGCAGTTATTAATGTTTCGGCACAAAAAAAAGTATCGGTTTTGGAGGTGCCCGGCGTTAAAGAGTTTTGCAGGATCGATAGTGCCGGAAAATCAGTTTTACCCAGCGGAAGATATGTTACGCCGGCAGGGCAGTTCCTACGTATCACACACGATCCATTTGGTTTAGCAATTTCTCCAGATGGCAAAAAAGCTGTAACGCTGCATAATGGCGTTGTCACTCTGATCGATCTGCCTTCTTTAACCGCAACCCGTATTCCTCCATACAAACAAAGAAGTCCGGCACCATTTTATAATGGTTCGTTTCTTGGGGTGGCTTTTGCAGCAAACTCCAAAACAGTTTACCTGAGCGGTGGTGATGACGGATCAGTGATCATTTTTGATACGGAAAAGCTACAAAAACTTGATTCTTTATCCTTGAATGGGGTAGTTAGCGGTCAAAACTTTGATGATAGCTTCACCTCAGACCTGGTACTGAACGAAAAAAATAATGAATTATTAGTGCTGGATCGCGGTAATTTCAGGATGGTGCGCATTGATCTCGCAACAAAGAAAATCACAGCCTCGATACCTGTTGGTCGCCAGCCTTTCGGGCTTTCTCTGAGTCCTGATCATCTGACAGCCCTGGTAGCTAATGTGGGTATGTATTCTTATCCGCTTATTAAAGGTACAACGCCAAAAAATGTCGATTCTATCATGATCACCCATCATCCTTATGGTGATAATACCCCTGAGTCTATCAATGGTACTGTGGTTGAGGGAAGAACAATACCGGGTGTGGGCAGTCCGTCCTCTCCTGAAGCAATGAGCGTATTTACGATCGATCTTTCTAATAACCAGGTGATCGACCGTTTTAAAACCGGGCACCAGGTTGGTCAAATGATAGAGGGCGCCGAAGTAGTGGGCGGTGCCAGTCCGAATTCCATCGCCGTTGGCAATGATTACGCCTATGTTACCAATGCAACTAATGACAACATTACGATAATTGACTATAAAAATCATCGCTTATTAGGGGATATACCAATCAAAGTAAGCCCTCTGATCGATCATTACCGAGGTTTATTGCCTTTCGGTATAACATTAACACAGGACCAAAAAACGCTGTATGTAGCTTTACTCGGATTCAACAGCGTTGCTGTTATTGATATTGCAAGTCGTACTACCAAAGGATTAATACCTACCGGTTGGGGACCATCACGTGTAAGGTTTTCTGCCGATGAAAAGGAATTGTATATTACCTCTTGCCGTGGCCTGGGTGCAGGTCCGAATGGGGGCAAAGGCTTTATTGTTCCGCCACAGGGTACTTATATTGGCGATATTCAATTAGGTCTGTTCCAAAAATTAAATACGCCTGATGCCAAACAATTGTCTGTTTATACCAGCCAGGTGATAAACAATACATTTCAAAGAAAATCAGTTATAGCTAACGCGAAGAACCCCTTACCAGTGTTGCCGGGTATTACCAAAACGCCAATCAAATACATTGTATATATAACAAAAGAAAACCGCACCTATGATGAGGTTTTTGGCCAGTTAAAGCAAGCTAAAGGCGACAGCACACTGGCACGTTTTGGCGTTCATTGTGAGTATACCTTGCCGGATGCGCTTAAGGTTAAATACCATAATATGAATGTATCTCCCAATCACCTTAAAGCGGCTCAGCAATTTGCTTTTTCTGATAATTATTACTGCGATAGCGACGCTTCTATCCATGGTCATCACTGGATGATGGGCGTTATACCGAATGAGTGGGTTGAAGCCAATTCAAACGTGAGTAAAACGGCAAAGTTTTTCTCAGCAGCACCGGGCCGCAGGTTTCCGGGATCGACAGGTAGTATGGATCCCGAGGACTATGCAGAACGCGGGGGCCTTTGGGAAGCGCTTGATCGGCAGCATATAGATTTTTACAATTTCGGTGAAGCCAATGAAACGGCCCACAATCGCGAAGAATGGGCCGATACGGCTACAGGCTCGGGACACGTAGTGATGGTGCCGATGCAAAAAGCGCTTTTCAATCATACCAGTCATAACTATGCAGGATTTAATACCAATATACCGGATCAATTCAGGATGGATCAGTTTGAAAGTGAGTTCACCAAAATGTGGATCAAAGGCAAACAAAAAATGCCATCACTGATCACCATGCAGGTGCCTAATGACCATACTGCTGATGTAAGGCCACAGGATGGCTATGTGATGCGTCAATCCTTTATGGCAGATAATGACCTGGCTGTTGGCCGGATACTGCATTTCCTGTCGCGTACCAAATACTGGAAAAACATGCTGGTGATCATTACCGAGGACGACCCTCAGGGCGGCGTTGACCACGTAGACGCACACCGCTCGATACTGATGCTGGCTGGTCCGTATGTTAAACATGGTTATGTTAGTCATACCCACGCAAATTTTGGTGCCGTTTTGAAAACGATCTATAACATACTTGGCGTAAACTATGTGAACCAGTATGATGCTACCGGTAGTTTATTACAAGACTTTTTCACTCCAAATCCCGATTTTAAGCCATATACTTTTGTTAGAAGCGATGTGCGTGTTTTCGATCCGCAGCAGGCCATGAAGCGGTATAATAAGACGATCGACTGGCGCAAAATTGAGAAAGGACCGGATATGGATGACGAGGAAAATGAGCGTAAAGAACATTACCGTCTCCATAAAAAATCATCCTGAGCAAGTTCAGGCTTTTAGCGACTTCTCGATCTCCTGCGCAAAATCAATATCCATTTGCGTAACGCCGCCTGCATCATGGGTGCTGAGTTTGAGTGTCACTTTATTGTACACGCCCGACCAATCCGGGTGGTGGTTCAACTTTTCGGCTATAAATGCTGCTTTCGTAAGCAGCAGGACAGCATCGACAAAAGTTGGCAGGGCAAAATGCTTTACAATTACGCCATCAACATACGCCCATCCATTCAAATCCTGTAATCGTGTCCTGATTTCCTCTTCGCTTAGCTTTTTCATGATCTTTATTTAAAATATCCGGTCAAAACGTTTTTGGGTCCTGACCATTCCAACTTACATCGAAAATATTAAATTTGGTAGCAAATTATAACCTATTATTTCTATGTCAACCGAAAATAATTCAGCCATCGATGGCCTAAGTCGCCGCAAGTTTATACAACAATCGGCAATTGCAGCCGGAGCAGGCGTGCTTTTAGCTGAACCACTGATCAGCAACGCAGCTGGTTTTATTAAACCTGCCGATAATCTAACCGTAGGACAAATTATGGACCTGTTCATTAAAAGTGTTCCCGGTGGTGTAAAGACCGAGACTGTTGACACCTTAAAATCGGGTAACAGGGATATTGCAGTAACAGGTATTGTGACTACGATGTTTGCTACAGTAGATATTATTAGAAAAGCCATCAAACTGGGGGCAAATTTCATCATCGCCCACGAACCTACTTTTTATAACCATGCCGATGATACCGCATGGTTGCAGGGCGATGAGGTATATCAATATAAAGCCGATCTGCTTAAACAACATAACATAGCTGTTTGGCGCAATCACGATTATATCCACTCGCTGAAACCAGATGGCGTGATCCTTGGGGTTTTAAAGCAACTTGAATGGCTGGAAAATGCAGATAAAGACAACCTTAACCTGCTGACTTTCCCAAGTACTCCTTTACGTGAACTGGTATCTCATTCAAAACAAAAATTAGATATCAGAGAACTGCGATATCTGGGCGACCTGAATTCAACCTGCCGGCGTATCATGATTTTGCCGGGTGCGGTTGGTGTAAAGACACATATTGAAGCGATATCAAAATATAAGCCCAATGCGATCTTCTGCGGGGAGATATCTGAATGGGAAACCGCTGAATATGTACGTGATGCACGTGCCAAAGGCGACAATATATCCCTGATCGTTTGGGGACATATTGCCAGTGAAGAACCGGGGTCGGAATTTATGCTCGAATGGCTCAATAAAAATGTGCCATCCATTAAAGCACATCATATTTCGCCGGGTAATTCATTGTCTTTTTATTGATGATCGATATTCGTGAAGCCAATGCTAATGATGTAACCCAAATAGCACGTTTGCGCTCACTGGGCTGGGGCGATGAAGCTTTTTGGATACCTGGGGTTGCAAATTATATGAATGGCAGCCAGAATCCGCAAATGGCTAAGGCTGAACGCATGGTCTACCTGGCAACGGATGAAGAAAAGGTGATCGGCTTTATAGCAGGGCACTTGACCAACCGGCTGGGCTGTGAAGGAGAACTGCAATGGATCGATATAGATCCAACCTATCGCCGAAAAGGTATCGCATCTCAATTGGTAGAAGCATTGGCCAGATGGTTCATCAGTCATCATGCCTATAATATCTGCGTCGATCCGGGTAATGACCAGGCCCGCAGGTTTTATCTTGCTTTAGGTGCGCAAAAATTGGATGATCACTGGATGTTTTGGAAGAATATCAACACGATCATCAAACAATGAGGTCAGCAATCAAATCAGCGCTTTTTTTCGGTTTTCGTTTACCAGGAGCCTTGCTGTTTTAATCCTATCGTTTTCAACGTTTTCTTCATAAATAATTAGCGATTTAGCGTGGTTTTTCCGATTATTGCACCCTGTTATAAACACAGCCGGTTGCTCATTTTTTGATCTGCCGGTCAACAATTATTCATACTGCAATGTCCGGATTACCACGCCACATCGAAATAATGGATACCACGCTCAGGGATGGTGAACAAACCAGCGGGGTTTCATTTTCTGCTTCTGAAAAACTAACCATAGCACAATTGCTGTTAACAGAGGTTAAGGTAGATCGGATCGAGATCGCATCGGCAAGGGTATCTGAAGGAGAGTTTCAGGCAGTTAAGAAAATTACTACCTGGGCAACCGAGCATGGTTTTATTGATAAAGTAGAAGTGCTGACCTTTGTTGACGGCAAAACCTCGGTCGACTGGATGGTGCAGGCGGGCGCCAAAGTGATGAACCTGCTGACCAAAGGCTCGATGAATCATTTGACCTATCAGTTAAAGAAAACACCCGAGCAGCATTTTAAAGAGGTAGGCGAAGTGATTGCCTATGCAGCTGAAAATGGCATAGCTTGCAATGTGTACCTGGAGGACTGGAGCAACGGTATGCGTAACTCGCCCGAATATGTGTACCAATACCTCGACTTCTTAGTGACACAACCTATCAAGCGTATTTTATTACCAGATACCCTGGGCGTTTTGATCCCGTCGGAAGTTAAAGAGTACCTGACGCCGATCATCAAAAAATATCCGGGTATCCATTTTGATTTTCATGCCCACAATGATTACGACCTGAGTATAGCCAACGTACTGGAAGCAGTACAGGCGGGTGTCAATGGCTTGCACCTTACCATCAATGGCATGGGCGAGCGTGCAGGTAATGCGCCATTAGCCAGTACCATAGCGGTATTGAACGACTATGTAAAAGAAGTGCATACTTCTGTCGACGAAAAATCGCTTTATTCGGTAAGTAAACTGGTGGAGACTTTTTCTGGTTTCCGTATTCCAGTAAATAAGCCGGTGGTAGGAGAGAATGTGTTTACTCAAACTGCTGGTATCCATGCCGATGGTGATAAGAAAAACAATCTGTACTTTAACGACCTGATGCCGGAGCGTTTCGGGCGTACCCGCAAATATGCTTTAGGCAAAACCAGCGGTAAGGCCAATATCGAAAATAACCTGCAGCAATTGGGAATCCGTCTTTCGGATGCCGACCTGAAAAAGGTAACAGAAAAGATCATTGAGCTGGGCGACCGCAAGGAAGTAGTAACCCAAAGTGATCTGCCCTATATTATTTCGGATGTGCTTGACAGCAGTGCCATTGAAGAAAAGGTGCATATCGAGAATTATGTATTGACCCACTCCAAAAACCTGCGTCCATCAGTTACCTTGCATATCAATGTAAACGGCGAGCGGTTTGAAGAACATGCGCAGGGTGATGGGCAGTATGATGCTTTCATGAATGCACTGAAGGTGATCTACCAAAAAAAGAAACTCATTCTGCCGGTACTGACCGATTATGCGGTGCGTATCCCGCCAGGCGGTAAGTCGGATGCCTTGTGCGAAACCATCATCACCTGGGAGTACAATAACCGCGAATTTAAAACCCGCGGACTTGATAGCGACCAAACGGTTTCGGCTATTAAGGCTACCCAAAAGATGCTCAACCTCATCTGATCTTCGTCATTCCACCTATTTATTGTATAGTTTGGCATGGGTAAAATTTTGCCCTGTTTTTGGCATATTCCCCATTTTTGTCAATTTGGCAGCGCTTTGGCAGTCTTTTTTCGAGCTATTTTTCTGTCATTTTGGCGTACTAGTAAAAATGTGACAAAATGACAAATTTTTATTTTCGGGGCAGTTTTGTAGCGGAATGCCAGGTTTTGCGACTGATATTTAGAAAAATAAGCCCGAAAATCATGTTTGTGCCCAAAAAATTGAACCAAAAACACAATTTGTACCCGATTTTTCGTTTTTAGACCCTAATTTTTCGGAAAATGAACTGAATTGACAGAGAAATTGGTAATTTTTTTTGAAAAACATTTTTTTCTCATTTTTTGCCACTTTTTTTTTATCCCGAAAAATCGTCATTTAAAATTTTCGACTTTTCTGAAATAATTAAATCTGAATTTTTATTTCCGGTAATTTTCCATTTTTCAGTTTTTTATGCGGAAAAATAATTTTGCGTTATGGCATGTTTTTAGAGATAGACGGTACCAGAGACACTGTGCTGCAACCTGTAAAAAGAGTCCCCCCAGTGCCATCAAATTAATTGTTTATTATATAATTTAACATCAAAACAAAATGATCACTGTATTAGAAATCGCTCTTTTGGTTGCAATCATCGTTGTGCCTTTAGTACCTGCAAAAAGCGCTCGCGTTAAATAATTGATCCAATAGAATTCAATTATCATAAAAGCCTTCGGATATTCTCCGGAGGCTTTTTTCATTTGGGGTGACCCTATCCTCCTCCTTCCCCTGCAAGGCAGGGGAAGGTATCGCACAGGGCCAGGGCTATGTTGTTCCACGCTGTTCGAAGTCAATTGACTTCGAACGACTATGTCTGTAGTCTCAGACTACAGGCATACAGGTCCGTTTTATAAATTACGGACAACGGGTTAAGACAACAGGTATACAGCTCAGGTATCATAACTATTGTTTTTTAAAGGTAACTACAGATCCTTCATCTGGATCACCATAAGTTATAAGTAATCCATAAGGGGCTTTAGTACCAGTAAATCCTATGTATTTTAATGAAATTGGAGCCTCTGAAAGCGTAATTCCCCATTCGTCCGCATTGCTTTTGCCGTTACTAATACTCCCAATTATACTAATATCCCATTTTCCATGACCCGAGAAATTGCCATAAAAACGATCATTGACAAACGATGGTATGTTTGTTGCTTTTGAAAGAACTATCTGCAAACAATTCAAGGGTAGCATATTTCACTAGCTTGTTTACGGAGTCGGTACCAACGGTTTGCATTTGGAACTTGTAAGTGCCGATGACATCCTTAAATTTGGGCTTTTTCGTAGTCATATCACCAGCAAAAGGGTCGTATTGACAACCTGTAAAAAGTGATGAAAGTAGTATGAAGGCAAAAAAGGTAACGAACAAAATTGAACGCTTCACATGGTGAAGATACAAAAGCCTTATTAATACAGCAAACGCCGCTGCGTGCTGTTCGAAGTCTCGCTGTTCGAATTCTATTGACTTCGAACGACTATGTCTGTAGTCTCAGACTACAGGCATAAAGGTCCGTAGTTGTAAACTACGGACAGCTGTGGGGTTATAAACTACGGACAACTGGGACTACAGGCATAAAGGTATGTCTCGTCCTAAAATAGGTTGACTATTTTTTGATGAACAAACACTGTTAAAAAACTCAAACATCCACTAAAAATGTTTGGGTTTTTTTATAGGTGTCCTGTCATGAAATCGGTTTACGCATTAGTAAACAAAAAATAGCCAAAATACGCTGCAAGGAAGTTCATCAAAATACGACCAAGCCTTAAAATATGGTCTGAATCATCAATTCACCAAAGAAGCTGATGGTCAAAAAAAGTTTAAAGGCATGAAAAGCAAAATTATAATAGAGAGAATTGAAAATAAAGAAAGACTTGCGGTTTGCGTCCCTATATTAATAGATGCATACAATAATGAGCCTTGGAATGACAGTTGGAATAATGTAACAGCAACAGCATTGCTAAACTACTCCTTTGAAACGCCGGGATTTATGGGTTGGATGGCCAGTTTAAACAACAAGGTAGTAGGTGCCTGTGTAGGAAATATTGAGCCTTATTATACAGGAGATGTGTTTTTTTTAAAACAAATGTTTGTTAGCGTCGGGTTACAAAAAAGCGGGATCGGGCGGCAACTTCTGGAGACTATGAAAGAAGAAATTGCAGGCAAAGGTGTAACTTCTGCCATTCTATTTACCGGTAAGGAGATTCAAGATTTCTATACTAAATCCGGCTTTATTGAAATGGAAGCAATGCGAATGATGATCTATGGTTGATTGATTAACTGTGTTGTTAGCGGTCTGCAGACTTCAAAGCAGATAGTTATAAACCACCTACTGTGTCGCCAAATATTTTGCTTAAGTCATTTCACGCGCAGTTCGATGTCTTTAGACTTCGAACAGAATGCGATAGGGGGCTTAAAAAGCACCTCAAATTTATATAATCTAGTGAATTCCAAACAAAAAAGCCATTAAGGTCGGATTCTGTGCAACGGCTTTTCAGGCCGACACAGCCCTCTTAACGGCTTTTGAAATCAGTAGTTGTCAAACACGTCCATACCTTTTAGGTATAAACGGAGCCTCTTCGATTTATAACACAAATATACTCCGATTGTAATTAAATACCCAAACGTTGGTCGGGATTTCCAATCCGGATCCTAATAGCACATGGGATTTACAATCCCCGCCACCCCAACAAAAAAAGCCCCCCGATGACCGGAAGGCTTTAGTGACCCCGCTGAGGCTCGAACTCAGGACCCACAGATTAAGAGTCTGTTGCTCTACCAACTGAGCTACGGAGTCGTGGTATTGTTTGGGCTGCAAATAAACGGATTTTTTTTGAAAATTAATGGTTTGCCACTGATGATTTGTGACTAGACAGGGGTTTACTGATCACCGGTCAACCAAAACGAATCACTAAACCAAAGCATACATCTCGTCTCTCAGCTTCTGCACAGCATCGCTATTGATGTACTCATCATAACTCATTAGCTTATCGATCAGGCCGCCTGGGGTGAGTTCTATCACACGGTTAGCAACGGTTTCGGTCAGCTCATGGTCGCGGGAGGTGAAGAGTATGGTGCCGCGGAAGTCTTTCATGCCATTGTTCAGGGCCGTGATCGATTCCAGGTCGAGGTGATTGGTTGGTTCGTCAAACAACAGCACGTTAGGCTGCTGCAGCATCATTTTACTGAACATGCAGCGCATTTTTTCACCACCTGATAGTACACTTGCCTTTTTCAACACTTCCTCACCCGAGAACAGCATACGGCCCAGGAAGCCACGGATAAACTGGTCGTCTTTGTCGCCCGGCGAATATTCGCGCAGCCAGTCGATCAGGGTATCGTCTTTCGATTTAAAATATTCTGCATTTTCAATCGGCATATCGGCAGGGTTAATGGTAACGCCCCATTTAAATTCGCCATTGAATTCTTTATCGCGGCCCATCAGTATATTATAAAAAGCTGTTGTCGCCAGGCTATTTTGCGATAATACCGCAATTTTATCTCCTTTGTTAACCATTAGGTTAATGTCGCGGAACAATAGTTCGCCACCCAGTTTTTTACTGAGTTTATTGATCTGCAGTATCTGATCACCGGCTTCGCGGGCCAGGTTGTTGAACAGAATAGCCGGGTATTTCCTGTTAGATGGTTTGATCTCTTCCAGGTTGATCTTATCCAGCGCTTTCTTCCGGCTGGTAGCCTGTTTTGATTTGGAAGCATTCGCGCTAAAGCGACGAATAAAGTCCTGCAACTCCTTAACCTTATCTTCCAGTTTCTTGTTCTGATCTGAGCGTTGACGCAGGGCCAGCTGGCTCGATTCGTACCAGAACGAGTAGTTACCGGTATAAGTTGTCATGCGGCTGAAGTCGATATCTACCACGTGCGTACAAACGGTGTCGAGGAAGTGCCTGTCGTGCGATACCACCAATACTATGGCTTCATAGCTTGCCAGAAAATCTTCCAGCCAACCGATGGTATGGATATCCAGGTCGTTGGTAGGCTCATCCAGCAATAATATATCCGGACTACCAAATAATGCCTGCGCCAGTAATACGCGCACCTTTTGGTTACCGTCCAGTTCCTTTAATTGCTTGTAATGCAGGTCCTCTTTAATGCCAAGGTTACTGAGCAGGGTAGCAGCATTGTTTTCTGCGTTCCAGCCATCCATTTCGGCAAAAAGGTTTTCCAGTTCGCCAGCGCGTTCGCCATCGGCATCCGAAAAATCTTCCTTCATGTAGATGGCGTCTTTCTCCTTCATGATGGCATACAATTCTTTGTGACCGATCATCACCGTTTCAATTACCGGAAACTCATCAAATTCGTAGTGATTCTGTTTTAAGACAGCCATCCGCTCGCCGGGGGTAAAACTCACCGAGCCCGAGGTAGGGTCGATCTCGCCTGAAAGGATCTTCAGGAAAGTTGATTTACCGGCACCATTGGCACCGATGATGCCATAGCAGTTGCCCTGCGTAAATTTTAAGTTAACCTCTTCAAATAGTGTACGTTTACCGTAGCGAAGGGAAAGATTGGATACCGTTATCATGCTGCACCTTTAATTTGCCGCAAAGGTAGGGTTATTCGGGCAGATTTTTATGAGTGCTTTCAAATAAAGGCTATTCAGCAACAGCCATCTTCGCCGCTACAGGAGCTGTTTGAAGCAGAAATTGGTATATATTCTGGAGCAGGGGCATATACCTCATCAATGATCACGTCAATATAAAGGTCCTCAAATAAGCCGGGGTTTTCAGCTTTTTCCAACACGAACGATTTTTGGTCGCCACTATTCATGGCCCGGATATTGTTTTCCAATGCTGGTAAAATGCCGCCACTTCCGCATAAATACCTGAACGGCCGGTCGTTCATGATATCGGTGATCACGCCACCGCTACTATTTTTGATGGAATAGCGTAGTGCCACCATCATATTATCCTCAACGATCATAAATACATCTCCTTTCCGGATACCATAACCTTTTTAACATCGATCTTTCCATAAACTACCTGCAGTTGGGGTTTATTTGCTTTCAACGATACGTTTCCGAATCCGGTATCCGTCGACAAAAAACTGGTAAAGTCGCCTACTTTCGAATCAATATGAAGGGTTTTACTAACAGCATCATACCTTACCCCGGTAAGCGCCTGCAAATAACCATAGCTTGATAGCGCCCTGGCGTACCAGTGCCCGCATTCGTATTCATTAAAAGGGCCATCATACCTGTCGCGCGAGGCCCGGAGTATGGCTAAACCTTCATTGACATAGCCAGTAAGCATCAGGTGCGAGGCTACCTGATGTTCAATGCCGGTCCAAACCTCATCACTGTAAACGAAGGGTAAGGAAAGTTTACCTCCTTTTGGCCAGGTGCACAGTAACAGACCGCCTTCATTCCCTAAGGCATAGGATGGCCTTTGCGGATTAGCATGTTCGCTCAGGTCGGTTTTGAAATTATAGCGATATACAGCGCTTAAATGACTCTGCACTTTGTTTGGATCGACAGAATCAGGTACATTGCACATGGCAGCTATCCAGGCACCCAGTATCCCGTCTGACAGGCAGCCTTTGCCATATTGGTATTTCGGCCCTTCTTTTTCTAAAAGCTGCTGGGCTTCCTTTGAATATTCGCCGCCGAAGGATTTAGCGGTAGCAGGGTTTTGCGCATTGAGCCCGGTATAGGTAATGTTTTGAATAAAATATTCGCCATCAAACAGGTCATTTTCCAGGGCTTTTTTGGCTTTTGCCTGCAGGTCCTTGTATACAGCGGTGTCTTTACCCAGGTGTTCGCTCATGCCGATAAAAGCAGTAAGCGCACCGATGTAAAAGCTGGTATGCATACCATCAGGGCCCCAGAATTCAATATCGTAAGTATTGTGGTGAGGTTCTTCTATAACGCCCTTGTTGCGCGGGTCCCAGGTATGAATGGCGTACTGGAGACTTGCTTTTACCATTGGATACATTTTGCGGAGCCAGTTATCGTCGCCGGAAATGCGCCATTCGCGGTATACTTTCATTATTCCACCCAGCTGCCCATCGGCTGCCGCATGAAAATCGTGTGTTGCTGGTCCGATCGGCAGGTTCGATCTGAAATTCTGATGCCCATTTTCGTCCTGGCTCTCACAAAACTCGGTATGACGCAGGCTCCGCTCCAGGGCAGGGAACAGATGCGGAATTGCCTGGGCATAGTTCCACACATGGGTGCATGATCCGTGACAGCATCCGGAGTTATCGCTGCAACCCTCAAAATTCCACAAACGACCGTCGTATTGCCGCATCACAGTGGGCGATTTTAAGATAGAAAGGTTGCAGGCCACGGCTTCAATAACCTCAGGTGGGAGCGTGGTATTGTAAAAAGCCTTGCTGAATACACTGGTGTTTTTCTGTAGCTCATTGTAATTTTTCGCCCAATGATCGATTACGGCATCTATGCTGGCAAATTGGCTGCTATACCAGGGTTTGTAAAACTTGCCCTCAAAATGTTTATCGTACTTATCCAGCTCAAGGTCAGCAGGCGTATTGCAGCAACCGGAGGCAGGATCGCAATCCTTGCGCCGCCCCATGTCGCCAAATGTAAGTTCAGAGTCGGGCGTGTACCAGGCCAGCATAAGGCGGATCACCTTTTCTTTACCGGGAGCGAGTTGAAACGGAACATAAAGGCTGGCACCGGGAGCATCCTCCGCAACGGGTGGATTATCAATAATTTCGGCATTTTTCACAGCATTCCAGGCCATGGTCATCGGGTCCCACCATCCGCCCCGGAACCAGCAATGGTCAACTACGGTATGATCATCGTTGGTAAAAATTGCAAATTCCGAAGGGTAGGGCTTTTCTTTCGTACTGGCTTCAAACATCACGAAGCCATTCCTGGTTCCCCGGATACTGTTTTTGCCATTATCAACCCGCAGGAAGTTTTTTGCATTGAATGAAAATATCGCTTCAATAGGCGTTTTTCCGGTATTGACAAATTTATACTCAATTGCACCAACCGGCAGGCTCGAATTATCATCATCAGTTGGTATAAACGGACTCCAACCGGTGAGGTTGACGTCCAAAGGAATATCCCTATCGGCTAAACTGATGTGGGCAAAAGGGAATTCTGCTTTAAAGGTGGCACTCTGGAAATGGGGCAGACCAATAGTTGAACCGCTTAATCCGTTGCCTGCATCGTGTAAACCAAATTTTTTCCAATCAGGTACCGGTCCTTCCAGCAGTTTTGCCCCGTTCGGTAAACCTTTTACCACGATAGCAGCAAACATGCCCGGATCGTTGAACACATCCGGTCTGTTTTGGGTAGATACCTGTGCAATTGCCCCCGAACCTTCCAGGCAAAACATGCCAGCGCCAATACCACCGATGGGAAATGCTACACGACTCAGGTATTCGCCGGTATACGTACTGTTATATTTGCGTTTGGTGGTTATTGTTGCAGCAGCTTTGTCTTTTTCCGATTGTTCATCAGTTAAATTAACAAGGCGGGTAGGCGCCAGAGCAACGGCGCTGCCAAGTGTGACTTTTTTTAAAAAATCCCTTCGTCCGGATTCTTTTTTCATACCATCATCAAGAAAAATAGGCTATAATTGGAACCTCCTTTAATTGATCGATGTTGGAGGCTGATAGTTAAGTAAATATACTATTAGCACCTATTTCAAACGAATTTTTGTTGATTTTTTGGCTATCGGGCCGAGATTTTATGGTGCTGTTGTAACATTTCCTCAAACACTTTGAGGTATGGGGAAAGGCTTTCTCAATCTATAATTAAGAAAACAGTCGAAACCGTAAATAATGTAGCTATTAATTAAATTGAGGGCTTTGGAACAGCATTTGCCTTATAATAATCACCAAATTAAATTTAAACGATATGATTATCCTGATTGCTGTCCTGTTTACGATCAATATTGCTGCAGTTCTTTTACACCTGAGTGTTAAAAAAGAATTTTAATTATTGACCCCAGGTTTGGGGCGATACGCGCCATTTTCTTAAAATGTCGACATGATCAGCAGAGATGTACTGGTGTTGTTCGGCATATTTTACCAAAGCGTCATAGTTTGACAGCGTGAAGAACTTGCAGTTGGCATTTTTAAAGTTCTCCGTTGCCACGTCAAAGCCATAGCTGAAGATGGCCGCCAATCCGGCTACTTCATAACCCGCATCGCGAAGCGCCTCAACAGCCTGTAAGCTGCTTTTACCTGTCGAGATCAGGTCTTCTATCACTACAATACGTTTTCCGGGCATAACTTCACCTTCTATCAGGCTACCAGTGCCATGGTCCTTAGGTTTTGAACGAACATAAATAAATGGTAAACCCAGTTCCTGCGCTACCAGGGCACCTTGTGGTATACCTGCTGTGGCAACACCTGCAATACAGCCAACGGCACCAAATTCTTCCTGAATGATCACCGTTAATTGCTGCCTGATATAGGTACGAATGGTTGGATGCGACAAAGTGATCCGATTATCGCAATAGATTGGCGATTTCCATCCTGATGCCCATGTAAATGGTTTGTCAGGTTGCAATTTAATTGCTTTAATTTGCAACAGGAATTCGGCTACTTGCTGTTCGATCTCATTTTTGTTAAACATGGCCCAAAAGTACAGAATTTATATCAACGAAAAAGTACTA
>Ga0164296_1000194_pt1 | contig 79122 bp, 55 predicted proteins | sample GEODES057metaG_FD_113533 | JGI IMG/M metagenome (GOLD analysis project Ga0164296, IMG submission 113533) | Dystrophic lake water microbial communities from Trout Bog Lake, Wisconsin, USA - GEODES057 metaG | ecosystem: Environmental > Aquatic > Freshwater > Lake | place: USA: Trout Bog Lake...
GCCTGCCAAGGCCTACCAGTGTCAGGGCACGGTCTTTGAAATCATTGCTGTATCGTTGTCGCTTCACGGTCTTCATGGTGCTTGTCCCTTATTCCCTGGTCCAGGATTTTAGCGCACCTCAGACTTCGTTTCGCCCATCGCGCGGGGGCGGGTGTCCCTCATAAAAAGTACTCGGGAGCTTTAGCTCCCTCTGGAAGGCGCGGAGCGCGGACTAACGTCCGAAGACGCGACGCACAAACAAATGCTTTTGGAATGGCTGCAATCCAAAAGTATTTCAGCGTCTGCGGATGCATTGATCAAGGGATATGACTGTGAGTGACGCAGGGTGATAACGTGGGGTGATATTCTGCGCGGGCCGGACCTTGTCTTCAATGGTCGTGAGATCATGGTCGTCAGCAAAGACCTCGACTGGAGATTAGACTACAGGCTGGGGACCGTGGCGCGATTCGGGCGGTGGTGCCAAGCTGCTCAAGAATCCTCGGCAGTTCTATCCCAACCGCCGTAGCTCTCCGTGGTGCTCTACAGATCCGGGGCCCATCACGTGGAACCCAGGCTCGACAAATGGGTTATGCATCCATAGTTGAGCGACCCCGACGCTTCCCCTTTCAGCCCCATCTATGAAACCCGCCTTCCACTCCATCACTCCCCTGATTCCCACCGGCGTCAGCCTGGCCGAGTCGCTCAGCTTCTACACAGAACACATGGGCTTTTCCATTCTCTGGCAGGGCGACGGCATGGCCGGCATCGAGCGCGACGGCGTCTCTCTCAACCTCGTCGAGAACGACAACCAGAACTGGGCGGACAATGCGAGCTTCAGCATTGGCGTCTCCGATCTTGAGGCCCTCTACGATGAGTATCAGGTGATCCCGGCCAAGGTCGGTCCGCTCGAACTCAAACCGTGGGGGAGGCGCGAGTTTCATCTCATTGTGTCGTCAGGTGTGTGCTTCCAGTTTTACCAGCGCGCAGCCGCCTGACCCTGTGCTGCAGGCAGAGCCGCCGCCGAGGAAACATCCCCAAATTCCTCGGGAGGGGCGCATGCAGTCCGTCATGGAGTAGATTCTCCCGACGATGAGCCGGGAAGCGGTGCGGGTGTTCCCGCCCATCCTCACCTCACTTCGCGTGCGGCAGATTCCAGGCCTTCAGCCACTGCACCCCCGTGCGCTTGAAGCCCGCCTTGAGCAGGCGTTCCTCCATGTCTCCCAGATGGGCTGCGCCATAGAAAATGGCCAGGCGCTTTTTCCCGGCGGCAAGTTCCTGGTCCATGACTTTGAGCGCCGCCTTGTTGCGCTCGCCCACCAGCACGGTGCCGCCGCCGGTTTCCATGCCGGCCATGATGTCCTCCACGCTGTCGAATTCCTGCGCGATCATGCGCTTCAGTTCCGTGCTGCTGTCCTTCATGGTCAGTATCTTCAGCAGCATCACCATCCCGGCGGCGTCGGAATTGACCCCGCGCTTTTCATTGGCGTCCTGCTGTGCCTGGGCTGCCTTCAGGTAGAGCGAGAGAAAGCTCTCCTGCTTCTGCGTCTGCGTTTGGGTGAACTGCGACATGTCCATGTCCGCATGCACGAAGTTCTTCGCTGTGTAGTCAATGCCTTCGAGCTGGCCGTGCAGCTTCAGCGCGTCACGCATCATGCCTTGCAACTGGCCCACCCACTGCAGCTTCTCCGCCGCCTGTTTGACCTCGGGCTTGTTCCGTTCCTCAAATGACGGGCCGACGAGCTCATACAGCACCGCTTCATAGCTTTTAAACCGCAGGTTCAGCGCATCGAAGTACGCCTTGTCCGCGATGTGGATGGCTCCCACGAGATCAACCTTGGCCTTCTGCGGGGATTCATAGCTCACCACCGCAGTTTGCAGGCTGTCGCTCTGTTCCTCTTCCACGAAACGGATGAACTTCGTCGGCTCTGCCGCTGCTGCGGACAGCACAGCAAAAGCCAGCGTGACAGGCAGCAGCAATCGCTTCATAGGGAAACCTCCTCGTTTCAGCCTTCGGACTTGAAGATGCGGTCAAAGAAGGCCTTCATCTCCTCCCACGAGGCCTTGTCGGCGGCTTCATTGTAGGCCGCTCCTTTGCTGTTGTCATTGCCTGCCGCTTTCTGCGTGAAGGCATGCACTGCTCCGGGATAGCTCACCAGCTTGTAATCCACCTTGGCGTCCTTCATCTCCTGCTCAAAAGCGGCGATGTCCGGGGCCTTCACAAAGGGATCGTCCGCGCCATGCAGTGCCAGCACCTTGCCTTTGATGTTGCGGCCGTCGGCAGGAGTCGGGGAGTCGAGCCCTCCGTGGAAACTCACCACGCCCTTGATCAGCGCGCCGCTGCGGGCCAGCTCGATCACCCCGGTGCCGCCAAAGCAGTAGCCGATGGCCGCGACTTTGGACACATCGGTCTGCGGGTCTTTGTCCAGCACCTCCAGTGCGGACAGCATGCGCTCGCGGTACAGCTTGCGGTTGGCCTTGTACTTCCCGGCCTCCTGTCCCGCCGCCGGCGGCTGCGGGCGGATGCCTTTGCCATAGATGTCAGCGGCGAAAACGTTGTAGCCCAGTTCGGCCAGCATGCGTGCGCGCATTTTTTCGTTGTCACTCAGGCCGGTCCATTGGTGGATGATCAGCACGGCAGGCAGCTTGCCGGTCTTCGCCGTATCGACGACATGCAGGCCTTCGCAGACCGTGTCACCGGATTTGTATTCGACGACGGTTTCTTTGATCTCGGCCTGCAGCAGGCTGGTGGAAAGGAGCAGGGACGAGATGAAAAGCAGGGTTGGGTTGGTTTTCATGGGTATGGCGCAGTGTACACAGAAGGAGCCGGGTTTTCCAACTCGTTTCCCTGACGAACTCGCAGGATGATTCTACTTGAGTTCCTGAATGCGGATGTTTTTCCACATCACTTCCTTGCCCACGGCCTCGGTCTTTTTGCCGATGCCATGCACCTGCAGGGCGATGACGCCCTCCGCAGTCAGGTCATCGGTGAAATCCGCCGCCGGGACGCCATTGAGGAAGGTCTTGATGCTGCTGCCACGGCACTCGATGCGCGCCTGGTTCCATTCGCCCTGCTTGAAAGCCTTGCGGGCGGCTTCGTTGTTCTTCAGGTCAAACAGCCAGCCGCGCCGCCCTTCATCATACACGCCGCCCGTCCAGGCACGTGCGCTGGGATCAATCTCAAACTGGTAGCCATGCACCCGGTCGGCCGGAAACTTCTTCTTTTGCCCGGCGATCTCCACCTCCGTCTCCTGCGTGTAGTAGTTGCTGCGGAATTGAATCCCCGAGTTCATGGAAGGATCGACCTTGAACTCAAGCTCCAGGATGAAGTTCGCGTACTTCTTCGCCGTGCACAGGAACGAGTTCCCGGTGTCCGGCACCGTCTTGCCCACCACCGCACCATTCTCCACCCGATACTCCGCCTTGCCGCTGTGCTGCTCCCAGCCCGTCAGCGTTTTACCATCAAACAACGGGACAAACGCATCCTCCGCAGGCAGGGCGGCAGTGAGGGAAACAAAGGCGGCAAGAGAAAGCAGACGGTGGGTCATAGGACGGTGGTAAACGGGCCGCTAGGAGGGTGTCTTTCTTCTCTCATGCATCGAGGATCGTCACATTCCGTATCCGTCCTGCCGCTGCATATAAGATCGTATTTATTTGCTTGAGCGTCTAATCTGTTCCTGAGTTCGGGTGATTTAAAGTGTCTGGCGCATCCGTAGTCCGCGAGGAGGATTCAAGCACTCAAAGAATCTGTCATAAGCCAAAGCCAGTGATGAAAAACCAACGTGACACATCCCTGCAGATACGGCTGGCGAGCATCACGATTTTGGGACTTCTCATCGCACTGGCGGCCGCAGCTTTCTTCAGCGGCCGGCAGGTGAAGAGTGACAGTGACTTGATCGCCATAGACGCGGTGCCCGGCACCATCGACGCGCACCACATGCGGAAGGCCATGTCCCGCAGCATCGGCTGGGTGCTGGTGGCGGCTTCGGCCCCGACGACCAAGTTCCGGGACGAGTGTCTGAAAGCCGTGCATGAGGCCGACGCGTACTTTGCCGGTGCGCTCAAGGAATACGGGACGACCATCAGGATCGATCCCGTGTTGGACCAGGCGCTGCTCGAGCAGGTAAAAAACAGCTACGCGACATTTTACACGCAGCGGATGGCCTATGAGGCCCTGATTTTAGCCGGGGACCATGAAGCAAGCGCCGCCTTCCTCGAGCATGGCCTGATTCCGGCATACCTTCCGGCGATCCAATCCACCGAGGAGCTGCTTAAATACAACCACAGCAACAGCATCACCCTTTCGAGTTCGATCCGCCGCAGCGTCCATCAGTTGTACGGGGCGGTGTCGGTCGTGATGGTGCTGGCCCTCGCCTGCGCGGCGGTGCTGGTTTTCAATCTGAGCATCCGCCGCCGGGAACTGGCGGAGTTGCAGCAGAGCGAGGAAAAATTCTCCAAAGCCTTCCAGGCCAATCCCAGCGGCATCGCCATCACCGAGATCGAGACGGGGCGCTACATCGAGGTGAACGCGAGCTTCTGCCGGATTCTGGGCTATCCGCCGGAGGAGGTCATCGGCTACACCACCCTGGACAAGGGGATCTGGAGCAGCGCGGAACAGAGCAGCCGGATCCTGCAGCCGCTGCTCGGCGGCGGTACTCTGCCCCCTCAGGAGATCGAGGTGCGCACCCGCCATGGCGTCCGCAAGACTGTCTCTCTCAATGCCGAATTGATCGAGCTCTCGGGCAGCCGGTGCATCGTGACCCTGATTGAGGACATCACCGAGCGCAAGCGGGCCACGGAACAGAACGAGCTGCTCAAGGTGGCCATCGACAACCATTTTGACGCGGCCTATTGGATGGACACCAGCAACAAGTTTTTTTATGTCAATGACACGGCCTGCGCTGCGGTGGGTTATGCACGGGAGGAACTGCTCGGCCAGCCGGTGACGCTGCTTGCCCCCAACGTGACGCCGGAACGGCTGCAGGAGGTGTGGCAGCAGTTGCGTGAAACCGGATTCTTCACTCGCGAAAGCACTCACCGCCGCAAAGATGGCAGCGAGTTTCCGGTCGAAATCGTCGCATCCTATGTGCGGTTTGAGGGCCGGGAGTTCAATTGTGGCTTCGCCCGTGACATCACCGCGCGCAGGCAGTTGGAACGCAAACAGGTGGAGCTGGCGGCCATCGTTGAATCTTCCGAAGACGCCATCATCGGCAAATCGCTGGACGGCGTCATCACCAGTTGGAACCGCGGCGCTGAAAAGATCTTCGGCTACACCTCCGCAGAAGCCGTCGGCCAGCCTTTGCTGATGATCTTCCCGCCCGAGCGCAAACATGAGGAGGTGGAAATCCTGGCCCGGATCGCGCGTGGCGAAACGGTTGAGCATTTCGATACCGAGCGCATCTGCAAAGATGGGCGTCGGATCTTCATCTCCGCCACCATTTCCCCGCTGCGGGACAGCACGGAAAAAGTGGTCGGTGCTTCCAAGATTGCCCGCGACATCACGGCACAGAAGCAGGCGGACGTCGCCCTGCGGGAAAACGAAGAGCGCATCCGCATCCTCGGCGACAATCTGCCCAGCGGCATGATGTACCAGTTGGACATGGGGGCCGACGGGCGGGAACGGCGCTTCACCTACGTCAGTGCTGGCGTGGAAAAGCTGCATGGAGTCACCGCCGAGGCCGTCATGCAGGACGCCCTGGTGCTCTACGGGCAGATAGTCGAGGCTGACCGGCCGCTCGTGGTGGCGCGTGAGGCTGAGGCGCTCGCCAGCATGGAGCCCTTCGTGGCCGAGTTGCGCATGCAGCTCCCCTCCGGCCTGGTCCGCTGGAGTCTGGTGGCTTCCGCACCGCGCCTCACTGCCCATGGGTGTGTGCTGTGGGACGGCATTGAACTCGACATCACCTCGCAGAAAATGGCGGAGGAAGTCCTCCGCGAAAAGCAGGCTCAGCTCATTCTCGCGATGGACATCGCGAAGCTCGCTCATTGGGAGTTTGATGTGGAAAAACACAGCGTCACTGCGGACGAGCACATCTTCCGTCTGCTGGGCTCCACCCCGGAGCAGGAAGGCGGACTTTCCATGTCCCCGGAGGAATACATCCGGAGGTTTGTCCACCCGGAGGATGCAGGCATCGTCGCCAACGAAGTAGCCCTCGGCATTGCGACGGAGGATCCGCATTTCGCGCGGGAGTTTGAGCACCGCATCATCCGCAGAGACGGCACGGAGCGCGTCATGCTGGTGCGCTGCAGGGTCCGCATGGATGCGAAAGGCCGGCCCGGCAAAGTGCTCGGCACGAATCAGGACATCACCGAACAGAAGCAGACCGAGCTGCGCATCCGGCACCTGAACCGCGTTTATGAGGTGCTGAGCCACATCAACCAGACCATCGCGCGCGAGAAGGAGCCGCAGACGGTGCTGGCGGAGGTGTGCCGGATTGCTGTCGAGAAGGGCGGGTTTCGCATGGCCTGGGTGGGAATGCACGACGCCGCGGCCCAGAAGGTGCAGCCGGTGGCCTCTGCGGGTGTGGTGGAGGGGTACATGGATCTGATCAATCTTGATTTGCGTGACAAGGAGCGGACCAGCGGGCCTTCGGGAAGCAGCTTCCTGACCGGAGCGCATGCCACCTGCAGCGACATCGAGCACGCCCCATTCACGGCGGTGCTGCGCGCCGAGGCCTTGCAGCGCGGCTACCGCTCATCCGCCAGTTTCCCGCTCAAAGTCGAAGGCAAGGTCGTAGGCATTCTCTCCCTCTATTCGGGCCAGGCCGGATTCTTTGATGAGGAAGAACTGCGCCTGCTGGATGAACTGGCGCAGGACATCGGCTTTGCCCTGGAGGTCAGCGCGGGAGAGCTTAAACGTCGGCAGGCGGAGCAGGAGCTGCGCTGGCGCACCGCCTTCTTTGAAGCGCAGGTGCATTCCGCGATTGATGGCATCCTCGTGGTGGACAGTGCTGGGAAGAAGCTGCTCCAGAACCGGCGGCTGAACGAGCTGTGGAAAATCCCGCCACACATTGCCGACGACACCGACGACAATCCCCAGCTCCAGTTCGTTCTCGGCCGGGTCAAGGAGCCTGAAGTCTTTATCCAAAAGACCGCCCACCTCAGGTCCCATCCAGACGAATCCAGCAGCGACGTCATTGAACTGTTGGACGGCACCATCCTGGAGCGCTACTCCGCTCCCGTGCGCGGCAGTGATGGCAGGTACTATGGGCGGGTGTGGACCTTTCACGACATCACTGAGCGCAAGAAGCTTGAGGCGCAGTTCCTCCGTGCGCAGCGCATGGAGAGCATCGGCACCCTCGCCAGTGGTGTGGCGCACGATCTGAACAACATCCTCACGCCCATCATGATGTCTGCGCCTGTGCTGCGCATGCGGATTTCTGAAGAAAGCCGCGGCAAGATCATCGACACCATCGAGATGAGCGCGGCGCGCGGCGCGCAGATCGTCAAACAGGTGCTGACCTTTGGCCGTGGCCTGGAAGGCGAAATGCTGCCTCTCCAGGTCGGGAGCGTGATCCATGAAATGGAACAGATGATCCAAAGTACTTTTCCCAAGAACATCACCGTCGAATGCGCGGTCGAGCCCCGCTTGTGGCACGTGCTCGGAGATGCCACGCAGCTTCACCAGGTGCTGCTCAACCTCTGTGTGAATGCGCGTGACGCCATGCCGGATGGCGGCACGCTGCGGCTGCGCGCCGCCAACCTCGACATCGACGCCAGCTACGCCAGCATGCTGCCCGAGTCCACCCCCGGCCTGCATGTGCTGCTGGAAGTGAGCGACACCGGCAGCGGCATCCCGCCGGAAATTCAGGAACGCATTTTCGACCCCTTCTTCACCACCAAGGGGCTCGGCAAGGGCACCGGCCTCGGACTCTCGACGGTCCACGGCATCGTCAAGAGCCACGGCGGCTTCCTCAAGGTGGTGAGCGACCTTGGCAAGGGCACCACTTTCAAAGTTTATCTGCCAGTCGCCCGGGATCAGGTGGGAGTGGCGCACGCCGCCGCAGTGGCACCTCCTCCCACCGGCAACGGCGAGCTCGTGCTCGTGGTGGATGACGAGCCGGCGGTCATCGACGCGGCGCAGACAGTGCTCGGGGCGAATGGCTATCGGGTCTTGCTTGCTGCGGATGCCACCGATGCTCTCGTCAAGTTTACCGAGCATTCGCACGATATTGCCATCGTGTTGACGGACATCGTGATGCCGGTCATGGATGGAGTGTTGTTTCTGCGCACGCTGCGGAAAATAAATCCAAACATCCCGGTGATCGCGTCCACCGGACTCAGCGAGCAGAAACAAGTCGCCACGATGCAGGCACTCGGAATCAAAACAGTCCTGCACAAGCCGTATAATGCGGGCACGCTGCTGCGCACCATTCACGGCGCGCTGTTCCCTAAAGAGTAGGCCGTGCTAGAACCTGTCCATTCCACTGCCTGCTGAAATTGCTTTGCCGTGGGGAGGTCGTGGTGCATCTCTCCGCACTTATCCCAACCTCTGAATGAAGCGCTACTCCCTCGGCATCGACTACGGCACCAACTCCTGCCGCTCTCTCCTCATCGACCTGGACAACGGTGCCGAAGTCGGCTCCACCGTGTTCAATTACCCAAGCGGCGAGATGGGCATCCTGCTCGATCCCAAAGACCCGCATGTGGCGCGGCAGAATCCGCAGGATTACCTCGACGGCCTCGAAGTGGTCACTCGCGGTGCCTTGCAGCAGGCGCAGGCGAATGTGCCCGGCTTTGATCCCGCGCAGGTCGTCGGCATCGGCATCGACACCACCGGCAGCACGCCCATTCCCGTGAATCAGGCGGGCACGCCGCTCGGACTGCTGCCCGAGTTCAAAGACAACCTCAACGCCATGGTCTGGCTGTGGAAGGACCACACCGGCTATGCCGAAGCGGCGGAGATCACCCAGCTCGCCCATGAGATGCGGCCCCATATCATCGCCAAATGCGGCGGCATCTACTCCAGCGAGTGGTGGTGGAGCAAAATCCTCCGCCTCCGCCGGGTGGACGCCCAGGTCTTCGCGGCGGCCTACAGCTTCGTCGAGCACTGCGACTGGATTCCCGCCGTGCTCAATGGCAACACCGATCCCCTCACGCTCAAGCGCGGCGTGTGCAGCGCCGGGCACAAGGCCATGTTCAGCACCGAGTGGGGCGGCCTACCAGACAAAGAATTCCTCGCCAAACTCGATCCCGCGCTCGCCGATCTGCGTGACCGTCTCTATTCCGTGGCCCACACCTCCGATGTGAAGGCGGGCAGCCTGTGCGCCGAATGGTCCCAGCGCCTCGGCCTCAAAGCAGGCATCGCCATCAGCGTCGGTGCCTTTGATGCGCACATGGGCGCGGTCGGCGCGGGCATCAAAGAGGGCACGCTGGTCAAGATCCTCGGCACCAGCACCTGCGACCTCATGATCGCTCCCACCAGCAAGCCGCTCGCCGACATCCCCGGCGTGTGCGGCATTGTGAACGGCTCCGTGCTCCCCGGCTACTACGGCATCGAGGCCGGACAGAGCGCCGTGGGCGACATCTTCCTCTGGTTCGTCAATCACCTCGTGCCCGACAGCTACGGTGCCACCGTGGGCGACAAGTTCGTGAACATGGAGAAAGCCATGCTCGGCAAAAAACCCGGCTCCACCGGCCTGCTCGCGCTCGATTGGAACAACGGCAACCGCACCATCCTCGTCGATGTCCGCCTCACCGGCCTGCTGCTCGGCCAGACGCTCCACACCGAGGCGCATGAAATCTACCGCGCCTACATCGAAGCCACCGCCTTCGGCGCGCTCACCATCATCAAGCGCGTGGAGGAATACGGCGTCAAAATCGAAGAAGTCATCAACACCGGCGGTCTTTCCATCAAAAACGCCACCCTCATGCAGTGCTACGCCGACATCATCGGCAAGCCCATGAAAGTCAGCCAGAGCGAGCAGACCTGCGCCCTCGGCGCCGCCATCTTCGGAGCCGCCGCCGCCGGGGCAGGGGACATCGGTACCCTCCAGGCCCAAGTCACCGCCACCCGCGAAAAAGTCTATTATCCCATCCCCGAAAACCAGGCCGTCTATGCCGAACTCTACGCCCTTTACCGCACCCTCCACGACGCCTTCGGCACCACCGAATGGACCGGCAAGATCAACCACGTCATGAAGCAGTTGCTGGATATTCGGGCGCGGCAGAGTTGAGCCATCCATCAATTAGATGAACCCAGTGCTGCCCATGCTTGCCGTCAGCAATGAGCCACCCGAATTCTTGATCTGGTTCGGCGGCCCGCTGGCACTCGCCGGACTGGCAGGGGCTTGGGGCGTGGTCTTCCGCTGGGAATGGATGCAAAAGAACTGGGCTTTTTTCATGCGATGGGGTGGCCTTGGTGGGGGCTTCCAGGCGTCCCGATTAGGCTCCTTGGCTCTCATGCTGCTCTACTTCAGCGTCGGGCTCGTGATGCTGACCCGGTATCTGTCCTGGGGTGCGGACAGTGCTCCAGAACAGCGTGCGGCTCTCTTTTGGTTCCTGGTGATGATCTTTGTTTTCGGTGCTTGGGTGCGCGATTGTTTCCGCCGCGATTGAAGGGCAGAAAAGTGATGTGGGCACTCCTGCCCGCACTAGCTCGGTGAATTGCAGGCACGTTTACAAGCCTCACTTCATTCGCAAGCTCCGCCCCTTTCCCGCCGTTTGGTTTCTCTGCATGATCTCTCTTCGCACGCTTTCCCTGCTCCTCGCTCTCACTCCTTCGCTTCTCCCTGCCGAAGACTGGCCGCAGTGGCGTGGGCCGCGTCTCGATGGCACCTCCAAAGACACCGGCTTCCCGATCACGGCAGATGGCACGGTGACGTGGAAGTCCGAACTTCCCGGCAGCGGGCATGCGTCCCCCATTGTGTGGCAGGATCGCCTCTTCATCGTCGCTGCACTGACTGAAAACCAGGAGCGGGTGCTGGTGTCCGTGGACCGTGCCACCGGGAAAATCCTCTGGCAGTCCACAGTGCTCAAAGCCCCCATCGAGAGCATCCACAAACTCAACAGCCAGGCCTCCAGCACCCCCGCCACCGATGGCGAGCGCGTCTTCACCGCCTTCCTCGACAACTCCGAAACCGACGCCACCCGCGTCGCCAATGCCGGCAAGGTCTTCGGCAAAGGCGAAGTCCCCAAAGGCACCGTCGTCATCTCCGCGCATGATTTCAGCGGCAAACAAATCTGGCAGGTGCGCCCCGGCCTCTTCTCCAGCAAGCACGGCTTCTGCGCCAGCCCCATCGTCTTTGAAGACAAAGTCATCGTCAATTGCGACCACGACGGCGACGGCTACATCGTCGCCCTCGCCCGCACCGACGGCAAGGAACTCTGGCGCATCGACCGCCCCAACAAAACCCGCAGCTACTGCGTCCCGCTCATTCGCGACATCGGTGGCCGCACGCAGATGGTCCTCTCCGGCACCATGTGCGTCGCCAGCTACGACCCGCGCACCGGCAAGCTGCTCTGGATCATGGACGGCCCCACCGAGCAGTTCGTCGCCTCGATCGTTTACAGCGAGCAGTCCGGCCTCCTCTACATGACCGGCGGCTTCCCCGAGCACCATCTCCTAGCCATCAAGCCCGACGGCACTGGCAACGTCACCAACACCCACATCGTCTGGCGCACCAACAAAGGCGTCTCCTATGTGCCATCACCCCTCGTCGAAGGCAGCCACCTCCTCAATGTCTCCGACTCCGGCGTCGCCCACTGCTTCGATGCCAAAACCGGCACCATCGAATGGGAGGAGCGCATGCGCGAGCACCACGCCTCCCTCACCAGCGCCGAAGGCCACGTCTATTTCGTCAACGACTTTGGCATCGTACGCACCGTGCTGCCCGACGCCACCTACAAGCTCCTCGCCGAGAGCGACCTCAAGGAAAAAGTCTTCGCCTCCCCCGCACTCAGCGAAGGCCAAATCTTCATCCGCACCGACAAAAGCCTCATCTGCCTCGGCAAACGCACCGCCAAAACGGCCGCGCGTTGAGGGCTGTTGCTGGCCTCAGTTCGTCGAGCCATTAATCCCGAGCAATTCCACCTCAAAGATCAGTGTGCTGAACGGCGGGATCTGCGGGCTCGGGCTGCTGTCACCGTAGGCAAGGTTGGGGGGAATCACGAACTTGAACTTGTCGCCTACTTTCATCAGTTGCACGCCCTCCGTCCATCCGGGGATCACGCCGCTGAGAGGGAAAGTGGCTGGCTGGCCGCGCTGCACGGAACTGTCGAAGACGGTGCCGTTGAGCGTGGTGCCGTGATAGTGAACCGTCACGTTGTCAGCGGCTGTCGGTGAGACCGCGCCGGTGCCGCGCTTGAGCACCTCGTATTGCAGTCCGCTGGTGGTGGTATGCTTGCCACTGCCCACGCTGGCCGTTGCCGCAGGAGCCGCCGTGGCGGGAGGCGTGGGGGTGGATTTTTTGGGCGGCGTGCTGCAGCCGATCAGAAACAAAGTTGGCAGGATAAGTTGAATGGATTTGATCATGGAAAGGGTTGGGTTGCCTGGGCTATTTTTTCGTCTTGCCGGCCTCAATCTTCTTCGCAGCTTTCTGCGCATCGCGGAGGAGTCCGGCGTAATCATCCGCGCTGCCGTAGCCGCTGCGCGCGGCGAGTTGGGTGCCATCCGGCGCGGCCACCACGACGAAGGGCAGCGTGCTTCCTTCCACCTGGAAGTGTTTGGTGAACAAGGCGCGCGTCTTCGAGTCGTCGCAGTTCACGTCGGCATACACGTACTTGCTTTCAGAGAGCTGCACCTCGCGTTTGGCGATCATGCTTTTCAGCGCCTGGCAGTTGCCGCAGGCTTCGCGCCCCATCTGCACAAACAGCATCTTGCCCTGGCCCTGGGCTGTCTCCAGGGCGGATTTCAGATCGGTAACTTTGGCCGGCCCACCCGCGAAGGCGGCAGTGGCATACAGCAGGGCAAAGGTGGCGAGCAGGGTTTTCATGGCAAAAAGTTGAGTTGGATGTTGGGTAACGCATTAAAGTCAGAAATGTTTCCGCAGTTCAAGCCCGTTTAAATGTCTTTCCAACCCTCACCACCCTCATGCTGCACCGCCCGCTCTCCCTGCTGCTCCTCACGTCACTCGCTGCGTTTGCGGCAGACCCTGTCCCGGAATTCCACGGCTCCATCGAGCGGCTGGATCCGGCGCTGGATGCGCTGATCGAACCAGGGGCCAAGATCGAAGTGCTGGCCTCAGGGTTCAAATGGTCGGAAGGACCGGTCTGGCGCGATGGCGGCATTGTCTTTTCGGATGTACCGCAGAACACGGTCTTCGGTTGGAACGAAGGCGACACAGCAGCGAAGGTGGTGCTGAAACCGAGCGGCAGCCTCAGCGGCGATGGCCAGGGTTCTAACGGCTTGCAGGTGGATGCGCAGGGGCGTCTGGTGCTCTGCCAGCATGGCGAGCGCCGCATCGCGCGCCTGGAGAAAGACGGCACCTTCACCTCGCTGGCGGACAAGTATGAAGGCAAGCGCTTCAGCAGCCCGAACGACCTCGTCATTGCCAAGAACGGCACGATCTTCTTCACCGATCCGCCCTACGGCTTGAAGAAAGGCGAGGCCCCGGAACTCCCGCAGCACGGCGTGTATGCCGTGACACCTGAGGGCAAAGTCTCGCTGGTGATCGCCGACCTGCTCTTCCCGAATGGCATCGCGCTGAGCCCTGATCAGCACACGCTCTACATCGCGGTGTCAGATCCGAAGGACACCCGCGTCATGGCCTACGATCTGCAGGACGATGGCACCGCGAAAAACGGCCGCGTCTTCTTCAATGCGCAACCGCTCAAGAGCGCCGAACGCAAAGGCGGCTGCGATGGCATGAAGGTCGATGCGAAGGGCAACATCTGGACCACCGGCCCCGGCGGCGTGCTCATCATCAGCAAAGACGGCAAACACCTCGGCAGCATTCTCACCGGCCAGGCCACCGCCAACTGCGCCTTTGGCGGCGCGGACCGCAGCACCCTCTACATCACTGCTCACATGTTTCTGGTCCGCGTGAAGACGCTGGCGCAGGGGCTGTGACAAGGTTTTCAACGTGTTCGCGTTCTTGACGCCTGATTCATCGTTGCTTCAGCTCAACAAGCCCGGAGAGTTGGAGGCGACGGCTGAAGGCAACGCTGCCATCCCAGTCACAAGATAGAGCCGGCGGGTGCTTTGGCTTTTGCAATGGAATGAGCCGGAACATTCATTCCCTTGCCCTTCTATTCCTTTGCTAAAATTCAGCGTGTTCGTGTTGTCTGAGTGTGTACTTCACGACCAGATGCGCACTCCTGACGCCGGGTTTCTAGCTCGAAACGAGCTTCACCAGCGCCAGCATATTCATCACCGCCTTCGGCACAAACGAGGCAGGCTCCACAAACTCGGGCAGCTTGCTGCCGTCGGCGCTGCGTTCGGAGCAGTGGGCGTTGTTGCCGTAGGGGCCCAGGCCATCAAGCGTGGGCGCGAGTTGCCAGAGGTGGTTGGCGTCACTCAAACCGCCGCGTGGCACGGAGACGGCGGTGAGGTTCATCAGGGCGGCGGCTTCCTGCCACAGGTGGAAGAGCGCTGCGGATTCCACACCACCGGGCCATGCGGCCGTGTAGCCGGTGCGTTCTGCGGTGAGCGTCGCGCCATTCGCCGCCGTGTTGCTGAGTGCCGCAAAGAAATCATCGGCCTGCTGCAGCACCGCAGGCTCTGTGGCGCGGCATTCCCACTCGGCCACGGCTTCATGCGGCACGCGATTGATGACGGTGCCGCCTTGAATCATGCCGATGTTCACGGTGCGTTCCACGCTGGCGTTTGTCAGCGCAGCAATGTCTGGCAGCACGCGGGCGAGAGCGTCGATGGCATTGATGCCTTCATGGTGCTTGCTGCCGGCATGCGCGGCTTTGCCTTCAGCGCTGAGCTTCCAGGAACTGCGGCCTTTGCGGGAGGTCACAATGTGCCAGCCACGCTCATCCACCGGACCGCCTTCAAAGACCAACACCGCGCGCGCCTTGCCTCCGCAAAGGCTGGCGGTGGCGCGGCCAAAATCATCGCCAATGATTTCCTCGGCGGCATTTGCAGCTACGAGCCAGTGCGTGCGCTCGAAGACATCGGGTGCCACATCGCGCAGTACTTGCAGCATGAGCCAGATCAAGGCGGTGCCGCCTTTGTTATCGACCGTTCCCGGCCCATAGATGCGGCCTTCCTCAGGCCGCTCATCCCACTTGAAGTCATTCTGCTTTTCCTCCTCGGGCGGAAACACCGTGTCCGAATGCGTGACGAGCACGATGGGATCGCTCCCTTGACCGCGATGCGTGAGAAAGAGGTGATGGCCGGTGCCAGCGGTGGCACACGGCACCAGCTCAGCTTCAAAACCCAGCGGGGTAAACTCTGCTGCGGTCTGCCGCGCGACTTCATCCACACCCGCAGGATTGGTCGTGAAGCTGTTGATGGCGACGAGACGGCGCAGGAAATCGAGCGCAGCCGGGAGATGTTTTTGAGCTGAGGATTGAAGAAGAGAAACGTTCATCGGGGGACAGCGCCAATACCAGGACGGTTTGGCATGATGAGGTTGCCAGTGGCATCATACGTGATGCCGGTGAAGTCGTCATTGGCGACGTAGAAATGCCCATCCAGGTCGATCCAGTCGGCCCATGGTGCCAGATGCGCCGCCGCCGTGGTGCCCAGGCTGGTCTCGATCATGCAGCCCAGGAGGATTTGCAGGCTGTGCTCACGCGCTGCCCCGATCATCGCCACCGCCACGTCCAAGCTGCCGCTCTTGAGCAGCTTGATGTTCACGCCATCCACGAAATCAGCCAGCGCAACGACATCCGCCACCGTCTGAATGCTTTCATCCGCGAAGATCGGCGGCGGATTCCCCGGCAGCAGCGCCCGCAGTTCCTCCCAGCCCTCCACGCCGAGGCGGTGGTGGATGGGCTGCTCGATAAGCGCCGGGTTGTATTCCGCAAGCTTCTCGATCATCAGCGGAGCTTCGGCCATATCCCAGCCGCCGTTCACATCCAGCAGCAGTTGGGCCTCCGGTGCGGCGTAGCGTGCGACAGAGACGATGGCAATGTCCAGCCCCAGATCACCGGAGCCGAGCTTGAGTTTGAGCACGGGAAACTGCTGCGCAATCTCGCGCACCTTGTCCGCAAAGACGTCAAGATCGGTGGGAATGCTGAAGGAGCGGCAGCCGGGCGGTGTGGGGCGCAAAGGCGTGCCCAGCCTGGACTGCGCGTAAGCCGCCAGGGGCTGGCCTGTCTGATGGCCGATGATGTCATGGCGCAGCAGATTGAGCGCCAGGCCTGCGGTGCGCGGCAGCACTTCCGGCAGCACCGCTTGATTGACCACCGCCAGCGTCGCCACTGGATCTTCACCATAATAGGGAACAAACGGCGCTTCCGTCACGCGTTCACCGTTCGTGGCGCGCAGCACCTGACGCGTGGCGGAGGTGCCGTGGGCGATGCGAAAAGGCTCGTTGAGGTGAAGTGTTTTGATCTCGAAGTGCAAGGCGAGCAGTCAAAGGTCAGGAGGCAGGAAGGTCAAGGAATCCTGCGTTGATCTTCTCTTTCTGCACTCTGGGTCTAAGCGCGCTCGCCACCCCTCACTGCTGCGGTTCTGGCTTCGGATCACGGCTGAACATGCGCTGGAAGAAGTTTTTCTTCTTCTGCGGCACCACGACCGGCTCCTGTGTGGGTGGGGCAGGGACTTGCGGAAAGCGCTGGGCCGCCTGGGCTCCCGCCGTCGTGCGGGTGTCTTCGCTCAGGGAGGTTTCGAGGACACTCGCAGTGTCCGTCACCACCTGGGGCTGGATGAAAACAATGAGCTCCTTGCGGATGTTGTTTTTGACGTCGGTGCGGAACAGCTTGCCGAGACCGGGAATTTTGCCGAGCAGCGGAATGCCGTTCTGCGTGAGGTCTTTTTCCTCGCTGATGAGGCCGCCGAGCACGATGGTGTGGCGGTCAGGGATGGTGACGGAGGTGACGAGCTGCTCCGTGCCGATGATGGGCACCAGGTTGGGCTGCACCAACTGACTGCCGACAACGCTGTCGTTGATCTGGGAGACGGTGAGCGTGACTTCACCATCCACATTGATCAGCGGCACGACTTCCAGCTTCAGCACCACATCGCGATAGACGATCTGCGTGGTGGACTGGGGAATGGCACCGGCCACGGAGGAAAACTGCGTCTGCGTGGAGGGCACGGGGATCTGCTTGCCGGAAGTGATGACGGCCTTCTTGTTGTTCAGCGCGAAGACGGAGGGCCGAGACAGGATTTTGAAATTGGTGTCGGTCTGGAGTGCGTTGAGGTAGATGCCCAGACCACTGCCCGCAGCACCATACAGGTTCAGTCCCGTCGTGGGGCCAAACGGGGCGGTGATGGCATTGGTGCGCAGGTCATTGATGGCACGCCCCACTCCGCCAGTGGTGCCGAGAATGTCCGTGCGGTTGGTGATGCTGCTGGCCGAGAAGTTCTTGTTGGTCAGTGACGAAATGTAATCGATCCCGCTGCTCATCATGTCAGTAAGCGTGAGTTCGCCAATGACAGTGGCGAGATACACCTGGGCGGGCTTGCGGTCGAGTTTGTCGAGCAGCGAATCGACTTTGCCGATTTCCTCCTGCCTGCCAATGACGATGATGGAGTTGGACATGGGATCCGCCACGATGCGGGATTTGCCGACGAGCACTGAAACTGGTGCATTGTTTTCCGTGGGGCCGGAGACCACGTCGGCACGGGTTCCCACGGCCGAGCCTGCGGTTGCCGTACTGGTGGTGCTGCCCGTGGCGGGGGCGGCGCTGGCGGTGTCAGACCCGGCTGCGGAGGCGGCGGTGTTGCCCACCACACCGCCTCGGGTGCCCTGCGTGGTACGTCCGCCGAGGAGCTGGCTGCTGTTGGTGGCCAGCACCTGCTGGCGCTGCTGCTGGATGGTGCCGCCACCGGGCAGTTGGGTGGTGCCGGCATTCACTTCCTGGAGCCGGTCCACCAGCGCGCTCAGCACATCAATCGCGGCGGCGTACTTGAGTTTGCGTTCGTAGGGCTCCGTGTTGTCCAGCGGCTTGTCAAATTCAGCAATCAGGCTGGAGACGTAGATGAAGTCCAGTGGCGAGGCGACGACGAGAATCTGGTTCAGGCGCGTGTCGGCAACCACCTGCGTGCTGGGCTGGGGATTCTGCTTGATTTGGTTCTGCGATGACGAGCTGCTTGCGGCGACGGCGGAAGCTGGCTTCGGCGGCTCCTTGCTCTCGGCACCTTTGCCGTCGCTGGCGGCGGCACCACGGATGGTGTTCACGCCCTTCGTTTCTTTCTCCTGCGCCTGCGCCGTCAAGGTGGCTTGAATGATCTGGGAGATCACGGCGGCGTCGGCGAACTTGATGGGGATGAACTTCGTCACCAGCGAGGAGCCGGTGTCCCCGAGGTCAATCGCTTCACGAATACCGATGAGCTGTTTCACGACAGTGGCACTTTCCGTAATGAGCAGTCCCGGCGGTGCAGACACCGGGGTGATGCGGCCATACGCGCCCAGACCGACGTGGCCGGACAGCATCGTGGCAGCGTCTTCGGGATCCAGGAAGTCCAGCTTCATGAAGTACGACACGATGCTTTCGTTGTCGGGAATGTCCCTGGCGCTGGTGAAAAACTTCACCCCATGGGAGAACTGGACGGCATTGGCGCTTTGATTGCGTGCCGGCAGGATTTTGGCGCTGTTGCCACCGGGTTCGGTGACGATGGCGTAGCCGTTGGCGAGCAGGGAGGCCTCGATGAGCTTGATCGCTTCCGTCTTGGGCACCTGCTTGGGGGTGACCAGGCTGATCGTGGCTCCTTCAAAGATGTTGGTGTCCTTGATCAGCGTGTAGCCGGTGAGCTTTTCATAAATGGCCAGCAAGTCGGCCACCGGATTGTTGGCAAACTGCATCATCACGTTGTCGCCAGTGATCTGGAACGACTCGGCCTCTCCCGGTGCGCCGGTGCCGTCAGCGCCCATGCCTCCCGGACCCCCAAAACCGCCGCCTCCGCCGAAGCCACGTCGGCGACCACCGAAGCCACTGCGTCCGCCCTCAGTCGGTGCGGCGGGTGCCGCACCATCGGCGGCTGGAACTGGGGGCGGTGCTGCTGCTGCAGGCGTCGCGGGCGCGGCAGCAGCAGGTGCGGCAGCCGCCGGTGCCGCCGGAAGTGGTGCCGGCGCGGGTGGCGGGGCAGGGGGGACGATGCTTTGGCCGCGCACTACGGCGGTGATGGCAAACAAAAATGTGGTGAGAACGGGAAGGCAACGATGCATGCGAAAGGGATGGGGCGTGATGGGCGGCGGTGGGTCTCTGAGCGGCGGGTTATTTGGCACCACCGTCTTCTTTTTGGATTTTCTCAAACATGGTGCGCATGGCGCTGCGTTTCTCTTCCTCAGGCGCGTTGCGGAACTTCTCATCGCTGAACTTTTCACGCATGGCCTCGCGGAATTTCTCTCTGGCCTTGTCGGAGAGGCTGTCCCATTTTTTCCTTTCCTCTTCGCTCGGGCCACGGTTGCCACGGCTGAAGCGATCACCTCCGGAAGAATCACCGCGCGAGCCTTTGTCGCCCTTGTCATTCTTGCCTTTGGTCAGGTCGTTCTTGTCCAGCACGCTGTGCCGGATGCTGAAGGTCTCCCCGCCGATGGCGATTTTTGCCTGGGCATAATCCAGGTTGGCTGTGGGCCGCGCTTCCATGAGCTTCCACCCCTTCAAGTTGGGCTCTTCGGTGACGACGAGAGACTGCTTCTCGTTTTTGTCAAAAATGGTCACCACCGGCTTGCCATTGACGTAGGCCATGCCGGTGAGCACGAGGGAATCGGAGATGCTGACGATGCGCGTGAAGGGCGAATTTTGAATGATGGCGCTCAAGGACGCGGCATCAAAGGGTTGCGGCAGGTCGGGGTCCACCGGTGCGGCGGGGGCCGTGGGGGCTGCAGGAACCGCCGCAGGCGCAGGAGCCGGTGCCAGCGTCGGGTCAAGTTCATCTCCAGGCAGCGGCAGCAGGTCGGAGGTCGTCAGCGGTGGTGCTGCCGACGCCGCCGCAGGCACGATGGACTGGGCCTGCAGGCACAGTACGGCACCTGGAATCAGAAGGGCGGCAAGGAAGGCTTTCATGGCTATAATCCGTTTTCAGGTTTGAACCAGCGTGCCAGTACGAGGTTGCACAATGCCTGCGGGGTCTTTTCCTTGGCCTTGGCGTCGATTTCGAGTTCAAGCTGCTTGATGGCTTGAAATTTTTCTGGCGACTGCAGGGATGCCAGCCAGCCCAGCAACGTCGTTTGATCACCGCGCAGCCGCACCTCGACGGCCACTTCACGATACACGGCAGCGTTGGTCTTGCTGTCGGCGGCATCCGGCAGGAGCTGCTGCTTCTGCACCTGCAGTTGGTAGTCGAGCGCGACGTTCTGGATTTCTTCCAGCAGCTTGGCCTGGGCGGTGCCGAGGCTCTCGGTCGTGGGCATGTTCTGCTCCATCCACGCGGAGCGTTTGTCCCAGAACTCACGGTCATCCATCCAGTGGCTGTTTTCTTTCTTCTCGTTCTCCAGCGCACTGATCCGGGCCAGCACTGCGGTGCGGCGGTCCAGAAACTGCTTGAGCATGATGAACGTCGCCATCAGCAGCAGAGCACCAATGCAGGCGCTGAGCAGTTTCTTTTCACGTTGGGTGAGGGCAAGGGCCATTGCAGGAGTGGGTCAGCGGATTTTGTCAGCATCAAGGAACTCGCGCAGCGCCTTGGCGTACTCGCCCAGTTGTTCATAGCGCAGGGCGATGTAGCCGTAGCAGTACTTTTTGCTTTCCAGGGCATCGGCCTCGACTTTTTTGAGCGAGTTGCGGAAATTGAGGACCACGGTTTCCGCCTTGGCTTTGACTTCGGCGGGGGAAACACGGGGTTTGTTGACCAGTTCGCGAAGTGAAGTCATGACGAAATTGGTGGATGGGTTTTTTTTCCATCCCTTTTCATCACGCTTCAGCACGGCATGCACGGAGGTCACCAGCGCATCCGCATCTTCCAGCTTCTTGGACTGCTGCGCGAACTTGGCCCACTCAATGGCCTCCCATTGCGATACGCTGTCCAGTCGGTAGCCGAACAACCGCACGGACGATTTGATCTGTGAACCGGCATTTTTTGCCGAGGCGGAGTCAGACTGGTCTGACATGGTGACAGTGACGCTTTCGGTGTCCACCCCCAGCACCTTCCAGCTTGCAGTACTCAGGATCGGGCTGCCGCTGTTGCCATGAAACGTGGGGGCGTCGTGCTCGATTTTGACGGGTCCGATGGCTACGATTTTTCCTTCGGTTTGCAGGATGGTGCCGCCGCCCAGGCTGTTGCCGGGCACCAGGATGGGATCACCGGTCTTGTTGGCGGTGTTGACACTGTCCTCGCTTTCAAAAAACGCGTCAGGCACCGCTGCCAGCTTGAGTAATGCGATGTCGGCATCATGCGCGCCAAAAATCCCGGTGATCTGGACGTCCGTGCCTCCCATGGTCTTGGCCTTGATGCTCGTCTGCCCGCTGATCACATGCATGTTGGTCACCAGAAACACGTTGTCCTTGAGCTTGGCAAAGAAACCCGTGCCGCTGCCCTTGTCCCCTGTGATGACGACCATCGCGTTCTTTTTGTCCGCAGGCAACTTGTCCACGTAGTCGCTGCTCGTGGCCTCACGGTTGGTTGCAGGTGCCTGCGCAAGGGCACTGCCACCCGCACAGAGCAGGAGGCCCACGGTCGCAGGGAGCCATGGACGGGAGGAGCTGCGGCGGCGGGTGGATGAGAACTTCATGGCGCGGATATTCATTCGTGAGCGAAACTAGCGCAGCTTGCCCTGGGCCCGGAAGGAGGCGATGGTGCCTTTGACTTCGGGCCGGGGATTGGTCCATTCATAGCGGCTGAGGACGCGGTTCTTTTTGAAATCTTCGATGAACTGAAAGGCGAGTTGCGCATCCCGGGCTTCACCTCGGATATCGATCTCGTTGCCCTTCACTTCGAATTTGCGGATGACGATGCCACTGGCAGGCATGATGCGGTTGATCTCCCCCAGCAGATACAGCGGGTAGCGCTGCGGCTCGATGGCCGGGGCGAGCACTTTCCAGCGTTCATTGGCCTTGCGCACCGCTGACGCGGGCTCGCTGGTGGCATCCACCTCGGCAGACAGTTTCTCGGCACGCTGTTCCTGGAAATGCAGATAGGCAAAGCCGAGGAACGCCAGCGAGGCGTACAGCATGCCGCCCAGCACGAGTGCCCGGAGAAGCTTGGAGCGCTGGGTGCTGGTGCTGAGCGTTGCGCGCACCTCTGCAGGCAGCAGCCGGGTCCAGTTGCGAGTCTCCAGCGCGGCATTCGGCGGAAGATCCGCCAGGATGCGCACCGGCAGGTCCAGTACAGAGCTGAGGCGGGTGCTGAGGCCACGGTCAAAGTTCGCGCCCACGAGCGCCACTCCGTCTATCGTATCGATGCCGAGTTCGGATTCCAGGGTCAGCCGCGCCAGGGTGATCTCCAGCGTCAGCGCCTCCTCGGTGGCCGGCGCTTTGGCAAAGATGTGGCTGTGGTACAGTTTGCTTTGGTGGCTCGCTGCAAGCACCAGATCGCCCTGTTCTTCGATGATGACCAGGTGACCCGCCGGAAGCTGTGCGAGCCGGAGCGCGGCGGTGTAATCACTGGCGTGCGAGGCGGCGAGCGCTTCCGGGAACGGGTCGGCCAGGATGTCCACGCTGATGATGACATGCCCGCCCTGATGGCCAAGCAGATGCCAGCGGTAATTTCTGCCAATGGCATCCTGCTCCAGCTTGAAGCCACGGCGTTCGAGCTGGGTGGCGATGATCTGCTCCAGCAATTCGGTATCGGTCTGCGGCAGGATCAGGCCCAGCGTACGGCACGCTGAGGCAGGCAGGCCGATGAGCAACGGCTTGCTCACATGTTTGGTCTCAGCCGGGCTTTCCACCGTCTCAGCACTGGAGGTCGCACGCGGCTTCCACACGCGCCAGGAGGCATCAGGGGCGGGAAGCAATAATGTAGTGGCGGCGAGGGACATGCGTGAAGGGCCTTTTAGAACGTGCGGCGGCGTGGGAAGTTGCGGTGTAGGATGACGATTGTCGAATGCCGGGTGCAGCAGCGCTTGTCGAGCCGTTTTTCACTCTTCAATCCGCCCCAGATACGTCACCGCTCCGCTCGTCTGATCGCGCCGGGTGACGAGGATGATCTTCGAGCGCTTGTCCCCCACCCAGCCGATGCTGGTGATGCGGCGCAGGGAGGTGTCGCTGTCATTGACGATGCCGCTGACCGCTGCCAAACGATCCCCGTTAAGGTTGAGAATCTGGTAGGCTTCGTTCGCGCGAATGCGGCGGTCGTCCTCCGTCCCTGGGATGCCGTCGCCGCCATCACGCTCGCTGATGAAGCGCTGCACATCGTTTTCCGAAGCTCCGGTGATGGCCAGCAGCACATCCTTGAACACAGTGCGCAGGTCGATCTGCCCCTCGCCGTAGATGCTGAAGTAATTGCGCCAGTCGGGCTTTTTGCGGTCCACGGCGTCCATGCCGCGCACCAGGATCATTTCATCCACCCGGATGAAGCCCGAGTTGCGCGGGGCGTCGAAGATGCCCAGGCTCTTGTAGTACTCGGCCTCAGCACCGTTGGCGCGCTGCGTGCTGTCGGTATCTACCCAGTCGGCCAATGAATCAGCCGCGACGCCAGCATCTTCTGCATTGAGCTGCCAGTAGATGAAGAGATTATAAACCGACTCACGCAGGCGTGCATCCGTGATGTAGTTGATCGGAATGCGGGCGCCTTCGTAATTGATCACCACATCAAAGCCGCTGTCAGGCCCCACCTTTTGCTTCATCACAATGTCGCCCCGCCGCGTGCTCGGGTGCAGACCGACGGCGATGCCGCTTTCCGCCAGATGCAGGGCGCGGAATTCATACGCCGCCTGCTTGGATTCCTCCGCGCTGTAGGTGATGTACTCCACCACACCCATGACCGTGACGGACATGAGCAGGATGGCCCAGATCATCAGCATGAGCGCTGAGCCGCGTGCCGCAGCGCAACGGGTGCGGGGTAATCCATTCTGACGTGCATCCCCCACTTTCATTATGCGAAAGGCTACTATTGCAGATGAGTGAAGCACGGTGGTATCGCACGATTTGCACTCGGCAGCGGAGGGAAAGGGGGAGAATGTTGAGTCGGCAGTGCGCGTTGGGATGAAGGATTCCAGAGACGCGGCACAGCGCGTCCCTACCAGCCCTGAGGTGTCGCGCCACGCAGGGCTGGTAGGGACGCGCTGTGTCGGGTCCGTGATTTCGGGTCTGTCACGACGCAGGCACCCAAAAAGGTTCGCCGTCCTTGGCGTGGCCGACAGACGGGAGCGCAGCGCCCACTTCTTTCGAGAGGGGTGCTTTGTGATGCGCGTCAGCACATTGCAAGCATACGTCTTCATTGGCCGCGACCTCCTCCTCCTGGGCCGCCACCACCGCCACCACCGCCACGGCCACCACCGCCCGGTCCTCCGCGACCACCGCCGCCGCCGCCGCCGCCGGGGCCGCCGGGGCCGCCACGTCCACCACCACCGCCTCCCGGACCTCCGCCTTGGCCACCACCGGGTGCTCCACCCGCTCCACCCTGACCTGGGGCGGCAGCTGCGGCACTGGTGGCTCCCACGGGCTGATTAGCCGTGGCGCCGTTGTTGGCGGGTGCCTGGCCTGCCACCAGCGTCAGAATCGGCAGGCTGAATACCATGCGCACTGGCAGGGTACGGTTTTTCATCACCAGTTGGCCTTCGATCAGGTCCGGCCACTTCGACTGGCTCCATTCTTCCACCCACGTCTCGTTCTGCGCCACATAGAAACGCCACTTGAACGACACCACATCCGGCAGCAGCGGCATCCAGTAGCGCCCCTGGGTGTCCGGTGCATAGATCCCGGTCGTGGACTGCTGAATGCCGGTTTTCATGTCGTTGGTCTGCGGGATGAGATCCTCGCGCGACAGGCTGATGTAGTTCAGTTGCTTTTGGTTGTCATCCACAGCGGCGTCCGGGTACGGGCGCAGGCTCAGGATGGTGTCCTTCATGGTGATGGGATTGTTGCCAAACGGGAAGCAGTCCGGCGACCCCGAGATGGTCAGCTCCTGAATCACCGGCTCCGTGCCCTGCGTGATTTTTAGCGTCAGCGTGGCCGTGCTGGGCAGGGTGGCAAAGGTACGGCGGCACAGCTCGATGTACCGGTTCATCGAGTCGCTCTCACGCTGAATGTGCTCGATCTCCGCCGCTCCGCGCACCGAGCCGCGAATGATCGCAAACAGCGTGGCGGTGATCATCGAGAGAATCGTGATGCCGATCACGACCTCGATCAGGGTGAAGGCTGAACGCCCTCTATGGCTGGGCGGGCTTATAGACATAGACGTTGAGGGTGTCCTCCTGCGGCACGCCGTCGAACGACGAGGTGGCGTGGATGGTGAGTTTGTACATGTCGCTCAAGACGCCGCCGTTGGTGGTCTTCAGCGACAGCGCCTCCGTGGTGCTGGTGTAAGTGATGCCATAGGTCGAGTCCAGGATGGTGGTGGTCATCCGCGCCAGCGGTTTGTTCCGCAGCTCTTCAAACACATTGCGCATGCCGATGCGGATGATCTGGTCACGCCGCAGCAGATTCGCCGTCTCCAGCGCCTGGTTCAGCGACTTCGCCAGTCCCAGCACCGCGATGGCAAAAATCGTCAGCGCCAGCACCAGTTCGAAGAGAATGTAGCCACGCACCCACGGGCGCGCACGCCGCTGGAGATTCGCTTTCATCGCAGATCCACGGTCTCCTTCACAATGTCTGCGGTCAGCGCCGCGAACTCCACGTCAAATTTCGAGGACGGGCCTTCGATATGGACTTTGAGCGGCTGGCACACGCCACTCGGTTGGAACACCCACAGCTTCACCAGATTGCCCTCGATGGGAGTCGGTTCGTTATCGTACCAGTGCTGAATCTGGTACTTCACCTCTTTCGGCAACTCGTAGTTTTCCGACCAGTGTTCGTCGAACTTGGGTGGGGGCGGAGCCAGCGGCAGTTCGGTGGTCTTGTTGGAACCGCCGCCATTGTCGAGATCGGTTTTTTCACCTTGGGCCACCGTGCTCTCCACCGCAGGCGGAGTCTCTGCGGACTCAAGAAATTCGTTCAGCTCCGCGAGCTGCAGGTAGGGATTGAAGTAACGCGAAGCCGTGAACCCCGTCGCATGAAACGCCACCTGATAGGGGCGCTTCTCCTTCATTGCCCGCATGCGGGCTTCACGTGCCAGCTTCAGCAGCGCCGTGACAGGCTCGCGCGCCAGTCGTTCATTCTGGAATCCCTTCAGCATCGGCACCGTCGCCGCCGCCAGCACGGCCACAATGGTCAAAGCAATGACGATCTCAACGAGCGTGAACGCACGTGCCGAAGCTGCCGTCCCCTGCCGAATGAAGTCACCATGACGAGTCGTGAGGGCTTCACTCGCGTCATGGCTGGTCTTCGTGCTTCGGCATGCTGGTTTCATGGATCATTTCGCCACTGCGGACTTCTTCCAGTTCCCGAGGTCGTCATCCGTGCCGTCCTGGCCGTCAGGCCCCGCAGTCCAAAGATCGTAGGTCTTCTTGGATTTCTGGGCTGGGAAGCGGTACTTGTAGGGCAGGCCCCAGGGATCTTTTGGCAGCTCCTCCATGAAAGCGCGGTAGTTTTCAGGGATCGGCTCAAGCGTTGGTTTTTCGACAAGTGCCATCAGGCCTTGTTCCGTCGTCGGCATGCGCAGCGCGCGGGATTCATACGACTGCAGCGCCAGCCCAATGGCCTGCAAATCGCTGTCCACTCGGGTGTCCTTGGCGGAGTCGATCTGGCCTTTGAGCAGGTAAATCGAGCCGGAGGCCAGGATGGCGATGATCGTCAGCGTGATCACGATTTCAATGAGCGTGAAAGCGGCAGCGGAGCGGGTAGGGGAGTGCGAGGTGCGGATTTTCATGACGGAACGATTCAACAGGATAGCTGGGGTTATGAACAAGCGGAAATACAGTTGGTTGCAATACTTTAGCCACCGCCACGGATGCCGGTGACGCTTTGGGCGATGGCCGCGACGATGGAGTACGCCACGGTGCCGACCATGATGGCCATGAAGATGAGAATCACGGGCGTGATCATCGACGTCATGCGTTTAATACGCTTGTCGAGCTCCTTGTCGTAACGCGTGGCGCATTTTTCCATCGATTTGCCAAGCTGGCCGGTCTGCTCGCCCACGGCGATCATGTCCGCCAGCAGCAGCGGAAAGCTGCCCACCTTGCGCAGCGTGTTGGACAGAGGCGCGCCTTCGGACACCATCGTCGTGACCTTGGCCAGCAGCGACTGGATGAAAACGTTGGCGGAGATCTTGGACACCAGCCGGATGCTATTCAGCAGCGGCACCCCGTTCGTGATCAAGTTGCCCAGCGAATGCGCAAACTGCGCGTAGAAGCGCATGCTCATGATCGGGCCAAACAGCGGCAGGTTCAGCTTCGTCTCATCCCACCACATCCGGCCCGCCGGGCTGGCGATGTAACCCCGGAAAGTCAGCACCATGGCGGTGATGACAATGCCAATGGCCCACCACCACTGGCCCATGAAATGATTGAAGCTGATGAGCAACTGCGTGGCCGCCGGCAGCTTCTGCCCATTCTTTCCCATCAGGTCCATGATCTGCGGCACCATGAAAGTCATGAACACCACCATGAGCACCACGCACGCGCCGATCAGGAACGCCGGATAAATCATCGCCTGCGTCACCTTGGCTTGCAGCTCAGACATCACCACCAGGTTGTTGGCCAGTCGGCGCAGAATGCTTGGAAGCGATCCGCTCACCTCGCCAGCGGCGGCGAGATTGCAGTACAAATCATCAAAACTAGGCGAGGCCTTCCGCAGCGCTTTCGCCACGGTGGAACCCTCGCGCAATTCATTGCGCATCGTGCTGGCAATGATGCGCAGCGCCCCCGACTCCTGCCGCTCCTGCATCACCCGAAACGCCTGATCAATCTGCAAGCCGCCATCCAGCAAGTCGGCAAGTTCCTCCGTGAACAAAATAAGCTGCGCCCGCTTTAGCTTCACCGGCCCATGGTCCGCAGCGAGCTTTGCCTTCGCCGCCCCCTGTTTCTCATCCTGCGTCACCTTCACCGGCGTCAGCGCCTGCGCCTCAATCTTCCGAAACGCCTCCGCACGCGAACCCACCGTGATCGAACCGTTAACGGTCTGGCCGGTGCTAGTGAGGGCGGTGTAGGTGAAGGCGGGCATTAGAATTAGCGCTGGCGAAGAATTTTGCGAATCAGTTTGGGGTCGCGACGACTGTCGATGATGGCGGCTACTTGGAGGGTGTCGCCCTCGATCCGGTAGTAGACGCCGTGCGGGAAACGCTTTGAGGCGTAGAAGTGAAAGCCGAAGCGTTGACGATGCACGCCACCAAACCCTCCGAGGGTTTGAAGCTCAGCCTGGATTTTGTCGAGGAAATACCACCCGGCTCCCGGCTCGTCCTCCTCGTAAAAGTGGAAGCTGTCGCGCAGGTCTTGTTTGGCATCATCTTCAAGGGTGACCTTCATGCCAGCTCTTTCCGCAAGTCCTCAAAAGCCTGGTCCAGATCATGCCAGACGGCTTTGCCGCTGTTGATTTTTTCGAGACGCTTGCGCAGGATTTCTTCATGCCATGCCGGTGGCTCGATCTCTTCTTGATGATCTTCGACCACCTCCTGCCAGAGAAACTGGAAGGCCTGCCATTTTTGATCAGCCGTGAGCTGTTCGAGCATCAATGCAACTGGCGGATTGTCGCTGAGAATCATGGGCAGAGAATACTGAATCAAGAGTGGCTTTGCAACACTACTCCGTCGCTGCTGTCACCGTCATCACTTCCTCCAGCGTAGTCACGCCTTCGGACGCCTTGCGGAATCCATACTGCCGCATGGGAATCATGCCATCCTTAATCGCCTGGGCTTTGAGTTCCATGGTGTTGGCACGGTTGTTGATCTTGTCCTGCAAGGCTTCCGTCATGAGGCAGATTTCCATGATGGCGAGACGTCCGGTGAAGCCGGTGTTGCGACAGGCGCGGCAGCCGACGGGCTTGAAGAGCTTGCTCTTCCATTCCAGCGGGAAACCAATGGTGCGCAGATGGCTGTCCTCGTGGTGGGCGGGCTGTTTGCACAAGCCGCACAGGGTACGCACCAGGCGCTGGGCCTGGAAGGCCCGTACCGACGATGAAATCATGAATGGCTCGATGCCCATGTCCAGCAGACGCGAGATGCCGCCGACGGCATCGTTGGTATGCAGCGTGGAGAACACCAAGTGACCCGTCAAAGCACCACGGATGGCGATCTCGACCGTCTCCTGGTCACGCATTTCCCCGACCATGATCACGTTGGGGTCGCCACGCAGAATGCTGCGCAGTCCCGCCGCAAAGGTGAGGTCGATCTCCGGCTTCACCGCAATTTGAATGATGCCGTCGAGCTTGTTTTCCACCGGGTCTTCGATGGTGACGATGCGGCGCTCCTTGGTGTTGAGCTCTTTGAGGAAGGTGTACAGCGTGGACGATTTACCAGAACCCGTCGGGCCGGTGACGAGGATGATGCCGTTTGGCGCTGCGAGCAGCTTGCGAATGGTCGCCTCCGTGGCGGGATCCAGCCCGATGGCATTCAGATCGAATTTTTTGCGAGTGAGCAGTCGTAGTGCCACGGATTCGCCGTTCACGCTCGGAATCGTCGCCACGCGCACGTCGATGGGTTCACCATCGAGTTCGAGGTTGATACGACCATCCTGCGGCATGCGGCGCTCGGCGATGTCGAGATGCGCCATGATTTTGAGGCGCGAAATGAGCGATGCCTGGAGCAGGCGCATGTTGGGCGGCACCGGGACTTCGAGCAGCTTGCCGTCCACGCGGTAGCGAATGCGCAGATCACGCTCCAGCGGCTCCATGTGAATGTCCGTGGCGCGTTCCTTGAGCGCTTCACGGAAGATTTGGTTCACGAAATTGAGCACCGTCGCTTCTTCATCCGCCTCATCCAGCACGGTGGTTTCCTGCTTCATGTCGTCGTGCTCATCGCCGCCTTCACGGCCTTCCAGCAGCTCTTCAAAGTTTTCCGCACCCACGCCATAGCCCTGATGCAGGGCTTCGAGGATGCGGTGGCGCGGAGCGATCTGCCAGTGGACGCGTTTGCGCAGTTCCTGGCCCACCGCCTGCCGTGCGCTGAGATCAAACGGATTGTAGGTCAGCAGCGTCGCTTCACCACTGGCCACCTGCAGGGGGCAGATGCGGTGGCGCAGCGCCAGCTTGGCCGGGAAATTGTTGCGCAGACCTTCTGCGGCTTCACCGATGCCCTCCTCTGCATACGGCATGCCCAGACCGGTTGCGAGCTGGGCAAAGAAGCGGTCTTCATCCACCATTGTGCTGTCCACCACGGCATCCATGAGCGGCTGGCGGTTGTCGGCGGCCAGTTCGAGCGCGTGGCGCAGCCGGGTGGGTTCCTCGCAGCCGGCGCTGGCGGCAGTGCGTACGAGAACGTCGATCAAAGTAGAGGCGGGCATGAGGGGCGATACAACGCCGCAACGAGGACAAAGTTTCGCACGCTCTGCAAGCCTGATCATCCATGAAGAAAAACGGTGGAGTGAAGGCAATCGTGTGCTACATGCCCACCCTCTATGCGTTCCCACCTCTTTATCCTCCGCCGTTCCCTGCAGGCGCTTGCCTTTGCCGGACTTGCCCTCGCTCTCAGCAACTGCGCCGCCGTGAAAACAGGCGGCCATTCCTCCCTGAGTTATGACCCGGTGACCAAACCGGTGAAAAACCCTTCGAATGTACGTGTCAAACTCAGCACCGGAGCCCAGCGCGTCTATGTGATGGAAGGCAACGAAGTGCTGCTTGCGACCCCATGTTCCGTCGGCACCGCCAGCAGTCCGACCCCCAAGGGCAACTTCACCATCTACAGCAAAGTGGCCAACCGCCGTCGTGCCAGCATGCCCGGTGCCGGTTATCCAATGACCTTCTGGATGGAGTTCCAGTCCGCCTACGGCATGCACTGGGGCTGGGTGAAGCCTTATCCCTGCACCCACGGTTGCGTTCGTCTGCCGATCAAGTCCGCGCAGAAGATCTTCAGCATGATCAAAACCGGCACACCTCTGAACATCGCCGTGTCACAACCTGAAGACGCCACCATCGGCAAGACCCTCCCGGTTCTCGATGACAGCAAGCTCGCCGACCCGCCTGATTCCTACATGAACAGCAACAAGGTCTTCGAAGACGCCGCCAAGGGCAAAATGTACTACTGAGTCATCCTTACTTTCATCTCATGTCTGCATCCGCTCCAGCCGCCCGTCGTGTGAACGTTCGCACCCCGGAGGTCATGGAGCGCGTGCAGGCCGAGGTGGAGACCCACTACCGCAGCCTGATTGTCGAGCAAATCCGCGCCAAAGGCAGCGTGATTCAGATCGGTGCCACTACCGTGCGCCTCGCCCGCGATTTTGGCTTCTGCTACGGCGTCGAACGCGCCATCGACCTCGCCTACGCCGCCCGCAAAGTCTTCGCTGACCGCCGCGTCTTTCTGCTGGGAGAGATCATCCACAATCAAGAGGTCAACCGCCAGCTCACCGAAATGGGCGTGGTCAGTATTCCAAACGCCGAACATGAGGCGATGGTTGCCACCATGACTCCGGAGGATGTGGTCATTGTGCCTGCCTTCGGTGCGGAAACACGGCTGATGAAACTCATTGCTGCCCGCGGCTGCATGGTGGTGGACACCACCTGTGGCGATGTGATGAGCGTCTGGAAGCGTGTCCGGCAGTATTCCAAGACCGGCTTCACTTCCATCATTCATGGTAAAGCCAGCCATGAGGAAACCCGCGCCACCTCCTCCCGCGCCATGGGCGACGACGGCATGGGCAATTACCTGGTGGTGCTCACCCTGTCCGATGTCGATTACGTCTGTGACTACATCCGCAATGGCGGCGACAAGGAAGCCTTCTTGAAGCGCTTCCCGCCCGGTGCTCATTCCGACGGCTTTGACCCCGAATTGCACCTCACGCGCATCGGTGTCGCCAATCAGACCACCATGCTCAAATCCGAGACCGAAGAGGTCCAGCGTCGTCTGCGCCAGGCCGTGCTCGACCGCCACGGGCCCGAAGCTGGCGTCACCAATTTCCAAGTCTTCGACACCATCTGCGGAGCCACCCAGGAGCGGCAGGACTCCCTCTTTGGCTTGCTCCAGCAGCCGCTCGATGTCCTCCTCGTCGTCGGCGGCTACAACAGCTCCAACACGACGCATCTTGTCGAAATCGGCGAGCAGCAGCTCCCCACCTTCTTCATTCGCACCGCCGACTGCCTCAAGTCCCTGGAGCAGATCGTCCACTTCGATCTCCACCTCAAAGCCGAGAAAGAGAGCTACTCCACCAGGCTGGCCGGAGATGGTCCCGTCACCGTCGGCATCACCGCCGGAGCCTCCTGCCCCAACAATCTCATCGAAGACACTGTGCTGCGCGTGTTTGGCCTGCGTGGCGTCGATGAAGCCGCCGTGCGCGCCGCCTTGAACTGACATGCAGTTCACACCGACCATCGAAACCCGGGAAGAGGTGATGTTCTTTGACACCGACTGTGGCGGCGTGGTCCACAACATCGCCTACCTCCGCATGATCGAGACCGCGCGCACGCGCCTCGCCGGCCTCATGGGCATGAAGCTGCGCGAGATGGCGCAGACGCAGCTCTACCCCGTCGTCGTCCGCACCGAGATCGACTATAAAAAGCCCGCCCGCCTCGGCGACGAACTCATCATCCACGGCAAGCTCGAAACCGTCGAGCGCGTGCGCTTCTGGTGCTCCTTTGAAATGCGCCGCGCCGAAGACAACGCCCTGCTCATCACCTGCCGCCAGTCACTGGCTCTGGTGCAGATGCCTGAAGGCAGGCCCGCACGCCTTCCCGAGGACTGGAAGACCAAATACGCCCATCTGGCGAAAGCCAAGTAGCCCTGTTGCGCCCGATTGCTTTCTCAGTCGGCGGGTTCACTCCAGCGGCTTCAAACGCAAATGGCGACGACTGTAGAGAATACTCAGATGCTCCAAAAAGTCGCTTCCCCTTGTGGCCCTTCAAACCGCTGCAACCACGTCTGCCGGAGCGACACCTAGCCAGCAGGTGGAAGTGATTATCCATCAGGCAGTATGTCACGACTTTGATCCCGGAAAACTCCGCCATCCGCCAAATCACCCGGCGTAGCGCTTCCTTTTCCACATCATCAAAGAACACCTCACCGTCACAAGTGCGTGAAATAACGTGATAGCAGTATGACCCCAATGGCGCCTCATGGGGCTTCTAGCGGCATCATAAAAATGATTGTTGATGCCGTAAAATATTGAATGTCTGATTTATTGACTTGCCAGATTGTTAACTTTTTAGTTGCAAGCATGGTTACTGATCTGCACTACGGGACTTGCATCGCTTCCCCCTTACGCTCCCCGGTTACGGCAAGTTTTCCGCCGAACTCCTGGACCATTCGCCGTGGAAATTACCCAGACCAGATGTGTGTTCACACATTGTTCGAACAATGGGCCGCCGCCACGCCTGACGCGCCCGCCATCGTGTCCGAGACGGGCTGCCTCACCTACGGGGAACTCAACGCCCGCGCCAACCGTGTGGCGCACTTCCTGCGCACCCGCCAAGTGGGTCCGGATACACCGGTGGCCATTTGCACCGAGCGTTCCTTCGAGATGATCGTCGGCCAGCTCGGCATTCTCAAAGCCGGGGGCGTCTATGTGCCGCTCGACCCTTCTTATCCAGCCGAACGGCTCGCCTTCATGGTGGAAGAAACTCGCGTGCCGGTTTTGCTCATCGAGAGCCATCTGCGTGCCAGCCTTCCGGCGACAGCGGCGGAAATCATCTGCCTGGACGACACCCCGCCAGAGTTGGCTGGACAGTCCGTGGAAAACCCGGTGCTCAACACCACTGCGGACAACCTGGCCTATATTATTTACACCTCGGGCTCCACTGGGCGTCCCAAAGGCGCGAGTATCCCCCATCGCGGCATCAGCCGGCTCGTGCGCGGGCAAAACTACGTTCCCTTCGGCCCGGAAGAGCGCGTGCTCCTGCTGGCCTCACCGTCCTTCGACGGGATCATTTTCGAGCTGTGGGGAGCCTTGTTGAACGGCGGATGCTGCGTGATTTTCCCGGATCGCATGCCCGAGTTTGGCCGCTTGGAGGAAATCATCCGCAAACAGCAGGTCACCTGCCTCTGGCTCACCACGGGGTTGTTCAACCAAATCATCGACTTTCGTCCTGGAACCATCGCCACCGCCCGCAACGTCATGATCGGCGGAGAAGCCCTCAGCCCGCACCATGTGCGCCGCGCCCAGCAAATCCTGCCGCAGGTGCGGCTCATCAACGGCTACGGTCCCACCGAATGCACCGCGTTCGCCTGCGTCTATCCCATCGCCCCTGCCGACGAGTGGGGATGTGCTTCAGTGCCCATCGGCGGGCCCATCAACAACACCGAGTGCCACATCGTGGACGACGCGCTCCAGGCGGTGCCCATCGGTGAGCCCGGCGAGCTGCTGCTCGGAGGTCCGGGCCTGGCCCGCGAGTACTTTCTGCGCCCCGAACTGACGGAAGAAAAATTTGCCCACCACCCGTTCAGCGACGACCCGTCTGCGCGCCTGTATCGCACAGGGGATCGCTGCCGCTGGCTGCCCAATGGATTGATCGAATATCTCGGACGCAACGACAACCAGATCAAGCTGCGCGGCTTCCGCATTGAGCTGGGCGAGATCGAAACGGCCCTGCGCAGCCTTTCCGGGGTGCTGGACTCCGCTGTCGTCTTACGCCAGTCGGCCGCCGTCAAGCAACTGGTCGGTTACGTGGTGCCTGCCGCAGGTGCCCACCTTGTCCCGTCTGACCTCCGTGCCAAACTTGGCAGCCTCCTGCCTGAGCCCGCAGTGCCGGCATTCATTCGCCTCATCGAACGGCTGCCGCTCACTGCGAACGGCAAAGTGAACCGGCGTCAATTGAGCGAGCTCGCCGAGACCGCCCAAGCCGCCACCTTCCGACCGGAGGACGAGGCATCGGTGTCCCAGCTTGAGAAGACGCTGCTCTCGATCTGGCGGAAGGTGCTGGAACAAGCCCACCTTGGACTTGAAGACAACTTCTTTGAAAACGGCGGCGACTCCCTGCTCAGCATCCAGCTTGCCTTGGAAATTCAAAGCGCCCTGGACCGCCCCATTCCCGTCGGCGCTGTTTACCTTGCGCCCAGCCCGACGGCTTTCGCCCGCAAATTGAACTCCGGCCTCGACGGCCTTGCCGATTTCTCACCCTGCGGACGGCAAAACCAACCCACGCTCTTCTACATTCCCGGCGTGGATGGAGCCTGCAAGCTGCCAGCCTCATTGGCGGAACTGATCCAGGACACCCACTCCCATTACGACCGCCTGCAGTACCCTGGGCTGGACGGCACCAGCGCCCCACTGACCAGCGTCGAGGAGATCGCGGCGGAAATGATCAGGCAGATGCGCCAGGTCCGCCCCACCGGGCCTTATTACCTCTGTGGCTACTCCATGGGCGGCACTGTGGCGCACGAAATCGCCTGCCAGCTCGCGGGCGAGGGATCGGTCAAAAAGATCATTCTGTGGGACAGTATTCCCCCGCCGCTCGTCGTCGGTCGCTCTGCTCCTGGCGTCGTTTGGGCGATGATCCAATCGGTTTTCAACGCCCCACCTGAATGCAGGACCGCGCTGGCCACCGAACACCTGAAACTCATTGGCCAACGTTTCGAGCGATTCATGCCAGCATGGGCTTTACCAGCCCCTCAAAGCGATGCGCCGCCACCCTCAGCGGCGCAGTTGATCGAAAATGTTTCATACGCGGCCTTTTTCAAATACACGCCGAAAACCCATGAGGTGCCGGTGGTGCTTTTTCGTTGCCAAAAACCCAACTCCAGCGTGTTTTTGAAAATCGCCGACGAGCCGGATCATGGTTGGAAAAGGTGGGCGCGTAGCCCGCTGGTCGTTCATGAGATTGACTGTGAGCACCTGGACATGCTCAAGCCGCCCATGCTGTCACAAGTCATGGCCCAAACCGCCGCCGAGTTACGGACTTGATCGTCACACTTTGTGGCATTTTATGTCACAAATCAACGGTGCGGCATTTTTCTTCGAGTTGGAAAAAATAATGCCAAGCATGAATGGCACTTAATTAAGGCGCAGTTTCGTGCCTTTGCTGCCTTCATTCCGCAGCCTTCATGAGCCCTGAAAGGGCGGCATAATTTAGCCCAGGGCAAGCGAGCTTTAGCGAGCGCCGCCCTGAGTTAGCTCCAGCAACGCCGGGAAGCAAATCCAGAACTCCTCCACACGCCAAGCCCACCAGCAGCGTCTGCACGGAACTCCGCCGCTCACCTGTTGCTCTTAAGTAATCCCAGCCCCCGAAAGCCACGAACAATGCACTTAATTAAGTGCTATTCATGCCAAGCATAATGCATTTTTCCCACAGATTCAGGAAACCCACAGATTATTTTTCCTCTGGCAATCTGCGGCTTCCCTGAATCTGTGGGAATCCTTTCTGGTTTCCTGCTGCGGTGCTTGGGCTGCTGGTGCCAATCACTGACGCGGGGCAGGAATGCCCCGGATACAGCGGCCTCATCAGCCGCGCCCGCTCACGCCTGCCGGTTTCTTCGGCTTCTTCTCGGCCTTGGGCTTCGCTTCACGGGGTGGGAACTCCCAGCTCATGATGCGTTTCTCGCCGGGGGTGCAGACGAGGAAGGTGCTGAAGGGGCGGCCGCGTTTGGAGATCATGCCAGTGATGAGCGAGGTCTTGCCGTCGGCGAAGAACTCGCGGGCGTTTTCGGGCGTGATGTCCTTTTGGCAGAGCTTCTTGGGCAGGCGCGCGTTGCACTTGGAGGTCTCCGTGGCGTTGATCTTGCACTGGTAGGCATCCGCCGTTTCGTAGATCTTCTCACCCTTGCGGCCCTTCTTGGCGCAGACGGGGCAGTCGGTGATGACGGGGCATTCGTCCCAGTTGATGCTGTCGGGGTCGGAGCCGTCGCCGAAGACGAAGGCGATCTTCATGTCGTCCTTCACCTGGAGTGCGGCGCTGAAGTCTTTGCCCTTCTTGCTGCGGAAGCCGTCGAGCGGGCCGACGAAACGTTTCTCAATCAGCGTGCGGATTTCATCCTCAGTGAGCACGCGGCTGGCCACGGTCTTGAAGACGCGGACCTTGCACTTGGGGTTTTTGCAGCCGTAGAATTCCTCGGTCTGCTTGTAGCCTTCCTTGCTGCCGCACACTCCGCAGGTGGCGTGGAATTCGGGGTACTCTTTTTCCTTGGCGGCTTTGGAGTAGGCCTTGGTCTTTTCCACGACCTGCTTGGTCAGGTGGCGGATGTCGCGCATGAAACTGGCGCGGTCGAGCTCGCGGTGCTCCATCTGGCGCAGCTTGTACTCCCACTGGCCGGTCATTTCGGGGGAGCTGAGCGCATCAATGCCGATGGCGCTGATCTGATCAATGAGAGCCAGACCCTTCGCGGTGACGTGGAAGTCACGCTGCACACGTTCGATGTACCGGTCCATGATGAGGCCTTCGATGATGGCGGCGCGTGTGGCGGGTGTACCCAGGCCGCGCTCGCTCATGGCTTCGGCGAGTTCTTCGTCTTCCACGAGTTTGCCGGCACCTTCCATCATGGAAAGGATGGTGGCTTCCGTGAAGCGTGGCGGCGGCTTGGTCATGTGTTCATTGACCTCGACATCCAGCGTGCTGGCTTTGTCGCCAGTGTTGGCGGCCACGAGCAGCTTGGCAGCGTCTTCGCCACCTTCGGCGGCTTCTTCCGCCGCCTTCTTGCCATAGACACCCAGCCAGCCTGGCTCCTTGAGCACCTTGCCGTTGCTCTGGAAGGCATCCTTGCCCACGCGGGTGATGCGGGTGGTGACTTCAAACTCGGCGGCTGGGAAAAACACGGCGACGAAACGACGTGCCACCATGTCGAAGAGCTTTTGCTCGGCCTCGGGCAGCTCCTTGGGCGGAATCTGGCCGGTGGGGATGATGGCAAAGTGGTCACTCACCTTGCTGCTGTCAAAGATGCGCTTGTTGAGCCGCACCCACTTGTTGTCCAGCGCGGTGGCGGCGTGCGTGCCCAGCTCATGCGGCAGGGCGTCATGCTTGCGGCTGTCATGGCTGGCAAAGGTTTGCAGTGTTTCGGTCACGGTGCCGAGGTAATCTTCCGGCAGATGGCGTGAGTCGGTACGAGGATAGGTCAGCACCTTGAACTTTTCATAGAGCGCCTGCGCGATCTGCAGGGTGCGCCGTGCGGAGAAGCCGAAGCGGTTGCTCGCTTCGCGCTGCAGGCTGGTGAGGTCGTAGAGCAGGGGAGGGGCCTGACGAGTCGGTTTGGTGATCTGCTCGACAATGCCGGGCTTGCCTTTGCAGCGGTCGGCAATCGCCCGCGCGGTGCCCTGGTCCCAGAGACGCTCGGCCTTCTTGTGCTCGTCGTTTTCGTCCTTTTTAAAGGTCTCATCAATCCAGCGGCCGGAGTACTGGCCGGCTTTCACTTGAAACAGCGCGATGGCTTCAAAGTACGTGCGCGGCACGAAGGCGGCTATGTCGCGCTCACGCTGCGCCAGCACCGAGAGCGTCGGGGTCTGCACCCGGCCCACGGGGGTGAGGCGGAAGCCGCCATGGCGTGAATTCAGGGCAGTGAGTGCGCGTGTGCCGTTGATGCCCACGAGCCAGTCGCTCTCGCTGCGGCACTTCGCCGCATCTGCCAAGGGGAGCATTTGCTCATTGGTGCGCAGGTGCTTGTACGCATCCAGAATGGAGCCCTGGGTCATGGACTGCATCCACAGGCGCTGCACCGGCTTCTGGCAGCCGCTGGCGTCCATGATGTAGCGGAAAATCAGCTCGCCCTCACGCCCGGCGTCGCAAGCATTGATCACGCTGTCGATGTCTTTGCGCTTGAGCAGCTTGGTCAGCAGCTTGTAGCGATCCGCGCTTTGCTCGATGGGATTGAGCTCAAACTGCTCCGGCATGATCGGCAGGCTGGTGAAGCCCCAGCCGACCTTTTTACCGTCCACCATCGGCATGCCAAGCTCCAGCAAATGGCCCACGGCGGAGGAAATCACGTGGGTTTCATTCTCGTACCAGTCCTTTTCTTTGGCGAAGGGCTTCATGCCGGGAGCTTTGGCAAGTGCACGGGCAAGATCGGCGGCGACACTGGGCTTTTCGGCAATGATCAGGGCTTTGGGCATGTGCGTATGAACAGGTTAAGACGGAAAAAAGGGCCTACTTAGGGCATGCTTTCACCCCGGCTGTCAAGGTTCGCCCTCTTACAGACCACAAATGGGTTACGCCGTTCAGTCATCCACAGACTGCACACCTGTCCGAAAAACCTTCGCGAGCGGATGCCAGCCCTCGCCAAACGCTACGCGCATGGCAGTCCACTTGCAAATCCCGCATGCCGCACCTCGCGAGCCTCTTGCTTTTTAATAATGCCAGGCATTATGTTGTCGTATCCGCGTCAGCCCGCGCAGTGCTGGCGGAGAAAGGCAAGCTGAGTCCGGCGGAACTGGTGCGCGTGCGCGTGCGCTACTTCACCGACGGCGTGGTGCTGGGGAGCAAGGCGTTTGTGGAAGGCATCTTCGAGGCACAGCGGGAGCACTTCGGGCACAAGCGCAAGCAAGGAGCCAAACGCATGACGGAATCAGAAGCCCCCTTTTACACGCTGCGCCGCCTGCGGCTTCGACCGCTGGAGTGAATCCGCAGGATAGAATAAGTCTCTACACGCAGATGGGGCAGGCATTCAGCGACTGAATTCACGGTGCCCTTTTCAGGGGTAATCCTCCATAACCAATTGCCATCCCTTCCCGCCAAGTCCTTCGGTCCTATTCTCATTGTTATCGAACTGCCGCCGTCGTCTTGCCACCCGCAGCGGCCATGTGCACGAGGGCGGCGGAGCGGTGTTTGGCCGCTAGATCAGCCATGCCCAGTTGCTCATACAGATCGGCAAGCATCACATGAGCGGCGTTTTTGTCACGGGCATTGGGCAGGGCACGTTCGATGTCACTCACAGCTTCCTTGAACCTGCCCAGTTTGGCATACACATGGCCTCGGGTGTCCAGGAAGAAAGGATTGTCCGGCTCCTGCCGGATCAGATCATGGATGATCGCGAGGGCTTTTTCCAGTTCCGCCGGGTCCGTGGTAATTGCTGCCATGGCCATGGCCAGATTGTTGCCGATCACCTTGAAGCCAGGGTTGAGTGAGCAGGCGAGTTCAAAATGCGATTTCGCGGATTCGCGGTTGCCCAGCTTCCAGTCCTGCACCCCCAGGTAGTAGTGCAAAAACGAGGTGGCGATGCCGCCATGGCCCAGAATCCGTTCCACATAGCGCTGGCGATCCGTGGCGGTGCTGGCGAGTTCCTCGCAGTCTCCCAGAAACGCCATGATGAGGTCCTGGCTCTCCGGACTGACCTGCATGCCCTGCTCCAGCAACTTCAGCACTTCCATGCGGTCGCTGGATGGCTGTTCCTTCAGGTGCCTGCTCCAGGACAAATAGAGGCCGCCGATGAGCTGGCGTTCTTCACGCGTGGGTTGGCCATGGATGGAGCCGAGCATCCATTGCACCGCCTCCTCAAACTTGCGCTGCAGACTCAGACTGATGGCAATCGAAAAGCGCACCTCGGGGCCGTTGGCATTGGCTGTTTTCGGCAGGCTGCGCAGGGCGTGCTCCGCCTGCCGGGCGAATTCGACCGCCGCTTCATCCTGACCGGAAAACTGCAGCGCGGTGGCTTTCATCAGCAGAAGGTCGGGCCGCTTGACCAGGCTCATCTTGTCCAGGTGAGCCAGCGTCGTCTGCCACCGCCGTTGTCCGGCTGCAAAGCGTGCGGCGAGTTCCAGCGCGTCCTGATTGGACGGATCGCTCAGCAGGGCTTTGTGGATATGCTCCTGCGCCACCGCGACAGCCGGGGTCTTTTGTGCCAGCAGAATGGTGGCCTGGGCGACGTGGGCGGGGGCGTAACCGGGGCGCTCGTTGGGCGCTATGCGTGATAGCAGGCGCAGCGAGTCACTCTCCCGCCCCATGCCGCGCAGCGCTTTGGCTTCGATCAGGATGGCCCTGGAATTTTGCTCCCCATCCTGCATCACGCGCATGGCTGCCAGCCGGGCTTCCGCGAAGTGGCCCTGGTCCAGCAAGCTCTGCGCCTGCCGTTCCAACTGGTTCAAATGCTCGCGACTGGAATCTTCGTGCGAGTTGACCGCCATGAAGACGAGCAGGATCAGGGTGAAACATGCCGGCAATCCCAGCAGGCCGTCCACCGGCCGGCGTTCGTCCAGCAAGGCGTTGAGGCGAAAACGGTTGGCTTGATAGAAGTGTTCGGTCATTCGCTTTCCTTTCCGGCAGTGGGGCTGTGGTTCACCAGGGTTTGGGCCAGGCGGCTGCGTGCTTCAGTGAGGAGTTCGGTCATCGCGCTCTTGGCATGGGCGTCGTCGGTCGGCTCCACGGACATGATCTGCAGTACATAGGTGCTCAGCACCGGACCTGGGTTGGACCAGTGTGAGAGCAGCCGGTCTGCCAGCCGGTCCAGCGGCTGTTCACTCGTGAATGCCTGGGCTGTTCCATTTTCATCCAGCACACTCAGCCAAAGGTGGGCGCGGGCCAGTTCAGTGGGCTGGTTCATCTCCAAAAAGCGCACGGTATTCTGTGTATCTCCGGGTAGTGTACTGTCCACCTGCTGCTGAAACTGCCAGCCCTGGCCGGAGTAGCATAGACGGGTGTCATGAAAGCCTGTGAATGGGTAATTGACCGCCACAAAGGCCTCCTGCGCGCCTTTGCGGTAGCGCCACACCTGATTGCGCACGCCCAGCTTGCCGATCATCGAGTCTTCCACGGGCTGGTCTCCTTCGCGCACCCAGCCTGCCAGCTCTCCCGGCAGTTGAAAGGCGTCCGCCTCCGTGAGCCCTTTCGCTCCAGCAGGACCGCTGTGGGGACGTGTGAGCGCAAGAAGTTCAGGTCCAAGGAGCAGCGTCAGGCCAATGGCCGCCACGCCAAGGCTCAGGCCGCCGAGCAGTCGGCTCGGCGGAGCAGGCACCACCGGTGCCGCAAAGGTGACGGCGTGTGTTTTGCTGGAGGTGCTGTTAAACATGAAATGCCAGCCATGGTCGGCGCTCCATACCAGCAGCAGGTCCAGCAGGAAGAACAGCACTCCCACCGCCTCATGTGCTAGGCCTTGGTCCAGCTCCAGCCTCCAGTAGTGGAGACCGCCGATCACCAGGCAGATACGCAGGACATTCGATGCCACGGAGATCAGGCCCGCTGTCACCACCAGCACCAGCGCATGGATCCATGATCGCTGGTTGAAACAACTCATGATCACCGCCACGCAGATGGCCACCAGCAGGGTGTTCGTGCCGCTGCAGGCGTCATCCACAAAGAAGCGTTTTTCCGCAGTGGCCACGATGGTGCCCTGCACCACATGCAGCACCTGCATGGCATCCAGCCAGCCTTGGCTGAGCCGTGCCGCAAGTCCGGCCAGCAGTTGATGCACCTGCTGGTCCAGCATCAGCGGTGGCGGCACAAAAAACAATGCCAGCACCGGCAGCGACCACGCAGGGGCCTCATGGCCTGCGGGCTTGCCTTTGGCCACCGCCAGGGCTGCAGAACTCACCACACACGCCACACCTGCCATGAAAGGGGAGATCAGGACGAACGAAACGAGTGCCAGCAGCAGATGCACTGCGGCCAACCAGTGAAACGCAGTGCGATGCTGCGGAATGAGCACCGCGCGGAACATCCCATCTCGTTTGGCCAGCCAAAACCACGCCACCAGTGGCAGTGGGAAGAAATGATAGGCGGGATGCCGCACCCCGATCTCTTGCAGCGCAAACAACAGGCAGACCATCGAGGTGGCAGACAGCAACCACAGCGAATGGCTGCTTGTTGTATTCCGGGTGTTCAAGAGAGCGGAGGGTGGAGGTGGATGAAATCAGCTCAAGCCAGTGCAGCGGCGGCAGATGGGGGGGGGCGTGCGGCGCTTGAAGGCAAATCCGGCCATGCCCAGGAGGCCACCAAAGCCCAGCAGCATCGCTGGCGGCTCCGGCACTGGTGCGATGGGGGGCGCTGCATCGTAGGTGTAGGTCACATGCAGATTGCCCGTGGTGGTGCCGGTGATGGTGGTGAGCCAGGAAATGTTCTGGCCTGAACCGGATGTGGTAGGGGTGGCTCCAAAGGTGTTGGTCAGGTAGAGCGGCACCGTTCCAGTGCCCTTGTAGGCATTGAAACCCGTGTCTGAAGACGTGTAGTTGTCGGTTTCGGTGAAACCATTGAACGTGACGGTACCCACATTGTAGGTCTGGCCATGGGACAGATTCACATGCCCGCCCGAAGGAGTCACATTTTTGCCATTGAGCAAATCCGCCACCAAAGTGCCATCCGTGCCGGTGGAAGGCACATAGCCTTGCACCTCGTTGGTGAAGGCAATCCGGGTGACAGTGACTGTGCCAGAGCTCTCGTTGGTGATCTGTGCCGAGGAGATGCTGGAGTTGACCGTCCAGTCCAGCTCGACTCCCGTGAGGGTGCCCAGAGCGGTGTTGAACTGGTTGAAGTAGAACTGGCTGCCACCGTTGATGGAGCCGAAATCTACCGTTTGAGTGATGACATCAGCTCGGGTGGTGAGGGCGGTTGCGAAGACGAGCGTGAGTAGAGAGGTGATTATTTTCATAACGGCCATACAATCGACATAAAGAAAAAAGAAACAAATCCCGATTGGTAAGTGATTCCTTATGGAAACAATAGGGTGCGAGCTGTGAAAGCAGCACCAGCTTCAAGCATGCTGAACACCCCCGTTTTCCCCAGTGAACGGCACTTTGGAGAGCCACCTTTTTTCATGCACCACCATGCCCATTTCCCTCATTCAAGAATTCAACAAAAGCCACGATGACCTGCGCCAGCACTTTACGAGTAGTTAAAGGCCAGAGCAGGTATCGCTCGTCCTAACAGGCCTTTATTTTCATGATTTCTCAGGGCAGGGGATTAGGGAGCGAGCATCCAATGACAACGCCAACCGCTATGTTCCGCGTGGCTCCCAGCGCCAACAGCGTGTCCTGTCGCAAGACCAGGGCCGCACCTGAGTTTCGAATTGCCGATTCATCCCGGAACCCTAAAGGGAAGGCTTTATTCCTCCAGCTAACATAACGCTAACCATAGGTTGCCGACTTGGTTCACGCGCCAAAGTCATGGCTGATAGGTCTATTCAACCACTTGGAAATCAATGAGTTGATTCGGTGAGCTAATAAAATGCCTGGCAACATTTTTCTGGCTCATCCCGCACATTTGCCATCATCTTTTTCCTTCTGCACCAACTTCCCCGATGAACCTACCTTCTGCACCAACTTCCCCGATGAACCTAAAGTGGAACGTGTCCATGTTTGTTCAGATGTGGAAGGACCAACAAAATGAGCGAGCCTGACATGGAATAACTGCAAATTGGGACGAATCATCGTTCACCACCTTGATTGCTACTATCAGATGAATGCCTAAGCTGCTGAAAAAGATCTAGTGACAAAGCATTGAACCTGAATACTTTTCAGGGAGGCTGTGGTGTGCCGCCGAAAAATAATCTGGCAGTAGGGCGAAGCTGCTGATAATGCCTTCCCGTGAACGCCGCTCCCCACCGCTTACTCCTCATCGCCACCCTCCTGCTAGTTGCCGTGCCTGTCGCCGCACAGGTTCCCGGTATTCTCAACTATCAGGGCCGTGTGGCAGTCGGCACTGTTAATTTTGATGGTTCCGGCACGTTCAAGTTCGCGCTAGTGAATACGGACGGCAGCACCACCTACTGGAGTAATGACGGATCGAGTGCATCAGGAAACGAGCCTACGACGGCAGTTACGCTAACCGTGACCAAAGGGCTTTATAACGTGCTTCTGGGCGACACCACGTTGACTAACATGACCGCCATTCCCGCCAGTGTTTTTACAAATGCGGATGTGCGGCTGCGTGTGTGGTTCAACGATGGAACGCATGGCTCGCAACTCCTCACTCCCGATCAGCGCCTCGCCGCCGTAGGTTATGCGTTGATGGCAGGAAGTGTGCCTAGCGGAGCTATCACAAGCAGCATGATCGCTACTGGGGCTGTGCAGAGCGCCAACATTGCTACGGGAACAATTTCCGCAGACAAGCTAGCTTCTGGAGGGACAACGCTTTCGACTACCTCAGGCGACACAGCTCTCTTGGGACAGGGGTATATTCAAGTCCAGTCAAGTGGGATTACTGATTTGACCACAATCGGCAGTCCCTGGCTGGCAACATCTACAACATCTGCTCCAACGGCACTTCAAAAGCACACTCAGGTCTGGACTGGTAGCGAAATGATTGTTTGGGGCGGCTTGAACGACACCACTTGGTTTAATTCTGGCGGGAGATACAATCCCACAACCGATACATGGGCGGTGATGACAGCAACCGGCGCTCCAAGTGCCAGAGCTTACCACACAGCCGTCTGGACCGGTTCTGAAATGATTATTTGGGGGGGGCTCGAATGGTTCTGGCGATTTCAACACTGGGGCGCGATATAATCCAAGCACTGGAGCCTGGACTTCTACTTCTACGATCAATGCTCCTTCTGCCCGGCATGATCATGTGTCAGTATGGACAGGCGTCGAAATGATTATATGGGGAGGTTACGGCGGTGGCTACAAAAATGATGGTGCCAGATACAATCCAAGCACGGACACATGGACAGCTATCACGTCCACTAATGCTCCACAAGCGCGTGCAGGTGGCATTTGTGCGGTTTGGAGTGGTACGCAAATGATAATCTTTGGAGGAGGAAATGGTTCGAGCAATGTTAACACAGGAGGTCGATACAATCCTACAACAGATAGTTGGGTGACGACGTCTATCATCAATGCTCCCCAAGGCCGTGCTGTTGATAATGGAGCGGTATGGACCGGCACCGAAATGATTGTCTGGGCCGGGAGTGTCACTGGTGGTACAAAAGTCAATACTGGCGGACGTTATAATCCAGCACTAGACGCTTGGTCGACGATGTCCGTTACGAATGCACCCGTGGCCCGTGATTTTCATTCGTTGGTTTGGACTGGGTCGGAGTTGATGATTTTTGGAGGTTCTCCTGATAATGGCACCAACCAGGGGGGGGCACCCATTAACTCCGGTGGCCGCTACAAACCAACAAGTGATACTTGGTTGGCGGTTTCGGCGCTTTCCTTGCCGAGTCCACGCCGTTTTTCTCGTGCTATCTGGTCTGGCACAGAGATGATCGTTTGGGGAGGAAACGATGGTACAAACTATCTAAACTCAGGCGGCCGAAATAAGCCCTCCAATGGACCTACACCGGTTTATTTCTATGTGAAGCCGTAAATTGTTCATTGGGTTTCGTGAATTAAATTTAGTTTTTCGAGGCGTAAAATGAATTATAACTTTGTTAAAGTCGGTGAAGTTTGGTACCTAATTAAGTGTATGTCAGAGGTTGGATTTTATATTCAAGTGGATGGGGTTGCTAAAACTGCTCGAACAAAGGACGAGCTTATAATTAAGCTCAAAGAACAATATGGCACATCTAATGTTACTGTATTTAACAACCAGAATTAAACGCCAATCCAAACTAGCACAATGAGTATAAGTGGTCAAAGTTCATTAGAGTATCGCTCAAATCCAATGCTTCGAATCGAAAGCTTTAATCAAGGCGTCTCGGTTCACATTGATGGAGGTCAATGGTTGGTTCCATTCATTGTTGGAGTGTTGCTGAGTCACGATTTTCAGCTTAAATCAATTCGGAAAATAAACTCGCTCCCAGGGCAAGGGCTAGTTAACTGGGCGTGTGAATTTGAAGTAAGATCTTCAGTTTTATTTGAAGAAATTATTGAAATTATTAAAACCGAGCTGAGCTTGACAAGTGCTAATCTTTGTGAGCACACCCAAGCTCCATTTTGTCGAAAATTCAGTGTGAAAGTTAACCAGGAAGCACTTTCTTGAAAACTTTAGTAATAATATTTTTTGCTTACCATGTTGCCGGAGGGATGCAAGCATCTGAGCATGCGAGCATTAACTACAACATAACCGCTAATAATTTCAGCGGTGGTGGTGCGCATGCCACTAGTACGAGCTATACAAGCGATGGAAATGTTGGCGGCGTGTCAGGCATTGCCACAGCCGTCTCGCCAACGGAGATAGTGAAGTCGGGCTTTATCGGCCAGTTGACGGAGGTAAGCATGGTTCACATCGCAGCTACGCCCACGACTGTGAACGAGGCCACGACCCGGCAGCTTACTGCCACGGCCACGCTGGATGATGCGACGACAGTTGTGTTGCTGGGTACGGATTTGAATTGGAGTGTGGTCAGCGGCCCCGTTACCGGCATCAATGGCAATGGTCTTGCGGCTGCCTCAAACGTCTACCAGGACACGTCGGCGACAGTGCAGGGGAGTTACCGAAGCGTGAACGGCACGCTGGTATTGAATATTGTTAATATCGGCAATGACGATCTCGGTCTTTATGCTGGCGACGGTCTTCCGGATGCTTGGCAGGTGCAATACTTCGGCCTGAACAACCCGTTGGCTGCCCCCACGGTGGATGCAAGTGGCACAGGGCAGAACAATCTACTCAAATACACGGCAGGTCTGAATCCGACTGATCGCAACTCGCGTCTAGTGACGAATGTGGGAGGAACTGGCGGTGCTCACACTTTCACCATTAGCCCGAGGCTAAATGACCGCACCTACACAGTGCAGTTCAGTACCACTCTCCAGCCGAATGACTGGCAGCCCCTGAACGGAGCCAATGTGCAAGACTACGGACAAACCCGAATTTTGACAGACCCAGACAGCACCGCACTGCGGAAATTCTATCGCTTACAAGTGAGCTTCCCGTGAACTGGAAAAAAATGCCAGGCAAATAGCAACTCACTCAGCTCTTGATCATGATGATTGTCAGTGAGTTATATGACGATCTGCGCACGCATATTTAGGCGCGCGCGGCTATCCAGCGTCGCGATTCTCTTCCTTCGCAGTCCCGGTCGTCCACGCGTTCGCGCATGCCGCTGCCAATGACCGCCGCACACCTCAGACCCACATCCGCACGGCTTCCAGGATGTTCGACACCCCCAGTTTGCCCAGGGCATTGCGTTTGTGGCTGGAGATGGTTTTCATGCTCAGCCCCAGCCGGTTCGCCACCTCGCTGGGCCGCAGTCCTGACACCAGCAGGTCCAGCACCTCCTCCTCGCGCATCGAGAGCGCGTATTGCGCGGCTTCCTCTTCCTCCTCGGGGCAGCCGGTGGGGGCGGCGGAGCGGGCCAGCACCGAGGCGAGCTCGCTGGAAAGAAAGGGCACGCCTTCCAGCGCGGCACTCAAGGCGCGTTTCAATTCATCCACGGACTCATTGCAGCCCAGGCACACGCTGGCGCCGGCGTGCATCGCCGTACGGGTGGTGACCGGGGCAGGGGGGCCGCAAATGAGCATGATGTGCTTGCCGCCGATGAGGGTGATCGCCGCTTTCAACGACTCCAGTCCGTGGTCCATGTCACGCGGTTGGAATTCCATCATCAGCACATTCACCGGGCCGGTCTCTGCGGCATGCCGCACTTCTTGCACACTGGACGCTTCCGTGATTTTGCATCCCGGCAGAATTTTCTTGAGCAGGAGTGTCCAGCTCGAACGGGTGAATTCGCTCGGGTGAAACAAAACGCAGTAGGGCATATTCATGATGGTTGAGTCGGGTCATCTGCGTTCACACACCCCATTGGCATGAGGATGTTTGGGCAGCAGGCAGGTAATCGGCAGTTCAGGTCGGGGGAGTCAAAATAGGCGCTAAGCATGGAAAACATAAAAATTACAGCCACCGGCCAATGTCGGGCACCGCCTGCCCGGATCATTAAACCCCCTTCTTGGATTGGGCTAAGCAGGCGCTTATGCCCGCCGTGAACTCCGTCACCCTGCGGCACCACGCGGACTTTACCTCACTGATCGACTTCACTCAGCGGCATGTTCCGCTCGTCAGGCAGCAACTTCCTGCGGTCTGCGAGGGTGGCAAAGAGGTAGTACAGTCCGGGAATCACCAGCAGGCCAACCAGCGTTCCCAGCAGCATCCCGCCAGCCGCAGATGCGCCGATGGTTTTGTTGGCGATGGCACCCGCACCGGAGGCGCGGAGCAGAGGAATCATCCCCGCGATGAAGGCAAGCGATGTCATCAAAATCGGACGGAAGCGCACCCGCCCGCCCTCGATGGCCGCTTCGAGAATCGACAAACCCTGCTGATGCTTCTGGGTGGCAAATTCCACAATCAAAATCGCGTTCTTCCCGAGGAGCCCCACCAGCATGATCAGCCCCACCTGGGCGTAGATGTCGTTGTCCAGGCCAAAGGTGTGCAGCATCACAAAGGAGCCCATCACGCCGATGGGCAGGGACAGGATCACCGCCAGCGGCAGCAGAAAGCTCTCATACTGCCCGACCAAGACCAGGTACACAAACAGTAGCACCACAATGAAGATGTATATGGCCTCATCCCCCCGCGCCTCCTCATCAAACGCGAGCCCGGCCCAGCCGATGTCATAGCCGCGTGGCAGCGTCTTTTCCGCCACTTCCTGCACGGCCTTGATGGCGTCTCCGCTGCTGTACCCATCTGCGGGTGCCCCCTGAATGGACGGTGCCGGGTAGGCATTGTAGCGCGTGATTTCATTGAGCCCCTGCTTCTGCTTCAAAATCACGAATTCCGAGAAGGGCACCATCTCCCCCTTGTCATTCCCCACATACAGATCCTGCATGTCCTTCGGCATCTCGCGGTATTTGGGGTCCGCCTGCACATAGAGCTTCCAAAACCGGCCAAACCTGACGAAGCCCTGCTCATAGGTGCTCGCCACCAGGATGGCGAGGCTCTCCATCGCGGTCTTGATGGAGACGCCCTTCTGCATCGCCATCTGGTTGTCGATCTCGATGTCGAGCTGCGGGTAATTGGCGCTGAAAAAACTGAACAGACCGTGCAGCTCCTTGCGCTTTTTCAGCGCCTCCATGAATTCATCATTCACCACCTGCAGCCGGTCGTAGTTGCCGCTGCTGGTCTTGTCCAGCAGGCGCAGGGAGAAGCCCCCCGCCGCCCCGTAGCCCGGCACCGCCGGCGGTTCGTAAAACTCCAGCTTCACCCCCGAGATCGCACGGCACTTTTGCTCCAGTTCCGCGATGATCTGGTGCGAGTTCATCTTGCGCTCAGACCAGTCTTTCAAGTTGATCAAGCACGTGCCCGCATTCGAACCGCGCCCTTCCGTGAGCACCTCATAACCCGCCAGTGATGAGATGGACTGGACGCCCGGGATCTCCTTGGCGATCTTCTCCAGCTCCAGCGACTTCGCAAACGTGCGCTCCAGGGTGGAGCCCGGCGGCGTCTGCAGGATGGCGTAAATCATGCCCTGGTCTTCAGCAGGGATGAATCCTGGCGAGATGCTCTGGTTCACCCCATAGATGGCCGCGCCCGCGAACACCAGGATCCCCAGCGTGATGCTCTTGCGGTGTACAATCCTCTTGAGCAGGATCACATACACATTCGTCAGTTTTTCAAAGGCGGTGTCAAAGTGCCACAGCAGCCACTCCACCGGCCCGCGCCGTTTGTGCTTGTGTGCGTGCTGCACCTCCGGCCGCCGCAAAATCATCGCGCACAGCACCGGCGTCAGCGTCAGCGCCATGATCCCGGAAAGAATGATCGCCGAGGCCATGGTGATGGAAAACTCGCGGTAAAACACCCCCACTGGCCCGGACATAAACGTCACCGGCACAAACACCGCCGTCATCACCAGCGTGATGGCGATCACCGCCCCCGCGATCTCCACCATCACCATCTGCACCGCCTCATACGGCGTGTACTTCGTCCCGTGCATCTTCGCATGCACCGCCTCCACCACCACGATGGGGTCATCCACCACGATGCCGATCGCCAGCACCAGCGCAAAGAGCGTGATCAGGTTGATGCTCACCCCGAACATCTGCATCAGGAAAAACGCTCCCACCAGAGACACCGGCACCGCCAGCGTCGGGATCAGCGTGCTGCGCCAGTCCCCCAGGAATACAAACACCACCAGAGACACCAGAATGAAGGCTTCCATCAGTGTGTGCAGCACCTTCTCGATCGAGGCATCTAGGAACTTCGACACATCATAACTGATCTCGTAGTCCATGCCTGCCGGGAAGCTCTTGCGCTTCATCTGCTCCAGCCGCTCCTTCAGACGCTTGATCACATCATTCGCATTGCTGTTGTAGCTCTGCTTGATGACGATAGCCGCCGAAGGTTTCCCGTCGATGTCTGAATAAAGGTCATAAAACTCACTGCCCAGCTCCACCCGCGCCACGTCCCTCAGCCGCAAAATTTCGCCGCTTTCCGTCGCCCGCAGGATCACCTTTTCGTACTGCTCCGCCGTGTTGTAACGTCCCGTGTACGTCAGCACATATTCCAGAGCCTGGGATCGCTGCGCATCCGCCCGCCCCAGCCGCCCGGGTGTACCGATGACGCTCTGCTCCTCCAGCGCTTTCATCACATCCGCCGTGGACACATTGTAGGCACGCATGCGGTCCGGCTTCAGCCAGATCCTCATGGCATAGTTTCGCGTGCCCAGAATGCGCACCTGCCCCACCCCTCGGGTACGGGACAGTTCCGGCTGCAACTGGACATAGGCGTAATTGAAGAGGAACTGCATGTCCGCGTTCTTGTCCGTGCTAAACAGGTTCACGTACATGAGCATGTTCGGGCTCACGTTGTTCACGATGATGCCCTCCCGCTGCACCAGCGGCGGGAGCTGGTTTTTCACCTGATTCACCCGGTTCAGCACGTTCACCGTCGCAACGTTCGGGTCCGTCCCCAGGTGGAAGACCACCTGGATCGTCGCCTCTCCGGCGCTCGTCGCGTCGGACATCATGTACTTCATATCCTGCACGCCATTGATCGACTGGTCCAGCATCACCAGCACAGACTCCTCCAGCACCTTCGCGCTCGCGCCGGGGTAGGTAATGTTCACCATCACCACCACCGGTGCCACATTAGGAAACTGCGAGATCGGCAGGCGAAAAATCGACAGCGTCCCCAGAAAGAGGATAAGCAACGAGATCACGATGGCCAGGGCAGGCCTCTGCAGGATCCTCGAAAACATGGTTGGTTGGGCTGTGCCGCTATTCCGCTTTGAGCTTCAAGTGGGCGTACGCCACCTCAGTCTCTTCAAACCGGAAGTCCTCAGCATGGCCGCCATCATGTACCTGGCGCATCCCTTCGAAGATGATAGTGTCATTTTCAGTCAAGCCCTCGCTCACGACGAACAGATCCTCCAGCTCCTTGGCGATGGTGATCTTCTGCTGCTTGATGACGTGATCCTTGTTAACCGTGTAGATATAGTGCTGCTCAGAGATTTCGAACGTCGCCTTCTGCGGCACCAGCAGCGCGTTTTTCACCGTTTCCTGCATGCGGATGCTGCCCGTCTCACCGTGCCTGAGCAGCCCTTTCGGATTCGGGAAGTCCGCGCGGAAAGGGATGGTGCCGGTCTTGTTGTTAAATTCCGCTTCGATCACATTCACCCTGCCGGGCTGGTCGAAGATCTCGCCATTGGCCATCAACAGTTTGACATTCTTGCTCTCTTCCGTCGCGGTTCGTGAGGAATAATCCAGATAGTCCGCCTCAGGTACATTGAAATAGATCCACATTTCGCTGTTGTCAGACAGCGTGGTCAGCAGATCGCCCTCATTGACCAGGCTGCCATTCCGCAGTCGCAAGCGGTCCATCAGTCCGGAAAACGGCGCGTTGATGGTGGTAAAGCCCAGGTGGGTGTTCGCCAGGCTCACATGCGCGAGCCTTTCATCCCATTTGGCCTTCGCCATGGCCAGTTCTTTGTCAGACACCACATTGTTGTCCAGCAGCCGCTGGGTGTTTTCAAATTCCACCTTCGCCACCTGGGCCTCGGCCTCGGCACGCTTCACCATCGCATTGAAAACCCTCGGCAGGATCTTGAACATGAAATCGCCCTCTTTCACCCACTGGCCTTCTTTCACATTGACCACCTCAAGATAACCGCGTTCCAAAGCGCGAATCTCAATGTTTCGGCAGGAGCGAATCTGGCACACGTAATCTCGGGTCAAAACCGTGTCCCTGCGGATGGGCTTCGTCAGCACCAGCTCAGGCTCTTCTTCCTCTTCACCTCCGGCCATCTTGTCGTGGCAGCCACTGAGAGTCAATGCAGCCAGCAGACACATACCGAGGAAGAACGGCTGGGCGGCTCGCCGCAACATTTGAGGATGACAGGTTCCGATGGATGCGCAAAGCCGGACCAAAACGATGTGGAAACTGTATCTCATGATGATTGGGCGATACTATTCAAATCAGACCCAAAGTAAAGCGCGGCAGCAGGAAGAATTGCGAATCATGCTGGCATTCCCTTGATCTTTGCGGGCGGTTGCATGACTCGATTGAATTGGGTAGGCTCGGTGCCTATGTTTTGCGTGCGAACCAAGCTGCATCGAGCTTGAAACGGCGGCCGGTTCCTCCTGGCCGGACAGGTCAGGCCGCCAGCAGCTCTTCCTGCGGTGCTGGCAACGCGAGCGGTCGTTCGCTGATGTCGCTGACATTCAAGCTCACGTCCGTACCTTTCGGCTGGCGTCCGGTCAGACGGCAGAAGTCGTGGTAGCTCAGCACTTCGAAGCTGCGGTCGAGATGTTCGACGACGACGGTCATGCTCTCCACCCAGTCGCCGGAGTTGAGGTAGTGGATATGGTCAATCATCTTGTCCGCCGGTGTGTGGATGTGCCCGCAGATAATGCCCTGGCAGTTCTTCCAGCGTGCGAGCTTTTGCAGTTGCTCTTCATAACGGCCCACGAAACTGACGGCGTGTTTCACCTTCATTTTCACCCAGCGGCTGAGAGAAAAGGCTTCCTTGTTGCGCCAGCGCAACCAGGCGTTGTAGCCGCGGTTCAGACGCAGCAGCAGTTCATACCCCACGGCCCCGGCTTTGGCCAGCCAGACATGGTTGGTGGTCACATGGTCGAAGCCGTCGCCATGCACGACGAGATAGCGGCCATGGGGCGACTCATGGATGTGCTCATCCACCAGCGAGAGTCCGGCGAGCTTGAAAGGGAGAAATTTTTCAAGGATATCATCGTGGTTGCCACGCAGATAGATGACCTCAGTGCCTTCCTTCTCCATCTTTTTGAGCACCGTGCGGACAAAATGCGTATGCTCCGGCGTCCAGCGGCCGGAGCCCTTCAACGCCCACACGTCAATGATGTCGCCGTTGAGCACCAGCTTTTCACATTTGCAGTGGCGGATCAGATGCGCAGCCTGCACGGCCTTGGAGTCCGCCATGCCCAGATGAACGTCGGACATGAACAAAGTCTTGATGCGAAGTTTGGTTTTCATGAGAGTTGAATGTTGGATTGTTCACCCCATCACAACGACGGATGGATTGTGAATAGAAACGGCATTGTCACTTTACTCGCCTGTCGGTCGGGCGGTTAAAAGACCCTTAGTGAAACCTTTTCGTCACGATGAACATTCGATCAGCGGGCGGTCTCAGCCGACGAGTACGCACCGTTCCAGCAGTCGTTCAGCGGGAAGGCTTGGCCGTTTGCAGGTAACGGTTAAAGTCATGCGTCTGGCTTTCTTCGATGCTGAAACTGCGCGCTGGCCGGTCAGTATGCAGCGCACGCCAGACAGACCAGATGCAGGTGATAAACAGAGTGAACGCCATGATCGGGCCGCCGTGACGGCGAATGAAACGCGTTTGCCGGCGCCGTTCGAGGAAGTTTTGGAGTTCAGTGTCTCGGGTGGTAAACATCCAGCATCATGAAATGCTGAAGGTGGGTCTCAATCGCGCGCTCGTCACAAAATCGTTGCCGCAGGGCCTCTGGCCATTTGACAGTCTGTCTGAGCGTGTTGTTCCAAGCGCCTCGCCCAATAGTTTTGCGACGAGATCGTAACACGCTTGTCTTTGGCAGGTCTTCATTCCTGCCGTCACAATCTCGTCACCCGAACATGAGCAAAATCCTAGTTGTCGATGACGAGAAGGACATTGTCGATCTTGTGAGCCTTCATTTGCAGCGCGAAGGTCACGAAATCGAGTCCGTAGGCAATGGCCTGGAGGTGCTGCCCATGGCGGTGAAGACCGCTCCGGATCTCATCGTGCTGGATATCATGCTGCCAGGCATCGACGGTGTGCAGGTGCACCGCAGGCTGCGCGCTGACACGCGCACCCGCCATATTCCGGTGATCATGCTTACCGCACGGGCGCAGACGAATGACCGCATCGCCGGACTGGAGAGCGGCGCGGACGATTACCTGACGAAACCGTTCAGCCCGCGTGAACTCATGCTCCGCATCGGCGCGGTGCTGCGTCGTTCCCAGAAGGTGGTCATGCTGGCCGAGCAGCGCATCGGCGAATTCCTGCTGGACCGCAAGAACATGTCTCTCTCCATCAATGGCAGGCTCGTGGAACTGACCATCACCGAGCTGAAACTTATCACCACCCTGATGGCCAACCCGGATGTCATCCATTCGCGTGGCGAACTGCTCAGCGCCGTCTGGGGCTATGCGGATGACACGCATTCCCGCACGCTGGATACGCATATCAAACGCCTGCGCGACAAGCTGGGCGATCACGGTCGGCACATTGGCACGCTGCGTCGGCAGGGTTATCTTTTTCACAGCGAGGTGGGGGAAACAACCGATCCATGACTACAGCGGCGATGTCGGCGCCGCCGCCGCACGGGGCAGGACAGCAGTCTGTGAGGGAGGAAGCGGTCTCTTTGATGTGCATGCAGGAAGACTGCCACCTCTTCGGCTCCCTGCTCAATGAAGTGCCGCAAGGCATTCTCGTCGTGGATGATGCCGGCGTGATCGTGTTCGCAAACCTGGCCATGAACGTCATGTTTCTGCCGCATCAGCTTGAGGTCGGCAGTGCTCTCTCCGCTGCTGCCGGGTTGGAATCCGTGGTGCACATCGTTAATGAGGCGCGCAGCCGCCGTACACGCGTGGAGTCAGACATGACGCTGACGCTGCCCTACCTCGGGGAATGGAATCATGAGCACCATTACCACCTGAGCGCCTCGCCCTGGAATGAAGGGATTCGAAACGGCGTCTGGGTGATGGTGGCAGACCGCACCGAATACCACCTGACCCAGCAACGCCGCCGGGATTTCGTGACCAGTGCCGGCCATGAACTGCGCACGCCCCTGTCGCTCATTCATGGGTATATCGAAACGCTCAAGAGCGGCATGATCAAAAACACCGCCTCGCTGGCGCGTTGCCTTGATGTGATGGAAAAGCACAGCCGTCGCATGATGCGCATCATTGACGACATGCTCACCCTCACCCGGCTGGAGGGGCAGGACGAGTCCATGAAGGCCGAGACCTTTTTGGTGCGGGGTTGTGTGCAGGACGCGCTGGAGCATCTTGCGCCGCTGGTTCAGTTGCGGCAGCCGCATATCTCCTTGGACTTCCCGTCGGATGGCGGGTTACTGCACGGCGATCGCTTTTTCTGGGATCAAATATTTACCAACCTGCTCGAAAACCCGCTCAAAGAAAATCCACGCGCAGGGCTGCGGCTGACCATCCGCGGGCGCTGGACGCAGCACGAGTGCATCCTTACCATCGAGGACGATGGTGTGGGTATCGCCGCTGCGGATGCACCGTTCGTCTTCAAGCGCTTCTTCCGCTGTGCTCAGGAACGGGTGCAGGAAACCAAGGGGGCTGGGCTGGGCCTTTCCATCGTGAAACGCGCGGTCGAGGCCCATGGTGGAAGCATTGAGCTGGAAAGCCTGCCTGGCATTCGCACGGTGTTCACGATCCGCATACCACTGCCTGGCTGAGGCTGGTGGCTCGAACGGCGGAAAGGATGGATACTTGAACCGGGAACTGCTCATGGAAAGATTTTCACGTCATTCCTCACTCCCTGCTCTGTTGCGCAGTCGCCAGTTTGACTTAGAGCGCCCGTTTCAAAAAGCTCAGTTCCTCATCTAACAGCAAGGCTGTAGGAATTTTCTCGGCCATCTGGTAAGCACGGTCACCCTTACCAGCGAGTGAGAGCAGACCGGCGATAACAGCGCGGGGACCCGCAGCGAGATTGTCGGTGTTTTTCAATGCGGCCAGGTGCTGCTGCATCACCTCAAGATTACCCAGACGGTAGGCGGCCAGCGCCAGCAGCATTTGCGGGGGAATGCGCTCGAGTGTGATCGCCAGGGCTGCATGCAGTTCCGCCTGGCTCAGCAAGGAGGAACTGTTGACTGTTTCCATTTCGATTCCAAGCAGCAGACGGAGGTAAATTAGCCGGTCAGCAAAGACAGCACTGCTCGGGCTCAACTGATGCAGCCGACGTGAAATTTCCAGAAGAGAGGTCGCGTCTTTGGTGCGCAGGGCCAGTTCTGCACTCTTTTGCAGGTTCAGAAGCGCCTCATCATTCAAGTTGCTGTCAGCCGCCAGATTTCCTGCGGCCTCGTAGGCCTGGCAGGCGATATCGGCCAAATTGAGTTTCTCTGCCAGTACGGCTGCGATATGGAGTGTGCTGACACTGCCTTCCTGCTTGGCGTTGGTGACGGTCCCTTGGAGCAGACGGCGTGTTTCCTTGAAGTCCGGTTGCAGGTGGCTTTGCACTTCGGCCATGGCCAGATCCAGCAGGCTTTTGGACACCGGCGGGTGCTGCAGCTTCAATAATGCCTGCAGTTCCTCCCAACGCTGCGCCTGCGCCATGGACTGCATCAGAATAGGATACAATTCACGCGACTGTATGGCGAGATCCTTGGGAACAAGTTTGAAGACCTGCTCATTGAAATTTTCTTTCATCAGCCAGTACGCGAGATCTTCACGTCTGCCGTTTTTGCTGGTTTGAAACCGTTTGATTTCCGCCAACGCCAAGTCGGCGCGCTGATCGGGCTGCAGCCGCAGGAGTGCGGATAACACCTCCAGCCGAGTGGGCAGCGTTTTCAACGGGTGCTGTTCCTGCAGGGCGAGAAGATTGCGGGCTTCAGGCAAAGTTAAGTCTGGATTTGCCGCCAGTTGATGAATGGCATCCAAACCTGTTTGGGTGTTGAGTTTAGCAAACTGCCACAGTTGTTTGACCGCCTGGATGCGGACCTCGCCAAAATGGCTGTTGAGGTCGGCAACGGCAGCCTGCAGATGTGCCTCCGGAGTGTCGGCGGATTGAGCCGCCGCTCGTTGGGAGATTTCCTCCGCTTCTTTGACATGGCCCTCTGCTGACAGGATGCTGGAGAGCAGTTCCAAGCCCGACTTTTGGGTGCTTTGCGCCAGCGGAAGTTTTTCATAGACCTTCCGGGCATCCTTGGTTTTCCCACTGGTAATGAGCGAACGTCCCAGCAGCAGAAATTCTTCGTCTGTCAAAGGTCGCTGCTGCCCCAGCAGGGCCAGTTGCTGCGCCAGTCCGCCAGGATCAGAACCGGTGGCTTTGTAAAATGCCACCATGGCCATAATCACCCCGACATCTTCCGGCGCTCGCTTGCGTGCCAAGGTGAGCTCTTCATGGGCCTTGACCCAGTCCTTCTCAGCGGTCGCAGCCTGTGCTTCAAGGGCGTTCCTGCGCGCCATAGCCGTGTTGGCGGCAGTTGCCAGGGGGTGCCAGGCAAGTAAAACAGTGACTAGCAGGCCGAATGAAATGATGGCAAATAATGTGAACTTACCTATAGGCAATCTCGACGGTGCCTTTTTCTCAGCCTTGCTTTGCGAATCGAGATCGAATTTAAATGCCATGGTCGCGTTAACTTGGCGGTTAATTACTCCCCTGGCTGGTCATTATTTCGCTTGAGGTCATCATTCGTTCCACCACCGCCACCGTATCCGAGGACCTCCACGGTGATGATGGAGGGCTGGTCCTGAGAGAGTGCCTGCTGCGGCTGGCTCTGGGCAGATGCCTGCGTCGAAACCGCCGTGGTGGCTGCGCCCGCACTGGAACCTGCGGCGGACACTCCACCCAGGCTCGGTGCGGACACTGACGCTGCCGCTGGCGTGCCCGAGCTCGTGCCGCCTACGGAAATGTTCGCCGCATTCAAAACAACCGTGGCCGCGATGTTCAGATTCCCTGTGGCCCGGATGCCTGCGTCACCCGCATCCACGGCACCCTTGGGAGCGATGAGGTCCACATTCCCCGGCGGCACGCCCACCACGGTGGCCAGCACGCCGATGCCACCACCCGTGGCCAGGCCCGCAAGGTCCGTGGTAACGTTGGCGCTTTGTGGGTCGATCAACACACGCGTTGGCGGCGCCGACTGCACCGTTTTGGAGGAGGAACCGGCGGCGATGTCTCCATTGGACGACCAGATCGTGATATCCCCGCCCTTGAGTGTGAAAATTCGCGAAACGCCGATGTTAACGCTGTTGTTGGTGAAGACCGAGATGCTACCGCCATCCTCGGTGATGACGCCTGGCGGAGCAGTCAGGGCACTCGCCGGAAGAATGGGCGCCAGCTGCACGCCACCGTCCGGCGCGAGGATGCTGATATTGCCGCCGCTCTTGGTGCGCACATCACGTGTTTGGGTCTGGATGCTGCCAGGACTGATGGTGGGGAAGAGGGTGGCGATGGCGGCATTGCCGGCGGCGTAGGTTCCTACATTGGGGCTGTTCGGATCGTTGTGGTCCCGGCCCGCGTCACGCAGCACCAAGAAGTAGATGGCCAGCGCAAGCTCCCGCTGCTGCGCCTGGGTGAGCGTGGGATCGTTGAGATTGATTGAAGGCACGCCGAGCTCCGCCGCCAGTTCAGCGAGGTAGCGGCTGCCGGCCGGGCTGGTGGCAAACTGGGTGATAAAGGTGGTCCAGTCCGCATTGGTACCCGCCAGTCCGACGGCGGTCTGGCCCATGCCTGCGGCCAGCAGGATGTCTGCACCGGTAAAGGGCAGGTACGGATTGCGCCCGTTGCCGATGCTGGTGATGCCCGCGCCCGTACCGTCGCTGTTGCTGGTCCCGGTACCAAGGTTGAGATTGCGGCCGGTGAGGACCTGCAGGCTGCCAGGGCCGCTGATCTGGATATCCCCGGCATTCGGTATTACACCAGTGGCGGTGTAGTTGCCAGGGCTGACTGCCAGAGAGCGGAGCACGGAGTTCGCGTCGTAGGCCACGATGTCGCGGCCGCTGGAAACAATGCTGACATCCGTGCTGTTCACGTTTTGAATGTACAAGGCGATGTCGGTGATGTCCTGCTGCGCCAGAATCACCGCCTTCTTGGCGGAGAAGAGGGTGAGTCCAGAAAGACTGCCTCCTTTGGCGTAGAGCAGCACGGGTTTGGTGTCATTGGCATGCAGCAGACCTTTGGCATGCAGGGTCTGCTTGCTCTGCGTGGAGGCACTCGCTCCTGTGGTGGAACCCGTCTCAGCAAACAAGGCGTCCAGATTGTTCAGGAAGGTGGAGTTGGTGAGATTCAGTGCATTGTTGAAGGATGAGGCGGTTTTCAGGGTTGGGTCGCTCAACAGGATGCCGTAGTAGGACAGCGGGGCGGTAAAGCTGGGGATGGCCTTGGGGTCGGCATCGGAAAGATTCACGGTGGATGAAGCCCAGAGCGTGGTCTCCACACCGGCGATGGTTTGCGCACCAGCGACGGTCTGACTGGAAACCCCGGTGGGCTGCAGACCATTGATAGCACCTGCTGCCAGCAGTTCCAGGCTGCCGGTGGCAGAAGGTGCCAGCGTCAGATTCCCGACCACATTGATGTCTCCGGAGAAGGCTGTGGCATGCAGGTTGGCAGGAAACAGCCCGGAAAGAGTGTCGAAATTGTTCGTTCCTCCGGAAGAACCTCCTTCCAACACGCGCAGCCACGGCAGAAAGTACGCAGAGGAGCTGTTCTGCATCTCAAGTTCATTCTCCATCCAGAGAGTCAGCATTTTTTGGGGCTGGGTTTGATCCGGAGTGTTTGCTTCCAGGCGGAAGCTGACGTTGCCCCCGAGCGAGGAGGCTGTGAGGGAACTGCCGTCGGCATAAGTCGAAAAATAGGTTTTGTACCAAGGGCGGTTGGTAAGTCCCTGCGGCAGCAGCGTGGTGTTGGCCACCGGACCCAGCAGCACGTTTCCGCGTGCACTGACATTGAAGCTGCTGTTCCCGACAAACAGGGTGGTAGGCAGCCAGGTGTTCTGGTAGCTGGGGTCTGCCATGAGCTGATCGGGTGTCGGTGTGCCACCAGACAGAGTCCCTGTGCCCGGCGCACGCGTCGCGTTGGTGGTGATTGCAGCTCCTGCCAGCAGCAGGCCCGTTCCACGCTCCACATAATAAATCCCGCCGTCTATGTTGCGTCCCGTCTGGACCAACAGGTCTCCCCCGCCTAGCTCCCGCAGGTTGGTGCTCGTTGCCGCACCCTGGGCCGCGCGTGCGTTAGTTGGCGTACTTGCGTCCACGTTTTGCACGTCGCGTCCGGCTTTGAGCGTCACGTTGCCCCCTCCCAGGGCGGCGACACCGTCAAAGAAATTGCTGAAGTTGATCCACCAGGCAGTTGAAGCTGAGGTGTCATTGATTTTGTTACCGCCAGTGCCGTCCGTAATGGTGCCATAGTTGCCGCTAGAATTGACATAGTCACGGCGCATCAGCCAATTGTTGGGAAGTTCGCGTTCGGAGTCCATCAGCAGGTCGCCCGCCTGGTCCGTCGTGGTGTGAAGAATGTCATTCAATGCGCTGACGGATACATTGCCGCCAGCCATGCTGAACTGCGCGGGATAGAGCTGCTGCACAACTCCCAACGCGATATTCTGGGAGGTTGCAGCGTTACTAGACACGGTCTGGGTGACGCTGGGAGTTACAAAATCTCCGGCCGTAAAGACCGTGGTTCCGCTCGGAACCTGTGCTCCGGCAGTGTAGATGGAGGCAAACTGATTTTGCAACCGTACATCACCACCCACAGCAATGTCAATGTCACCCGTTCCAGTTCGGATGACCTGGAATTCACTGTAACCCGTGGTGGCGGCAGTGCCGGTGGGATTGATGGCGAGGCGTGTCAGAGCCCCAGTACCGCCGCCTGAATTGCCGCCGATACCATTGAAGGCATTTTTGCCAAGCAGCAGGGAACCTGCCGGCGCAGGCGCCACTGTGGAACCCGCCGCGATCGGCTGCAGGCTGCCGGGCAGCACGGCGCGGAAATTGGCGGCGGTGAAATCCGCCCCCGCCACGAGACGGAACGACCATGACTGGTCATTCACTGGCTTCAACAACAACCCAGTGTTTGGATCCGTGCTGAGTGCCATCAACGGCGCCAGCCACATGCGTTCCGGGCCGTTGCCAGTCGTGGGCACCTGGAATCCATCACTGAGCGCATTGTAAAAGACCAGGTTGTTGTCGGCGCGGATGGTCAGCACCCCCGGGCTGCTCTTCGGACCAAAACGATAGCTGGCCAGGTCCCAGTCGTTCAAATAGGCGGACGATGACGCTGACGTCAGCGTATTGGATCCCAGGGTGATGCTGCCCTGAGTGTTGTCGAGTTCAATGCCGGGTTCGATCATCACCACACCTCCCTGGAGCTGATTTTCCAGCGCCATGATCCCAGCATTGCCGCTGACCAGCCGGCTGAACATGGAGTAGTAATTGGCGTTGTTCGTCCCAAAGAAAGCCGAGGCATCGGCTTTGAGAGTGGCGGCCTTCCAGGTGGCGCCAGCGATGGCTCCGGTGGTGGTCGTGGTGCCGGTGGACACCTGAATGATGGCATTGGCCTGGGCGGTGGTGTAAAGCTTGTAACCTTCGATTACTAGGTTGGACGGATCTTTCAAGGTGCCCTGGATGGCATTGACCTGGATAAAATTCGGCCCCGCTGTCTGCGGCGCACGGATGTGCAGCGTGCCGCTGAACTCGCCCATGAAGGCGCTTGAGCCCACGGTGGTCACATCCCCGGCCACTTTGGCTGCCACGGAGAAGTCCAGCGTGGAATTGGCCAGGATATTGACATAGCCGCTGCCCACCACCCCATTGATCGCCGCACCGGATTCGAGGGAGATGGAGCCGCCTTTGCCGGCGTCGTTGAAAGTCTGCCCCGCGACCGTCAGGAGCGAGCCCCCGCTCAAGGTCAGGTCGCCATTTGAAATCAGTTGAATCGTCCCGCCAGTCTGTCCTGCGGCATTGATGGTGCCGTTGACCGTTATGGAGCCCTGATCAACGCTGAGCAGGTAGCTGCTGGCAGTGACCGTGCCATCAATGGTCACGCTGCCGCTGCGCAGGCGGATGTTCTGCGCAGTGCTGAAGTTGCCGTTGGTGAGGGCCGTGTTGAGGGTCGCATAAGCCGTGAGCTTAGGCGCGGCAACAATGCTGGTGACGTCCAGGGTGGCGCTGCCGTTGCTGCCGGTTCCCCCGGCCATGCCATACAACGTTCCTGTGGTCGGCACCGTGAACGAGCCATAGGGGGCGGAAACTCCAAAGCTTCCGGCATTGCCACTGCCGGAGGCAGACAGGTTGATCGAACTACCGGCTGACAGAATGACATTGCCCAGATCAGCGTTCAACTGGACCGCTCCGGCATCTGTGTAGCGCACCGCGTCAAAGAAGGTTTGGGCGGTGCCGCTGGCGTTGAGGACTCCACCCACCGTGATGTTCCCCGTGAGCGCATGCAGCGTGATCAGGCCGCTGGGCAGGTATAGAGCGGTGTTTTCCACCACGCTGGAGCCTGTCAGGGTGAACTGTGCCCCCAGCCCCAGAGCGGTGGGCTGGGCAGTGGATCCGACGGGAGACGACAGAGTCAAAACTTGCCCGGCCGCCAGATTTTGCGAAGCATTGCTCGACGCAGTAAAAAACGGCGTGACTGCGGTCAGATTTCCCTGGGCGCTGAAAGCTCCGCTGCCCTGCATGAGGATGCCATTGCTGGCATTCAGCGTTACGTTCGCAAACTGGTTCACCGTCAGGCTGTTCTGGCCGATGGTGATTTTGGCCGCCGTTAGACTCAGATTCCCTGACGTCCCCCCTGGAGTAGCCACAGTTCCACTGGCGCTGTTATCCAGTTGGAGGGCCTGGGCCGACAGACTCACGTTTCCGCCAGAAGTATTGACTCCGCGGATTTCCCCGGCATGAAGGGCCAGATTTCCGCTGAAGCTCAGCGTGCCGCCAGGGCTGCCGCTCGTATCGCCATAAAGGCTGATGGCGCTGTAGCTTGTCAGTGAGAGCGAACTGCTGGTCTGCAGGCCAGCCAGAGCGGTGCCGCCCAACACCAGGCTGCCGTTGTCGATGGGTTGCAACGAACCCGGATGGGTCAGCAGCAGCGAAATGCGTCCGCTGCTGAGATTGATGGTCTGGCCGCTCAAGACAGTGCTGTTATCCAGTGCGCTGCTGTTGCTGGAGTCCAGCGTGATGCTGGGGCCGGAGACGGTGACGCCCGGAGCGACCTGCAGCAAGGACGTGCCTGAATTCGTCACCCCGGTGCGGGAGGTCTGCGCCGTGGCCACTCCGCTAACGCGCACCAGAGCGCCATTGCCGTTGGTCACCAGAGCATCCGCAGCACTCTGTGTTCCAGATTGGGTGATGCGGCTGCCGGCCGCCAGGGTCAGCGTCTGGCTGGCCGCCAGAATGACCTCGTTGCCGCTCAAGGCTGCGCCAGCGTTCAACGTCAGGTTGTTGGTGCCGACGTTGATCGTGGTGGTCGAGGTTCCAAAGCTGCGGCGGCCGCCGACGAGCAGACTGCCAGCATTCCAGCCATCCAGCAGACTGGTGTCCAGAATAAGTTTTTTGACGGGGCTGGCCTGATTGGCCGCATTGAGGGATGCAATATCCGTCGACAAGGCCAGCACGATGTCGAGCGGGCTGTTGATGTCCACACTCCCTCCTTTGCCTGTCGAGTATCCGGCTGCTTCCAGGCTGCCTGAGATCTGCATGGTCTGCTGGGCTGAAAGCAGCGCGTAACCCGCGTCATACGGCGTGGGTGTTACTGTCAGGCTCAGACTTTGCTGCTGGGCAGGGATGAAATCCGTGGCCAGATACTGGTTGTACTGTGCCTGCGTGTTGACAACACTTTGTGGCGTCACTTCGAACTGCTGGAACAAGCTGCCAGAGACCGCCGGGTTCAGGCCATTGAACATGTAGCCGCTGGTCAGCGCCGCACCACTGGGTATCACCACGGAATCCGTCGGTGTTCCCGAACTGGGAGTGATCAGCAGAGCTCCGGGCAGCAAGGCATACCGGGCCGGCAGCAGGGTGTAGCTGCCTGCGGCATTGAGGGGGCTGGCATTGAGGTAGATCTTTTCACCCACCTTCAGGCTGGCATTGCTATAACCCAGGTCGCCTCCCAGATTGGCGGCGTTGGTGCTGGTAGTTGAATATGGGCTGAAGGGGGCCGCCAGAGCTGAAAACCCGGGAATGATGGCAAAGCTGCTGGTGGAGGCCAGGATGTCCACCGTCCCACCATTACCAGTGACCCATTGATAACCGAAGAGGTTACCCCCGCCGCGGATGTCGATGGCAGAACCCGCTTCAGTGGTAAGATTGAGCGACGAAATCAAAATGGCTTTGCCAGGTGGTCCCGAACTGGTGATGTCCAAACCGGTGGGGTCAATCCATGACGTACCGTTTAAAATGATGCCATAGGGAATCTGCACGCCCGCACCGGTGAGTGGATCAATTGCAGAAACCGAGGTGGTGCTGCCACTCTTTAAAGTGATCTGCTGTGTCACTGGCACTGCCACGTTGCTCACGAGGCCCACTGGAGCTGTGCCCGTGCCATCCCAGCCGAGGGTGATGGTGCCCAGCGGCGCACGCAGCGTTCCGTCCTGCATGATGGTGGAGGCAAAGATGTTCAGTCTGCCGCCGCCAGACAACGGGAACTGCGGCGTGAGGCCTGAGGAAAGAATGGTCACCGAACCGTGCTGCGTGCTGCCGCCTGATGTGTAGTCGTAGGCGGTGATGGTGAAGGTGGAGGCGGTCGTGGGGTACACCTGGCCGGCGGTGATGGTGAGAGCTCCTGCGATGTCCACATATCCGTTGCCTCGCAGATCCTGCTGGGCTGTCAGGCTGGCACTGCCGATGTTTTGCAGCGAGAGGAAACCTGCCTCAATCAGATCTGCGTTGACGACCAGTCTGCCAGTACCAAAAGCAGGACCAAAGTTGCTGTATGTCGAACCGTTGCTGGTCGTCAGTTGATAGGGGTCGAGCAGTTGGGAGTCTTGTGTGGGTGCCATCAGGGGGCGTCCCAAGGCCACATAAGGCGCGGTCAGGCTGACCAGGGCATCTGCCCCCAGAACACCGCCATCGGCGATGTGCAAGGAACTATTGGCTGACAGATTGACCGCTCCATTAAACTGGACATTGCCCGAGAGTGTGAGCGAGTCGAAGCCGCCGTTCTGGAATGCGCTGGATCCAAAATAACCCTGTCCAGTGATCGCGGCACCGCCAGCGGTCACGAGACTCTGGCCCAGCACCGCTCCATTTGTGAAGACTGGCTGGGCAATAGCCAAGACATCCTGGGCCACCTGCAGACTGAAGTCCTTGTCATCAACAGGAGAGCCCGATTGGATGAAAAGCCCTGATGAGACGACCAGGCTGCCGCCCTGGGCCGTCGGGCCGCCCGCACTGCCCATCAGGGTGGCCTGGGTGTATAAAAACTCACTGCCTTTGAGCGTGATGGTTCCGCCATTGCTGTCAACCCGGGTGGGCACAGAGTAGGAAGCGTTCAATGCCTGGGAGATGGCGTCCAGGGCGGCCAGGCTCATTCCGGCCTGCTGCGGGGTCAGATCCAGCACCGCACTGGTGCCCGAAACATTGAGAACGGCACCGGCGTCTGCCACGATGTTGCCAGACACCTGAATGCTCCCCCCGGCATAGACCGTCCCAACGGTGCGGTTAAACGGATCCGCCAGATAGACCGTCTTGCCTGCGGTGGAGATCACACTTGCCGCACCCAGATGCACCGTCGCCAACGCCGTCAGATCAGTGGTAAGGTCCGCATAATGCCCCGCACCCTTGATGGAGACGGTGCCGGCTGGTGCTGTGATTTGACCGAGTATTTCAATGGTTTGTGCCTGCAGATTTACAGTGCCCAGGGCATCCGTGATAATCTGTGAACCAGCGCCCACGGTGATGTTGCCACGAATATGGAGCTGACTGTCAAGCGTGCCCTTGATGCCAGGTGCCAGGAAGGACAACTTGACCGGACTGCGGTAACCTTCGGCAAGGACAGTCGTGCCTAGAACGATCGAACTGGTTGTTCCAACGGTGATGGAATTGGCGGTCAAGGTGCTGACGACCGGCTGCAGGAGAGTTCCCGGTGCAATGATTACTGCTGGGGAAGAGGTGAGTGCACCACCGGACGGGGTGATGTCCACTCCCAGTCCGCTCAAGGTGAACTGACTGAAGCCGCCCGTGCTGAAAAAGTCGGGCTGCAGCAGCAATGTTCCAGCGTAGGTGGCGGTACCCCCGACTTGAATGACGGGAGCCTGCAAGGTCAGTGAACCGCCTGACGCTCCAGAATAACCTTGCAGACTGCCAGCGAGGCTGAGGTGGCCTCCCAGCAGGGAGGTGAAAACAGGATCATTGCCCGCCAAAATGGAAAGGGAACCTGCATTGCCAAAGGTGAAGGCTCTGTCCGCCACCAGCCCGCCAGAGACATTGAGCAAGCTCCCGGCGTCGGTTTCAACCGAATAGCCTTGGATTTGAATGCTGCCACCCTTTGTGCTGCTGGCATAGGTCGTGGTACCAGATGTGACAGATTGGGCCACCTGGGTGGGAAGCGTCATTGGAGCTGCGGCAGTGGTTCGGTTATCGACCACCAGTCCAGCGGTGCTGAGGACTGCGGAACTGCCAATGGTGACCAATCCATTAGCAGTGGGGACGACGACCACTGGGGGTTGCGTGAGAAGGTAAGCAGTTGTGGACGGAGAGATGTTGTAAGCGGTCAGGCTCAGGCTGCCTCCAGGCGCAGACAACTGCCCTTCCACATCCACATTGGCACCGGAAAGTGTGATGGAGCCCGTCGGAGCCGCAGTCAGGGTAACGTCTGCCGGAACAGTGATGTTGCCATTGCTGTTGATGATCGACAAAGAACCAAATCCCTGGGTGCCGCCTAGTAGATCAGGAGAGAGAATGACCGTGCTGACACGCTGAGCTGGAAAAGAGAGCGGTGCGCCACTTGCATCCAGAGCAAAGCTGCCCACCGCCACCTGGTTAGACGGCCCGTTTTGGAAGCTGATGGCAGGGGAGGTTGGAAAAACAGACGGGAAGTACTGAGGTGTTCGGATGTCCTGCTGGGCTTGGAACTGCAACTCCAGGGTGCTCAGCAACGGGGCGGCGGTCAGTTGCTGCGGCCCAATGATATTGCTGCCCTGCAGGCTCCCGTCCAGAGCCATGGTTGGGGAGGTGATCTGAAGGCTGCCGCCATTGCCTCCGGCGCTGTAGGCCGCCTCATAATGGCTGTTGGAGGCAAACACACCGGTGGTTGTGGAGGAAGTGCCCCAACTGGTGTTCTGAATGGTGGTGGTGCCGGTGTAGATGCCGCTGTATGCCACGTTTGGATCTGCTGCGGCGATGTTCACCAGATTGCCATTGCTAACCAACTGGGTGGTGGCCACGTTCCCACCGCTGAAATCTTGATAGCCGCTGGATACGTTCACCGTGGCACCTGGCTGCATCACGACCGAATTACCCGCAGTCATGCTGACCGTGCCGCCATCAAGAGTAAGCTGCCCGACATTGCGCTGAATAATCCCAAGGTATCCGGTGAGGTTGGCCAGCGGCGTGCCGACCCATACGGTGCCATCACTGCTCACGCCCGTCTGGCGCAGGTCAACCGTCACGGTCTGCCCGCGCAAGGAACCATTGCGCTGTAGCGCCGAGTTCGACAGTTCGGCCGCGTGAAGAGTGACCGTGGTGATGTAATCGTTCAAGGAAGTGGCCACGGCGGTCGAGCCTGAGACGTCCACGGTGGCACCCTGGTCCAGGTAAATCTGCCCGGTGGAAGCCACGAACTGCTGGTCCGTGTTCCCGGAGCTTGAGCTCATCACCAGATCCCAGATACCGGCGCTGATGGCGATATTGGCATTGGGGGCCAGGATCACCGAATTGACGCCGAGATAAATGCCCAGGCCTTGCAGATTGATCTGTGATTTCAGCGCGAGTTCAGTGCCCACCACCGTGGCAGTGCTGGCCCATTCTGGCAGGATTTGCATCACCGAACCCGCCCCGGTATGAACGATGCCGGTGGAGTTTCCGGTCTGATAGACAAAGGGCGGGCCATAGCTGGAATCTGCGGCGTTATAGTTGACGTTGGGAACCGCGTTGTAATTGGCCAGCAAATCAATCCGGCCATTGAAGGCAACCGAAGTGCTGCTGTCGATGAAACCATTCTGATTGACGCTGGAACCTGTGATGATCACGCTGCCACGGGGTGCTTCGATGAGGCCGGCATTGGTGGCCGTACCACCGTAGCTGCCCACATCTCCCACGTACGCGTCGAGTCCACGCAGGGATGGATCACTGGAATTGTGGGCGGCAAAACCCACCTGCATGCCGGCGGCCAGGATGGTCTGGCCGTCTGGCGTGCTGATCGTGCCGTTGTTCGTCACGTTGGGTCCCACCAGGACGACGCGCCCCCCCACGTTGGCGTCGGAGGTGGGCGCGGTGATCTGCGCGCCGGCCTGCACCGTCACATTGCCAATTTTACCAAATGCCGGAACCGAGGGCGGCGTGAAGGCCGGGGTCGGGCCATTGTTGCCAGCAGCTTGGGCGTCGGCTGAGAAGAGAAACTGGGAGTCAGGATTGTTCAACAGCCCGCGGGTGACAAGGTTGTTATTGAGCGGCAGCGCAGAAGCCACCATCGCGTGGGTGTCCACCTGGCTGCCACCGCCGAAGATGATACCGTTCTGGTTGATGATGTACACCTGTCCTTGGGCCTGAATGGAGCCGAGAATTTGCGTCGGATTGCCCGACGGGTCGTTGATTTGGTTGAAGGCGATCCACGTGCCCACATCCGCGCCACCTGCGCTTTGATCAAAGACCACCGTCGTGCTGCTGCCCACGTTGAAAGTGTTCCAGTTCAACATCGCTTGCTGCTGCGTCTGCTGGATCGTCACGGTGGTGTGCATATTTTGCACCGACTGCGTCGGTGCATTCGCTCCAACGGGCGCGCCATTGATGTCCAGCCCGCCGGTACCGCTACCAAGACCATTCGGCACATTGGGCAGCGTCTGTCCGGAAAAATTGGGATTCGTTCCCAGATTGTTCGCACTTGCGGCGGCTTCTCGTGCGGCCTGCTGCATGGTGTTCACCGCATCCAGTGCCATCGTGTTGCGGCTCAGCATGTCCAGCGCATGCGCGTGGGCCTGTGCGGTGGCTGCTGCGGTGTTGACCGGATTGGCAGTGGGTGTGGCGGCAGGAGATCCGGCACCGCCGATGGCATGGCCCACATTGGTGCTCAGCATGTCCGCCATGAGCGGCGTGGGGGCCAGGCCGGTTAAAACGACAAGCCCGTGCACCAGCAGCACGTGGGCGGCTGAGAACCTGCGGAATGGAGATTGAAAAAGAGACTTCGGTTTTTTGGGGAAACGCTTCATAAACGGGCATTCAAGGTTTCACGATCACATCACCTGATGGGACGCTTAGCAGCAGCTTAGACAGCGCGACCTCGTTCACAGCCACAGGGCGATCTTGTAACAGTTTCGACACATGGGCTTGAATGTTCTCACGAGTCTTCTCCGCACGCATGCGCTGTGCGAGTTGCACACGCACCTGGTCAAAGATCGGCGTGAAGGGTTCTCGCGCATCCAGCACTTTGAGGATGTGCCAGCCATCCTTGAGTCGCACGGGCTGGGAGATAACGTTGATGCTGAGCTTGGGCAGTTGTGCCAGAATTTCCGGCTGGATCTGCGACTCTTTGAGCCAGCCGATCTCGCCATCGCGTGAGGCGCTCTCTTTTTCCTCGCTGGCTTCACGGGCGATCTTCGCAAAACCGGATGGATTGTCCTTCAGGCGCTGCTGCATGGTTTTGAGCCTCTTTTCCGCACCGGTCTCGTCGGCGATGAAAATCTGCGCCAGCCGGAACGACCGCGGCACGGTCAGCGCATTGCGGCTGTTCTCGTAGGCGGCCTTCAACTCGGCTTCGCTCGGGTAGGACTCCGGGGGGCGGTTGATGGCTTTCAGATAGCTGTCACTGATTGCGGCCTCGCGCGCGCTTTTGAGCAGCGGCTGGATGGTGGCCTCCTCATCCCATTTCTTGTCCAGCGCCTCCTGCAGGACGATGCGCTGCACCAGCATGGAGCGCACCAGTTTGTTGAGCGCAGTGGGATCACGCTCCAGCGCTTCTTTGTCCACGGCACCGAGGGTGCCCAGAGAGGCCAGCACCTCGCTCTGATGCAGTTCGACGCTGCCAACACTGCCGATCACAGGGTCGCTCTCTGCCAGCAGCGGGTGTTGCGGGCCGCAGCAGAGCAGCAGGCTGGACAGCAGAATGGAGCGCATGGTCATGAGGGTGGATCAACGGCGGGTGCTGGCTGCCGGCTTTTGCACCTGGGCTGGATCGTCTTTGGTCGTTGTCTTGGCAGCGGATTTAGGGGCCTCGTCAGGCTTGATCTTGTTGTCCACCAGTTTGTCGGAGTAGTCCTGCACCCAGGTCTCGAGCTTGACCCGCATGTTGCGGGTGAAGGGCTCGCGCGCGGCGATGGCGGTGCCCAGGCCAAAGCCTTCGTATTTGTCGAGGATCTCGCTGCCGACTTTGTAAAGTTCGTCGTTTTTACGCTGGTAGTCGGCCACTTTGCGGTCCAGCAGGATGACGCGCGCGGCGAATTCGGCGCGCTGCGCTTCGAGCTTTTTGGCCGTCTCCGTCACCTTTTGATGTCCGGCCTTCCAGCTTGCCAGCGACTCCTGCAGTCGTGCCTGCTCGCGTTCCTGCTCCATCACCTTGGCCTTCAGATCCGCGATGGTTTTGTCTGCAGCGTCCTTCTCCGCGTTTCTTTCTTTCCCAAGCGCTTTGAATTTCACATCCAGCGTCTTGAGCTTCTCATCCAGTTCCGCATTGGCCGCCTGCAAAGTTGCGCGGTCCGCCTCGGTTTTCTGCTGCTGGATCATCACGTTGCGCAATTGCTCGCGCATGCGTTTGAGGACGGCCATGGCAGGATCTGCTTCCTCGGCGGCATGGGTGGTGCCGGTCAGCAGGCCGGTAAGAAGGATGAGTGATGCAATACGGTGCTTCATAAATTAAAATCTGGCGGTGAGGTCAAACATGACGACGTCCGAACGCAGCGTCGGCCCTGCGATCTGTGCCGCAGACATGTAGGTGAGGTGCAGGGCGGTCTGTCTGGAGAGAGCCAGCGCGGCGCTGATCGTGTAGCCTTTCATGTTGGTGCCGCCACCACCGAAGTTGGAGTCCGTGAAGCCGTCCACCACGGCATCAGATTCCACATAGCGGTAGCCAAGGCCCATCGACCAGTCGCCGCGTTCCTTGAACAGTGTGGAAGGTTTGCCGAAGTTCACCCCCATGTACCACGCGGTGTCGCCACCAGCCCAGTTGCCGGTCCCGCCGTTGCGGTTGTTCACCACGGCGTCGGGACGGTTCAGATTGTTCATTGCGGCTTTGTCGAGCGCGACGTTTTTGACGAACTCGCCCAGCAGGGACACCTGCAGCGGCCGCAAATGGTTGAAGTCAAGCCGTCCGGACCAGGAGATCTGACGAAATGGGGTGGCCAGGCCAAAGTATTGGAACTGGTTAATCGTACCATTGAGGTTGCCTGCTGGCGATGCTCCCGGCACTGGCGTGATGTTGCGGATAATTCGGTAGGTGTTGCCTTTCTGTGCAAACAGCGGGCGGCTGTTGTCCGTGTTTCCTGCGTCATTGGCCGAGGTGGGGACAAACGGGTCCGAGAATCGTCCCTGGATGTTTTGCCAGTCCCAATAGGAGAAGCCCATTTTGCCTTCGATGTCGTCGGTGATTTTGAACTGCACGCCGAACTGGGTGGCAAAGAGGTATTTGTCGTAGCTGGCGTATTTGGAGGAGCTGTTGTCGGGGAAGTTGAGCGCGCTGTTGAAGACAGTGAAGGCACCGCCGCTCAGCCAGGTTTTGAAGCCGGGAGACCAGTCCGTGGTGGTTTTGAAGGCCACACCATCAAGCGCCACGTCTTCATCCCACATGATCTCACTGGAGGTCATGAAGGGATTGGTAAAGCGGCCTATGACGAACATCAGGTCTGTGTTTTTGCTGAGTGAGGCTTCATATTTCACGAAAGCGCGGTCCAGCCAGAGCTGATACTTTGAGAAATTGCCCCCCTGACCGTTCGGACCTACGGCGGACATCGCCTGGTTGGTGGACACAGGCGTGTTGGTGCTGCCCGTCGCAAAGCTGATGCCGGAGGTGAAACCGTCCTGCAGATCAATGTCAAAGCCCAGGCGCATGCGCAGCAGGTAGGTGTCACGGTGTTGGTTCACATTGAGCTGGGGTGGCACCAGACCATTGTTGCTAACCCCGAAATCAAAAGGCTGGCCGGTGTTGATGGCGTTGAAGTTGGGGAAGGCGCCTGAGGTGCTGTCATTGCCCTTGGGATAATCATAGCCCATGTACATGGTGCGGATGTCGCCAAAAATCTTGATGCGCTGGGTCCATTCTGCCGCCGAATTGGGTGCCGCCCACTTCTGGTCACGAGCCTGCGCAAATACTTCCGTGCGCAACTGGTCGCGAATCTGCGCTTTGACGATCTCGGGAATGTACGTGACCCGTACTTCCTCGTTGTCAGGCTGGACCGGAGGCATGGCGTTTTGAGCGGCCACCGCCGCCTGCGTTTCCGCCAGTGTCTGTGCCTGGGCTTTGGCAAAGGCGGCATCCTGCTCCGCTCCTTGTATCAAACCCGCCGCCTCAGCTTGCGTGAGGATGCCCTTTTGCACCAGACGGTTGATCAGGTTCAGCGTCACATTCTGTGACGGCGCATTAAGAATAGGCTGCGGTGCGGCGGCATTTGGATCCGGCAGCACTGGCACGGCTCCGGCTGGATCCGTCGAGACGGGTGCGGGGCTGCTCTTCGCGGCTGCGGCGGCAGCGCCAGCGGCTTTGGGAGCAGCGGCAGGAGCGGAGTTTTCAGCCAGCAGCGGTGCGGGCAGAGCAGGTTCCGCTGCCAGCATCAGGGCTGGTTGCAGCGCAGCGAGGAGAGAGGCGGTGAAACAGGCGTACGTTCTTCGCCAGACTTGGTTTGGAGTGAGCATGGAGCAGGGGAAAGGAAAGGGGGCTTCAGTTGGCTTTGCGTGCGGTCAGACGCAGGTTAATAGGCATGGGCATGTCGTCCGGCGGCGGTTCCGAGAGGACGAGACCGTTGAAGACTTCATTTTCGATGGCGGTATCAATCTTGCTGTCGCCAGTGCTGCTGGTGAGTTTCACGCGGATGATTCGCCCGGTGTTGTCCGACCAGACTTTGATGGTGTTGGTGAAGCCGGAGCGCTTGGTCAGCGGGTTGTTGCGCAGGGCATCAGCCAGGCGGTTTTGCACCTGTCCGGCATACCAGCCCCATTTGCTGCCGCCTTTGCCGCCGCCGCCACCAATCATGCCTCCGCCACCACCGCCGCCACCAAGTCCCAGGCCGCTGCCATCACCACCACCAAGGGCGGTGCCGAGGGGCTCATCGGAGGGTTTGTCTGCTGGCTTGTCATCCGGCTTTTGTTCGTCAGGCTTCACTTCCTCCTGCGCGACCATTTCCTCCTCCTTCTTTTCAGGCTCAGGCGCTGGATCTTTTTTCTGCGGAGGCGGTGGCGGTGGCGGCGGGGGGGGAATCACCGGCATGGCCATGACCATCTCCATGCTCTTCTTCGGCTTGGACTTCGACGGCGCTCGATTGGCCGCCCAATAACCACCGACTGCCAGCACCAGGCCGCCGAGGATCAGCATCACGAGATTGCGCCGGAGGAATCCGGGCTCGTCGTCTTCGTTGTTAGGAGATGCCATGGGGTGGTAGAATTCTGAGGGGGTTACTTTTTCGCCGCCTGCGTCGCCAGACCAATGTTGGTGAAGCCAGCACGGCCTACGGCGGTCAGGACATCCATGACCACCTGATACTGGGTGGCGCTATCTCCGCGCACGACGATGGGAGAGTCGGGCGTGGCAGCCTTGATGGCTTCCAGCTTGCTGAAAAGTTCGTCGATGGTGACGGCAGTCGCGTTGAGCTTGATGTTGCCCTGGTTGTCCACCGTGACCGCCTGCATCTTCGGACCTTCGATCGGCTTGGAAGTGGACGGCCCGCCGCGCGGCAGGTTGACCTTCACTCCTTGCACCCCGGCGGTGGTCATGATGATGAAGATCAGCAGCAGCACCAGGTAGAGGTCCACCATGGGTGTGACGTTGATGTCATCGTAGGATTTGCTGTCGGCTTGCATGGTGGTGTGCGGTTACTCCTTGTAGTGTTCCGCCATCTTGGTGACGAACTCGTCGATGAAGGTCTCCATGTTGGAGACGACGTCCTTGATGCGTGAGCTGAGGTAGCTGTAGATGAACAGCGCCGGAATGGCGACGGCGAGTCCGGCCACCGTGGCGAGCAGCGCACCGGCGATACCAGGAGCGATGGAGTTCACTTCCACCTCGCCGGATTTGGCAATGACGGCGAAGGTGATCATAACGCCGATCACGGTACCAAGCAGTCCGAGGTAAGGGCCACCGGCGATGCCGATGGTGAGAAAGACGAGCTTGCCGTTGAGCTTCTGCACCTCGCGCACCATGCCGCCATGCAGGGTGGCTTTGATGGCCTGGATGGAGCGCCCGGAAAGACCCATGACCTTCGCTTCTTTCTTTTCCTGCGGGTTAAACGTCACCTTGCGGAAGGACTTCATGCGGCTGCTGATTTCCTGCGCGCCCAGATGATAGAGCTGATACAACGGCGACTGGCGCATGAGCTTGTGCGTTTTGGAACTCACGTTGCCACCGACGCTTTCAATGCTCTTCTCGTCTTCGGTGTCGATGGCAGTGAGGTCTGAGGAGATCTTTTCCCAGCGCTTCATGAATTCCGTGGAAGCCTTCTCAATGGTGTTGAGATACAGGATCTTCCCAGCGGCAATGACCCAGCCGACGATGGCAAGGACTGTGCAGAGGAAGATGACGACCCAGCCATCGAAGGTGAGGTCTTTGGAGATGTCCGTGATGAGCGAGAGATGCTTCATGATCTCGCCTTCTTCCTCGTGATCCGATGCCTCATCCGCGCCCAAGGTGACGAGCTTGGCGGCATCCGCCGAGGTGCCCTGATTCACGGCGGCAAAGCGGATAAAACCTGCGGGACGCGCGGTTTTGGCGATCTGCAGTTCGTCGATCTCGCCAGTGTAACCGACTAAGTTCGTGGCTGCGGGCGAAGAATCCTTGTCGATTTCCACCGAACCTTTCAGGAGGGGCAGGGCGGCGGTGAGCGCGCCATAGGATTTGCCATCCACATACACAGTGACCGTACCCGCATCCGCCACGGCAGCCACATGGTGCCAGCCACCGACGGCAATCGGTGCGCCGGCGCTGCTGCGCTGCTTGTTGACTTCCACAAAAGGGATGCCGTTGTCGAGACCGAAGATGAAGGCGTTCGCGCCTTCGCGGCGGCTGAGGATCAAGGCATTCGGCTGCAGGGCCGAGGGCTTGATCCACGCGGAGACAGTCAACGGCGCGCCAGGAGTCCATTCCGGCAGGGGAGGGGAGGGGACTTTGATCGGTGCCTGGCCAAACACCCGCAACCCGCCGCCGATGAGCGAGCCTGCTGCTGGTGCCGGTGTGCCTTCTGCATTCGCACCCGTCGGCGAGGAGTCCGTGCCAGCCTTCGAAGCATCCGCAAAATGGTAAACCAGCGTGGTGTTCGCCTCGTACGTCTCTTTCGCCGGTTCAGGTGCCACGGCTTCGGTGGTGTTGCCGTAGTAGAGCCAGATGGAGGTGGCGCTGGCTGGCTTGAGGTCCGGCACCTGCACCCACACATAGGCTTCGTTGAGCAGGGAGTCCCATTTTTCGACATGGTGCTTGAGCACCGTCTTATGGTCGTCGGCGAGGAAGCGAAGGTCGCTGCCGTCCTCCTTGGCGGACATGAAACTGAACACACCTTCATGCAGGCGCACCAGCACCGCCGTGGTGCCGATGGGTTCGGCAATGGCGACGCCTTTCCCCGTGGTATCAATGTCGATCTTCTTGCGCGTTGGCCACTTGGCATCCCACCAGTTGGTTTCGGCGGCGGCGGTGAACGAGGCCACTGTCAGATTGAGCGCCAGGGCAAGCAGCAGAGAGGTCAGGATGCGTGGAGTGCGGGACATGAAGCGTGTAGAGGGCTGTGCGTTGAGGGAAATACGGGTTAGAAATCCGCTCCAAGGCGGAAGAGGAGGAAGAGGTCATGCGCCAGCGCGTACGGCTGCGTGACCAGCGGCATCGCCAGATCAACGGAGCCGGTGAGGTGGTTCAAATAGCGGATGCGAGTGCCAATGCCGGTGCTGGCCAGGTTGTAGCTGCGCTTTTCTGCCGGCAGCGTGTGGTTTGAGTACAGTTTGCCCCCTTCGAGGAAGGCATACACGCGCCACTGATTTTCGCGGTCTTTGGCAGTGCCGATGAAGTTGGGACTGCGGAACTCCATGGAGCCAAAGATGCCGGAGTCACCCAACCGCGTGGCGATGAGGTAGCCGCGCGCGTTGTTGAAGCCGCCCCCGGAGATTTGTTCGGTGTTGATGAGCGCATCAGACGTCGCCTGGCCCTGCATGCGGGTGTAAAGCTGGAAGCCCTCCGGCAGGTCGCGTGTGTGGGAGAGGTCACCGCGGAAGTAGAAGAAGTTGTCAGTGGCGCTGTAGCGGCGCGCGGCAAACTGGCTTTGCCCACCGCCCATGCCGCTCATGTGCCACGTGGCCGCGGCATTGAGTTCCGTGTAAGTTTTATCCCCCACACGGCTGGCGCTGTACGCCAGGTTGAAGGGGTAATAATGGATTGGCGCGTTGGTCATCGTGCCGCTGGAAGATATGTCTTGGACAAAATTTTTGTAGTCCATGCCAAAACTGATGGAGTGAAAATACCCCTCCTTCGCAGGCAGAGTCCGCATAAAGCGCACACCCACGATCTGCCCTTTGCCGATGACCGTCGTGCCGCCGAGCGCGGCGATATTGCTGTCCTGCACCGTGCCGGTGAGCATCACGCTCAGTCCTTCCACACTGCGTATCGGTGCCTGGTAGAAGGCGGAATAAACCGCGCTGTCAGTCGTCCGTTCCGGTGCCAGTTGAAAGCTGCCGCCCAGCGTGTGGCCCAGTTGCCAGAGGTTGCTGTAGCTCAGGGAGCCGCTCAGTCGCAGCGGCACCGTGTTGGCATTGTGCTGGTTGTTCACCTCCACACTGCCATGCAGCGGCGACTTGTCCTCCACCTTCAAATCAATGTCCACCGTGCCAGGCACCACCCCGGCGCGCAGCTCGGGTGTGATCTTACGGTCACGCCAGCGGTTCAGGGCGATGATGTCCTTGGTGACCTCATTAAAGTTGGGCACTGTGCCTTCCTTCATCGACGGAGCCTGCTCCTTGATTTTGCTCGGCAGAAAGTACCGCGCGCCTTTCACACGCAGCCGTCCCACCGGGGTCTCGACCACGTCCAGATAAATCAGGCCGCGCTGGCCGGTCTGCTGTGGCACCTGCACCCCCACACTTTGATAGCCTTTGGACTTGTACACTTTTTCCAAGGCCAGACGTGCGCCTTCGATGTCATGCTCAGACCTGCCCGGTCCCATGAACGGATACACCGCTTCTTCGATCTCGATCGCTTTCAGCAGGTGATTGCCACGCACACGATACTCACGCACGTAAAGATTGCCCAATTGTGACAAGGCCGTTGGCGGTGCGGCCGGGTCCGGCGCCCCCGTGGTTGCGGCGAAACTGAAGACTGTGCCAAAACCTCCCATGCCTGCCCAGCACAGCAGGGCGCACAAGCAGCGGCGCAGAATCCGCAGATCTCGGCGCAGGGTGCCTGGCTGGCAGTTTATATGAAAGATTTGAGACGGCATTGACGGTAGTTTAAGGGCCTTCTCTTTTCGTTGGTTGCAGGTCGTGCTCAAGTTTGCTGCGGTTACGAATGTGTCACAGTCGGTAATGATCTGGGCTGATATGGGCTCTTCCAAGATTGATTCAGTGACGAATCCGAAACTTGACACTCAATTGCTGCCGGTCGGAGTATTGGCCGCTTTGGCCAAATTGGCGGCGCGCGCCGCCTGAATCTGGCTTTGGATGAAAAAGTCCCCGCCAAAAATGGTCGAAAATTGGTCGTCACTGGCACGTTGTGCAGCATTCCAGCTTTGACGGTAATTCGGGCTGGAGGAATCAGCGCCTGCGTTCTGCATTGAATTGATAAAATTCTGGCGCATCTGGCTGATGACCGCCGCAGTGGGCGGGTTCAGA